>ERZ840371.179-NODE-179-length-77782-cov-7.571706_pt1 | contig 77782 bp, 52 predicted proteins | sample MGYA00519937_ERZ840371 | MGnify/ENA primary metagenome ERZ840371 (study PRJEB31850, sample SAMEA3708873) | human gut metagenome | biome: human gut; feature: human-associated habitat; material: faeces | place: China | collected 2014 ... | reverse complement strand
CAGAGGTGCGTTTCCGCGTCGCCGACCGGGCGACGCGCGAGGCCGTCGTGGGCGCCGTGGCCGAGCTGCGCAGCCGCACCGACACCGCGGCGGCGCCCCTCTACACCACTTCGGACATCGACGGACGCGGAACGTTCCCCCGCGTGCCGCACGGGGACTACCGCCTCACCGTCACCTCGCTCGGTTACGACTCGCTGCGCCGCGACCTGCGGGTCGGCGCGGCAACCGTCCGGCTCGATTCGCTGTGGCTCGCGCCCCGCGCCGAAGCCATCGACCAGGTGACCGTCGAAGCCCCGGCGCTCCGTTCGTCGGTGCGCGGCGACACGCTCTCCTACCGCGCCTCGGCCTACAAGGTCTCGTTCGGCGCCGACGCCGAATCGCTGATCTCGAAGATGCCCGGACTGGAGGTCGCCGACGGCGGCATCGAAGCCCAGGGGCGCACCGTGCAGCGCATCTACGTCGACGGACGCGAGTTCTTCGGCAACGACGTGATGTCGGCCATCCGCAACATTCCGGCCGACATGATCGAGAGCATCGACATCTACAACTCGCAGAGCGACCAGTCGGAGTTCACGGGCGTCGACACCGGCGAAGGGCACACGTCGCTCAACATCGTGACGCTTCCCGACAAGCGGCGGGGCGCCTTCGGCCGCCTCTACGGCGCCTACGGCATTGCGGACAAATACATCGGGGGCGGCAATGTCAACATTTTCGACAACGACCGCCGCATCTCGGTGGTCGGCCTGGCGAACAACATCAGCCGCCAGAACTTCTCGTTCGAGGACATTCTCGGCACGACGGACCGGTCGGGCCGGAAAAGCCCGAACAACAGCTTCATGGTCCGCCCGCTGGACGGCATCTCGACGGTGCAGGCCATCGGCGTCAATTACAGCGACGACTGGGGCGCGAAGGGAAAGGTCACGGCCAGCTACTTCTTCAACCGCACCGACAACCGCAACACCAGCCAAAGCGACCGGCAGACCTTCACTTCGACGGACAAACTGGTGCTCTACAACGACGAGAACCGCTCGAAGACGCTCAACCTCAACCACCGCTTCAACTCGCGCATCGACTACAAGTTCTCGGACCGCCATTCGGTGATGATGCGCACCTCGTTCAGCCTGCAGGACAACAACTCCCGCAACGAACTGCGGAGCCGCACCGACAACAAGTTCTCCGACGACGACATCCGCTTCGTCTACCGCCGCCGCAACTTCGGCCACAACAACAGCGACGGTTACAACGTCTCGAACTACCTGCTCTACCGCTACCGCCTGCCGGGCGCCAAGTCGCACAACCTGACCGTCGGAGCCGGGGGAACCTACCGCAGCTACGAACAGCTGAGCCGCCCGCGGCAGTACACCTTCCGCGACCCGGACAACATCGAGTGCGACACGTCGGACTACTCTTCGCGCAACATCACGCGCACCGACCGCGACCAGCCGGGCTACGACGTGAACGGCAACGTGAGCTACACCCGTTCGCTCTCGAAACGCTCGCGCCTGAGCTTCGAATACCGCATCAACTACACCGACAACAGCGTCGAACGCAATACGTTCGTGCTCACCAAAGAGAACGTCTTTCCGGACGAGCGCAACCCCAAGCAGTCCACCGAATACGACTACGCCTACCTGACCCACCGCATCGGCAGTACGTACCAGTATTATTTCAAAAAGACGAAGATCGCCGGAACGCTCCACTACCAGCACGCCGCCTTCAGCAGCGACTACGCCTTTCCCTATGCGCGGAAGACCGAGACGTCGTTCGACAACCTGACATACAGCGTGGTGGCCAACATCAACGTAAACCGCAACAACACCCTGAAGTTCAACGCTTCGGGACGCACGTCGAATCCCCGCGCCACCGACTTGCAGGACATCGTCAACACCACCAACCGCCAAAACGTCTTCGCCGGAAACCCCGGTCTCGACCCGGTCTACACCCACCGCCTTTCGGGCCAGTACATCCGGGCGAATCCCGCCAAAGGGCGCACCTTCACCGTCTCGGCGGAAGCGACGGCCAGCCCCAACACCATCACCGACTCGCTGGTGATCGACTCGCCGGATTTCGTGATCGACGACGAAGGGACCAAACTGGGCGAAGGCAACCAGTACACCAAGCCGGTCAACCTCGCGGGACTTTGGAGCCTGCGCGCCAGCGTCAACTACGGCATGCCGGTCCGGTGGCTGCGCTCGAACCTCAATTTCCGGGCGGGCATCTCGACGGGCCGCATCCCGAGCATCATCAACGGCGAACGCAACTTCCTGAACAACAACGTCTACAATGCCGGCCTGACGCTCGGCAGCAACATCTCGGAAGCGGTGGACTTCCGCCTGAGCTACACGGGCCGCTACAACGTGAGCCGGAGTTCCTCCGAGGTGCGCACGCTCGACAACACCTATTTCAGTCAGACGGCGAAAGCCGAGACGACGTTCGTCCTCTGGAAACGCCTCGTCCTGCGCGCCAACGCCGACTACAACTACTACCGGGGAATCACGGACACGTTCCTCGAAGAGCGGCTGATCTGCAACGCGATGCTCGGCGTCAAGCTCTTCCGCAACTGCCTGGGCGAAGCCAGCGTCGGAGTGAACGACATTCTCGACCAGAACGGCACGACCTTCCGCCGCACGGTGTCGGGAACGACGCTGCGCAACGTGACGAACCTGGCCGTCGGCCGCTACGTGTCGTTCCAGTTCACCTACAACCTGCGTCTTTTCCGCCGCCAGAGCAACGCCGTGATGGACGCATTACAGGGAAAGTAACCGATTTTCCGCCCGAAACGCCGGTTTTCGCGTTTTTTTCACTATTTTCGTAGCTCAAACCCAATAATCCATTATGAAAAAACTACTTCTGACACTTCTGCTATTCAGTGCCGGGACCGGAATTTCCGCAGCCAAAACCTACGATCTGAAATCCCCCGACGGGAAAATCGCCGTACGCGTGGATGTCAGCGCCGACGCCGTCACCTACTCCATTTCGCGCGACGGCAAAGAGCTGATCGCCCCCTCGCCCCTTTCGCTCACGCTCGCCGACGGGCGCGTGCTCGGCCGCAAAGCCTCGGTGCGCAAGGCGTCGGCAAAAAGCGTCGACGAAATCATCGAAGCGCCCTTTTACAAGCGCAGCGCCGTCGAGGACCGATACAACTCGCTGACGCTTACGTTCAAAGGGGATTACGACATCGACTTCCGGGCCTATGACGACGGCGCGGCCTACCGGTTCCGCACCTCGATGAAGGACGAAATCACCGTTACGGACGAGCTGGTAGACATCCGTTTCCCGGAGGACTTCACGACGCTGGTCCCCTACGCCCGCGACGGCAAGAAGGAACCGGGGCTGGCCCGCTACTACTTCAACAGCTTCGAAAACACCTACTCCACCCAGCCCGTCTCGAAGGTCGCCGACGACCGCCTGGCCTTCCTGCCCATCCTGGCAGACGCCGGAACGGCGAAAATCGTCATCACCGAGGCCAACCTGGAGGACTACCCGGGCATGTACCTCTACAACCCCACGGGCGGCAAGGCCCTGCGCGGCAACTTCGCGCCCTATCCGGCCAAGGAGGTGCAGGGCGGCCACAACGAACTGCAACTGCTGGTGACCGAGCGCGAGGACTTCATCGCCCGCACCTCGGGGACCCGCACCTTCCCGTGGCGCGTCTTCGCCATCGCCGGACGCGACATCCAGCTGGCCGACAACGACATGGTCTACCGTCTCGCCGCACCCTCGCGCGTGGAGGACGTCTCATGGATCAAACCCGGCAAGGTGGCCTGGGACTGGTGGAACACCTGGAACCTCTACGGCGTGGACTTCAAGTCGGGAATCAACAACGAAACCTATAAATACTACATCGACTTCGCCGCCGACCACGGCATCGAATACGTCATCCTCGACGAAGGCTGGGCCGTGAACAAAAAGGCCGACCTTTTCCAGGTCGTCCCCGAAATCGACCTGCCCGAACTGGTCGCCTACGGCAAGGAACGCGGCGTGGGCATCGTCCTCTGGGCCGGTTTCTATGCCACGGAACGCGACCTCGAACGCGTCTGCAAGCACTACTCGGAGATGGGGATCAAGGGCTTCAAGGTCGATTTCCTCGACCGCGACGACCAGAAGATCGCCGATTTCACCTACCGCCTCGCGGAAACGGCCGCCAAATACCGCCTGTTCCTCGACATGCACGGCTACCACAAGCCCGCGGGAATCCAGCGCACCTATCCCAACGTGCTCAACTTCGAGGGCGTCTTCGGGCTGGAGCAGATGAAGTGGACCAGCGAGAAGACCGACATGGTGACCTACGACGTGACGATCCCCTTCATCCGCATGCTCGCCGGACCGATGGACTACACGCAGGGCGCCATGCGCAACGCCACGCGCCGGAACTTCCGCGCCGTAGGCTCCGAGGCCATGAGCCAGGGCACGCGCTGCCGCCAGCTGGCCGAATACGTGATCTTCGAATCGCCGTTCAACATGCTGTGCGACTCGCCGTCGAACTACATGCGCGAGCCGGAATGCACGGAGTTCATCGCCTCCGTCCCGACGACTTGGGATGAGACCGTGGGTCTCGACGGCCGCGTCGGGGAGTACGTCTCCATCGCACGCCGCAAGGGCGACACCTGGTACGTCGGCGGCATGACCGACTGGAACGCCCGTACCCTGACCATAGACCTCGGCTTCCTGGGCGAGGGCGCCTACACCGCCGAACTGTTCCGCGACGGCGTCAACGCCGACAAGGCGGCCCGCGACTACAAACGCGAGTCGGTCGAAATTCCCGCCGACCGGAAACTGACGGTGAAGATGGCTCCCGGAGGAGGCTTCGCCCTGAAGGTCTCGCGCAAATAGCGCGCGGCGACACGCACGAAAAACCCGGGCGGCCCATCGAGGCCGCCCGGGTTTCGTTTCGGGAAGCGGGTTGCCCCGCGTCACTCCTGCGTGAAGACCGCCGTATAGCGGTTGCCCTGGGCGAGGATTTCACGCGCCAGGCGGCGCACCTCGGCGGGCGTCACGGCCGTGAACAGCGCCTCGTTGTCCTTGTCCAGATCCACGCCGTCGAAATACTCCGCACGCATCTTGTTGAGCCAGTAGGAGGTGGATTTCAGGTTCTTCGACCGGCTTTCGGCGTTGACTTTCCGGAAATAGAGCATCGCCTCGTTCACCTCCTGCTCCGAGGGAGCCTCGGCGGCCAGACGTTCGATGCCCTTCTGCACCTCGCCCAACAGCATTTCACACAGTTTGGGGTCGGTGTCGAAGCTCACCACCAGCTGACAGTAGCCGCGGGGACGGGCGCTGACCTCGTCATGCACGCCGACATAATAGGTTCCGCCCTTCTCCTCGCGCACCGTCGTCAAATAGCGTGCGCCAAGGATGTAGGTGACGTAACGCAGCGCGGCGTAGTTCTCCGGAGTATAGTCGAACCGGCCGTGGTAGATGCGTTCGATCGACGATTTGGGCGTCACGGCGCCCGGGACGACCGCGTCGTATTCCGCCGCTCCGGGAACGATCCTGAAATCCGTCTTCGCGAATTTCCGCTTCGGGGCCGCGGGCAGCGAGCCGATGTATTTCTCGACGAGCGGCCGCGCCTCGGCGGCCGGCATCTCGCCCGCGAAGAAAAAGACGAAGTCGGCGACGTTGCCGAAGAGCTTGTCATAGAGCCTGCGGGCCGCCTCGCGGTCGAAGCGGTCGAGCGTCGCGGGCGTCGCCCGCCGCAGCCACGGATGGCCGCCGTATTTCACGCTGTCGGCGCGCTCGGCGAAAAGCGCCTTGGGCGACTTCTCCTTTCCGAGCGACGCGCGGGCCAGGTCGAGATAGTCGCCGTAGGCCTGCTCCGAGAAGTTGGGACGGGTGATATAGAGATGCAGCAGTTGCAGCAGCAGTTCGAAATCGGCCACGCCGGACGCTCCCGAGAAGACGCTTTCAGTCCGCCCCAGCGTCACCATCAGACTGGCGTCGTGGGCGAAAAGCAGGTCGCGCATCCCGGCGCGGTCGAGGTCCTTCACGCCCATCGTGCGAATGTAGTTCTGAAGCAGGTGCATGCCCTCCACATCGCTGTCGCGGGCGAAGCCGCCCTCGCTGACCGCCGTCACCCCGACCTTGCGGACGCCGATCACCTCGGGAACGGTGCGCCAGAAGACCTTCACGCCGTTCGAGAGCGTCCACTCCTCGGCCCCGAGAGGCGCCTTGCGGGTCCTGACGACCTTTCCGGGCGTCACTTTCTCCGTAAAGAGCGGTCCGGCGGACTTCCCGCGGCGCTCGGGACGGGCGATCTTCGCACGCTTCACCGAGTCGATCAGGTCGAAGGCCTCCGCCTCCGAAGGGACCTTGTCCATGTACTCCTCGGACGACGACACGAGCACGAGCATCCCCTCCGGCGAGGTCATGCCGGCACGCAGGCCGTTCACCTCCTCGCAGGTCAGGGCGTCGAGCTGCTCGCCGACGATCCGCGTCCGGTCGTCGGGCGTCACATAGGGCACATTGCGCGTGAAATGCTCCACATACCGCCCGGCCAGGTCGGTGTTCGTGGCGAGCCGGTACTTTTCGAGCGCGGCTTTCTCGCTCCGCGCCACCTTGGCACGTGCGGCCTCGAACTCCTCGCGGCTGAAACCGTAGCGTCGGATCTGCTCCACGTCGGTCAGCACCCCGGCCAACGCCTCGCGCATATCGTGCTCCTTGGGCAGGGCCGTCAGCATGAAGGTGTTCCGGCATGTGGCGAGGCTCCCGAGAACGGCCACCACGCGTTTGTAACGGGCGTCGGGGCGTTTCTCCGCCTCGGCCAGCCGGGCGCGCGCCATTTCGAGAAAGACCTTGCGCGCCAGTTCGTCGCGCACGGCGCCCACCGTCGCACGCTCCTCCTCCGACGGATAGGGCTGGTAGAAGATCAGCTTCACGGCCACGGCCTTGGTTTCGGGATCGGTCACCAGTCCGTAGCGGGGCTTGTCGCGCTGCGGAATGTCGTAGACCTCCTTCCGGGCGGGATTTTCGGCCTTCGGGATCGACGACATCACGTCGCGGATCTTCCGCTCCATCGCGTCCACATCCACGTCGCCGACGACGATCACCGCCTGCAAATCGGGACGATACCATTTATGGTAGAAGTCGATGAGCGTCTGCCGCCCGAAGCTGTTGACGATCTCCATGTCGCCGATCACGTCGCGCCGGGCGTATTTCGACCCGTCGTACTCGACCTCGGCCGACTTGCGGGCCATGCGCGAGCGGGCGTCGTTGCCGCGCCGCCACTCCTCGCGGATCACGCCCCGCTCCGACTCGATCTCCCCGGGTTCGCAGGCGATGTAATAGGACCAGTCGTGCAGGATCAGCAGCAGCGAGTCCACCAGTCCCTCGCGCACCAGCGGCACGTTGGAAACATTGTAGACCGTGCGGTCGCGCGAGGTGTAGGCATTGACGTTGTATCCGAAGCGCACTCCATTGGCCGCCAGGTAGTTGAGAATGCCCTTTCCGGGAAAGTGCTTCGTTCCGTTGAAGGCCATGTGTTCGAGGAAATGGGCCAGGCCGTTCTGGTCGTCCTCCTCCTGCAGGGCGCCTACGTCGTGGGCAATGAAGAAATCCGCCCGCTGCCGGGGATTGTCGTAATGCCGGATGTAGTAGGTCATCCCGTTGTCGAGCCGGCCGACCCGGACTTCGCCGTCGAGCGGCATCTTCTCTTGCGGGCCTGCGGGGACTTGCCCCGCCGCCGGAACGGCCAGCAGACAGAGCAGGGCCGCACGGATCAGAACAGATTTTTTCATCGTGGATTCGCTTAATTATGCAGTGCAGTTTCGCAAATATACAAAAAAGTCGCACAGGAGACGCTAAAAAACGGACGTCACGGATCAATCAAACTTCAAAATAACTATCTTTGCGTTATACACATCATTTACAACCCGAACAATGAAAAGAAAAAGCAATTGGTTAAAGAATTTGCTGCAATGGGGCACGCTTGCGGCAATCGTGGGATTCGTGGTCTACGGGCTTACGCTCGGGGAGAAACCCGCGGACGTGGAGGCCTACTGCCCGTTCGGCGGACTGCAGGCACTGGGAAGCTACCTGGTCAACAACTCGCTGGCATGCACGATGTCCATGACGCAGATCATGGTGGGCGTCATGCTCGCCGTGGGAGTGATCCTTTTCAGCAAACTCTTCTGCGGCTACCTATGCCCGCTGGGAACCGTCAGCGAATGGATGGGCCGGGGCGGCAAAAAACTGAAGGTCAGCGTCGAAATCCGCCCGGGAAGCATCGCCGACCGCCTGCTCCGCGCCGTCAAATACGCGCTGCTGTTCTACGTGTTCTACATGTCGGCGTCGAGCAGCGAACTTTTCTGCAAGAATTTCGACCCCTATTACGCCGTCGCCACGGGCTTCAAGGGTGAGATCACCGTCTGGATGACCGTCATTTCGGTTGCGCTGCTCTTCCTCGGCAGCTTTTTCGTCAAAATGTTCTGGTGCAAATACATCTGCCCGCTGGGTGCGCTGAGCAACATCTTCAAATTCACCCTCACCTTTGCGGGCATCGTCATCCTGCTGTGGGCGCTCGGGCTGCTGGGCGTGGCTTCGGCCTGGGTATGGGCGCTGGGCGCCGCCTGCGTCATCGGCTACCTCTGGGAGATGATCTATCTCAAGAGCAAGGTCTTCCCGCTGCTGCGCATCGTCCGCGACGAAGCCACGTGCACCAAGTGCGACGTCTGCCGACGCAAATGCCCCTATTCGATCGACATCAAGAACCTCGACAAGGTGAAGCACATCGACTGCACGCTCTGCGGAACGTGCGTCTCGGCCTGCCCCGAAGATTCGTTGCAGGTCGGCGGCAAACGCTCGCTGCGCTGGCTGCCCGGCATCCTGGCCGTCGCGCTCTTCGGCGCGGCGCTGTGGTTCGGCAGCCACTGGGAACTTCCGACCATCGACGAGAAGTGGGGCGAATACGAGCAGGTCGAAGGCATGCAGACCTACGAAATCGAGGGACTCACCTCGGTAAAGTGCTTCGGCAGCTCGAAGGCCTTCTCCGCGAAGATGCAGAAAGTGCCGGGCGTCTACGGCGTGAAAACGTTCGTGAAACGCCACGCCGTGGTGATCAACTACGATCCCAAGGCGATCGACGAGACGAGCATCGACAAGGCGATCTTCTCGCCGACGACCATGAAGTTCGCAACGCCGAAAGCCGGCGTCGACTCGCTGTCGGTGGTCCGCATCGGCGTCGAAGGGCTCCACGATAAGATGGACATGGTCTACTTCGGGGCCATCCTGCGCAACATCGACGGCATCTGCGGCTTCGACGCACAGTACGACTGCCCGGTAGCCGTTACGCTCTACGTCGACCCGTCGGCCGCGATCCCCGAAAAGATGCTCCGCGACTCGATCGAGGTCAAGGAGGCCCACATGCTGGCCCACGGCGGCAAGGTCCGCGTGATTCCGGTCCACTACGAGCTCAAGAGCTACGACCCCGCCGCCGGCAGGATCGGCCGCCGCGAGTTCCTCGACCTGATGTTCGAGCAGACCCGCGACCTCTCGGCGCCGTTCAAGCATAACACCGAGACTTACGGCGATGACGCGAAGTACCCCAAAGGCGTCTACGAAGTCGAGTGCCGCGGCATCGAGAAGCCGCTCATCAAGCGCAGCTTCCCCTACTTCCGCGGGTTCCTCTCGCTCAAGGAGGGCATCACGCGGCTCGACGTGGCATTGAACGACGAGGAGGTTCCCGTACTGCGGATCGTCTACGTCAAGTCGATGTGGGACGACGCGAAGATCTGGAACGAACTGCTCAACGCCAAGGTGTGGCCCGTGAAATACAAGGACGGCACGCTCAAGGACGAGGAGCCGAAGTTCACCTTCAAAACCGAGGGACACACCCTCTGACACCACCGGGGCTTGTGATACGCAAGCCCCTTTTTTCGAGATAAACCAAGAAGACGATGAAAAAAGCGATTTTTTACCTGCTGGCCTGCGTCCTACTCCCGGTTGCGGCGTCGGCCGACGAGGGCATGTGGCTGGTCAGCACGTTCCGGGACGTGATCTATCCCCAGATGAAGAAGGAGGGGCTGAAACTCAAACCCGGAGAGATTTACAACGAGGAGTCCCCGGCGCTGTGCAACGCCATCGTGGCCGTCGACGGCGGCATAGGCACGGGCAGCGTGATTTCGGACAAGGGACTCGTCATCACCAACCACCATGTGGCCTACGGCGACATCCACTCGTTGAGCACCCCCACGAAGAACTACCTCGAAGAGGGCTTCTGGGCGCTCGAACAAAAGGACGAACTGCCGCTCAAGGGCAAGACCGTGACCTTCCTGCGGCAGGTCCGCGACGTGACGGACGAGGCCCAGGCCATCCGCGACTCGCTCGAAAAGGCCAACAGCCTGGGCATCTTCGGGACGCGCAAGGTCTACGGCATCCTCGAACGGAAGTACGGCGGGGACACCCCCTTCGAAGTGGAGTGCGCCTCGATGTGGAAGGGCAAGAAATACCTGCTTTTCTACTACGAGACCTATAAGGACGTGCGCCTCGTGGGTGCGCCTCCCGTGAAAATCGGGGCCTTCGGCGGCGAGCAGGACAACTGGGGCTGGCCCCAGCACAAGGGCGATTTCGCCCTCTACCGCGTCTACGGCGATGCGAAGGGCCGCCCGGCGGCCTACTCGGAGAACAACGTGCCCATCACGCCCCGCAAGGTGCTGAATGTCTCGACGAGTGGCATCCACGACGGGGACTACGCCATGGTGATCGGCTTTCCGGGCCGCACCAACCGCTACATGTCGTCGCAGGCCGTGCGCGAAAAGGAGCACGTGACCAACCCCGTGGTGATCAAGGCGCGCCGCGACCGCCTCGACATCATGCTGCGCCACATGGAGGCCGACCCGGACGTGCGGCTGATGTACAGCGACAAGTATTTCAACATCAGCAACTACGCCGACTACGCCAAGTGGGAGAACATCTGCCTGCGCCGTTACGACGTTATCGGCATCCGCGCCGCCGAGGAGGCGCGCCTCGCCGCCTGGATCGACGCCGATCCGGCCCGCAGAGCCGAATACGGCGACCTGCTCGCCAACCTCAAAAAAGGCTACGAGGCCCGCGCCGAAGCCGTGCGCGAAAAGTGCTACTACCAGGAGACGTGGATTCGCCCGAGCGACGTGATGATGACGGCCAACCGTCTCGGCACGCTCGTCGACCGCATGCAGCGCGACGGCATCGCCTCGGTGCAGGACGGCGACAAGAACTTCGCGGGCGTGAAGTCCAACACCCGCCGGATGATGAAGGACTTCGACCTGGCCACCGACAAGGAGGTGCTGACACGGATGATGGAGAGTTTCATCGACAACGTGCCCCGCGAAATGTGGGGCGAGCAGCTGCCGCAGCTTTACGACCGTTTCAAGGGCAACGTTCCGGCGCTGGTCGACTACGCGTTCGAAAACACCTGCTGCACCAGCTACGAAAAGCTCTGCGCCTGGTTCGCACAGCCCCGCACGGCCGAGGAGATCCTCTCCGACCCGATGGCGGCGATGGCCAATTCGGTCAGCTCGCGGCGTTTCGCCGAGAAACTCAAACAGGCCGAGGAGACGTCGGGCATCGACGCCGACAAGGAGGAACTCCGCTACACCCACGCCATCTACGAGATGCGCGAATCGGAAGGCACGCCCCAATATCCCGACGCCAACTCGACAATGCGCCTCACCTACGGAACCGTAGGCCCGGTCTCGCCCAAGGACGCCGTGCACTACGACTCCCGTTCGACGATCGACGGCTACCTCGAAAAATACAATCCCGACGACTACGAATTCCGTGTCGACGACCGGATGTCTTCGCTCATCCGCAGCAAGGACTGGGGCCGCTGGGGCGAAAACGGCCGGCTGTACGTCAATTTCCTCACCAACAACGACATCACGGGCGGCAATTCGGGAAGCCCTGTGCTCAACGCCCGGGGCGACGTGATCGGACTGGCGTTCGACGGCAACCGCGAGTCGATGTCGGGCGACATCTATTTCCACCCGACCAACTTCAAGACGGTCTGCGTCGACATCCGCTTCGTGCTGTGGATCATGGACAAATACGCTGGCGCCGGAAAGCTGATCGACGAAATGCGGCTGGTGAAATAACCCGCCCTGCGCTCGCCAAGGAACGGACCCTTCAAAACGGGGGTCCGTTCCTTTTTTATGAATCCCCGACGACAAAAACCCCGCAGGACTTTGCACGTCCTGCGGGGTTTTTAATGACGACCCGCGGTTCAGAAGTTCAGACCCACGGCCGCGAACAGGCCGCCGCGCCGGCTGCCGTCCATCAGGCCGCTGCGCCCCCATGCCGCACGCCCTTTCAGATCGACGTACAGGCTCATTTTCTTCGCCGGGAAACAGTGCGTATAGCGCAGGCCGGCCTCACCGTTCAGACGGTCGTTGGTCAGGAAGGCATACTCCTGGGCCAGCAGGTCGGCGCGATAGTTCTCGTTGTCGATCTGCACCCCCTCGGGGCAGCTCTTCTCCAGTTCGGTTCCGCCGCCGAACGTATAGCCGCCGCGCACCGTCGCGTCGAGCCAGCTGCGGCCGCTGAACCGGAAGTTCTTCGTCACGCCCAGCATCAGTTTCGAATAGTGCAGGCCCTGATCGTAGCATGCCGGGGAGATCGTATATTCCGATTCGGCCTTGTAATAGGTATAAGCCGCATCGACGATCCACGAACTGCTCCACTCGTTGCGCTTGACGTAGAGTTTGTAATCGGCATCGACGCTGCGCTGCTTCTGCGAGAATTTCAGGAAGCGACCGTACTGTTTGTACAGTTTCTGATTGGTCTCCGGATCAAGTTCCAGCTCCTGAATATTGTTGTATTTCAGCAGGTCGCCCCACGAGGCGTCGACCGAAAGCCGCTGATCGACCCCGCGGCCCGCAACGTTGAGCACCCCCAGATAGCGGTAGGTCAACTGATCGTTGTCGCCCAGATGCTGGTCCAAATCGAAGCGGAAACGCTCCATTTTGCTGTATTCGGCCGAGAACTGATTGAAGAACTTCACCCTCTTTCCCAATTTCAATTCCAACTGGGCGGCGCCTCCGTATTCGGAGCCTTTGTAATAGACGTCATAGAATTTTTCGCTTCCCCCGAGCTGCTGGCTGGTATAAAACCACATGCCTTCGAAGAAGTAGATCATTCCGCTGGTCGTATTCGTACCGAAAGCCGCATAGCCGACCTGCTCCGTCGTGCGTTCATACGTAAAATTAAGACCTGCGTCCACCACCTTCGAGGTAAACATCACACCCGGCTGAACGCTCAAATACATAGAGGTGGTTTTATTGCGCGAATCCCGACGCTTTGCCAGGCTGCGATCCTCGTATTTCCCCATCGCTCCAACCACCCAGCGCCCCATACGGTAGGCAACCCCGGCCTCGATGGCATAGGTTTCATCACGCGTATTTCCGGGAATCGAATCGCCGATCAGCATCGGAGAATCTCCGATGTTGGCATTTCCCGCCCAACTGCGGTCCTTCGAAGCCGCATAATCATAACTCAACTTACCGTAGAACGAAAGACGATTCCAACGGCGGTACGACTCGGACCGGACCCCAAACGCATTCACTTCCGCTCCATCGGTAACGTTGCGCAGTCCGCCTTGCTCGAAATCATAATTCACTTCCGCAATGGAGAGCGATGCCTGATTGAGCATCAGACCCGCCGCATTGTCCGAAACGAGCCATCCGCTTTTCGAACGAATCCGTTCCAGGGTATAATATTTTTCAAGGTTCTCCTTCGGAGCGGAGGACTGGGCGAAAACGCCCGACCCCGCACATACCGCAGTCAACAGGAGCACCGCATAGATCTTTTTCTTCATGGCTGTTTCGTTTTATCGGTTTTTGTACTCCGTGCAAAGGGTCGGTTCATCGAGCGGAATCCAGTCGTCGGCCGAATTGTTCGTATCCTGATAAACCGTACGACCTACGATCTCCGAAGCGCTTTCGTCCACCTTGCGGATATAGGACTGACCGCTGTACGAGGCCGTCGTGATAAACAAAGGCTGGAGACTGATGTCGGAGCAAAGGCGCGGGACGTGCGTATCGTTACTGCGGAACTCCACACCATCGAGAATACACTCCTTGGGAACCATTATCGAGGGCATATTCTGATACTTCGTCGGCTGATACATCACCTTGCCGTAGGGCCGGCCTTTGATGGCTCCGTCCTTAACGTACTCATAAGGATCTTCAGGCAGCCGATATACAACGATCGCCGGCGAGCTGATGGAGAGAACGATCGAATTTCCGGATGCCAGCTCACAGAAGCATTCCAGCCGTTCAACGCCCGCGGCCGGAGCTTTTACCGCGGAGCCTGACCCAAAACGGTCGATATACATCGCCCATACATTATCCGCGGCAAGGTTCATCGGTCTGCTGGTCTGGTCTGCCGTATGTTCGACGGCGCTCAAGGCAATCACGACCTCTTCGCCCGGCTGTATCGGGTGCTCCCGGCCTTCGCCCGGGAAAACAAAACCGAAAGCGTTGACCGGAATGGAATCGCGGAGTTCGGTGCTGGTGCTTCCCAACCAGAATTTATTGTACACGGCCGATTTTCCCGAATTGAACGACGTGTGGAATCCGACTCCCACCCCGTCGAGATACTGCACATCGTCGGAATTGTTGCAGAGCGTGAAATACTGGTCATAGTTATAATTCGCTTTCCCGTCGGCAGTCTTCGTTTTGTGAAAATAAACCTCTTTCAGAATGATCGTGCCACGCGCCGTAGCCTTAATCTCGAGATTGTTCGTCCCGGCCGACTGACCGTCTTTATTCAGCACGAAATCCCTGGTGGCATGCAGGAACTTGCTGATTCCGCCCACATCGGCCACTTTGCTGATAATCACGCTGTAATTTCCGTATTCGGCGTCGATCCGGGTTTCACCCTTCGCATCCGTTTCGGAAGTATACGTATTTCCGATCTTCGTATTGCGCATAGTCACCTTGAACCCCGACTTGTCGAGCGATGCCAACTCTCCGGGCAAATCAATGGAGATCAGCACCTCCCTGTTGCCATGAAGCAATTCGCCGTCTTTCATATCCTTGAGGCAGCCGCACAGCAGAAAGGCCGTCGCCAAAGGCACCAGATAATATAAAATCTTTTTCATCATCTGCAACTCTTTAGAATTTAAGTTTTAGTTCCGCGCCGAAATAAATATCCGTATTTACGCGCTTATAAGTTCCCGTACTCTTCAGCAACATTTTAGGATGCGAGTTCGTAAAGTTGTTGGCGTAGAATGAAATCTGGGCAATCCTGCCGATCTCTTTCGTAACACGGAGGTTGGCCATGAAATAAGGCTTGAACGAATTTTCGACAAAGGTCGTAGTCGCACTGCCCGTCTGAAGGTATTCCCGGTAAGCCGCTCCATAGGTAGGATCGTTGTACAAGTCCCGATTGAACGGCAATAGCTGACCATCCATGTTCATATAGAAATCGGGGTCCCGGTAGATCATCTTGCCATTCGTCCCATTCGAAAAATCGCCATAAACGGGATTATTGTCGTCATCGAGGATGTAAACACCGTCTGCCTGGAGATTCCGGGTCCGGTTGAGCCATACACACTGGACGGTCAGTGTTGTAATCAGACGCAACTTCGGAATGTGCGTGATCAGGTTAATATTGGAATTGAACCGGGTGTACACCGAACCGGAAGAGACGGATTTGCCCCCATAATAGGCTCCCAGAAACGGGTTGTAGATATTCTTACCGTCAATAGGCACTTTCACCGAGGAATAAGTATCGTACAACAACACGCCCTCGCTATCCTTCCGGGTCATGGTCATGTATGCTCCGTTGACAACGACCGAAGTCCGGACCGGACGAATCTGCCCGAAATCGAACGTATACTCGACACCCCACTTGTCGTATTTACCGTCATTGGCCGGTTTCTTGACGGATGCCGTATGGAATATTTTCTCATCCCGATAGTCGAGCGGCTCGCCTCCCACGCCCAGAACCGGTTGTCCCGGATTGTTCGGATCATCCATATAAACCGGAACTTCCGTCCCTTTATAGGTTTCGTATTCCCGGAATGACAATACCTGCGGAACCATACGAAGGGTATAACCGTTACGCATCTTTTCATTATAATAGGTAATGCCTCCCTTGACACCGAACATATCGAAATCGAGACCCACTTCGAAGTTCTTGCTGTACTGCATCTTCAGATCGCGGTTAATCATATCGGACTGCGGGGTCACGAACGTAGTCCATGCCGCCACAGGCCCCGTCTCGGCAGTTCCGCCCCAGCTGAACGAAACCCGGTCAATATACACCGGAAAAGGATAAAGCAGCCGCAGGGCCGGCAGCGTGGTCTGGATGCCCCAGCCGGCGCGCAGCGACAGTTCGCGGACCTTTTTCGGCGCGCGATTGCTGATGATCGTATATTTGGCGTTAAAACGCGGATCGACGGCCCACTTATCGTTCAGCTGATCCGTCGCCATATAGGTAAAACGTCCGCCGGCCTGCAACGTGAGCGATGTTTTTCCGATCGGCAGCGTCGCTTTTTCTTCGGCGAAGACAGCCACCTGATTCAGGAAAGGAATGTCGCTGAACGGCTCCGGACGGAACGACATGGGACGCACGCCTTCGTAATACTGTCCTTTGCCGGTGTTGCCCGAATTGTTCCACTCGACACCGAGCATCGCCTTGTTGTAGACCTTGCCGTAACGCCCCGAAAGTTCAGCCACCATTTTAGCCGTGGTGTAATAGGCCATACTCAAATTCCGAATATCGCTCAAGTAATTGTCAGGGGTGAATTCAGTCAGATACTCCCCGTTTTCCAAAGCTCCGGGATTGGCGACACCGAGGGCGCTGGGCGCCATCTGCTGACGGGCGTACTGACGGGTCATCGATGTGTTGAAAACGTATTTCAACGACGTAATCCACGACTTATTGAGCAGCCACGAACCATTAAGGTTGATCGACAGGTTCCGGTCGTCCAACTCCTTGCGTTCAGCCTGCGAGATATTGTCCGGATCAGCCTTTGTAGTGCCGCGCGAAAGGTAACCGCTCACCTTCGCATTGAACTGAAACGGCGTGCGGTCACGGTTGAAGGTATTGGTATAACCCACCGAAAACGTTCCGCGGTCATAAGATTCCTCCACCGTACGGATGTCCTTCATCGCATTGGCGTAGTCGATCGACGCATTGAGGAAACCCTTGTCGGACCCCAACGCATAACCTTTAGTCAGCGACACGGCCTTGGTATCCGGCACGGTCTTCACCCGGATTTCATAGGGAGTGCGGCCCTGCTTGGTCTTGACGACGACCGCTCCGGCGCTCATATTGCCGTATTCGGCCGACGCAACGCCGCGGATGACCTCGATCGACTCGATATTGTCGGTCGAAATGGTGCGCATGTCGATACCCCGGCTGGTTTGCTGCCCGAAAGCGGCCGCTTTTCCACCCATCAGCATCGCGCTATTATTCACAACGGCTCCATCGACATAGACGCCCACCGAACTGGAGTTGATGCTGTTCGCATCCTTACCGTCCGTCATCGAATTAGGCAGATCACGGATGCCGACGAAATTCGAAGTGGAGTTCGTCAATTCCGGATTCGCGGTCAGCACGCCCGGCAACAACTGCATCACGTCCTTGACGGAGGTGGCTTGCAGGTGGTCCATCGCCTGACGGTCGATCGTCGACGAGGAGTTGATGCTGCGGCCCCGCTGGGCCGTTACGGTCACGGTGTTGAGTTGCAGGCTCGACTCCTTGAGGCGCAGCGAGAGCGCCCCGATCGAAGCGCTGACCGTCACCTTGTACGAAAGCGGCTCGTAACCCAGGCAGGTTGCCTCGATGGTGTAGCTGCCGGTGGTCACCGACGGCATCCGGAACCGGCCTTTGGCATCGGTCACCACCCACAGCTCAAGCGTCGGAATGGAAACCACGCAGCCCGCAATCGGCTCCTTCGTGTTGTACTCCGTCACGGTCCCTTCGATGGAGACCTTCTTCGGAGCCTGGGCCTGCACTCCCAGCGGAATGCAGACGCCCGCCAATAAAAGCATTAGTAAAAATTTCTTCACGGCAAACAGGGTTATGTGAATAGTAAGAATGTCATTCGTTTTCGGGGGACAAAGATAGAGTGCCGCACAACAGGCGGCAATCCCGAGAAATGGGGATTTTACCGGTCAGGGGACACAATAACGGCTTCCGGCAGCTGCATGGCGCAACTGTCGGGCATCGGGAAACACGCGACTGTCAACAGATGGTAGGGCAATTCCCGCGGGGGGGGGAACCCGGGCCGGGAATTCGTCGGCATGGTCCGGAACGCTGATCCGGGCGGTCGCCGGGCGGCGGTTCAATCCACTCTTCCTCATGCCAGTTTCATTTGATTCAAGACAAATCTTGTTTCGCAAGATAAGAAAAAAACACCATTCCGAATATCTTTTCGAACCATGAATTTAACCGAACTTACAATCCGAACGCATCCTGCGGCATATTGCGACAATGTTTAACCGGATTTCCGCCTGCGGTTTCGATCCGAAACGCCCCATTCGGGCCGAAATTTCTTTTTTGCGGACCGGCTGTACTATGAACGGAAATTACTATCTTGCGGCCAATAAACCTTCACCCCCCCGGTTTGACGCGTTACATACTACTGATTCTCGCCCTTCTCGGGTTTGTCGGCATGCCCTCCGCACATCCGGCGGGGAATCATGCGCTCCAATCCTTCGCCCTCTCTTACCAACCCATGAACTTCGGCCGGCCGGCGCGCACGGTCGTCACGGTCGAGGACAAGGAGACGCACGACCCGCTGCTGGGCGCCACGGTCTCGATCGTCAGCCGGGCCGACACGCTGCGGGGTACGACCGTCAAGGAGGATTTCTACCGTATCATGGCCGTCTACCGCTGCGACCGGATTTTCCGCGACTCGGTCGACCTGGAGGTCACCTACGTGGGTTACAAGCCGTTCAAAAAACGCTACGGAAACACCGAATTCCGGGGACGGATCGAGGTCAAAATGGAGGTCGACGAACAGTCGATCGCGCAGGTCGTGGTCGTCGGGCAGCAGGTCGCCATGGTCTTCCGGGGCGACACGACGGTCTACAACGCGGGGGCGTTCAAAACCATGGCCGACGACCGTTTCGCGGAGCTGCTGAAACAGCTGCCGGGCGTCGAGATCAAGGACAACAAGATTTACGCCGAAGGGCAGGAGGTCAAACGGGTGCTGATCGACGGGAAAAACCTCTTCGGCTCGAAAACCTCCTACGCACTCACCGACCTCGAAGCCTCGGACGTCCGGAGCGTGCGGGTCTACGAGGATTTCAGCCCCGAGGCAAAGCGCCTGGGGGACAACACGGCCGAAAAGGAGAAGGTGATGGACGTCGAAACCAAGTCGAAGCGCGGTTACATCCTGGGCGGGAATCTGGAGGGCACGCTCGGAGCGAGCCTCGAAAGGGACTACTCGGGTCGGCATGAAATCCGCCATTCCGAGGCCGGAAGCTTTTACCGCAACACCGAAAGGGGCAACTGGCGTCTCGAAGCCTCCAACTCGAAGGACAACATCCGGCAGGGAGAAGGCGTCTCGTTCGACTCGAAGACGACCCCCACGAAACAGACCGACGCCCAGGCGGACTATACCCTGCGCCGGGGCGACTCGACCAACGTATCGACCGCCGTCCGGTTCGGACGCAGCCGCCAGAGCAGCACGGGGTCCTCGCAGACCGAATATTTCCCGACCGAAGCCTATGCCCTGCGCAGCGAGGAGAGCCGGAACGAATCGCTCTCGAAATCGCTTTCGGCGGAGATCTCGAACTACGTCAACATCCAGCGGAAGAAGAAGGTTTTCGGGGCCATGACCACCTTTTCGATCGACGACGGCTCCACACTCGGGCACAGCCGCACGCAGCAGCGGATCGACGACGAAAAGACCCGGACGAACCTCAACAGCAACTCCGACAGACGCAACATCCGATTGAATGTCAGCATTTTCTTCCACTCGAAAATTTCCGAACGGTCGACCCTGTCGTTCAACGTCTCGGGCAAATACGCACCCGGCGACCGGGACGGCTGGCGGGTCGACACGACGGCCTCGACACCCGGCCTGCAAGTCAAACTGCGCAACGACGGCGACAGCCGCAACTATTCGTTCGGCGCCAATCTGGGCTACCGCTACAAACTGGGAAAAAAGGGTTCGGTCAACGCCTCATACAGCTTCAGCCGCGATTACGCCCGCTCGAAACAGCTGGCGGTCGATTTCCTCTCCGACCCGCAGGGCGTCGTCGACACGGTCAACTCCTACCATTACACGACCGACACCTACACGCACAGCCTGCAAACCAGCCTGCAATACCGGAGCGGCGACGTCTGGATAATGGCCGGACTGGGCGGAGTGCTCTACGACATCGCCCGCAGCGAGCGCTTCCCCAAGGAGGAGCGCTTCCCGCGGCTGTTCTTCCAGCTCAACCCGACGGTCTACCTCTCGGTCGGCAAGTCGCGGAAGCGTTTTTCGTTCAACCTGGCCTCCTTCCCGCAGATGATCCCGCTCGACGCGCTGCGCTCGACGCTCAACGCCACCAACCCCCTTTCGTTGCAGGCCGGAAACCCCGGTCTCAAGTTGCAGAACGACCTCTCGGGATCGGCGGGATTCCAGTTCACCGACGTCAAAAAGGCCCTCTCCTTCAGCGTGCGGCTCAACGGCAGCTACACCTTCAACTACATCGCCCAGCGACGCACGCTCTTCCTCGAAGACACCTACCTGCCCCAGTACGACTACACGGCACGGAAGGGTGCGCAGCTCACCACGCAGGCCAACGTCGGGGGCAATTACAACCTCGGGGGCAGGGTCTCCTACTCACAGCAGATCAACCCGCTGCGCTCGACCCTGAACGTCTCGGTGAACTACGGCTTCAGCCAGACGCCCTATTTCACCGGCGACGACCTCTTCCACTCGGTCCGCCATTCGCTCGGCTTCGGCTTCGGCTTCGACTCGGGCTTTTCGAGCAAGGTCAAGCTCAACATCCGCTCCAACACCTCGATGAGTTCCTACACCACGCAGAAAGAGACCGCGCAGGAGCTGCGCGAACAACTCACGGCGCGCGTCGACCTGCGCTTCGGCAAGTATTTCGGGTCGGTCGGCACGCTCTACGAATTCTACTGCAACAGCCGCTCGCACGCGCTCACGCGCCACAACGTGATCCTCAACGCCTCGGCGGGGCGCAAGTTCGGCAAGGAGAACCGGCTGGGGATTTCGGTGGGCGTCATCGACATCCTCAACCGCCCCGACTACGCCACCACGAGTTTCGACACGGATTACATCGTCACCTCCTCAACCTCCTACCTGGGCCGTTACGGCTACCTGCGCGTCGCCTACACGTTCTGATCGGAAGCCGCCGGAATTACGATATTATTTCGGTTTATTTCATATAGTTTCGCATATTTTCGTATCTTTGGACGCAGAAACCGTTTAAAGCGTATGAAAAAACTACTGATTCCCCTGATCGCCGCCTTTGCCGCAAACACCGTATCGGCCGCCGCGCAGCAGCAGCAGGTCATCGACATCAGCACCGACAAGGTCTCGATGGTGCTCACCGCCGCCCCCGGAGGCGAAGTTTATTTCCGCCACTTCGGCGGACGCATCGACGACCCGGCGCCGCTGGCCGACTACAAGAGCAACCGCCGCAGCGACCACGGAACCGAGGACCTGGCCTATCCCGCGACGGGAGGCCGCAACTTCCGCGAACCCGCCCTGCGCGTCACCCATGCCGACGGCGACATGAACACCGAACTGCGCTACGTGTCGCACGCCTCGAAACAGCTCTCCGACAAGAACGTGACGGAGACCGTCGTGAAGATGACCGACTGCTGTCAGGCGCTCGACGTGGAACTGGTCTTCACGGCCTACGCCCGCGAAAACGTCATCACCACGCACGCCGTGATCCGCAACCGCGAGAAGGGTCCCATCACGCTGCACAGCTTCTACTCCTCGTCGCTTCCGCTGAAGGCCGACAAATACCTCCTGACGCACCTCTACGGGGCCTGGGCGCGTGAAGCGCAGGTCGACCACACGCTGCTGACCCACGGATCGAAAAGCATCGAGTCGACGCGCGAGGTGCGCACGACCCACACCGAAAACCCGGCGTTCCTGCTCACGCTGAACAGCGATTCGTTCAGCGAGACCTGCGGCGAAGTCATCGCCGGAGCGCTGGCCTGGAGCGGCAACTTCCGCCTCAACTTCGAGGTCGACGAATTCGACGTGCTGACCGTCCTGGCCGGCGCCAACCCCAACGCCTCGGAGTACAGGCTCCGCCCGGGCGAGACGTTCACCACGCCCGAAATGATCTACACCCACTCGTTCTGCGGCGCGGGCGGCGCCTCGCGCAACCTCCACGACTGGGCGCGCAACTACGGCGTCTACCACGGCCACGAGGCCGTCCCCACGCTGCTCAACAGCTGGGAAGGCGCCTACTTCAAGTTCGACGCCAAGGTCCTGAAACAGATGATCGACGACGCGGCCTCGATGGGATTGGAAATGTTCGTCCTCGACGACGGCTGGTTCGGCAACAAATACCCGCGCAACAACTCCAACGCCGGACTGGGCGACTGGCAGGTGAACGCCGCAAAACTCCCCGAAGGCATCGACCACATCGCCTCCTACGCCCACTCGAAGGGACTGAAGTTCGGCATCTGGATCGAACCGGAGATGGTCAACCCCAAGAGCGAGCTGGCCGAGAAGCACCCCGACTGGATCGTCCGTCCGCCGAAGCGCGAAGCGCCCACGACCCGCAACCAGTGGCTGCTCGACCTCACGAACCCCAAGGTGCAGGACTTCGTGTTCGGAGTCTTCGACAACACGATGAAACTCTCGGACAAGATCGACTACATCAAGTGGGACGCCAACCGCAACGCCAACAACGTGGGTTCGGCCTACCTCCCGGCCGACGAGCAGTCGCGCTTCTGGATCGACTACGCGCAGGGCTTCTACAAGGTGATGGAACGCATCCGCGCCAAATACCCCGACGTGCTGATCCAGGCCTGCGCCTCGGGCGGCGGCCGCGTGGAGTACGGCGCCCTGAAGTATTTCGACGAAGTGTGGACGAGCGACAACACCGAGGCGCTTTCGCGCGCGCGCATCCAGTACGGCACGAGCCTTTTCTACCCCGCCGTCGTGATGGGTTCGCACGTCTCGGCCACGCCCAACCACCAGACGGGCAACATCACGCCCATCAAGTTCCGCTTCGACATGGCCTGCGCCGGACGCCTCGGCATGGAGCTTCAGCCCAGGCAGATGACCGACGAGGAGCGGCAGTTCGCCCGCCGGGCCATCGCCAGCTACAAGGAGTACCGCGACATCGTGATGCAGGGCGACCTCTACCGCATCGGCACGCCCTATGACAAGAGCGGCTGCTACGGCCTGATGTACGTTTCGAAGGACCGGAAGCAGGCCGTGCTGTTCACGTACAGCCTCCGGTACCAGGGCCGCTCGCTGATCCCGAAATTCCGCTTGCAGGGCCTCGACCCGAAGACGGGCTACACCATCCGCGAACTGAACGTCGACAAATCGCGCAACTGGTTCGACGGCAAAACCTTCAGCGGCGAGATGCTCTCGAACGCCGGCATCAACCCCTCGATGCCGAAGATTTACGACAGCGGCGTATTCCTGCTCACGGCGGAATAGAAGCTGCTTCGTCGCGAAAGCCACCCCGGGATTTGCCGCCGGGGTGGCTTTTTCCTATCTTTGCCGAAGAACATTTTTCCGAACATGATCGAACAAATCATATCCCGACGACTGCAAATTCCGCTGCACCAGGTGCAGGGGGCCGTGCGTCTGCTCCGCGAAGGGGCGACGATACCCTTTATCAGCCGCTACCGCAAGGAAGCGACCGGCTCGCTCGACGAGGTGCAGGTCGCCTCCGTCAAGGAGTGGCTCGACCGGCTCACCGAACTCGAAACCCGCAAGCAGACGGTGCTCACGACCATCGAGGGGCAGGGCAGGCTGACCCCGGAACTCCGCCGGCGCATCGCGGAGTGCTGGGATGCGGTGGAGCTGGAGGACATTTACCTGCCCTACAAACCCAAACGCCGCACGCGGGCCACCGTGGCGCGCGAACGGGGCCTGGAGCCGCTGGCCGAAATCATCCTGGCGCAGCAGTCCCGCAACGTCGTGCAGCAGGCCCGGCGGTTCGTTTCGGCCGAAGTGCCGACCCCGGAGGAGGCCCTCGCCGGGGCGTGCGACATCGTCGCCGAACGTATCTCGGAAGACGAGCGCGCCCGCAACACGCTGCGCCGCACATTCGCCCGCGAAGGCATCGTCCATTCGAAACTCGTCAAAGGCAAAGAGACGGAAGGGGCGAAATACGCCGACTATTTCGACGCCGCGACGCCCCTGCGCAGCATCTCGTCGCACCGCTTCCTGGCCATGCGCCGCGGCGAGGAGGAGGGCATTCTGAAAATCGCGGTCGACGTGGATGCCGAACATTGCATCGAAAGTCTCCGCCGGCTGTTCGTACGGCCCGGCTCGGCGACGCGCGAATGGATGGAAGCGGCCGTCGCCGACTCGTTCAAACGCCTGATACGCCCCTCGATCGAGACCGAACAGCTCGCGGCGGCCAAGGAGAAGGCCGACGACGAGGCGATCCGGGTTTTCGCCGAGAACCTGCGCCAACTGCTGCTCTCCTCGCCGCTGGGGCAGAAGCGCGTCGTGGCCATCGACCCGGGATTCCGCACGGGATGCAAGGTCGTGGCGCTCGACGCGCAGGGCAACCTGCTGCACAACACGACCGTCTACCCCCATCCGCCGCAGGGCCGGGCGGCCGAAGCGGCCGAGGCGCTGAAATCGCTGGCCGCCAGGTACAAGGCCGAGGCGTTCGCCATCGGGGACGGCACGGCGGGCCGCGAGACCGAACAGCTGGTCCGCGGACTGGGGCTGGAAGGCGTGGAGGTATTCATGGTGAGCGAGGACGGCGCGTCGGTCTACTCGGCGTCGGCCGCGGCGCGCGAGGAGTTCCCGGACTACGACGTGACGGTGCGCGGGGCCGTGAGCATCGGACGCCGCCTGATCGACCCGCTCTCGGAGCTGGTCAAGATCGACCCCAAGTCGATCGGCGTGGGGCAGTACCAGCACAGCGTCGACCCGGCGAAGCTCAAGGCGCGGCTCCGGACGGTCGTCGAAAGCTGCGTCAACCGCGTCGGCGTCAATATCAACACCGCCTCGAAACACATCCTGACCTACATATCGGGGCTGGGACCTGTGCTGGCGCAGAACATCGTGGCCTACCGTGCGGCGAACGGGGAGTTCAAAAGCCGCAGGGCGCTGCTCAAAGTGCCGCGGCTGGGAGCCAAGGCTTTCGAGCAGGCGGCCGGGTTCCTGCGGGTCGTTGGAGGCGCGAATCCGCTGGACAACAGCGCCGTGCACCCGGAATCGTACGCCGTCGTCGAGCGGATGGCCGCCGACGCGGGCGTGACGGTCGAACGCCTGCTGGCCGACAAACAGCTGCGCAGCGGTCTCAAGGCCGAACGATACGTGAGCGGAGAAACGGGGCTGCCGACCGTGACGGACATACTCGAGGCGCTCGACAAACGGGGGCTTGATCCGCGCGAACAGTTGCAGGTCTTCGCATTCGACCCCAACGTGCACACGATCGGCGACCTGCGCGAGGGAATGCTCCTGCCGGGCATCGTCACCAACATCACGGCCTTCGGGGCCTTCGTCGACATCGGCGTCAAACAGGACGGGCTGGTGCACATCTCGCAGCTGGCCGACCGCTACGTGGCTTCGCCAGCCGACGTGGTGCATCTGGGACAGCACGTCGAAGTGCGGGTGACGGGCGTGGATGCCGTTCGCGGACGCATTGCGCTCTCGATGCGCCGCGAAGCATAAAAGACCGGATCAAGCGAGGCCCTGCAACGGCCATCCTGGTCGAAAAATGGCCTTTTAAGGTCGAATATTGTCCGCCCGGTCCGTAAAACATCGCTACCTTTGGGTATTCAAACCATTAACCCATTTGTCCGATGAGAAAAAACAACCTGTTCATTACCTCGTCGTGCCTGCTGGGGGCACTGGCCTCGTGCTACGGGGCCTTCGGAAAGAACCCGCGGCCCAATGTCATCCTGATCCTCGCCGACGACATGGGAATCGGGGACGTGAGAGGGCTTAACCCCGATTCACAGATCGACACCCCCTGGCTCGACGAAATGTGCAACCGCGGCATCGCGTTCACCGATGCGCACGCCTCGTCCGCACTCTCCACTCCCTCGCGCTACTCGATCCTCACCGGCCGCTACAACTGGCGTTCGACGAAAAAAGGCGGCGTGCTCGGCGTCATGTCGCCCCCGATGATCGCAACGGGCCGCAACACCATCGCCGACATGTTCCGAGCCTGCGACTACACGACGGCGGCCATCGGCAAATGGCATCTGGGGTGGGATTGGACATACAAGGAAGGCAAGGCGAAAACCGTCGACAACATCGACTTCACGAAGCGCGTGGCCAACGGTCCCACCGATCGGGGATTCGACTATTTCTACGGGCTGACCTCGCCGTCCGGACCTCCGCACCTCTACATGGTCAACGACATGGCGGAGAAACAGCCGAACACGAGATTCGAAGAATCAGGCGGCGGACTGTATAAAATCAAGGGCGGCATCGGCCACAGCGACTGGAGCGCCGACGGCATGCAGCCCCACCTGGCGGACAAGATGCTCGAATACCTCGACGAAAACAAGGATTCCGACAAGCCGTTCTTCCTCTACATGGCGCTGACGGCTCCCCACATCCCGCTTTTCCCGAGCAAGGAGTTCAAGGGCAAATCCAAGATCGGCGACTACGGCGACCTGGTGATGATGATAGACGACATCGTCGGCAGGGTCAATCGAAAGCTGAAGGAGATCGGCAAATACGACAACACGATCGTCATGTTCGCCGCCGACAACGGCTGCGCCGGTTACATCAACATGGACAGGATAAACCGGAAAGGGCACTATCCGTCCTATATTTACCGGGGCTACAAGTCGCACGGCTGGGAAGGCGGCCACCGCATTCCCTTCATCCTGTCGTGGGGCGACCGGTACGGACACGTGACCGATAATTCGCTCGTCTCGCTGACCGATCTGTACGCCACGTTCGCCGACATGCTCGGCTACCGGATGGCCGACGACGAGGCCGAAGACAGTTTCAGCTTCTGGCCGATACTCGACGGCTCGGGCAACTCCGCCCGGACCGACCTGATCGCCACGTCGAGAGCCGGCTATTTCACCTACCGGACGCCGCAGTACAAGCTGATATTCAACGCGGGAAACGGTTCCGGCGAAGAGTACAGGATCGACGGACAGCCCCCGCTGCAATTCTACGACATGGTCAACGATCCCGAAGAGAAGGTCAACCAGATAAACAATCCGGAATACGCGGGCCGGATCAGGGAGATGGCCGCCCGGGTGAAGAAGTACATCGAGGACGGCCGATCGACGCCCGGAGCCAAAGCGGCCAACGACGGCGGCAATTCCTGGAAACAGATCACCGACATAATGAGCGGCCTGTACGCCGGGAACAGGTAAGGGCGAAACTGCGTCGAAGGATGCCGGAACCGCCGTCCGGCTCCGATCAAAAAACCTCCGTATTCCGGAATCGGAATGCGGAGGTTTTCAATTGGCGGCAACGAGCTGGCGCGGGACATGCTCGAAGATACTGACGAGCAGGCTGACGCCTTGTTATTGCTGAATTACAAGCGATAACGAAACAACCGAGGCTGATAAGGGCCCTGACAAAGAAAAAGTCCTCGGAAGTTATTAGCTTCCAAGGACTTTCTTGGTGGAAAATTGCCGTCCGGCATTGCTCTCGCGCCATTTCCGCGCACGCCGTCCGGCGACTTTCCGGCAGCATTCGCTGCTTCAGTTGAGGTCTGAAGCGCCCACTAAATTAGACTGTTGTAATATTTGCAGTTCTCTCGTAACACTTGTCTTTTCTGCTGTTTGCAGATAATATGCTTCATTTGAAATTTTGAGGCGTTATATCGTGGCTGTTATTCGGGCACTATAGTGGATCCTTTGTTCTTTCCTGTTATTTGCATTGCGGGCTATCGTGGAAGAATGAATATTAAGATATATATTTCTCCATGTGATAGGGATTCAAATTTATTCACTATATTTGTTGTATATTTGGGATTTTTTTGTATGCCAACAGAAAAAACAATATTTCGCTGTTATGCAAATTTATTCTCTACCAGCAAGTTTCTACAATTATTGGTGGAGAATGATTATTCATACGCGTTAGCCAAATATCGGAAATACGGAGTTGATGATCCAACCATTCATACTCTTGGAGAGTTTTACAGATATGCTTACAGAAAGCTTTTAAAGGAATATCGTAACGAATATATCTATAAAAACTCAATTATAAACAAACTGCTGTTAGCCAAGTATAGTTTGAATACGACAACAATTCTTAATGAGTTTAAGATAGGTCGTTCAATAGCGGATTTGGTATTGTTGAATGGTACAAGCAAAGTATTTGAGATAAAGACAGAATTGGATAGCCTTTATCGTTTGGAAAATCAAATTGCTGATTACAAAAAAGCATTTGAGCATATATACATTGTAACCTATGCGGACTTAGTAGAAAAACTTTCAAAAGAAATAGACGATAAAGTTGGTATCATTACTTTAACTGACAAAGGAGCTTTGCATACCATTCGAGATGCTCAAAAAGACATATCTCGTTTGGATAGTTCTGTAATAATTAAGAGTCTGCGCAAACAGGAATATACGAATGTGCTTCAAAATTATTTTGGAGAAATTCCGCAGACGACACCAGTCAAATATTTTTCCATATGTAGGGAAAAATTTCGAGAAATCCCTGTTTGCGCATTACATGATTTGGTCGTTACCGAATTAAAAAAACGCTCAATTAGGGAGAAAGTCTTATTCAAATCAAACACTATTGTCCCGCCTGAGTTTAAATATCTGTTTTGGAATCTTGATTTTAAAGCAGAATATTATGACCGATTTGAGAGCGTATTGAATATACAATTGGAAAGCATTTGAAAATCACAACGTCATGAAATATTTTCCATATTTGCGAGGAAAGCAATTTGAGTTGATTGCATTAAGAGATATGTGCTCTTTTTACAAGAGGCAAGATATTATTTCTCCCATAATTGAACCTGTGAAGCAGGTTAACTCAACCCTTGTAAAGACAATAGATTGTTTAATACAGAATAATGTTAATTTCAACATTATTCTGAATCCCAAATGTGGCGAAATATCTTCTGACAAATACGACACATTGGTAACTAATATCGTTGATAGATTACGAAGTTACAACAATTATCAACCAGCATTTATCATAAACGGACAAGTAGATCTGAGGCGTATTATATCCTTTATTGAGTATTATAAATTACAGAATATTGCGTTGATTATTACTGCACAGCCTCAAAGCGAAACTTTGTTTAAGGAGTTATTGCAATCTGCATCTATCAAATATGCGATATTGCATGATGATAGTGCCGTAAGGCGATTATCTAGGGATATTAGACCTTTGGGTGCAGATTTGATCATATTAGCGGATAGATTTAATTTGAAAGATAAAAATGCCGATTATACAAATCCTGCTGATGAGTTTTTCAGCAACGATCATTTGTTCTTTGAATCGGAGGGATATTCGGGTTATGGGGATTATGTGACAATCGGCAACAATTATAATGAGGGTGGATTCTTGCCTTATGCCGTAGCAATACATTTAACATATTTGGATTCCGACAACGCATTTAGAATTCATCACTTTGTTTCAGATAGCAATGATGATAATGCAGACGTCCCGGGTAAAGTTGCAGAAGCATTATCAAAATTAGTTCCATTTATTGATGAACGAAAAATGAATACATATGCTTGTCAACAATTGAGGCAAATACATACGGATGGAGCATACCCCGGTTTGGGGAGCATAAAAAAGTTATCCATTCTCAATCATTTGCAATTAGTTTACGATTATTTCACTACGAAATAAAATGAGAATAATGACTTGCTGTCCCAATTGTTTTGCTGATATAGAAATCCAGTCAATAATTAGAGATTTTTCGCAAGGCACAGGCCAATGCGATTGTTGCCATAGCGTGAATGTACCAATTGTTGACATTGAGGAATTATCAGACAACTTTGCCCCTCTGTTGGATTTATACGAAGTAACTGATGAACAAAATGCTGATACTTTAAGTACAATCATACAGAAAGAATGGGGGGTCTTTGCAAACGATAAACTTGCGAAAAATATATTAGAATACTTATTAATAGGTTCCTCTTATGAGGATTTAAGGGGGAAATTGGTTAAACCGAGATTTGAAGGAACAACAAGTTCTGATCAAATATGGAAAAACTTTGTTGATGAAATTAAACATACTAATCGTTTCTTTATAAACAATAATGCTGTTGTACGCGATATTGTCAACAAGCTATTGCAAAAACACACCAAGCCATTAAACGCTGGAACACATTTTTTTCGAAGTAGAATATGTAATAATCACATGGGATTTGAGAACCCTGCTATTGAACTCGAAAAACCACCATATCATAAGGCAAGTTCTGGACGCGCGAACCCACAAGGAATATCCTATTTTTATCTTGCCGATAAACCGAAAACGACGCTGTTTGAGATTAGGGCATCATTTCTAGATTATGTTTGTATTGGCGACTTTGAATTAATGGAAGATGTTACGATTGTTTCTCTGAATGATATTCACAATATAAGTCCATTTATGGATATAAATTTACAAGAATATGTAACAAACAAAACTATTCTTAATCATTTCAGAGAAGCATTGTCTAAACCATTACGTAAAACGGATTCCGATTTAGAATATCTACCAACTCAATACTTGTGTGAATACATTAAATCATCATTAAAAGTCGATGGTGTCGAGTATGCAAGTGCGATGCATACAGGAGGAGTAAATTATGCATTCTTTGACGATAAAAAATTTCTATTCAAGAATGCCAAGATAGTCGAAATTAATAAAATCGACATGGAATATGCCAACATATAAAGAATCCCAAAAGGATGATAACAATGTCCATAAATTAAAATATCAGATTGCAAAGAGGATTATGTTATTTTAATAGTCGTTCTTGCCCGATCCTTAGGGTATGGAAATTACTTGAAAATTTTCATACCCTATTTTTATCCTAAAACAGAGATTATAAAATCATTGTTTTTTAATGGAGCTCAATGGATTAGACACCACAAGTAAAAAAGAGATTAAAAAACATTGGTATTAGGCGGACTGACGATCTAATTTGGAAAATTATAATTGACTCTGATATGGCAAACAATAACTGCATAAAACGAATTATGACTATATTATGTTAGGTAATATCATATATAAGTTAGCTCCGATATGCTGTTCGGTCAAGAAGAAATGAGCCTTAAAAAGAATAAAACCTGATTAAAGATTCTGAAAAAATTAAATACAAAAAGCTCACAACGCCTTTCCCCCCCCCTGTAAGATGGAGATATAAGAAAATACACCAGTTCCGATTTTCGCGACAAATCATCAATAAACCAATTCTCTCAAATATATCACTTACCAAGAATGACAATCGCCTTTCTATCCGACACGCATGGAAAACATCACGAGTTGCAAAATCTGCCGCAGGCCGACATATTGATCCATGCAGGGGACTTGTCGAGGAACGGGACGGAGGAAGAAATTGCCGATTTTATCGAGTGGTTCGGGGCATTGAATTACCGACACAAAATCTTTATCGCAGGCAATCATGACGATTGTTTGGATGGAGCCGGTATCGAAGAGACGCCGCATAACTGCTACTACCTATGCAACAGCGGTATAGAAATCGAGGGTGTGAAAATATGGGGAATCCCGTTCTTTCTATCCGATGAAATCCACTGGGCAGACCTTTATCCGGAGAAAATCGCCCGGATTCCTCAACAGACCGACATACTGGTTTCGCATTGTCCGCCGTTCGGAATTCTTGATAAATCAGCATTCGGCGCAAATATGGGGAATGAAGATTTACGGAAGCAAGTAGAAATCATCAACCCTCGTTACCACTTGTTCGGCCATATACACGAGGCATACGGCGTATATAAAACACCCCGGACAACCTTTGTGAACGGTGCTGTTGTGGATGAGAATTACGAACCGGTCAATCATCCTGTCGTTATTACGATATAACAAAACCTCCGAAGAAACCGCCTTTGTGTCAAACTCCGACACCCGGTTTCTGACAAAATGCCTGACAAATTTTATTTTATCAAATATCATAGAAATTTTTAGAAAAATTTTTTACGATTCTCCAGCTTCGGACAGTCCGGGGCTGGAGAACTTTTTCAGGGATATTCGATGACTGACAAATGTCAAGTGGCAGAGGCGAAGGTGCGGCTTTTGTGTAGCAACGTGCCAAACAAAAGCCATTATGAAAAAACCGGAAATCATTTACAACATCAACGACCTGACATGCCTGACGTCGGCATCCGACACCGACGTCATACCGCAGGAGCTACCCCGGACAAATCACCCGGACTGCGACAAGACGCGGCAACTGCAAGGAACGACCCTTGAAAAAAGTACGCAGAAACCATTCAATCGAATGCCCATGCGTCAGAAACAAGACCTCTATACCCGCCGGATGATCCGCTTCTCTCTGAAAAATCCGGCACATCCGCTCACTCCGATCCGGATGCGTATGACCATCAACCACGTCCGCATGTCCTATGCCCTTGCTCCGACATTCAAAATCGAGCCGAAACATTGGGATAGCACGGAGGGCCGTGCGATCGTCGATTCGAAACAGAATGCCGATCTGAAAGGCAATCCCCGCCTGCGTGTCCGGCTCGACAACATCAACACCGAAATCGACAAGATCACCAACGCCGTACTGACCGTTCTCGCCCGTTTCCAGCAGCAGGGCATCCGCGCCTCAGCGGATCAGGTACGCAACGAACTGCAACGCGAACTCGGACAAGAGGCCAGCAAGGCCCGGACATTCCGCGACGTATTCGAATACATCGACTTTTACATCAACGCCTGCCGGGAGGGGACTATCCTGAACGGTACGGGCACACGCCTGACGCCCGGCACGATCCGCAGCTATCTATCGACCAAAAGTGCCCTGCGCCGTTATGCCGAAGCGCGACACATCCGGCTGACGCTGGAATCGCTGACGTTGGATTTTTACAACGACTTCGTCAAATATCTGAACGAGACGACCCACAGCCGGGGCCGCTATCGTCCGAATGTAATCGGCAAGTTCGTGAAGAATATCCGCACGTTCCTGCGTTACGCGTTCGACAACAACTATACGCTCAACTCCGATTTCAAGCGCCGCGAATTCAAGGTTTTTCAGGAAACGGTCGAAACCATCTACCTGAATGAAGATGAACTGCAACTGCTTTATGATCTGGAATTGCCGCCCTCGCAGGCCGAGGTGCGCGACGCCTTTCTGGTCGGCTGCTACACCGGACTGCGGTTCAGCGACATCGGACGGCTGCAACCGCATCACATCCGTTTCGACGAAGGAATCATCGTCATCACGACCCAGAAAACGAACCGGACGATCGCCGTGCCGATCTGCCCGAAACTGCGCAGCATCTTCGCCCGTTACGACAACTGTCCGCCGCCGACACAAAGCAATCAGGCAACGAACAGGATGCTTAAACAGCTATGCCGTAAGGCGGGCATTACCTCCAAGGTCTATCTGACAGAGGTATTGGGCGGAGAACGGCAGATACGCTGTTACGAGAAATGCGACCTCGTAACGACCCACACCGCACGCCGTTCATTTGCCACAAACGCTTTCAAGAACGATATTCCCGCAGCACTTATCATGTCAGCAACGGGCCACACGACCGAGGCCAATTTCCGACGCTATATCCGTTGCACCGCCGAGGAAAAGGCGGCCGCACTCAAACAATACAAATTTTTCAACTGACAACCCATGACTACCATAGAGACCCGCGACGGACGGCCCGTCGCCTTCGAACACGCCGTTGAGATGGCCGAATATCTGTGTGCGCTCGATTTCGGCCTCGACCTGATCGCCGGAGAGGAGCGAGCCACGCCCCAGTCTGTTGCCGACTTGTTCTGTACCTGCTTCCTGCACTGGGAAACAGACTATCGGCAGCAACAGGGCTTTACCGAAACAAGCGATCTCTATCCCATCTTCGGCGGCTATCTTTTTGCCGACGTTCCGGTCCTGCAACGCTATCGCCTGCTTGCCGGACAGGAAATCCGGCGGCACGAACTGATTCCGGCGGAAGACGACGAGGCCCGGACATTTTACCGGAATCACGTGTTTATCCGATGCAGTCAGTCACTACCGACCCTGTTCTGCGATCCGGTATTCTATGCCACCTTGCGAAAAAGGGCTTATGCGACCATCCGGCAACACGACCGGTTTACGGAGGGACTCCACGTCGCTGTCGAAAAATTGCAAACCCGGCTTCGGAATATGGAGCTCCGGATAAAGAACGCCTATACGAGCGCTGTTTTCGATTGTGTAAGCGAGGAGATCAACTCGCACCTGTCCCGGTTCACAGACAGAAAATACGGAAAGGGCACAATTGCTATCAACGACACGCAACGGGTAATTCTGACACTGTTCCTGTTGCACCGGCTCGGTCTGAACAACCTGCGGGCCACCCACACGGCAACGCTTATGGCCTCGCTGTGGGGTGGCGCACCGGAAGTTTACCGCAAACTGATCGACAAATGCCATCGGGGAGGCCCGACGTGCGGTTATGCGGATATAGACAACTATACCGATTCACGGGAAATGGTCGCCTCCCTCCTGCGAAGGGTGGACGGACGATCCGACAGCCGGGAAAAGATCGAACGCTTCTGCCGGGAGTTTACCGGAGCATGGGACATTGCAGGCCTTTCGATGATTGCCAAACGAGAAGATATACAGCCGGATAACTGACAAAACGAAGCGGGCATACGGTCGCCCGCTTCTTTTTTGTCCTACCACAAAATTGTGTCTGAGGCGGAGGCAGGTTGTTCCTTTGCACCTGTAAACCACAAAATTTTTTTATTATGAAAACTTTGATTTTATAATACTCCGTTAAATTTACAGTTAATCCGTTGAAAACAAACGAGTTAGTTAATAAGGTTTAGTATAATAAAATAGGTCAAGTGGCTGATTTTCATTATCTTTAATGGTACTCTACCACACATTAAAGCAATGAACCAAACAGCACTTGACCAATATGAGGAAATCGTAACCGATGCTTTGAAAAGTTGTTCAGCGAAGTTACGCAAAAGTTTTAAAACAGCATTCATCCAACTCATGATTTTGTATATGGTACTGCCAAGAAAGATTAATTTCACCCAAATGGGGCGTTACTCAGACAGCTCAGAGCAACGCTTCCGCCAGTTGTTTGAACGTGAGTTTGACCGGATGCAGTTCAACCTCTTCCTCATGCGGCAGCGTTTTGGTGAAAGTACAAGAAAAGCCATTGCCATCGACGCAAGCTACATTTCAAAGTCGGGAAAGAAGACTCCTTATATCGGCAAGTTCTGGTCGGGATGCGCTTCTGCAATGAAACGAGGATTGGAAATTCTCGATATCCGCATTGTTGACATTGACAGTCGGGACTGTATGATGCTACGTGCGGAACAGACACCGAACAAGGCGTATCTGGAAAAGCAAGGCGAAGATTACAATCTTGTGGACTGGTATCTTGACGTGCTCCGCAAATACAAGGACAAGTTGCTCGGCATAACACGTTATGTCGTTGCGGATGCATGGTTCTCAAAGGCAAAGTTCGTCAATGACGCCTGTCTGATTGGATTCCATGTCATCAGCCGCCTGCGTGATGATGCCGCCTTATGGTATTCACATGACGGTGTCCGCACAGGCAAACGGGGACGACCGCGTATCAAAGGCCAGAAGATTGATTTTGAGAAACTCGACCTTCAGCGTTGCGAGATTCTCGACATTGAGGGAGGAAGAGCTTACTCAGTCAAGGCATATTCAAAGGCGATGAAACGCAACATCAAAGTCGTGGTTCATTATCCAAAATCAGGAGGACATAAAATCTATTTCTCCACCGACCTTGACATGTCGGCCAAAGACATCATCGAATACTACCGTACACGATTCCAGATTGAGTTTTGCTTTCGGGATTCCAAGCAGTTTTCCGGACTCAATGATTGTCAGGCAAGAGACTTGAGGAAACTTGACTTCGCTTTCAATGCTTCACTGGCCTCGGTAAACATCGCAAAGGGCATGCGGCAACGATACTATCCGTCGCTTTCCATCGGACTGCTAAAGGCCTGTCTGAGTAACATTTATACGTTCAAAAGAATTTTTAGCAAGTCCGGTCTGAAACCGAACAGAACTTTTAATACTAAACTTATCAAAGAACTATTTGGCATAGTGGCAGAAGCCGCTTAGCCGATATGTTGAATTTTTAACGAACTATTATTCCATGATAACCGCAAGAAATCGGTTGGTTTGGGTGTTTCCGTAGTCCGTTCCTGCTGGGATGCACAAGCACAAAGGGTAACGGACGACTGCCCCGACGGCGTGGAAATCGAGTTTCAGATAACAATAAATTGATTGAATCGGATTTATCGGACAAGGCTTTTATACCCGGCCTGCAAAGGACGTCTTCTCGCGTTCGTATTTCATTGTTTGGTTTTGAAGAAAACCAATAGCCCCGTCTCTGTGTAAGAAACCATAGTGACCGGAAAAGTGGTGTCTATCTGCCGGATAAGTCAACATTCCCCGCAAGACAGTTCTGACAGTTTGAGATTTCAGGAGCTTTTCCCATTACAAGAAGAAATGCAACAGAAAGGGCGCATTATTGTCCATTCGGGCAATATTAACGTTTTGGAACAGATATAAATACTTAATTCAGAGGCTGTTTTTTGGAGGGGGGGGGGATTTTTCAGCATAAGATTTAGACGAAATAGTTTGGTCGTTTAAACAATATTCCATACTTTTGTGTAGTAAAAGTGTGGTTTCTTACACAGAGATCATAATTGACGGAATTGTGTTTTTGTATGCGGAGGAAGTGGGGACAGGCTGAAAACAATTCCGGTCGGCGCGGAAAACCAAAGAGATGCAATTTTTAGGAACTTCTCTTGCGCGCATATGTAAATCGTTGTTTATCAGCAGACTGCAAGCTTCTGCCGACATGGTCGCGAAGTGTTTGTAAGTCAGTAGAATACCCCGAAAACAACCATGGGATCTTCGCCCGCAACTGAAAAATCCATATCCGATTCTTCCCTTCCGACACGCATCGCGAGCATGCGGAACAGCCGCGCCGTAAGATGGTATGTGCTGGCTTTGCCTTCCCGTCACCGGGGAGCGGCGAAAGGGTTGCAGGCGGAACTCGACCGACGTCTCCGAAACGGCGAGCCGGCATTCGAATATTTCGCCCCGACCTATGTGGAGGTCAGGGAAGAAAAAGGCGTTTGGGTCAAAACCGCCCGTCCGTTGCTTTACAATTACGTCTTTGTCCGGTCCTCGGAAAATGAGATTTACAAAATGATGTCGACGGCCGGGCTTTCGTTATACAGTTTTCTGCCGCGGGTGCGGGATGGCAAGCGCGAATATTATCCCTACCTCTCCGACGAAGCGATGGAGAACCTCCGGTGGGTGGCTCGCTCCTATGCGGACATAGTCCCGGTCTATACCCCGGAGCCGAAGCGATTGATGAAGGGCGACCGGGTGCGAATCACCGAAGGGAAATTCAAAAACGCCGAGGCTACGGTGATCTCCCAGCCGGGAGGCGGCCGGAAAGACATCATGGTCTGCGTGGAGAACTGGCTGTGGGTGCCGCTGCTGCACGTACAACCCGGACAATACGAAATCATCTCGCTCAATACGGACAATATGCACGTGTACACGCGTCTGAACAACGACCGGTTGTTCGGAGCGCTGCACGAAGCGATGCAGCGGCATCATGCGGGAGGGACGACCTCCGAAGACCGGGCGTTGGCCACCGAAACATTGCAGCAATACGCCAACCTGCGGATGGATTCCGACGTGACGCGCTGCAAACTCTATGCGCTGCTGCTTCCGGCCTACACGATTCTCGGTGATCAGGAAGCTTGCAACCGGATGATCGGGGAGATTCAGGGGCTGTTGCCCGCTGTCAGGGCGGAGCAGTCGCGGGCATTGCTGTCGGTTACGCTCTATGGATGCACCGACAACTGCATTTATCGCGAACAGGCGCACGGAATCGTCGACAGCTGGCGCACGGAGGAGCGTCCCAAGAAAATCAAAGCGCAACTTATCCGGCGTCTGGACGACTACGACGAATGGCTGGGACATCGCCGATAAGCGAAACGCACGAAATTATCCGAAATCATATGAACGAACCGCGGCAGGAAAGCGAGCCTTGCGGAATACGACTGATGCGTCTGATGGAGACGCGGCTACTCGACATCATCCGTCAGGAGCATAGCAACCGCAATTGTATCCATTTGTACGGCACCGGGGAGTATTGGACCGCCTTTGAACAGTCGGCCTACCTGTTATGCCGGATTTTTCCGGGAAATGCGATTTCCGTGATAACCCATACTGCTTATCCTTTTCCCGTCGTGATGGCCAATATCCCGGACCGGGCATTGAGGGAGTATTCCAGAAGTCATATCTTCCGGCGCGACGAGGCCGATTACAAAGAATGCGTTGCTGAAGAAATAACGCCCAAGCAATATCAGATCTGGCACCGGAAAGAGGTGCAGGAATTTCAGTAATGCTCCCCATCGACGGTTTGCGGGGTTTCATGCCCGGCAATTTCAGTGCTCTCCAATTGCGTCACTCTTTATAAATCAAACGTTTTCGCCTCCACATGCTTCAAGTTATCATGTCCCGTTTTGGGATTGAAAAATACCTATCGTCACGGTATTTTTCGTCGTGGCTGATCTTGACGATCGACACGGTCGTGTCTGTAGTTTCGACCTTGATCGCCTACCTGTTGGTTCGCGGATTGTTCACGAATCCGGTTTTCACGGTATGGTACGGTTTCTGGCTGTTGGCCGGTTCGTGTGTTTTGAGCGTTTTTTCGTTCATCGTTTTCCGAACGTTCCGCAGCGTCATCCGTCATACGACGCTTCGGGAAATCTGGAAACTGGGCGGTGCGGTTCTCTTCAAGGACTTGCTGATGTTCTTCTACGTGCTTCTCCTTCCCCAAAAGCCGTCTCCGCCTTATGCCGCCCTTTCCATGGGTTTTCTGCTGGACGTGCTGGTCACGCTCTTCCTTCTGCTGGCCCTTCGTCTTTGCATGATCGTCGTCTACGACCTGATCAAGCTGAAGCAGTCCCGCCGCGCGAACAGCCGTCAGGTTCTGGTCTACGGCACGGGGGACAAGTCAGTGTCTCTGGTCACGCGTCTTCAAAACTCGCCGCATTACCGCGTCGTCGGTTTTCTGACCTACGGGAAGTCCCTTCGCAAGCATACGATCGCGGAGTGCCCGGTCTACTATTTCGAGAATCAGCACAGCGTCGAATACCTGCGGGACCGAGTCGATGTCGACGCGATCCTTTTCGCCACCAATGACGATGCGCAGCAGGAGCAGGAGCGTCTGATCAGATACTGTACGGAGCAGGGGGTCAAAATTCTGATCGCCCCACCGATCGACGAGGTCATCGACGGGAAGATTATGAAGCAGTCGATCCGGGAGATCAAGATCGAAGACCTGTTAGGCCGTCCCGAGATCCGCATTTCGATGGATGAGATCATCGCCAACTTCCGCGGGAGGACGATCCTGGTTACGGGGGCGGCAGGTTCCATCGGCTCGGAGCTTTGCCGTCAGCTGGCGACGTTCGGGGTGAAGGAACTTATCCTGTTCGACAACGGGGAGACCCCGATGCACAACCTTCGCCTGGAACTGGAGGAGCGCTATCCGGCATTGAAATTCATCCCTGTCATCGGCGACGTCCGGATTCCCGCCCGTCTGGACTTCGTGTTCCGGACGTACCATCCGCAGGTGGTGTTCCACGCTGCGGCTTACAAACACGTCCCGCTGATGGAGGAGAATCCTTGCGAGGCGGTTCTGGTGAACGTCGCGGGAACGCGCAACGTTGCTGACAAGTGCATCGAATACGATGTTGAGAAGATGGTTATGATCTCGACGGACAAGGCCGTGAACCCGACGAACGTGATGGGATGCACGAAGCGCCTTGCGGAGATCTACGTGCAGTCGCTGGGTCTGTCGATCGAGCAGGGCCGCACGCCGGGGAAGACGCGTTTCGTCACCACGCGCTTTGGGAATGTGCTGGGCTCGAACGGTTCGGTCATTCCCCGCTTCAGGGACCAGATCTCCAAGGGCGGTCCGGTGACTGTCACGCATCCGGACATTACGCGCTTCTTTATGACGATCCCCGAGGCGTGCCGTCTGGTCATGGAGGCCGCCACGATGTCGACGGGCAATCAGATCTTCGTCTTCGACATGGGCGAATCGGTTAAGATCGCGCACCTGGCGCGGCGGATGATCTCCCTGGCGGGCTTCGAGCCGGAGAAGGACATCAGGATCGAATACACGGGTCTGCGTCCTGGCGAGAAACTGTACGAGGAGGTTCTGTCGAACAAGGAGAACACGCTTCCGACGACGCACGACCGGATACGTATCGCCAAGGTTCGGGAGTATGACTACGGGGAGGCCTGCGGCGTTGCCGAAGAGCTGGAGACGCTGTCCCGAAAGGTGGAGATTCCCGACATGATACGGCTTATGAAGCGGACGGTTCCCGAGTTCAAGTCGAAAAATTCGAGGTTTGAAAAATACGATAAGGAAATCTCGGAATAAACAATTATCAATTTCACACCGCAATTAGCGGTAAAACAGGGATTCCGCCATCAATATATAACATTTCTGCGCTTGGAGACCTTATTTCCGAGGTTGTGGATCGTGCCCAGACGTCTGAAGTAAAAACAAAAAATGAATTAATAGAAATAAGATATGGAACTCAGAACAGACTATTCAAACGTCGGATTCCAAAACAACGGCAAACTGAAGTTACTGATTATTGTCGGCACGCGGCCCGAGGTCATACGTCTTGCAGCAGTCATCAACAAAACGCGTCAGTATTTCGATGTCATCCTCGCACATACTGGTCAGAACTACGATTACAACCTCAATGGCGTTTTCTTCAAAGACCTGAAGTTGAAAGATCCTGAAGTGTATATGGATGCCGTGGGCGACGACTTGGGAGCGACGATGGGCAATATCATCAACGCCTCTTACAAACTCATGGTTCAGACACAGCCGGATGCCGTGCTGGTACTTGGCGACACGAACTCGTGCCTGTCTGTCATTGGGGCCAAACGGTTGCATATCCCGATCTTCCACATGGAGGCCGGCAACCGATGCAAAGACGAATGTCTTCCCGAGGAGACCAACCGACGCATCGTAGATATTATCTCCGACGTGAATCTTGCTTATTCAGAGCACGCAAGAAGATACCTTGCAGAGTGCGGACTTCCAAGAGAGCGTACTTATGTGACAGGTTCGCCAATGGCCGAAGTACTTCATCAGAATCTGGCGGAGATTGAAGCAAGCGATATTCACCAACGTCTGGGTCTGGAAAAGGGCAAGTATATTCTTCTCTCTGCTCACCGCGAGGAGAACATCGACACCGAGAAGAACTTCTTCAGTCTCTTCAATGCAATCAACGCTATGGCAGAAAAGTATGATATGCCGATTCTCTACAGTTGCCACCCTCGTTCACGCAACCGCCTTGCAGCATCTGGTTTCCAGCTTGACCCTCGCGTACATGTTCAGCAGCCTCTTGGTTTCCACGATTACAACTGCCTTCAGATGAACGCATTCGCAGTAGTTTCAGATTCAGGCACTTTGCCTGAAGAGTCAAGTTTCTTCACCAGCGTAGGCCATCCCTTCCCTGCTGTCTGCATACGCACCTCTACAGAACGTCCCGAGTCTCTTGATAAGGCCGGTTTCATCCTTTCCGGTATTGACACCAATGGTCTCCTTCAGTCTGTTGATACCGCCGTGGAACTTGTAAAGAATGGCGACTACGGTATTCCGGTTCCAAACTACACGGATGAAAATGTATCTACCAAGGTGGTCAAGATCATCCAGTCGTATGTTGGTGTTGTCAATAAAATGGTATGGCGTAAGTTCTAATTTTCAGCAAAAATGAAAGTATTGGTTACAGGAGCACGGGGATTCGTTGGAAAGAATCTCTGTGCTCAATTAGGTAATATAAAGACAGGTAAAGCCAAGTATTACAGCAATCTCGTCATCGACGAAGTTTATGAATACGACATAGACTCCACTCCTGAACAACTCGACGCCTGGTGCAAGAATTGCGACTTTGTCTTCAACCTCGCAGGTGTCAATCGCCCGCAGGACCCTAAAGAGTTCATGGAAGGCAACTTCGGCTTTGCCACCATACTGCTTAATACCCTCAAGAAGCACAAGAACAACTGCCCTGTGATGATTTCAAGTTCGATCCAAGCGACCCTTGCAGGTCGCTTTGGCACCAGCGAATATGGCAAAAGTAAGAAGGCTGGCGAGGAACTGATGTTCCAGTACGGCGAAGAAACAGGAGCCAAAGTACTTGTCTATCGGTTCCCTAATCTCTATGGAAAGTGGTGCAAACCTAACTACAACAGCGCTGTTGCTACTTTCTGTAACAACATCGCCAACGACCTCCCCATCACCGTCAACGACCCGACCGTTGATATGGAGCTCCTCTACATCGACGACCTTGTCGATGAGATGATCTGCGCCCTCAAAGGTGAGGAGCACCATTGTGAGTTTGACGGTGTTGAGACAGTTTTTACACCAGAAGGCCGCTATTGTGCTGCGCCTATCACTCATCACGTCAAGCTTGGAGAGATCGTTGAACTCCTCTACAAGTTCCGTGATATGCCCAAGACCCTTATGATTCCTGATATTCCAGCAGACAGTTTTGCAAAGCGACTCTACAGTACTTATCTCTCGTATCTCACAAAGGAGAAAGCCATCTTCGACCTCAAGATGAACATTGACGACCGAGGCAGTTTCACAGAACTCGTTCATACCTTGAATTGCGGTCAGGTCAGCATAAACATCTCCAAACCAGGAATCACAAAAGGAGAGCATTGGCATCACACCAAGTGGGAGCAGTTCATAGTAGTCAGCGGTCACGGACTTATTCAACTTCGTAACGAGAATGACCCGAATGCAGAGATTCTTGAATATGAAGTAAACGGAGACAAGATTCAGAGCGTCATCATGCTCCCGGGCTATACCCACAACATCATCAACCTCTCCGACACCCAAGACCTCGTCACCGTCATGTATTGCAACGAAATCTTTAATCCGGATAGGCCAGATACGTTTTTTGATAAGGTTGTGATTGAATGAGAGCAATGATTGAAAGATATTTAGAGCATTGCCGAGTGTGATCAAGCTCAACAGCGTCAGGGTAGTAAAAGAATAACAAACAAACAAATAAACAAATAAACAAATAACATTCAATTATGTCAATTTTTGCAGGTAAAACCCTTATGATTACCGGCGGCACAGGTTCATTCGGGAATGCCGTCCTCAACCGTTTCCTCCAGACCGACATTGCAGAGATTCGTATCTTCAGTCGCGACGAGAAGAAGCAGGACGACATGCGTCACGAATACCAGACCAAGATGCCCGATGTGGCCCATAAAATTAAATTCTTCATCGGCGATGTCCGCAATCTCCAGTCGTGCAAGAACGCCATGCCTGGTGTAGATTACATCTTCCATGCCGCCGCCCTCAAGCAGGTTCCTTCTTGTGAATTCTTCCCAATGGAGGCAGTTCAGACCAATGTCATCGGCACAGACAACGTATTGACAGCAGCCATCGAAGCGGGGGTGAAGGCCGTCATCTGCCTTTCAACGGATAAAGCAGCGTATCCAATCAACGCAATGGGCATTACCAAGGCCATCGAGGAGAAAATTGCAGTAGCAAAAAGCCGCTATTCCGGCGACACCAAAATCTGCTGCACCCGCTATGGCAATGTGATGTGCTCCCGCGGTTCCGTCATCCCTCTCTGGATCGACCAGATCCGCCACGGCAACCCCATAACCCTCACCGAGCCCAAGATGACCCGCTTCATCATGTCGCTCGAAGAAGCCGTCGATCTCGTCCTCTTCGCCTTCGAACATGGCCAGAACGGTGATATACTTGTTCAGAAAGCTCCTGCATGTACTATCCAGACTCAAGCCGAAGCCGTATGCGAACTTTTCGGAGGTAAGAAGGAAGACATCAAGGTCATCGGCATCCGCCACGGCGAGAAAATGTACGAGACCCTCCTCACCAACGAGGAATGTGCCAAGGCCGAGGACATGGGCGACTTCTATCGCGTGCCAGCTGATAATCGCTCCCTCAACTACGATCAGTTCTTCACCGAGGGCGATGCAAAGCGTTGCAAACTCTCCGAGTTCAATTCCGACAACACCCGTCGTCTGAATCTTGAAGAGACCAAGACCAAAATCGCAAGCCTTGAGTACATTCAGAACGAACTAAATGGAATCATGAATATTGCAAAGTAACACATGATTACATACTTGAGCTATTGAAAACGAATATGAGGAATTAATAAGAAATTTATCAATATAAACATAAATCAATGATCAACATTGGAATCATCGGATGTGGCTTCGTAGGCGGAGCCCTGAAGGATTGGTTGGAGCACAATAATCCAGAGTGTAAACTGTTCATCAGCGACCCTGCTAAAGGTTACAACGATGACATGAAAGAAATTGATATCGCGTTCCTGCAGATTCATGTACGCACCGAAGACGACGGTACACAGAATCTCAGCCTCATGAAGGAACTCATCAAGAACCTCCCCGACGTACCAGTTTTCGTACGAACCACCATTCTCCCTGGCACCAGCGAACTGCTCTCCAAGGAGACCGGCCATCGCGTACACTACATGCCTGAATTTCTCACCGAGCGCACCCATATCGAAGACTTCAAAAAGCAGACCATGGTCTTCACCGGAGCCGTGGAACTCCTCACCAAAATCTTCATCGGCAAGAAATTCACCGTCATGACCCCACTTGAGGCAGAACTCACGAAATACATGCACAATGTCTTTGGCGCCTACAAGGTGACCTACTTCAACGCCTGCCGTGAGTACTGCAAGAAGATGGGTGCCGACTGGCGTACCGTACATACTGGTATCCTTCTTTCAGGCTACATCAACGATACGCACACCTATGTTCCAGGTCCAGACGGACGCTTCGGCTACGGTGGCAAGTGCTTCCCCAAGGATGTCAATGCCTTCACCAAGATGACTCAGGGTACACCTCTCGGTGTCCTACTTGCACCTCTCCATGAACTCAACGTACACTTCCGTGGTGAGGAGGAGATTATCTAATCTGAAATATGGTAAACTGGCAGCACAAGTGGAACGAAAGTTTGAAGTTCGATACTTCCTGTCAGTTCAAAACAAAAAGAATTAACAGTTAACATGTCAATAAATATCAGAAACATCTGCTAATAATAAACGAATAAATTGACAAAACAATGATACTACTCATCAACAGGATAATCTCTCGCATAATACGAGCCTTGCGCAAGGCTGTTTTCAAAAAGAGCATTCGTTGCAAGCACAATCAGTTTTCTTTAGTTGGTAATATCACATTAATCAACAAAAACGTAAAACTCGGCAAGAATGTAACTATTTACCCCAACTGCATGTTCTATGGTGACGGCCCGATCGTGATAGGAGATAATAGTGAGATAGGTAATAATGTTATCATATATTCCTCAAATATGAGGGGGGGGTATATATAGCTAACAATGTGATGATTGCAGCTAATTGTTATATCACAGACTGTGACCATGGGACAAAAAAAGGCACAATCATGAGAAAACAAGAGACGGTTGTATCTCCAGTACAAATCGGTAATGACGTATGGATCGGTACAGGTGTTACTATCTTGAAAGGTTCTCAAATCAATGATGGTGCGATCGTTGGCGCTAGCGCATTAGTCCGTTCTACAATTGAATCGAATGCTATTGCTGTCGGCACACCGGCTAAAATCGTTAAGTACAGACAAAATGGATAGAATTAAATATTTTTGTTACTACGATTTTCAAGATAGCAAGAAACCACGAGAAGGGATACAGGCCGCATCTTCAAAGATAGACTATATCATTGATGCTATCAATCGCTGTGGTGTAAAAGTTGATATCATCTCAAAATCTCCTATATCATCCAAAGGTTTTAACTTGGATTTCGGAGGAGTTAAGAATATGGGAAATAATACCATCCGCCATTTCTTTAGTTGTGGATGCAAAGATAGCCCTATGCGAGTTTTAAGCAGATGGATTCAGAATATTCACTTCTTTTTCTGGCTTCTGTTCAATGTTAAGAAAAACGAGGAGATTATTGTATATCATAGCCTTGGATATTGTGGTTTATTGTCATGTATTGTCAAGGTGAAATTTTGTACTGTAATAGGTGAGATTGAAGAGTTTTATCAAGATGTACATAAGTATGCAACTTCAGTTTGTCTATTAGAGAGTAGGTTTATTCAGTCATGCAACAAATATATTTTCCCAGCTGCATTGATGGATTCAAAATTTAATTCACAGAAGAAAAAGTCGGTAGTTGTTCATGGGGTTTATAAACCTGTCAACATTACAGAGCCAAAGTTTTCTGATGGACGAATACATGTTGTATATGGAGGTACTTTTGATTCCCAAAAAGGAGGAGCACTTGCAGCTGCAGGTATAGGCAAATTTTTGTCAAAGGAATATGTGGTGCATATTTGTGGATTTGGAAACGAGGCAGACAAAGCAAAGGTATTGCAGGTTATTGACGAGGTTAATAAGACTTCTGAATCTCATACTGTCTTCGAAGGACAACTCAATGGAGAAGAGTATGCAAAGTTCATCCAGAAATGCCATATTGGATTAAGTACACAGAATCCATCCGGTGCTTTCAATGACACGTCCTTCCCGTCAAAAATACTTGTGTATATGGCTAATGGATTGGATGTTGTTACAATCAATATCCCTGTCGTAAAGACTTCTGCCGTGGGTGACTATTTGCATTTCTACGACGAGCAGACTTCGGAGAGCATTGCGGAAGCAGTGAAAAATGTAAAGATCGGAAACTTGCGATTTTCTGAAATTCTAAAGGCTATAGATGCAAAGTTTGTTAACGACATCAGAGAACTTTTATAAATATGACTATTATACAATTTATGAGAGTTGCCTTCTTTAGGCCAATGCCCAAATTGAATATCTGGAAGACCATATATCTTAATTATAAACTCCTGCCGATAAAGCAGGCAGTTCATTTCCCGATTCATCTGTATGGCAAGTGGAATTTCCGAATGATGAATGGGACGATATTGATTCCAACGAATCAAGTCAAATGTGGTGCTTACAAGTTTGGTTTTGATACAGCTGGATATTTCACGTCCCTTATAAATACGCTATCTCTGCATACGGATTCTACAATAGAACTTGGAGAAGAGGTTAGAATCGGACAGGGTGTCCAGATTTGTTTATATCCGAAGGCAGTATTAAAAATGGGAAGTTTTTCTTCTTTAGGCGACAATGTTAAAATAGTCGATTATCAGTCGATTATAATAGGAAAAAGGACTGACATAACTTGGGACTGCCAGATTTCTGACTTCAATAGTCATTTCATTCTAGATAGCGCAACAAACAAAATATTTACAATATGTAAACCTGTACAAATAGGCGATTATTGTTGGGTTTGTAATAAAACGGTCGTGATGCCAGGAACTAAATTGCCCAATAGGATAATTGTAGCATCCGGCTCTTTGCTGAATCGCGACTATGTCAAACTTGAGTTGCCTGAAAGATCATTGATTGGAGGAGCACCTGCCAAACTCATTAAATCGGGTTTATATCGCATATACAATAGAGAAACTGAAAATTATTTAAAAGATTATTTCTTGACTCATCCGGAAGAAACTGTGTATGTAGTCACAGATCAAAAATCCTTTGCTGAATGACGGATAGTTCAAAACAAATAAAGATGGGAGCAGTCCTTTCATACGGGATGGTGCTCTTTAATATCATTTGCGGCCTGCTTTATACTCCGTGGATGATTCGTCAGATTGGCAAAGCAGATTATGGTCTATATATCCTTGTTACATCCTTTCTTCATTATTTCGTTGTGGATTTCGGTCTATGGATGGCAGTTAACAAGATATTGTCAAGACTGAGAGCTGAAGGACGAGAAGATGAAGAAAAGAACGTGATAGGCCTCACCACAAAAATATATTTATGTATGGATATTGTGGTGTGCATAGTCGTTATTATGGCTTTTTTCTTCATTGACAGATTGTTTGGCAACCTTACACTCGACGAGTTATCTCGTTTTAAAATGGCCTATTTAATAGCCGCCTCCTTTAGCGTATTGTCATTCCCATTTGGATTCTTAAAAGGAATATTTCAGGCACATGAATATTTTATCCAAACAAAACTATTTGATTTTGCCACCAAGATAGGAATTACCCTTTTTACAGTTCTGTTACTGATTCTCAACGTGGGTTTCTATTCGTTGGTGATAGTATATGGTGCAGTTCCGTTTATTCTGAATGTTAGTAGAGTTATCTTCTTGAAAAAGAAAGGGGTTACACTCAACATCCACTACAATAACAAATCGATGCTGAAGGATATATTTTCTACATCTATATGGCTATTTCTTATTGTGCTAGCAGAATTGTTCATCAACAATATATCCCCTTCTCTTTTAGCCGCATTCTCCGACACTACTCAGATTGCAATATTTGGAATCGGATTGACTCTAAACCAATATGTCTATACCTTTGCATATTCAATCAATGGTTTGCTCTTGCCTAGGATTACAAATATGTCGGTCAAGAATGATGCAGAGGCAATTCATGCACTTACGTACAAGATTAGTCGCCTTCAACTTATTGTAACCGGCTGCATCACTTTCGGAATCATACTTGTCGGTCAGTCTTTTATTGAAACTTGGGTTGGTCCAGATTTTTCAGCTTCATATATTGTAGCTACTGCATTAATAATTCCGCAGTTGTTGATTCACATGCAGCAGGTAGAAAATACGCAATTGTTTGTTAATGACAAAATCCGTTATCGTGCTTTTTCCATGATGGCTACCGGTGTATTTACTATTGTTTCGTCCGTTCTATTGATTCCTAAACTTGGGGCAGTTGGTTCTGCAATCGCAATTGCTGGATCCAACTTCATTATCATGTTTATTGTGATGAACATCGTTTATCACAAACATCTTGGATTCTCTATCCGTCAGTACTTGAAGGAGCTGTTCCCATTATTCATTGCCTATTGTGGGATTGTGGTATTTTACATATTGGTGTGTAACACGTTACTGCCTTCTGATTTGAATGGATGGGCTGAAGTATTTGTTAGAGGAGGTATTTATATGATAGGGTTCATAATCAGTATGCTGATTTTTACAAACTCATACGAAAAGAAACTCTTCCTTTCGCCATTCAGAAAAATTATTAAAAGATGATTAAGTTCAAATTATTGTATTATGATAATTCAACTATTAGTCATCATTACAGTTTTCTTATATAGTAAGATTCTTTCGTCAAGATCTTCTATTGGAACTCTTACATACGAAAAGAGCAGGAAGAATTTATGCATATTTGCAACAATCCTTTTAGTCCTTCAGTCCGGTCTCCGAAATGTTGCTGTAGGAGCAGATACATATTCATACTTCATTCAATTCGAAAATGATATAAAGGCTCCATGGTCACAAATTATAGGCCGATTTACTGACGTGTACGTATATGGAGAGGGCAAAGATGCCGGGTATCAGGTCTTCGAAAAGTTATGCTCTAACATATCTACCAACTATACAATATACTTATTGATAATAGCATGTATCTTCTTTATACCATTGATGAAAGTTGTATATCGAAATACACTCTCTTTAGAGCATATTGTAATAGCTGTACTTGTATATGAATCTCTGTTCTATTCTTTCTTTAGTATTACAGGATGTCGCCAGACTATAGAAACTGGCTTATGTCTTTTAGCCTTTGAAGAAATAAAAAACAAAAATCTGAAGAAGTTCCTTTTGTTTATATTCATTGGCGCTTTTATTCACAAGTCTTGCCTAATCTTTCTACCATTTTATTGGATTGCAACCATTAAGAAGACATATTTGTTATTTTACCTTTCAGTTTTGTCTTTCCCCTTCATGATGGTATTCGGACGGGCTTTTACAGTAGAGCTTGCTCTATTATCAGGAAGTGAAAACTATTTAAACTATGCAAACGAGGAAGCTGCAGGAGCTGTAACTTTATCTTTGTTTTATATTGCTTTACTCTTCTCTACTTTCTATCAGTATAAACAGAATAAAGATTATTTTGATGATCATAGTTATATCGTAAATGCAGTTACATTAGGCTTGTTTTTTCTGCCTCTTACCTTTGTTAGTTCTGCGTTGATGCGTATAGTGCAGTATTATTCGATTTTTTTGATTGTGTTTGTAGGCTATATGAAGCCTATCAAGGCTAATACTAGGAGGAACATTTTTTACCCGATTGCTGTAGTTTTGCTATTGTATAAAATCATCTCAACCAATGCTACTTATGGTTTCTTCTGGGAGACAATGGCACTAGGAAGCAATTATATGTAAACCTAATTTATCTGATAATGAAAATTATCCAAATAAACGCAGTATATAAGTTTGCGAGCACAGGCCGCACTACCATGGAGATGCATGAGTATTGCTTACAGCATGGTATTGAGTCGTACGTGTTCTGCCCAAACATGAGTGATGAGGAGCATAACATTTATATCATTGGCTCCAAGTTGGATCATAAACTCCATGCTCTATGGTCACGAGTCTTTGGTAAGCAAGCATTTTTCTCTCATTGTGCTACCAGAAAAATGCTAAAGAAAATAGACAAAATACAGCCCGATGTGGTCATTCTCAGAAATCTCCATGGTAACTATGTCAACCTGCCCATGCTCTTGAAGTATTTGGCAAAAAATGACATTGCTACCATCGTAGTAATGCACGACTGCTGGTTCTTCACGGGACACTGCACGCATTATTTCTCAATCAAGTGCGACAAATGGCAGACAGAATGTAAGAATTGCATGATGATGAAAGAAGATAATATAAGCCTTTTCTTTGATACCAGTACATTCATGTTCCGAAATAAGAAGAGATTGTTTGACGCGATTCCCAGATTAGGAGTCATAGGTGTATCTGATTGGATAACAAAGGAGGCTGAGAAATCAGCTATTCTATCGAATGCGAAAATATACCAGAGAATCTATAACTGGATAGATCTTAAGAAGTTCTATCCACGAGATACTACAAGACTCAAAGAAAAACTCGGTATTAAGGATGAATTTGTCATATTGGGTGTGGCTACCAGCTGGAACGAAAATAAAGGCCTTTCACACTTTGTATCGCTTGCCAAGGAGTTGCCGGACATCAAAGTTATACTTGTTGGCAAGGCGGAAACAGATATTCCTGAGATAGATAATTTTAAATGTGTCGGACGTACTGCTAATGTGGATGAACTCGCCGAATATTATTCGTTGGCCGATACATTATTGGTTTGTTCGCCTCAGGAGACATTTGGAAAGGTTTCGGCAGAGGCGCTTGCCTGTGGAACTCCAGTCATATCAAACGACCGTACTGCAAACCCAGAGGTGGCAGGAACGGAATGTGGCATCATCACACACGATAATGACGATAAAGAGATTCTTGCAGCAGTCAACAAGATTCGAGAACTAGGTAAGAGCTACTATTCTGCAAGGTGCATTGAGCGAGCTAAAACCAATTTCCTATCTACATCACAAATTGAGAAATATATAGAAGTAGCAAGACAACTACTGCAATAACAATTAATTACAGCTTCTGTACTTTTAAAATGAAGATACTATTAATCACTTCAGAGGAATGGAACGACTTTGTCTATTGCAATGGCGTGTTGACGAATTGGTTCGAAGGCTTTCCTGCTGAATTTGCACAAATATATGTTAGTCCCGGACTTCCCAACAACCACATCTGCAAGAAGTACTTTCAGATAACTGATGCCCAAATGGCACGATCCATTTTGGGCGGGCCGAAAGCGGGCAAAGAAATACAGATGCAGACCAATGCAAAACAACTTGAAGCCACAAAGTCCAATGCTCGACGCAAGGGTATTTACGGATTCTTCAAGAAACTCACCCTCTGGTGCCGTACACCGGTAGTTGCCCTTCAGGATGCCATCTGGGCATGGGGCAGATATGATGTGGAGGCAATGAAGAAATTTATTAAGGAGTTCAATCCTGATATTGTATATTGCCCACGAAAGATTACCCCAAAATTGATCCGATTGGAGCGTTTTGTTCGCACCATGACCGATGCACCCTTTGTGGCCTTTACGGCAGACGATGAAGCATCATACCAACAGTATGAATGGTCTCCTCTGTATTGGATGCGTCGTTGGCACATGCACAAAGCATTTGAGAAGCACGTGATCGGATTCTACAAACACTACTGGACATTCTCAAAGGAACAGGCGACAGACTACACACGACAGTACGGAGTGCCTGCTTCCACGCTCTACAAGTGTGGTGATTTTTCAGAACCTTTTACTCCTCACGAAGTGAATAAGCCTATCCGTCTGGTGTTTGCCGGTCATATCTATTGCAACCGCTGGAAGTCGCTTGCAGCCATTGGTGATGCACTCAAGGTGATTAATCGCAATGGCGTGAAGATAGTGCTTGATGTCTATACTATCGATGAGCTAACAAAAGAACAGACAAAAGCACTATCTCCCGACCGCTACATTAATATGAAGGGAGCCATCCCTCCGGCTCAGCTAGCCAAGGAGTACGAATCGACCGATATTGCACTCCACGTGGAGAGTTTCGACAAGAAGTTCCGTCTTGCTACCCGTGTATCATTTTCTACCAAGATTATCGACCTCATGGCCACCGGATGCGCCATTCTTGCCGTCTGCTGGAACCGTCATGCGGGCTATCAATATTTGAAGGAGCATGATGCCGCATTCTGTGTAGATAGCTATGAAGATGTATTACCTCTGTTGCAAAGAATCGTAGATAATCCCTCCCTCATTCAAGAATATGCAAAGAAGGCCTATGATTGTGGAAAACGAAATCATAGCCGAGAGGAGATTCAAGCTCAAATCAAACAAATGTTTGAAAAGCTAATCAGAGAGAACAATCGGAATAATTGATTTATAATCATGAAAGTAAGCATTATAATACCTTGCTATAAGGTAGAACTATATCTTCCAACTTGTATAGAAAGTGTACAAAGCCAGTCTTATTCTGATTGGGAACTCGTACTTGTGGATGATGGAAGTCCAGACCGCTGTGGTGAAATATGTGACAAATACGCCAAAACCGATGAACGTATCAAGGTAATCCATAAATCTAACGGAGGGCTGTCGGATGCACGAAATGCAGGTCTAAAAGTTATGACAGGTGATTTCGTTGCTTTTCTGGATAGCGATGATTTCTGGCATCGGGATTATTTGAAACTCATGATGGAGCTACAACAACAATATGATGCCGATATAGTTCAGTGCAAGTGGACAAGAGGCAATCAAACTGTTTTTCCTGATGTTTCAATTACATATAGCGCTATTTGTAAAAGCGGATCTGAAGCTATGGCTGAAAGCTTGTTTGATGTAATGATGTGGGGAAAGATATATAGAAGAAATATGCTGGATGGCATAAAGATGCCTGTTGGTTTAATCAACGAGGATGACTGGACATCTTGGAAGATATGTTATCGTGCGAAAAGATTCGTTTCCTCACAAAACAAGCTATATTACTATACATTTAACCAGCAAGGTATTTGCGCTACAACCTCTCGCGTTCTTGATCTTGGTTTCTTCGGAGCATTTGAAGAGAAAAATAAATTTTTCAAAGAGCACAAAGAAGATGCTTGTGCTGTATGGAATCTAGCCAAATGGAACAGAGCTATCATTTTAAAATATCGCAATGAAGGGGCAAATGAAGAACAGAGAAACGAGATGATGCAGCAGTTTAAGACGAATTTCAAGGAATTATGCGGATATACGCAATTCAAGTTGAAGACACGCATCTATTTCCAAGTATTTATGGCAATGCCTACGATGTTATCTAACCTTTCTGATGCTCTCAGAAACCTTAAACGCGACGGAAAAATCAGAATATACAATAAGGCGCAGGAAGATGAATAAAGTAGCTGTAGTAAACCGAACGAACCTGAAGAATTTCGGTTCAGTGCTGCAAGTATATGCACTTTGTGTAGCTATACGGAAACTCGGCTATGATGTCGAGGTTGTGTGGCAGAGCGGCAATATGTCCAAGAACTTTGATATACGTCCAAACAAGGTTTTCAAAACAGGAATGAAATTGTTACGCCATCCTTCATTACTTTGGTCAACATATAAGACAATACGAAACGTGAAGGCTGTCGCGATAGATGAAGGGAAAGTGAAAAAGTTTGATGACTTTGTTACAAAGAATTTTGTACAGACGCTCTATGCTCCGGACGAGATAGAACAAGTAGCAACATCCGACAAGTATTATAAGTTCGTGTGCGGTAGTGATCAGATATGGGTGACAACTACTCTATATCCTGATCCTATGATGTACTTACGTTTTGCACCAAAGGAAAAACGTGTGGCTTATGCTCCGAGTCTCGGACGTAATTACATTCCAAACTACAACAAGCGTACTTTAAAGAGATACATCGCCGATATCCCTTGTGTATCGGTCCGTGAAGATGAGGGACGTCGTTTGATTAAAGAATTGACGGGTCGTGATGCAAAAGTTGTAGCAGATCCCACATTACTGATGCGTAGTCATGAATGGGATCGTCTGAAAGCAGATGTGAAATTCCCCCCCCCTCCCAAAAAATATGTTCTCTGCTATTTTCTCGACGAACCCAATATTGATGTCAAGAACGCTATCTGCCAATATGCCAAGAAGAAAGACCTGGATATTGTTGTACTTGGCAAGTTGGGAGATATCGACTATCCCACAAACCGCATATATCAGCCAACTGCCGGTCCCGGAGAGTTTCTGACCATCACGAGCAATGCCTACATGATTATTACCGACTCATATCACGGAATGCTTTTCGCTATCAATTATCATCGAAACTTCTGGTCAGTGGAGCGCGCTTATACACAGTTTGATCAGTCATCACGACAACAGACCGTTCTTTCCCGTCTTGGTATGGAAAATCGCTATGTAAAGTCTAATTACAACTTTACGGATGATGATATTGATTATAATGCCATTCAAGCAAAGATAGATGCCTTTGTGGCATACTCAATGGAATATCTGCGAACCTCTTTAGAAAAGTAATATGAATCATATACAGAATGTCTGGATGGACAGCATTCGAACCAACAAGGAAAATAGACATCACTGTTGCGGCTGTTCGGCTTGCGAGAGCGTGTGCGAAAAAAGAGCCATCAGCATGAAGGCCGACAAGGAGGGGTTCATGTATCCTGTAGTAAACGAAGATACATGTATTGACTGCGGTATGTGCGTGAAAGTGTGTCCTATAGTGAATGAGTGCGAAAACAAAGAACCATATCAGAAGTCGTATGGTGGTTATTCGAAGGACGAGCGTATCATTAACTCGTGTGCATCTGGAGGTGTTGCAACAGCACTCTCTCTGGAAACGATCAAACAAAGGGGAGTAGTGTATGGTGTACGATTTAACGAAACCTATAGCGCATCTGATTATGTCCGAATTGACAATGAAGATGATCTGTGGGCACTATGCAGTTCAAAATATGTACAACCTACCAAATCGGGTATCCATGCTGCTGTAAAGGCTGATCTGAAAAACGGACTGAAAGTTCTGTTTGTGGGTTGTCCCTGTGATGTGGCGGGTTTGAAACGCTATCTCCGCAAGGATTACGGCAATCTGCTGACTTGTGAACTGTTCTGTGCAGGAATTACGTCGAGCAAGATTCTTGATGAATATCGAGCAATGCGCGAGAAGAAGGTAGGAGCAAAGCTGATGGCGTTCAACGTGCGCAACAAGGAGAAAGGATGGTTCGTTCAACACATCAAAGAAGAATACCAGAACGGAAAAGTGTATTATAAAAATCACTTTGGCACCTATCTGGGTTATGGCTTCCTGAATTTCAGAAGACCTTCGTGCTACCACTGCCAGTATAAGCAGAACATCACTATGTGCGACATCAAAGTTGGAGACTTCTGGGGAATCAAAGACACAGACCCTTATTGGAATCCTAAAGGAGTGTCTGTCATTCTGGCCAAGACTCAAAAAGGTGTAGATGCTTTGAAGGCTTTGCCTAATTTTCTTTTGTGTGAGATTAACCATGCCAAGGCAACCATTAACAATGCCGGATTCATGGGGCATCCTAATGACACATTGTTAAGAAGACGTGAGCGTTTTGCACATGTATTCATCGATCAGGAAAAAGGATTGGAATCTGCATGCAAGACAACTGCACCAAAGAGTTTTTGGGTCAAGTACTATGTGCCAACATCTTTCCATACGTTTATGAAGAAGTTTTTTCACACATTAGTCGATAAAAAATAATGACGGCATACGAACTGAGAAAAGACAGGAGTGATTGGGTAAAGTTAGGGGGAGGACAGTTATTTCTGTATGGGTTGCATTAGAATGTTGATTCCCTTTCATTTCTATCCCGTTATTTACGATTGGGCTATATTCTTCTTTGCTGAAGGGAAAAGCTCCTTATTTATAGGATACCATCAAGCATTTATATTATTTGATACACTTCAAGGCGCTTGACCTTATGGTGACTCAATGAGGTTATATCTCATTCTGGAGTTGAGGTATAGCACAGTGGCCGTGACAGCAATTTTTACCTATCTCCAGAAACTACCGAAGATTAAATTTTCTTTTTCTTATCGACTCGTCGAAAAATTCGACGCGGTCGAGCACAGCATCGGCAATGTTTTTTCACCGATCGCATCGTACAGTCTTTTACGGGAATCTACGATGTGATCATTGTCGATGATACCCATCAGTATACCCCAAGAGACTGGGCGTCGAGTGGCTGGCTGCATGCAAAAGTCGTCGGGGATCAGCAGGTCTGCACGCTCGATGCGCTTTAGTTCGGTCCGCATCGTCCCTTTTGCCTTGGATATTTTGAGTTGGCTCATCAGTTTGGCCATACTTGCATATATTACCCGAAAGTCGTCCTGGCATATCTTATAACCAAGCCAGGTAGCCAGATAACTCTTGCCAGTCCCGATTGGTCCGGTAATTATAAGATCTTTATAGTCACGCACGAACTCCATAGCGGTAAGCCGCTCGACCTAATTCCGGTCGAGGCCTCGTTCGAAGTGCGAGGTTTTAAAAGCGTTGTGCGTACCGAACAGGCGCATCTGACGCAATTTCTCTAAAGTCTGATGTTCTCCTGTTCAGGCATTCTATAGCCTCGGTATATCCTGTATCCCCCTAAAGCAGTACTTACCATAGCTGTCAGCCAGACAGCAGGCTGACACAAGCCGCTCCGGACCTACTTTGCGCGCGGAAGTTCAGGATACCTGAACGCATCTTATTGGTCTGATCCTGATACTCTAAAAAAATAAAATATAAACATAAGAGATATGCTCAATCTGATGTATATCACAAAGCATCCAGAGATAGCGCGTATAGCCGAAGAGGCGGGCGTGGATTGGATCTTTGTGGATATGGAATTCATAGGAAAGGACTGCCGGCAAGGCGGGCTTGATACGGTACAGAACCACCATACGGTTGAGGATGTGGCGAACATCAGAGCCGCGGTAACGAAAGCGAAAGTGCTGGTCCGCATCAATCCTATTCATGATACGATGGATGATTATCCTTCGAGCGAGGAAGAAATCGAGGCAGTAATCCAGGCTGGGGCGGATATCGTGATGCTACCATATTTCAAGACTACAGAAGAGGTTCATAGGTTTATCGGATATGTTGGCGGAAGAGCAAAGACATGTCTGCTGGTGGAGACTCCGGAGGCCGCTGATTTGCTGGATCAAATCGTAGAGATTGACGGCATCGACATGATTCATATTGGACTGAATGACATGCATTTGGCTTTGAAAATGAAGTTTATGTTCCAGTTATTGACTGATGGATCGGTGGACAAGTGGACACGCATCATTGCGCAAAAGGGCATCATGTATGGTTTTGGCGGCTTGGCATCGCTGAATGGTGGTGCTGTCCCGGGTCGTATGATTCTTAAAGAACATTACCGTTTGGGGAGCCAGATGGTCATTGTAAGTCGGGCGTTCTGCAATACGGATAATATGACAGATTTGGACAAAGTTCGTTCGATATTCAATAATGGTATTGCTGACATCCGTAAGATGGAGAACGAGATGAATAAGCTCTCAAAAGAAGATTTCAAGAATAATCACAAAGCTGTATGTGATGCGGTTGGTATAATTGTAAAGAAGTGATGCTATGAATCTACTTTTAACAGGATGTTTTAAGTACTCAGAGGAGCAGATGCAGGCATTGCGCTCTTTGGGATACACCATATACTTCATGCAGCAAGAGAAGAAGGATTTGCCTTTGGAGGCATCAGAGGTGGATGCTACAGTTTGCAACGGCCTGTTCCTGTCGCATGATATTGCAAAGTTTGCTCGCTTGAAGTTTATCCAATTGACAAGCGCAGGCTTTGATCGCGTGCCTGTAGAGAAAATTAAGGAGCGCGGGATTGAACTATACAATGCCCGAGGAGTGTATAGCACACCTATGGCGGAGTGGGCTATATTCCGTGTGTTAGAGCACGATAAGCAAGGTTGGTTCTTCCGCAAGGAGCAGGAAAGCAGCCGCTGGACCAAGCACAGGGGACTTCGCGAAGTGGCAGGAACCAAGGTGGCTGTAGTGGGTGCAGGCAATGTGGGGCAGGAAGTAGCAAAGCGCTTTCAAGCTTTTGGAGCAGAGACCACAGGCTTCGACATCCACACCAATGACACTTCTGGTTTCAACCACATGGATTTGACCGAAAATTTTCGTGGTCGCGTAGGTGAATTTGATGTGGTAGTAGTGACGGCACCTTTGCTACCTTCTACCCGTGGTTTGATTAGCCGAGAAGTGCTGCTAACGATGAAGCAGAATGCAATACTTGTGAACATTGCACGAGGTGGTCTGATAGACGAACAGGCTATGTGTGAGGTCTTGGATGAACGTAAAGATTTGTTTGCTGCATTAGATGTGTTCGAAACTGAACCTTTATCAGAAAACAGTCCTTTGTGGACAATGGAGAATGTGGCCGTAAGCCCGCACAATTCGTTTGTAAGTGATGGCAACAATGCTCGCATGTTTACAGTGCTTTATCAAAATTTGAAGAGTTTTATCGAGCAATAAATATATGAAGAAAGTTCTATTGACCGCTACTGTACAGAGCCATATCTGCCAGTTTCACAAGCCGCTGGTGAAAATGCTACATGAAAACGGATATGAGGTGCATGTGGCAGCATATGATAACTTGTATTTGAAGAATGGCTTGAAGTTGGATTTTGTCGATAAAGTCTTCAATATACCCTTTTCGCGTTCGCCTAAAAGTCCAAACAACATCAAGGCTTACAAGGAGATGAAGAAGATATTGACCAATGAGCGCTACGACTACATCCATTGTAATACGCCAATGGGAGGTATTGTGACACGTCTTGCTGCACGTAAAGCTCGTAAGGAAGGCACAGAGATTATCTATGCAGCCCATGGCTTCCATTTCTATCAGGGAGCGCCTCTGGCAGCTTGGTTAGTGTTCTATCCTATAGAGAAATTCTTCGGTAAACACTATACCGACAAATTGATAACCATATCAAATGCCGACTATGAAATGGCAGTAAAGAAGCACATTTGTGAAAAGGTGTATCGAATCCATAGTGTGGGCATCAATTCCAAGAAATACAATAAGGTGGATGATCGTGTGCTGGAGGCTTATAGGGCAGACTATGGACTGATGGCTACAGACTTTGTGTGCATCTGCACTGGTGAACTTAATAAGAACAAGCGCCAGAGACTGGTGATAGATGCTTTGCCAGAGATTGTAAAGGTGGTGCCCAACTTCAAACTCCTCATTGCCAGCAATGGGGCGGAAAAAGAGAATTTGGAGAACCAAATTAAGAGTTTAGGTATGAAGGGGCACGCTCAATTGATTGGCTATAGAACCGATTTGGAGGTATTTGCAAATCTGTCTGATATTGCTGTTTCTGCCAGCCTGCGTGAAGGTTTGGGTATCAATCTGATTGAAGCTATGAATTGCCATAAGCCGGTGGTTGGAAGCGTAAATAGGGGTCATTCGGAGTTCATCAAAGATGGTGTAAATGGATTCCTTGCCGGAGGTGAAACGGATACAGATATTTCCAGTTCGTTTGCTAAAACTATCATCAAATTGGCTACCGACAAAGCCCTTTATAGCAAATTGGCAGAACAGGCATACAAAGATGCACAGATGTATATGGATTTCAATGTGGAGAAAGAACTGAAAGATATCTATTTTGGCAAGTAGAATGACGGACAGAGCAGTATTTTTTGAACTATTACATCACCACTTCTTGCAAGTAGGCATCGGATTAAGACAAGTTTGCAACAGGATACTGTGTTGAAGCATAAGGAAACTTACATAGATTGGAAGCGTCTGCATAGATATGTAGATACTATTGGCATACAGTGTTTTGCGACAAAAATATATTCAATAGTATAAATCAAAAAAATAAAGTAATGTATAAGTATTTCAAAAGAGCATTTGACTTTATGATTGCGCTGGTGGCGCTTATTGTTCTCTTTGTGCCACTGGTGATTGTGGCTATCATCATCAAGTTGGATTCAAAGGGTCCGGTCATCTTCAAGCAGGAGCGTCTTGGTAAGGATGGCGTGCCGTTCAAAATATGGAAATTCCGCTCGATGCGTGTGGGCGCAGAGAAGCAAGGTACAGGCGTGTATTCCTACAAGGGTGACGCACGCATCACTCGTGTAGGTAAGATTATCCGTGCCACTTCAATTGACGAGTTTCCTCAACTGGTGAACATCCTGAAGGGCAATATGGCATTGATTGGTCCTCGTCCAGCTTTGACTTACCACCCTTGGCCATACGAACAATATGATGAGCACCAAAAGCATATGTTCGACGTTCTCCCGGGAGTGACTGGATGGGCGCAGGTGAATGGTCGCAAGGAAGTACCATGGCCTGAGCGTATTGAATTAAACGTGTGGTATGCTCAACACATGAGCCTTGGACTGGATCTGAAGATATTCTTCATGACCATCTTCAAGGTCGTCACCAATGCCAACAACGAGAATGTAGGTGAAACCGGAATCAAGAAATAAAATTTAAAAATATAGTCGTACAAGGCATACACCCATAAACGGTCTCATAAAACAGCGTCTATTTCTCCCTGCGCAAAAAGCGGTCGGTCAGGAACCGGCGCACAGGCTCGTCGTAGAGTTTCAGACAGAGATAAGCCAATATCACAGAACCCGCGACGAGCGCCAGGGCGCCGGGCAGGGACTCCGTGAAGGTAAGGTTTTCGTTCTTGACCCAGGCGTAGTAGAGGTAGATGAAAGGGTAGTGCACCATGTACAGCGGGTAGGAAATGTCCCCCAGAAATTTGCAGACCCGGGTCGTCACCCGGTCCGTCGTCTTTCCCGAAGCCCCGAGACAGACGAGCAGCGGAAAGAGGACTACGGCGCACAGGGTGTCGTACAGCCCGTTCATCCACAAATGTTCGCTTCCCCCGATGCGCGGCACGGACAGCAGCGCCACGATCGCCAGGGCGCAGATCCAGAACGCGCCCCGAATCCGCACGGGCTTGAACACACGCGAAAGCAGCAGTCCGGCCGAGAAAGCGAACAGCAGGCGCAGAGAGCCGCCGAGCATGTTGTCCCCGTCCATGGCGAACCCGACGCAGATGTCGCCGAGGGGTCCCCAGACGGCGAACGCCGCCAACCCGCAGCCGGCGAACAGCGCCAGCACGAAAAGCGCCCGGGTCGAAAGCTTACGGATGAAGAGGGCGTAGAGGACATTGCCGATATACTCGAAAAACAGCGACCAGCTCGGGCCGTTGAGCGGATACATTTCACCCAGCCCTCTGATTTCGGAACCGGGCGTCGCCGGAATCAGCAGCGCGTTCAGCAGCGTGGCCGTCAGCAGCATGGATAGGGACACCGCCGAGACATCCCAGACGGAACAGCCCTGAAAATAGAACATGACGGCCCCGATCACGGCCCCCATGACGACCATCGGATGCAGACGGATCAACCGCCGCTTGAGAAAATCCTTTACCGACATCTTTTTCTTCCAACGGTCGTCGTAGGCGTAACCGATGACGAAACCCGAAAGTATGAAGAAAAAATCGACGGCCAGATAGCCGTGGTTGATCCGCTGGTCGAGATGGCTGGTCGCATAGGCTTCGAACAGATGGAACCAGACGACCGTGATCGCCGCTACACCGCGCAATCCGTCGAGTATGTCGTAGTGCGGTTTGGTGTCTGCAAATGCAGCTGATGAGATTTTTGACATCGGCTTTCGTATGTTTGGGAGAAGTAAAGATCGTAAAGAGCCGGACGGATGTCAAACCGGATACACCCGGTCCGGCGGAGCCTTCCGACTGAAAATTGTCGTTCCGGCCCCAAAGATACTAAAATATAGCCGCTTTCAAAACGGAAACGGGGAGCCATTTTGTCCAGGCTCCCCGTTTTCGGATTTTCCGCGGCTTGCATGCGTCAGGGATTCACCTGCACCACCTGCTTCCAGTCCAGCTTTCCGGGATACCCCCAGTCGGGTTTCGCGGGATCGCAGAAATCGCCTGCGGCTTTCATCCGGGCATAAAGCAGCGCGGTCAGTTCCTCGCGCTTTTTGCGGTAGGCGGGATCGTCGTAAAGATTTTTCAGCTCCATCGGGTCGGCCTTCAGGTCGAACAATTGCGGGTGCCGCTGTCCGTCGACGTTGTAGAGGATGAGTTTGAAACCGTCCTTCTTGATGGCCCGCTGAAGGTTGATGTAGGTCAGCAGAATGTCCTCCCGCTTCCCGGCTTCGGGGTTGCGCAGGGTTTCCTCCAGCGAAATTCCCTTCACGGTGGCCGGGACCCCGATGCCCGCCAGGCCGCAAAGCGTGGGGTAGAGGTCGTACAGGTAACAGTAGGCGTCGCGCACGGTGTTCTGCGGGATTCCGGCCCGAAATCGGGGGCGGCAACTATTCAAAAAACAACAAAATCCGGTCATACCGCAGCGGCGCAAGCCGAAAATGTCTTACCTTTGCCCGAAAGAAAGGAACGAGCGAACGACATGGCGAAAATTCTGATCATCGACGATGAAGAGCAGCTGCGGCGGCTGATGGCGCGGATCATCGGGCTGGAAGGTTACGAGGTGGCCGAGGCTCCGGACTGCGCTTCGGGGATGAAAACGCTCCGCCGGTACGACCCCGACGTGGTGCTGTGCGACGTCAAGCTGCCCGACGGCAACGGCGTCGAGATGGTCGGCCGCATCAAGGAGGCCGCGCCGGCCACCGAAGTGATCCTGCTGACGGCCTACGGCAATATCCCCGACGGCGTGCAGGCCATCAAGAACGGCGCCTTCGACTACATCACCAAAGGCGACGACAACAACAAGATCCTGCCCCTGCTGAACCGGGCCGCCGAAAAGGCCGAAATGCAGCGGCGGCTGACCCGCATCGAGAACAAGCTCTCCGAAGAGCACTCCTTCGACCGGATCGTCGGCGACTCGGAGATCCTGCGCCGGGCCGTGGACCTGGCCCGCAAGGTCGCCGTCACCGACACCTCGGTGCTGCTCACCGGCGAAACGGGAACCGGCAAGGAGGTCTTCGCGCAAGCCATCCACCATGCCAGCCGCCGGGCGAAGGGAGCTTTCGTGGCGATCAACTGCTCGGCTTTCTCGCGCGAACTGCTCGAAAGCGAACTGTTCGGCCACCGGGCCGGCAGTTTCACGGGCGCCGCCAAGGACAAGAAGGGCCTTTTCGAGGAGGCCGACAAAGGCACGCTGTTCCTCGACGAGATCGGGGAGATGCCCGTCGAATTGCAGGCCAAACTGCTCCGCGTGCTCGAAAGCGGCGAATTCATCAAGGTCGGCGAAACACGCCCCACACGGGTTGACGTGCGCCTGATCGCCGCCACGAACCGCGACCTCGAAAAGGAGATCGCCGCCGGGAATTTCCGCGAGGACCTCTATTTCCGCCTCTCGGTGTTCCGCATCCACCTTCCCTCGCTGCGCGAGCGGCCCGGCGACATCGCCGGATATATCCGCGTCTTCGCGGCGCAGTTCGCCGACAAAATGGGACGTCGCATCGACTCGATCGACGCCGACTACATCGCCGCTCTCGAACGCCACACGTGGCACGGCAACGTCCGCGAACTGCGCAACGCCGTGGAGCGCAGCATGATCATGGCCGACGGCAACCGGCTCACGGCCGACTGCCTCGCGCCCGAATTCCACGCGGCGGCCGGCTCCGCCGACCCCGATTCGCTGGCGCTCGACGACCTCGAACGCCGCCACATTCTCCGGGTGCTGGAACACACCCGGGGCAACAAGGCCGAGGCCGCCCGCCTGCTGGGCATCGGCATCGCCACGCTGTACCGCAAACTCGACGGCTACGGGGTGAAATAAGCCCCTCACCGTCTCATTCCGAGAGGGCCGCCTTATCATTTTGATAGGGCGGCCCTCTTTTTCGGCGCCCATGCCGATCCGATAAACAACTGCCTGTCAGCGCATTGAATCCGAAGCGTAAATTCCGGCATCTCCTTCGTATGCTTACGGGCAACAAACCCCGACGGCAAAATGGCAATCGTTATCCTCCTACTGATTTTCTGCGGCGCAATGCTGCTGCTGGACCTGATGCTGTGCGGGTTCGTGAAAAAAATGTCTAATTCAAAAAAACGAAGAGATGAATGAAATCATGCTGTTCCTGCTGCTCTGCGCCCTAGGTGCGCTGTGCTACGGATTCTATTTCAAATGTGTGGATTGGTTCGAAAAGATCTGACGCCCTATGTTTACAAGTCTCCTTATCTTGAGCATCCTCGGATTCGTCTATCTGATGTACGTGCTCGTCAAACCCGAAAAATTCTGAACCGATGAATACCGAAATTTCAGGCGTAATCCTGCAATGGACCCTTCTGGTGACGCTCTGCTACCCGCTGGGGCGTTACATTGCCAAAGTCTACCGCGGCGAACGCACGTGGCTCGACTTCATGGCTCCCGTCGAACGGGCCATCTACCGCTTCTGCGGCATCGACCCGGCCGTGGAGATGAACTGGAAACAGTTCCTCAAAGCGCTCCTGACGGTCAACCTCTTCTGGTTCTTCTGGGGCATGCTGCTGCTGGTCTTCCAGGGCTGGCTGCCGCTCAACCCCGACGGCAACCCGGGACAGTCGCCCGACCTGGCGTTCAACACCTGCATCTCGTTCATGGTCAACTGCAACCTCCAGCATTACAGCGGCGAGACGGGCCTGTCCTACTTCACGCAGCTGTTCGTCATCATGCTCTTCCAGTTCGTCACCGCCGCCTGCGGCATGGCCGCCATGGCCGGAATGATGAAGGCGCTGGCGGGCAAAACGAAGAAGACCATCGGCAACTTCTGGGTCTTCCTCACCCGGAGCGTGACGCGCATCCTGCTGCCGCTGTCGCTCGCCGTCGGCATCCTGCTCGTCATCAACGGCACGCCGATGTCCTTCGACGGCAAGCAAACGCTCACGACGCTCGAAGGCACCGAGCAGGTCATCTCGCAGGGTCCCACCGCAGCCATCGTGCCCATCAAACAGCTGGGAACCAACGGCGGCGGCTACTTCGGAACCAACTCGGCGCACCCGCTCGAAAACCCCAACGCCTTCACCAACATCCTCGAATGCTGGTCGATCCTGATCCTGCCCATGGCGATGGTCTTCGCCTTCGGGTTCTACACGCGCCGACGCAGTCTCGCGACATGGATTTTCGGCGTGATGCTCCTGGCCTATACCGCAGGCGTCGTCCTCTCCGTCTGGCAGGAGACGGGCGGCAGCCGGCAGATCGACGGCATGGGCATCTCGCAGGAGCTCGGTTCGATGGAGGGCAAGGAGATCCGCATCGGCTCGGCCGCATCGGCCATGTGGGGCATGACGACCACCGTCACGTCGAACGGTTCGGTCAACTCGATGCACGATTCGCAGACCCCGTTGAGCGGCATGCTCCAGATGCTCAACATGCAGATCAACTGCTGGTTCGGCGGCGTGGGCGTAGGGTGGATGAACTATTTCGCATTCCTCATCATCGCCGTCTTCATCAGCGGACTGATGGTGGGCCGCACGCCGGAGTTCCTCGGCCGGAAAGTCGAGGCGCGCGAGATGAAGATCGCCACGCTGGTCGTGCTGCTGCATCCCTTCCTGATCCTCGTCGGCACGGGCATCTCGGCCGCCGTGGCCGCCGCGAACCCCGAAATAGGGTGGCTGAACAACCCCTCGTTCCACGGATTGAGCGAAATGCTCTACGAATACACCTCCTCGGCGGCCAACAACGGCTCGGGATTCGAGGGACTGGCCGACAACACGCCGTTCTGGAACATCTCGACGGGCATCGCCCTGATCATGGGCCGCTACTTCCCGATCGTGGGACAGGTCGCCATAGCCGGACTGCTGGCGTCGAAGAAGTGCATTCCCGAGAGCGCCGGCACGCTCCGCACCGACACGGGAACCTTCTCGCTGATGACCTTCGCCGTCATCATCATCGTTGCGGCCCTCTCGTTCTTCCCCGCGCTGGCGCTGGGTCCCATCGCCGATTACCTGACCTTCTAATCCTGTTACCGCTATGAAACGAAACAAAAACAACTCGCTTTTCGATCCTGTCCTGCTGCGCCGGAGCCTTCGCGCTTCGTTCACGAAACTCGACCCGCGGCAGATGATCAAGAACCCGATCATGTTCACCGTCGAGGCCGTCACCTTCGCCATGCTGCTGCTGATCGTCCGGATCGCCGTGACGGGCGACACGTCGCAGGGTTCGCTGCTCTACAACCTCGTGATTTTCGCCGTACTTCTCTTAACGGTGCTCTTCGCCAACTTCGCCGAGGCCATCGCCGAAGCCCGCGGCAGGGCGCAGGCCGACTCGCTGCGCAAAACCCGCGAGGAGACCCCCGCCAAACGCATCGAACCCGACGGACAGTCGCACATCGTCAGCAGTTCCGAACTGAAGCAGGGCGACCTGTTCGAGTGCGTCGCGGGCGACACCGTCGCCGCCGACGGCGAGATCGTCGAGGGCCTGGCGTCGATCGACGAAAGCGCCATCACGGGCGAATCGGCCCCGGTGATCCGCGAGGCGGGCGGCGACAAAAGCTCCGTCACGGGCGGCACGAAGGTCCTCTCCGACCGCATTCTCGTGAAAGTCACCGCACGGCCCGGCGAGAGTTTCCTCGACCGGATGATCGCCCTGGTCGAAGGCTCCTCGCGCCAGAAGACGCCCAACGAAATCGCGCTGACGATCCTGCTGGCCGGATTTACCATCGTCTTCGTCATCGTCTGCGCGACGCTGAAGCCCTTTGCCGATTACGTCGGGGCGAACATCACCATAGCGGCCTTCATCTCGCTGTTCGTCTGCCTGATCCCGACCACCATCGGCGGCCTGCTGTCGGCCATCGGCATCGCCGGCATGGACCGCGCCCTGCGGGCCAACGTCATCACCAAGTCGGGCAAGGCCGTCGAGACCGCCGGCGACATCGACACGCTGCTCCTGGACAAGACCGGCACCATCACCATCGGCAACCGCAAGGCCACGCGCTTCCATCCCGCCGACGGCATCGCCCCCAAGGCTTTCGTGCGCATGTGCGTGCTCTCGTCCGTCGCCGACCCGACCCCCGAAGGCAAATCCATCGTCGAGCTGGGCACCGCCGAAGGGGTCCGCACCGACCCGGTGGCGATGGTCGGCGTGCGGATGGTGAAATTCACTGCCGAAACCAAGTGTTCGGGCGTCGACATGCCCGACGAACGCCGCATCCGCAAGGGAGCCGCCGAAGCAATCTTCCGCATCGCCGCCGAGCACGAAAACCCCTGCCCGGCCGGAATCGCAGCCACCGTGCGCACCATCTCCGAAAACGGCGGCACACCGCTCGTAGTCTGCGAAAACGAACGGATCACGGGCGTCATCGAGTTGCAGGACATCATCAAGACGGGCATCCGCGAACGCTTCGAGCGGCTGCGCCGGATGGGCGTGAAGACCGTGATGGTCACGGGCGACAATCCGCTGACGGCCAAATACATCGCCGAGAAGGCCGGCGTCGACGACTTCATCGCCGAGGCCCGTCCCGAGGACAAGCTCGAATACATCCGCCGCGAACAGCAGTCGGGCAAGCTGGTGGCCATGATGGGCGACGGCACGAACGACGCCCCGGCGCTGGCGCAGGCCGACGTGGGTGTGGCCATGAACAGCGGCACGCAGGCCGCCAAGGAGGCGGGCAACATGGTCGACCTGGACAACGACCCCACGAAGCTGATCGAGATCGTCGAGATCGGCAAACAGCTGCTGATGACGCGCGGCACGCTCACGACCTTCTCCATCGCCAACGACGTCGCGAAGTACTTCGCCATCGTCCCGGCGCTGTTCATCGCCTCGATTCCGTCGCTCGGCGCGCTGAACGTCATGCACCTCCACTCGCCCGAAAGCGCCATTCTCTCGGCGGTGATCTTCAACGCCCTGATCATTCCGCTGCTCATCCCGCTGGCCCTGCGCGGCGTGACCTACAAACCGATCGGGGCCTCGGCCCTGCTGCGCCGCAACCTCTTTATCTACGGACTCGGCGGCGTGATCGTCCCGTTCGTCGGCATCAAACTGATAGACATGTTAATAAGCGTATTCTTTTAAAGCATTGCTTCAACTATGAAAAACCTTTGGATTTCACTCAAAATAACGCTGGCGATGTGTATCGTGCTCGGCGTGGGATATGTCCTCGTGCTGCGCGGCATCTCGGCCGTCGCAGGCCCCAACGGCGGAGAGGCCGACGTGGTAACGCTCGACGGACAGGTCGTCGGCGCGGCGAACGTGGGGCAGCGGTTCACCGATGTCCGCTATTTCTGGAGCCGTCCCTCGGCCGTGGACTACAACGGCGGCGGTTCGGGCGGCAGCAACAAGGCTACGACCAACCCCGAGCACCTCGCCGGGGTGGAACAGCGCGTGCAGGACTTTCTCGCGGCGCATCCCTACCTCTCGCGTGCGGAGGTTCCCGCCGAGATGGTCACGGCCAGCGGCTCGGGCCTCGACCCCGACATCTCGCCCCGCGGGGCGCAGGCGCAGGTGCGCCGCGTAGCCGAGGCCCGCGGGCTGGACATCGCTACGGTACGGCATCTGGTCGACTCGCTGACCCAAAAACCGTGGCTGGGGCTTTTCGGCACGGAGAAGGTCAATGTGCTGCGCCTGAACGTCGCTTTGGAAGAACTGAACGAAAACTAATCGCAAACCATGAAAATCAATAAAACGATGAAACGCTGGGTATTCATTCTGATCGCCGCTTTGGCAATCTTTCTGACCGCCGACCTCTGCGCCCGGGAGCGCGGGGTGAAATTCTCGGGCGGAACCGACCTGGTGAGCACCTACGTATGGCGCGGCGTCCGCGAAAGCGGCCCGGCTTTCCAGCCGTCGCTGACGATGAGCGCCGGAAACTTCTCGGCGACGGCCTGGGGTTCGGTCGATTTCGACAGCGCCTACAAGGAGATGGACCTCACGCTGGCCTACGCGCTCGGACCCGTGACCCTTTCGGTGGCCGACCTCTACTGGACCGGACACGCCGACGACCGCTATTTCGTCTTCGACAGCCGTTCGCCCCACCGCATCGAGGTGGGCGCCAGCTGGGTCGTTTCGGAAAAGGTCCCCGTCACGCTGTCGTGGTACACGGTTCTCTTCGGCGCGGCCGACGTGAACCACAAGGGCGAACGCGCCTATGCCTCGTATTTCGAGGCGGCCTGCCCGTTCACGGTGAAGACCGTCGACATGAAGGCCGGCGTGGGCATGGTTCCCTGGAACGCCGCCGCGACCTACCTCACCGGAGACCGCGGGTTCTGCGTGCAGAACGTCTTCCTCAATGCCGGAAAATCATGGGACATCAAAGGGACGGATTCGATGTCGGTCGGCGTTTTCACCAACCTGATCTGGAATCCGGCCCTGGACGACGTTAACTTTGTGGGAGGCATCTCCTTCCGGATGTAACCGATGGAGAGGCAGGACAGCGTTCAGCGGTTTCTGGAACTGATCCGGCGTTCGCACCGCGGCAAGTTCAAGGTCTACATCGGCATGAGCGCCGGCGTAGGCAAGACCTGCCGCATGCTGCAAGAGGCCCGCCAGCTGCTCGACGCGGGCGTCGACGTCCGCATCGGCTACATCGAAACGCACGGCCGCGCCGGAACGGAAGCCCTTGTCGAAGGGCTTCCGCTCGTGCCGCGCCGCAGACTCTTCTACAAGGGCAAGGAACTGGAGGAGATGGACACGCAGGCCATCGTCAGTCTCCACCCCGAGATCGTCGTCGTGGACGAACTGGCCCACACCAACATCGAGGGGAGCGAAAACCCCAAGCGGTGGCAGGACGTGATACAGATTCTCGACGCAGGGATCAGCGTCATTTCAGCCGTCAACATCCAGCACATCGAGGGTCTGAACGAGGTCGTCGAGGAGATCACGGGCATCGAGATCCGCGAGCGGGTCCCGGACAGCGTGCTGGCGATGGCCGACGAAGTGGTGAACATCGACCTCACGGCCGACGAACTGATCGCGCGGCTGAAGGCCGGAAAGATCTACCGGCCCGACAAGATCGCCGCGGCGCTCGGCAACTTCTTCACGCAGGACAACCTGCTGCAACTGCGCGAACTGGCGCTGAAAGAGGTGGCGCTGCGCGTGGAAAAGAAGGTGGACAGCGAGGTGACCGGTTCCGAAACCTTCCGGCGCGACAAACTGCTGGCCGTGATCGACTCCTCCGAAAAACGCGCCCGCCGGGTCATCCGCAAGACGGCGCGCATGGCCACGCACCTGAACGCCGCCTTCACGGTGCTCTACGTGCAGGGCGACCGCGAGGCCGACGACCGCATTCCGCTGGCCCGGCAGCGTTACCTGATCAACAACCTGAACCTCGCCACGGAACTCGGCGGCGAGGTCCGCCGCATACGCTCGAACTCCCCGGTGGAGAGCATCGCCGGAGTGTGCCGGGAGCAAAAAATAAACATCGTCTGCATCGGGCGTCCCGAATTTTCACTATTTTCGCTGTTGAAAAGCACAACTCGCCTGCGGCGTCTGACCGTCCGGCTGTCGCGCATGAACATCGACCTTTTCATTTTTTCATAAGCCATGAGAATACAAAGGAGAATCACCCTGGGCATCGGCATTCTTTTCACCATGATCCTGCTGCTGGGCATCCAGTCGGTCGGCTACGTCCGCCAGCTGTCGCGGGCGACGGGAACCATCCTCGCCGACAACTACAACTCGCTGCAATACGCCGGGGAGATGCTACGGTCGCTCAACGACATCGGGCAGGATTCCATATCGCGGCACGCCCTGCGCGAAAACCTCGCCCTGCAACAGCAGAACATCACCGAGATCAGCGAGAAGGAGACCACCGCGGCGCTCGAACGCCACGTCGCTTCGTTGAGCGACCCGGTCACCGAAGCCGAAATCCGGACCGTGCGCGAAGACCTGTTCCGGATCATGGAGCTGAACATGGCGGCCATCCGCGCCAAGAGCGCCGGGGTGGAGCAGCGCGCCGACTACGCCATGTGGTGGCTGATCGCCGTCGCCGCGCTCTGCGCCCTGATCGCCGGGGGCATCCTCGTCTGGTTCCCGCAGTCGGTGCTGCGACCGATCGACGCGCTGAAAAAGGGGATCACCCAGATCGCCAACCACAACTACCGGGAACGGCTCGATTTCCCGGGCAACCGCGAGTTCGAATCCGTCGCCGAGTCGTTCAACGACATGGCCGCCAAACTCGACGAATACCGCCGCAGTTCGCTCGACGACCTGATGACCGCCAAAAAGCGCATCGAGGCGATCGTCGACACGCTGCACGAGCCGATCGTGGGGCTGGGTCCCGACCGCAGAATCCTCTTTATGAACCGCGAGGCGTTCTCGGTGCTGAACCTCCGGGAGGACGCCGTCGGACGCGACGCCGCCGAAGTGGCGCTGTCGAACGACCTGCTGCGGCGGCTCGTCCGGGGAGTGAACGACACGAAGAAGGACGCCGACAAGGAGCCGCTGAAAATCTACGCCGACAACAAGGAGAGTTATTTCCAGGTGGAGAACACGCCGCTTTACATCACTCCCGTCGGCGGGCGCGAACAGCAGTTCGTCGGCAACCTGATCGTCCTGAACAACGTCACCCGCTTCAAGGAGCTGGACTCCGCCAAGACCAACTTCATCTCGACCGTCTCGCACGAAATGAAAACCCCGATTTCGTCGATCCTGATGAGTTTGCAGCTGCTCGGCGACGACCGGCTGGGAACGCTGAACGGCGAGCAGAAACAGCTCGTCACGAGCATCAAGGAGAGCAGCGACCGCCTGCTTTCGATCACGGGCGAACTGCTGAACATGACCCAGATCGAGACCGGCAAACTTAAACTGATACCTAAAGTAACCAAGCCTATCGAACTGATAGACTACGCCGTAAAGGCTACGCAGGTTCTGGCCGAGAGGTTCTGCTGTTTCGTCGAGGTGGACTATCCCGAAAAGATTTCGAAACTCTTCGTCGACAACGAGAAGATCGCCTGGGTCATCACCAACCTGCTGTCGAACGCCATCCACCATTCGCCCGAACGGTCGCGCATCATCGTCGGCGCCGTACAGCGCGAAAAGGCGGTCGAGATCTACGTCCAGGACTTCGGGCGCGGCATCGACCCGCGTTACCACAAGAGCATCTTCGAGCGCTATTTCCGCGTCCCGGGAACCAAGGTGCAGGGCAGCGGGCTGGGGCTGGCCATCTCGAAGGAGTTCGTCGAAGCGCACGGCGGCACGATCTCGGTCGAGAGCGAAATCGGCCGCGGCAGCCGCTTCTCGATTCTACTCCCGGCCTGAAAAACTTCCCGCCGCCCGCTTCGGAGACTGTTCGGAGCGCCGCGAACGGACGAAATTCCTCACTCCGTCTGCGCCGTCAGCCGGGGTCCGGTCTTGGCAGCGGCGGGCAGGCGGCAGGGCACGGCGCTGTCCGCCTCGGAGGTAAGGATCACGACCGGCATACCGACGTAGACATACTTTTTCACCAATTCGAGCAAATCGCTATTGTTCAACCGGACGCACCCTTCGGTTGCACGCGTGCCGATCGAGGCGGGATCGTGGGTTCCATGGATACCGATGCCGCGGTGACCGGGCGTTTTCAGACGGATGAAATGCGAACCGTAGGCCCCTCTGATCTCCCCCTTACCGTCGCCAAAATCGTGCGTCCATGCGCTTGCGTCCTGAATCTGCTGGACGGAGAAAAGCCCTTCGGGCGTCTTCATATCACCCGGCTTCTCCTTGTTGCCCAGCGCCCGCCCGCAGGCAATGGGATAGACGGCCCGCAGGCAACTGTTGAAATCGTAAACCGCAAGAGTCATCGACTCCTTGCAGACAGCAATAAATGCCGCACCCGAAAGCGGCGTCTGCTGTGCACGTACGTCGACGGCGCAGAACAGCGCACATGCAAAAAAGTACATAAGATTGTTTTCATAAGTGCAAAGATACGATTTCCCGGAGAAAATCCGCGGCATCGGCCCGGAAAGTCACAGGCTGTCTTCCGAAAAGACACCAATAGCCTCCGTATGAACAAAAACAGGAATTCCGGCATCATATTCGCCTAACTTTTACGTTTAAATAGCATATCGGCGAAAAAATCGTATTTTTGCGCCGATATACCGGATACCAGGCAAACAATTCCGGATTTGGAAACAACATGAAACTATCACGCGAGAAAATCGTGCAGCAGGCGGCCCGCGCCGGCCGCCGTACGCTGCAACTCGGCGAAGAGGCAGGCGGCAGAATCCGCCGTCTGTCGAAACGCTCCTGGCTGATCCTTGCCGGAATAGCCGTATTGATTGTCGGAGGGCTTTGGTGGTGGCTGCGCCCCGAACCCGTAAAACCCATATTGCCCGTGGTCCAGGTCGAGCCTGCCGAAACCGACGACATCGAACTCTACGGCGAATACGTGGGACGCATCCGCGCCCAGCAGTTCGTCGAAATCCGCGCCCGGGTGGAGGGCTTCCTCGAAAAAATGCTTTTCGAGGAGGGAACCTACGTCAAGAAGGGGCAGCCGCTGTTCATCATCGACCCCAAGCTCTACGAAGCCCGGGTAAACAAGGCGAAGGCACAGCTGAACAAAGACAAGGCTCTGGAACTCAAGGCCGACCGCGACCTGAAACGCATCCGCCCGCTCTACGAGCAGAACGCCGCGAGCCAACTGGACCTCGACAACGCCATCGCCTCCTACGAAAGCGCCACGGCCTCCGTGGCGATGAGCGAGGCCGACCTCACGCAGGCCGAAACCGCCTTGAGCTACACGACCGTCAGTTCGCCGCTGTCGGGCTATATTTCCGAGCGCAGCGTCGACATCGGCACGCTCGTAGGTCCCAACGGCAAATCGCTGCTGGCGACGGTGGTCAAGAGCGACACCGTGCGCGTGGACTTCAGCATGACGGGACTCGACTACCTCAAAAGCAAGGCCCGCAACGTCAACCTGGGCCAGAAGGACTCCACCCGCAAGTGGGACCCCTACATCACCATCACGCTGGCCGACAACACCCAGTATCCGCTGCGCGGACTGGTCGACTTCGCCGATCCGCAGGTCGACCCCGAAACGGGAACCTTCTCCGTGCGCGCCGAAATGGCCAACCCCGACCGCATCCTGCTGCCGGGACAGTTCACGAAGGTGCGCCTGCTGCTCGACGTGCGCGAAGACGCCACGGTCGTGCCGACCAAGTCGGTCGTCATCGAGAAGGGCGGCGCCTACATCTTCGTCATACGGCCCGACAGCATCGCCGAACGCCGTCTGATCGAACTCGGGCCCGAAGTCAACAACCGGGTGATCGTCGAACGCGGCGTCGTTCCCGGCGAGAAGATCGTCGTGGAGGGTTTCCACAAACTGACGCACGGCGACAAGGTCGACCCCGTGCCGGTCCCCGAAAAAAGCAGTGCAACCGAGACGGAGGCGTCTGAAAAATAGCGAGCCATGAAATCGGATTTCTTTATCGACCGGCCCGTGTTTTCAACCGTCCTGTCGGTGGTCATCGTGATCGTCGGCCTGTTAGGACTGGTGATGCTCCCCGTGGACCAGTATCCGCGCATCGTGCCCCCGGTGGTCAAGATCTCGGCCTCCTATCCGGGAGCCAGCGCCCAGACCGTGACGCAGGCCGTGGCGACGCCCATCGAACAGGAGCTGAACGGAACCCCCGGCATGCTCTACATGGAGTCGACGAGCAGCAACTCGGGCGGTTTCTCCGCCACCGTGACCTTCGACATCGACACGGACGCCGACCTGGCGGCCGTCGAGATTCAAAACCGCGTGAAGCAGGCCGAGGCGCGCCTCCCGGCCGAAGTCATCCAGAACGGCATCTCGGTCGAAAAGCAGGCTTCGAGCCGGCTGATGACCATCACGCTGCTGTCGAACGACCCCAAGTTCGACGAAATATACCTCTCGAACTACGCCACGCTCAACGTGCTGGACATGCTGCGCCGCGTGAAGGGCGTCGGCAGCGTCTCGAACGTCGGCAGCCGCTACTACGCCATGCAGATATGGGTGCAGCCCGACCGGCTGGCCAACCTCGGGCTGACGGTGCAGGACCTGCAAAAGGCCCTCAAGGACCAGAACCGCGAATCGGCGGCGGGCGTACTGGGCCAGCAGCCCATCACGGACCTCGACGTCACGATCCCGATCACCGCCCGCGGACGCCTTTCGTCGGTGGGCGAATTCGAGGAGATCGTCGTCCGCGCCAACCCCGACGGATCGCTCATCCGCCTGCGCGACGTGGCGCGCATCTCGCTCGAAGCCTCGTCGTACAGCACCGAGAGCGGCATCAACGGCGGCAATGCGGCCGTAATGAACATCAACATGCTGCCGGGCGCCAACGCCATGGAGGTGGCGCGCTCGGTGCGCGAGACGATGGAGGAGATCAGCCGCAGCTTCCCCGAAGGCATCTCCTACAAGATACCGTTCGACATGACCTCCTACATCTCGCAGTCGATCAGGGAGGTCTACCACACGCTGTTCGAAGCCCTGCTGCTTGTGATCCTCGTGGTCTTCCTCTCGCTGCAAAACTGGCGCGCGACGCTGATCCCGACCATCGCCGTGCCGATCTCGCTGATCGGTACGTTCGGTGTGATGCTGGCATTCGGATTCTCGCTCAACATGATGACCCTGCTGGGCCTGATCCTGGCCATCGGCATCGTCGTGGACGACGCCATCGTGGTGGTGGAGGCCGTCGAGCGCATTATGAACGAGGAGGGGCTATCGCCCTACGAAGCCACGAAAAAGGCCATGAGCGGACTGGGCAGCGCCATCATCGCCACATCGCTGGTGCTGTGCGCCGTGTTCGTTCCCGTGAGCTTCCTTTCGGGCATCACCGGCCAGCTCTACCGCCAGTTCACCATCACGATCGCCGTGTCGGTGCTGATCTCGACGTTCGTGGCCCTGACCCTCTCACCGGCCCTCTGCGCCCTGATCCTGCGTCCCGATTCGGGCAAGCGGAAAAACCGCCTCTTCCGCCGCATCAACATCTGGCTGGGCAGCGGAACGAAGTTCTACGAGCGGATGATCCGCGGCGGCGTGCGCCACTCGAAACGCATGCTGGCGCTGTTCGGACTGACTCTCGTGGCGCTGTGGGCGCTCAACAAGATCGTGCCCCAGAGCTTCATGCCGCAGGAGGACCAGGGCTATTTCACCGTCGAGCTGGAACTTCCGGAAGGAGCCACGCTCGAACGCACGCGCCGCGTGACAGACCGCGCCATGGAGTACCTGATGTCGCTCGAAGACGTGGAATATGTGCTCAACGTCACCGGATCAAGCCCCCGCGTGGGCACCAACCAGTCACGCAGCCAGTTGACGGTGATCCTCAAACCGTGGGAGGAGCGCAAAAGTTCGAACATCCGCCGGCTGATGAACGGCATCCGCGAGGAGATGCGCCGTTATCCCGAAAGCAAGGTCTACCTCTCGACGCCGCCCGTCATTCCGGGACTGGGCGCCTCGGGCGGTTTCGAAATGGTGCTCGAAGCCCGCGGCAACGCCTCGTACGGCGACCTTCAGCGGGCCGTGGACACGCTGCTGCACTACGCCTCGAAGCGCAAGGAGCTGACGGGACTCTCGTCGTCGATGCAGAGCGACATTCCGCAGCTCTATTTCGACGTAGACCGCGACAAGGCCCAGATGCTCGGCGTCCCGATGGCCGACATCTTCTCGACGATGAAGACCTTCACCGGATCGGTCTACGTCAACGACTTCAACATGTTCAACCGCATCTACCGCGTCTATATCCAGGCCGAAGCCCCGTACCGGGCGCAGCGGGAAAACCTCGGGCTGTTCTTCGTCCGGGGCGCCGACAAGGCGATGATTCCCATCACGGCGCTCGGCACGACCTCCTACACCACGGGACCGGGCACGATCCGCCGCTTCAACATGTTCAACGCGGCGACCATCTCGGGCGAGGCGGCGCAGGGATACAGTTCGGGACAGGCCATGGCCATACTCGAACAGATCGCACGCCGCCACCTGCCATCGACGATCGGCGTCGAGTGGAGCGGACTTTCCTATCAGGAAAAGCACGTCAGCGGCCAGACGGGCTACGTGCTGGCGCTGGCCTTCCTCTTCGTCTTCCTGTTCCTCGCGGCGCAGTACGAGAGCTGGCTGATCCCCGTGGCGGTGATCCTCTCGCTGCCTATCGCCGGCATCGGCGCCTACCTGGGCAACTGGGCCTGCGGACTGGAGAACAACATCTATTTCCAGATCGGACTGGTGATGCTGGTGGGTCTGGTGGCCAAGAACGCCA
>ERZ840371.166-NODE-166-length-81167-cov-9.925215_pt1 | contig 81167 bp, 75 predicted proteins | sample MGYA00519937_ERZ840371 | MGnify/ENA primary metagenome ERZ840371 (study PRJEB31850, sample SAMEA3708873) | human gut metagenome | biome: human gut; feature: human-associated habitat; material: faeces | place: China | collected 2014 ... | reverse complement strand
CCCAAATTCCTCCAGCTGATATACCTTATCGGGATTGTTGGTCAAAAGACGCATGCTTTTTACGCCCAGCTCACGCAGAATCTGTGCGCCGATATAGTATTCTCTCTGGTCGCCCTTGAAGCCAAGGGAAAGATTTGCTTCCAAGGTATCCATACCCTGCTCCTGCAATTCATAGGCGCGCAGCTTATTGATTAAGCCGATGCCGCGCCCCTCCTGCCGCATATAAAGCAGGATGCCGCGCCCTTCCTTTTCAATCTGCGTCATAGCAGCGGCAAACTGCTGTCCACAGTCGCACCGCAGGGAGCCGAAGGTATCCCCTGTCAGGCACTCGGAATGGACTCTGCAAAGCACATCCTTGCCATCGCCGATATCGCCCTTTACCAGTGCTACATGATGCTCGCCATTCAGCAGATTGACGAAGCCATACGCCATAAAATCACCGTATTTTGTGGGCATTTTAACAGCTGCCTTCTGCTCCACCAGCTTTTCATGGCATTTGCGGTAATTCTGCAAATCCCGAATGGTAATGAATTTGATATCCCATTGCTTTGCCAGCTTCATCAGCTCAGGCGTACGCATCATGGTACCATCCTCACGCATGATTTCGCAGCACAGCCCACATTCCTTCAAGCCTGCCAGTCTGCATAAATCAACGGTTGCTTCGGTGTGCCCTTCCCGTTCCAGAACGCCGTTTTTCTTTGCCAGGAGAGGGAACATGTGACCCGGTCTGCGGAAATCCTCAGGCTTTGCATCATCCGAAACGCAGGCAAGCGCTGTGATGGAGCGTTCTGCCGCAGAAATGCCTGTTGTGGTTGCCACATGGTCGATGGAAACCGTAAATGCTGTTTCGTGATTATCCGTATTCTGCTGTACCATCTGCGGAATCCGCAATTTCCGCACATATTCCTCAGACATAGGCATACAAATCAAGCCCTTGCCATAGCATGCCATGAAGTTGATGTTTTCTGTGGTTGCAAATTCTGCCGCGCAGATGAAATCCCCTTCGTTTTCCCTATCGGGATCATCTGTTACCAAAATGATTTTGCCGTTGCGCAATTCCTCCAGCGCTTCCTCTACTGTGTTAAACTGCATGATGTATTCTCCTCCTTAAAATCCGTATTTCGATAAAAAATCCATTGTAATTGTATTTTTCGGCTGCTGCTCTGCCTTCGGGCAAACCAGCTTTTCTACATATTTTCCAATGATATCCGTTTCCAGATTTACCAAATCGCCTTCTCTGCGGTTCTTCAAAATGGTTTGGCTGACCGTATGCGGAATGGCAGAAATGGAAAACTCGCTTTCTCCGACCTCCGCCACTGTCAGGCTAATGCCGTCAATGGTTATGGAGCCCTTTTCAACGATATATCGCATCAGCTCCGCCTTCGCCTGTATGGTATACCAAATGGCTGTATCATCCCGACGCACGCGGATCACCTTTCCCACACCGTCTACATGGCCTGCAACGATATGCCCGCCAAAGCGTCCGTCTGCCGCCATGGCTCTTTCCAGATTCACAGGCGTTCCCATTGTCAGCCCTGCCAGAGAGGAACGGTTCAGCGTTTCGTGCATCACATCTGCGGAAAAGCCATGCGAAAACAGCTCCGTTACTGTCAGGCAAATGCCGTTGACCGCAATGCTGTCACCGATTTTGGTTCCCTCCAAAACCGTATCCGCATGAATGGTCAAGACCGCAGAATGCTGTCCGTGCTTGATTCTCTCAACCCTTCCGATTTCCTCAACAATTCCCGTGAACATCTCTGCTCACCTCGCTCTCTATCAGAAAATCCTCTCCCAGAGGAATGATTTTGCTGTTCTTTAAATAAAATGCCTCTGCCGGCGTTGCAACGCCCTGCCCCTCGATAGGGGTTTTTGCCGTCCGTCCGCCGAATAATTTCGGTGCGATATATGCCTGTACCTTTTGCACAATGCCTTCCTCCAATGCTGTCCAATGGAGTGTACCGCCGCCCTCTATCAGAATGCTGTCAATTTCCTGCTCCCCTAATTTTTGCATCAATTCCTGCAAATCAACATGCCCGTTTTTTTCGTTCACCTGTAGGATTTGACAGCCTGCCGCCAGATATGCCTCCTGTTTTTCCCTATCCGCACAGCAGGTTGCAAGGATGGTCGGTATTTCCTTCGCCGTTGCAACAATTTGCGTATCCAACGGTGTGCGAAGGTGTGTATCGCAAATAATGCGAATCGGATTTTTTCCGCCCTCCATCCTGCAATTCAGCATGGGATTATCTGCCAATACCGTTCCCACACCCACCATAATTGCAGTATATTTATGCCTTTGCTCTTGCACATGTGCTCTTGCCGTTTCCGATGTAATCCATTTGGATGCACCTGTGTAGGTTGCAATTTTTCCGTCCATCGTCATCGCATATTTCATTACCACAAAGGGACGCTTTGTTTGAATATAGTGGAAAAACACCTCATTCAAGCGATCACATTCCTCCTCCAGCATGTGCTCCGTTACCTCTATGCCATGCTCTCGCAAAATCCGAATTCCCTTTCCTGCCACAAGCGGATTGGGGTCTGCCGAACCGACCACCACGCGCCGAATGCCTGCCTCCAGAATGGCATCTACACAGGGCGGCTGTCTGCCCTGATGGCAGCAAGGCTCTAATGTGACATAAAGCGTTGCGCCCTGCGGCGATTTTTTGCAATTTGCCAATGCGTTTCGCTCTGCATGCGGCTCACCGCATTTTTCATGCCACCCCTGACCGATGATTTCACCATCCTTCACAAGCACTGCCCCTACCATCGGGTTCGGTGCCGTCCATCCGAGCCCATTTTTCGCAAGCATGAGTGCAAGCTCCATATATTCTGAATCCTTCATAGAATCCCTCCAGACAGATTTCAAAAATACAAAATAAGAAATGCTCCGAACAGAATCGCTCAGAGCATCAGAAACACACACACCAAAAGACTCCCTGTGCCAAAATAAGAAAAGCTCCGGAATGTTCAAAAACAATCCAGAGCAGATATCTCAAAAAGACACAGAAAAGAAACACTTTTCCTGCATTCATCCATCTTCTTTCATCCAGACTATACTGTCGGCTTCGGAGTTTCACCGAATCATGCCTTGCGGCTCGTGGGCTGTACCACCGGTAGGGACTTTCACCCTGCCCTGAAGATTCTATTCATTTACGAGACCAGTATATGCGTTTGTCAGAGATTTGTCAAGCTATTTTTTGCAAAACATATCAAAATTCTCTGTCCCCAAGAAAATTTCAGCAAAAAAAGAACACGGCTTTTCTCGTAAAAATCCACCGTGTCCCTTTTTATTTTTCCGTTACCGAAATGCTGATTGTGTGCGATGCACCGTCCGCCTCGCCTTGGAAAAGCGCCTGTATTTCGCCCAGCTTGCCGACCTGCTCCAGAAAATCTGCATAATTTGCCACAGGAATCACCGCCTGAATCACATCATCCACACTGCTTCCCTCATAACCGCCGGCTTCCTCTATGCTCTTGCGAATTGCCTGCAAGGCTGTCTCCTTTTCTGCCACCTGAAGTGTCATGCTGTCCGCCGCATTGCTGTCCGCAGCGCGTGTGCCGCTCACCAATGTCTCGCTGTCCATCGCATTTTCCGCTTCACTTGCATATAAAGCTGCTTTCGGCATGGTTGCCGCTCCCTCCGACCGAAAAGACTTTGCCGTTTCCTTCGGAGTTGTTTCCTTCGGAGTTGCTTCTTTGGGTGTAGTTTCTTTTGGTGCCGTTTTCTGCGAAACAGGTTTTTTTACTTTCTTTGTTTCCTGCTCAGAAAAATCCTCCTTGGTATCGGATTTTTCCGCCGCATTGTTCTCTGTCGCGCTGTCCGCCGCAATCTGTTCTGCCGCTTCCTCGCCCGTATCCGCCGTCAGCGCAGTATTCTCAAACAGAATCTGCTCTATCTCCTCGTTCTGGTTCTGCCGCATTTCCAGCATCCCCCTCGTGCCGCCTGCCACCACAACCACAAGCACCGCCGCCGCGATCATGCTCATCTGCTTCCAGCCATGCTTCTTCTTTGCAGGGAAAGGCACAATCTTGCGTTCCGCCTGCAGCTTCTGCATCAGCTCTGTATGATAGCCTTCAGGGAGTTCCTCGTCAGGAAGGCTCGCCAAAGCGTTTTTGATTTCCTTCTGCTGCGCCAGCTCTTCTCTGCAAGCCGCACAGCCTTCCAAATGCGTTTCGATTTCTGCTGTTTCCTCTGCCGTGGTTTTGTTTTCCAAATACGCCCAGAGCAGCTCTTTCACTTTATCACAATTCATTGCCTTCCCTCCTTTCCTCTCTTATGACGAATAAAATGTGCATCTTGTTCCCGTAATTTTAAAATTTCCTGCTTTAATTGATTTCGCCCACGGGAAATACGACTCTTCACCGTTCCCAGCGTAAGCTCCAGAATCTCCGCAATTTCCTCGTAGGAAAGCCCCTTGATATCCCGCAGGATAACCGCCACCTTATGCTCCGGCGAAAGGCTCTCCAGTGCCTGTAAAATCTCGCTTTTCTGCTCCTCTCGAAGCATGCTTTCCTCCGGTGTTTCGCCCGCATCCGCAACCTGCCGCTGCATGCTGCCTTCCTCGCTTTCCAGCTCTTCCTCTAACGAAAAGCTCTGCCTGCCCTTCCGCTTTCGCATTTCATCAATGCAGGTATTCGCCGTAATGCGGTAAATCCAGGTAGAAAACTGCGACCGCTCGTCAAAATTCCCGATATTCCGATACGCCTTCAGAAACACCTCCTGCGAAATATCCTTCGCATCCTCGCTGTGGTTCATCATGCGCAGTGCCACGTTATAAACGATCTTTTCATGCTGTATAATGAGTTCCTCAAAGGCGTGCATGTCCCCCTGCTTCGCCCTCTTGACCAATCGTGCCTCGTTCTGGTCGGTCATAAACGGTTCACCTCCGTAGGCCGTGCCGATTCTCTCTTTTTCCAATTTTTTTCAAATCACTGCCGAATATGAAAAAAGAGACGAATCATATTCGTCTCTTAAACTGCCATCGAGGCGACAGGATTTGAACCTGCGACCTCTACATCCCTAATGTAGCGCTCTACCAAGCTGAGCCACGCCTCGATATTTTTTACCGCTTTTGTTCAGCGACTTTTACATATTACCACAGGATATTCTTTCTGTCAACAACAGATTTTATATTTTTTCAAAATGTATCCAAAAAAATCCCTTTTATAGAAAAATCCACCGAACCTTCCGCAAAATCATTCGGTGGATTTCTGTTTTTATAACAAATGCAGCCGTCTGCAAACGCGAATCAGCTTGCCGCCGCCGGGTACTGTCTGCAAGTCCTCCTCCACGATGCCCTTGATGAGCAGCATCACCAGACCATACACCGCAACCGCAATGCAGATTGCAAGCAGTGTCGCAATGGTGTTGCTCTGCAAAAGCTGATAAAACACATGATAGCTGCCAAGCGTTGCCGCCGCCATGGCAGCAGAGCCGATAATCGGCTTGAGAAAGCTTCCCATGATATCGAATTTCGTTCCCGTCAGTCTGCTCAGCATGATTACATCAAAAACGCCTGCAACCAGATAGCAGCCCGTTGTGGAAAGCACTGCCCCCAGAACGTTAATAGAAGGAATCCGAATCAGAACCATGTTCAGAATCACCTTTGTAATGGCACCCAGAATCGCACCGACCACGGGCACCTTAATATGTCCAATCCCCTGCAAAATCCCCGTAGAGGTCTGGCAGAGCGCAAGGAAGATAATCGAAACACCGCCAACCGTCAGCAGTGTACCGCCGTCGCTTGCACTGGGGAACAGCATGTGGATAATCTGCGGCCCAAGCACACTGATACCAACCGCCGCAGGCACAGAAATAATCATGGAAATGCGATAGGTCAGCGCCATTTTTCTGCGCACCTGCTTTTTCTCCTTCAGCTTTACAGATGCGGCAATGCTCGGCAAAGCTGCTGTTGCAATCGCTGTGGAAATGGTTACGGGCAGGGTTGTCAGCGTGACATATTTCCCGGAAAGCTGTCCATACAACGCTCTTGCATTCGCTTCGGAAAATCCAATCTGCTGCAAAATTCTTACCACCATCCCCATATCAATCAGGTTGGTAACTGAATACCGCCGTCCCTGCGATGATCGGCCATGCCGTCTGCAAAACTCTGCCAATCAGCTCACGCTTCGATTCCTCGTAGGGCTGCTTGCATCGCTCTGCTCTCCAAAGCAGATACGGGCGAATCAGACAGTAGGCAAAGACCACTACAACCAGACCTGCCAATGCACCAACGCCTGTCCCCATCGTGCCGCCGGCAGATGCCAGAGGGATGTTTTTCTTCATGCCCTCAGGAATATTGATGCTCATAAACACCCACGCCAGATACACGCTGAAAAAGGCGTTGAACACCTGCTCTACAACCTGAGAAATCGCGGTCGGCACCATGGTACGCATCCCTTGGAAATATCCACGAAATACGGACATGATGGCAACAATCACCAAAGTCGGGCAAAGCGTCAGCAGGGAATAATAGCTGTCAGGAATCCCAATCACATTTGCAAGCTGATGTGCGCCAAGTCCCATCACAAGGGCAAAGAACACACCAAGGCTTGTGGAAATCACCAAAGCCGCCTGAAAGACACGGTGTGCGTTTCGGTATTGCTTCAGTGCGATTCGCTCGGAAACCAGCTTGGAAATTGCCGCAGGCAGTCCTGCCGAGGACAAAATCAGCAGAAAGGTATAGATATAGTAGCCGCCGGCATAAATTGCATTGCCCTCGTCCCCAATCATATTGGTTAAAGGCCAACGGTATATAAAGCCCAAAAAACGTACAAATAGGCTGGCTGCTGCCAGAATTGCCGCCTGTTTTACGAAGCTGCCGCCCTTTTTCTTCGCTTTTGCCGCCATGGTGCACCTCTTTCCCAAAAATCCTAATCAGAACCGCTTCTTAGCTGTTTGCGCGGTTTTTCGCCTTTCTGCGCTGGGTATTATCCAGAATCTTTTTCCGCATACGCAGATTCTGGGGGGTTACCTCCAGCAGCTCATCATCACTGATAAATTCCATGCACTGCTCCAGAGACATCGTGATATGCGGTGTCAGCTTCAGCGCATCATCGGAGCCGCTCGCACGGGTATTTGTCAGCTGCTTTTTCTTGCATACGTTGATATCCATATCATCCGCACGGGCATTTCTGCCGACAACCATGCCCTCGTAAACCTTTGTGCCTGCGCCAATGAACAGATCCCCACGTTCCTGCGCGTTATACAAACCATAGGTGATTGCTTCGCCGCTTTCAAACGCAACCAGAGAGCCCTGCGAACGGGTCACGATATCCCCCTTATAGGGTTCATAGCCGTCAAACAGGGAGTTCATAATGCCGTTGCCCTTGGTATCCGTCATAAATTCACTGCGGTAGCCAATCAGACCTCTTGCAGGAATCGAAAATTCCAGTCTGGTATAGCCGCCCTTTGCAGGATACATATTTGTCATTTCGCCCTTTCTGCTGCCCAGCTTTTCGATAACATTGCCGACAAATTCCTCAGGAACGTCAATCGTTACCGCCTCCATAGGCTCGCATTTCTTGCCGTTAATCTCTCTGAACAGCACCTCCGGCTTGGAAACCTGAAATTCGTAGCCTTCTCTGCGGAGTGTTTCAATCAGAATGGAAAGATGCAGCTCTCCCCGGCCGCTGACCTTAAAGGTATCGGAGGAATCCGTTTCCTCCACCCGCATGGCTACGTTGGTTTCCACTTCCTTGAAGAGCCGGTCCCGGATATTCCGAGAGGTGACGTATTTTCCCTCCCGGCCGGCAAAGGGGCTGTTATTCACCATGAACATCATAGATACCGTCGGCTCGTCAATCTTTACAAAGGGCAGGGGCTCTACACATTCGGGATCGCAGGCAGTCTCGCCGATATTCAGATCCGTAATTCCGGACACCGCAATTAGGTCCCCCAGGGCGGCGGATTGGGCCTCTACCCTTTTCAAGCCCTCAAATTGGTACATTTTAGTAATTCTGGCCTGCTTGGTCGTACCATCGTTGTGGCACAGGACAACGCTTTGGCCGGTTTTCACCTGGCCGCGCTCCACTCTGCCCACGCCAATACGGCCTACATAATCATCGTAATCAATATTGGAAAACAAAATCTGCAGCGGTCCGTTCAATTCTCCCTTCGGGGCGGGCACATATTTCAAAATAGCCTCAAACAACGGGGTCATATCCTTGCCGGGCACAGCCGGATCCGTGGTAGCGTAGCCGTCTCTGCCGGAGGCGTAAATCACCGGAAACTCCAGCTGGTCATCATCCGCGCCCAGCTCAATAAACAAATCCAGCACCTCATCCACCACTTCGGCAGGCCGGGCGCCGGGACGGTCGATCTTATTCACCACAACCACAGGCCTCTTTCCCAAGCCAAGAGCCTTTTTCAGCACAAACCGGGTCTGGGGCATACAGCCCTCAAAAGCGTCCACCAGCAGCAGAACGCCATCCACCATCATCAGGATCCGCTCTACCTCGCCACCAAAATCGGCGTGACCGGGAGTATCCACAATATTAATTTTCGTATCCTGATACATGACCGCCGTATTTTTAGAAAGAATGGTAATCCCGCGCTCCCGCTCCAAATCATTGGAATCCATTACCCGTTCCGCCACCGCCTCGTTCGCCCGGAAAATACCGCTTTGCCGCAGCATCTGATCCACCAGGGTGGTTTTGCCGTGGTCAACGTGGGCGATGATGGCTACGTTTCTCAAATGTTCGTTCTGCATATCTGGAACATCCCTTCTTGTTTTTTACCATCAATTGACAACAGTCGGCAGACAGCCCTCCAAATCAGAGAAGAACGTCTGTCGATTCTTGTCAACTGATGGCCTTACAGATTTCACATACAGTCACATATTATAATGCACAGTTTCCCTAATTTCAATGGGAAATTTCACATTTTCCGCCAAAAACGTGAGGTTTTTCTTGTATCTGTGCGTCATAGAAGGACTGACGCTTTTTTGAACAAAGAATTCCACAAAAAGCAAAACTTTTTTTCGTTTTCGGACATTGATTCCGAAAGAAAGGACCGTATAATGAAATTTACCTCGACGGAAGCGACGCCAGCGCCGCACGTTCCGCCGGGAGTATTGCGGCTCACTGGAGCCGCCAAGGAGGATATCCCCATGTATCGTATTCAAACCATGAACAAAATTTCCCCCGTAGGTCTGAACCGGTTCCCCTCCGAGCTGTACGAGGTCGGGGATGCGGTACAGGACCCTCAGGGAATTTTAGTCCGCTCCGCCAAGCTACTGGACTTGGAATTCAACCCCAGTCTGCTGGCCATTGCCCGTGCGGGCGTAGGGGTCAACAACATTCCTCTGGACCGCTGCGCAGCGGCGGGTATCCCGGTGTTTTCCACCCCCGGCGCCAACGCCAACGCCGTGAAGGAACTGGTGATCTGCGCCATGCTGATGGGCTCCCGGGACATTCCCGGTGCCATCCGCTGGGTCCGGGAACAGGCAGCCTCCGGGGTGGATGTCTCCACCGTGGTGGAAAAGGGCAAGTCTGCCTTCATCGGCCCGGAGCTTTATAAAAAGACTTTGGGCATTATCGGTCTGGGAGCCATCGGCTCCATCGTGGCCAACACCGCCATCTCTCTGGGCATGGATGTGTACGGCTACGATCCGTTTTTGTCCGTGGATACCGCTTTGCGGTTGGACCGCCACGTTCATGTGGTAAAGGATATCAACGATCTTTATAAGCGGTCGGATTACATCACCATGCACATCCACTATACGGAAAAGACTGCCCGCATGATCGACGCCAGCGCCATCGCCGCCATGAAGCGGGGCGTGCGGGTCATCAATCTGGCCCGGGGCGAGATCGTAGACGATGAAGCCATGCTGACGGCGCTGGACACCGGTATGGTGGCCGCCTACATCACCGACTTCCCCAACAACCGTCTCCTGACGGCTCCCCACGTCATCGCCATGCCCCATCTGGGGGCCTCCACCCCGGAAAGCGAGCAGAATTGCGCCGCCATGGCAGTAGATACACTGCGGGACTATCTGGAAAGCGGCAACATCCGCTCCAGCGTGAATCTGCCGGAGATGACCATGGACCGCAGCGGTGTCCAGCGGCTGTGCGTCCTGCACAAGAACGTCCCCGGCATGCTGGCAAACATCACCAGTCTGTTTGGCCGGGACGGCGTCAACGTGGAAAATCTGAGCAACAAGTCCCGTGGGGATTACGCCTATACCATGGTGGACCTTGGCAGCAAGGTGGGTGACAACGTGATCGAGGATGTGCGCCGCACAGCCAACGTGATCCGGGTCCGGTCCTTGGAATGGTAAATTGAACGGTCAAGATACAAAAAAGCACGGCTTCCGCCGTGCTTTTTTCTTTTATTTCGTGCAGCGGGCCTTCAACTGCTCCGCTGTGATGGCCCAGCCCTCGGCCATGTATTGATCCACCGGGATCTCCGGGCAGGTCTCTCCCCGATGGCGATAGATGGCCTGTACCACGATCTTCAGCAGCGCCGGGTTCTTCACCAGAATCGGCCCGGTGAGCTGGCTGGCAAAGACGCTGCCCTTGTGATATCCCTCCGGGCCGCAGGGTCCCTCGTTGCCGTGGCCCATGTCCATGGAGGTCACCAGCGGCGTCTCCACGCCGGTAATGACGGAGCAGCGGTTGACGAAGCCCACCACTGCGTCCTCATAGAGGTCCGTGTGGCCGTAAACGTCCTCCACGAACCGCTTTTTGTTCTGGACGGCAGTGAAGTCCGCCAGTCCCAGTCCTTCGTACACCTTTCCGGTGTCATCGGTGATGGTCTTGCCCAGCAGCTCCATGGAGTTCCCGGCGAACAGCATGGTCACGCCTGCGTCCGCCGCCGCTTTTACGGCGTCCCTCAGCTTGGAAAAATACAGGAGAGCCGCCTTCTGCGCCCGCTCTGTACCTGCGCCCATGTAGACAAAGTCCGCATGGGTCAGATCGGCGTCTCCGCCAAGCTCCACCCGCTCCACAGTGACGGTGTTGCCCATTTCCTCCAACGTCCGCTTCAGAATGGACACGTTGGCATAGCTGCCATACAAGCTCATGAGATCCGGGTAGAAATGCAGAATCTTCAATTCCATGGCTCAGCCCTCCTTTTTCACATCCGGCAAATTCAGCAGCTTGTCCCGGTCAGAGAAGCAGGTGACTACATACAACGCCTCGCTGCCGCTGTCCCGGATCGCTGCTGCCGCGTCCGGGATGCCGGGAATGACTTCCCAGTTCTGAACGCCGGTGAACCGGAACCGTTCCGCCAGATCGTTCCGGTACATACCGGAGAGAATGACCCGCTTCACATGGGGGACATTCAGCTGGTCAAAGTCGATGTCCCACAGCCAGCTGGTCTCACTGGTGAAATACTTCCGGGACACGGCGTCCACAATGATGAGCACGGTGCAGTCCTCGTTGGCGGAGGCGATATAACGGAGGTTGGTGTCGTAGGCGATGGAGTTTTCGTGCTTGGAGGTCAGGAGCGTGCCGTGATGCTGCCCCAGGGTAAAGGTCTGCATCCGTCCGTTTTTCAGAATGTAGCTGCTGAGGGTGTCCGCAATGGCGGCTCCCTCCACGCCGCATTCCCGGCAGGCGGCGTAGGCCGCTAAAATGTTGTACACATTGTAAATGCTGCGGAAGGCCAATGCCACGGTGAACTGCCCGTCCAGGATCAGTTTGCCGTTTTGCAGGTCCAGCTCCGTGGCGGCGTAGTCCGGGTCGGGCCGGACGTGGCCGCAGCTGGTGCAGCGGTACGCGCCGATGTGGTTGTAGTGGACGTACTCATATTCCATGGGCGCGTGGCACACCGGGCAGTAGGCCCCGTCATGATAGACCCCGGTGGAGGTCTCCGTATCCGTGGCACAGCGGTTCAGCCCGAACCACTTCACTTTTTCATGGCCGATGGCAAAGCAGCTGGACAGGGGATCGTCGCCGTTCAGGATCAGCTCCGTATCGGGGTGAATGGCGGGGAGGATCGCGTCAAACACGCTTTCGGGGTGACCGTTCCGGGTGAGCTGGTCCCGGTACAGGTTGGTGATGACAAATTCCGTGGGGTGGAAATACTTGAAGCTGTGGGCGGCGTACCGCTCATCGCTTTCCAGCAGCAGCACATCCGCGTTGACCTTGCCTCCCAGGGTGGCGTGGGTCAGAATCAGAGTCGTGACACCCTCCACTTGATTAGAACCCTCGGCGTTGTAAATGACGTTCTTCCCCTGCCCCCGCAGCACCGTGGCGATCATCTCCACGGTGGAGGTCTTGCCGTTGGAGCCGGTGACGGCGATGATGTGGGGCGGCAGCTGCACCCGTCTCAAAATGTCCGGGCAGATCTTCAGGGCGAACTTGCCGGGCATAGAGCTGCCCTTGCCGATGAGCTTGCCCACGAAGCGGCCCAGCTTGCAGACCACGATTGCTAAAAACTTTCGCATGAATATCCTTCTTTCAGCGTTTATTTTCCAGCCAGATCATCAGCGCCGTCAAATCGGCGGGGCTGACGCCGGAGATTCGGGACGCCTGTCCCAGATCCATGGGCCGCACGGCGGAGAGCTTCTCTCTTGCCTCCAGCCGCAGACCCTGAATGGCGTTGTAATTCAGGTCCGGGGGCAGCTTGTGACCCTCCACACGCTTGAACTCCGCTACCTGCTGCAGCTGGCGCTTGATGTAGCCCTCATATTTCACGGAGATCTCGATCTCCTCGGCAATATCTGCCGTCAGCGCCGGACGGCTGGGGTCAAAGGGCGCCAACTCATCATAGTGGAGCTGAGGCCGCTTCAGCAGCGCCAACAGAGAACAGCCATCCGGGGCATCGGCAGTGCCGTGCTCCGTCAGAAATGCCGTCAGTGCCGGGGAGGGAGCCACGCCGGTGTGCTCCAGCCGGTTGATCTCCCGCTGGATGGCAGCGTACTTTTCCTCCACCGCCCGGAGCCGCTCCTCCGGTACGAGGCCGATCTCATAGCCTCGCCGGGTCAGCCGCTGGTCGGCGTTGTCCTGCCGCAGCACCAGCCGGTACTCGCTGCGGGAGGTCATGATGCGGTAGGGCTCGTTGGTGCCCTTCGTCACCAGATCGTCGATGAGGGTGCCGATGTAGCTCTCCGCCCGGGAGAGGATAAAGGGGCTTTCCCCTTTCAGCTTCCGGGCGGCGTTGACACCCGCCACAAAGCCCTGGACGGCGGCCTCCTCGTATCCGGAGGAGCCGTTGAACTGCCCCGCGCCGTACAGTCCAGACACCTGTTTCGTTTCCAGCGTGGGCAGCAGCCCCAGCGGATCGATGCAGTCATATTCGATGGCATAGGCCGGGCGGGTCATGACCGCGCGTCGCAGTCCGGGTACGCTATGGAGCATCTGGATCTGCACTTCCTCCGGCAAGGAGGACGAGAAGCCCTGAATATACAGCTCCTCCGTGTTCAGTCCCATCGGCTCTACAAAAAGCTGATGGCGGAGCTTGTCCGGGAACCGGACGATCTTCGTCTCAAAGCTGGGGCAGTACCGGGGGCCGATGCCCTCGATCAACCCGGAGTACATGGGAGCCCGGTCCAGGTTTTCCTGGACGATGCGCTTGGTCTCCTCGGTGGTCCACGTCAGCCAGCACACCGCCTGGTTATAGGGCGGGTTCTCCGTGGAATAGGAGAAGGGCACCGGAATCTCGTCCCCCGGCTGGACCTCCATCTCGTCAAAATCCACGGTCCGGGCGTTGACCCGGGGGGGCGTGCCGGTCTTGAACCGCCGCAGGGGCAGGTCCAGCTTCAGCAGAGAGTCCGTCAGCGGACCGGCGGCGTGCAGTCCATCGGGACCGGAATCCTCCACGCAGTTACCGATGATGGTGCGGCCCTTCAAATAGGTGCCGGTGGCCAGAATGGCGGCTTTCACATCGTACACCGCGCCGGTGGACAGCACCACCTGCCGGACCGCGCCGCCCTCCGCCCGAAGCTCCACCACCTCGCCCTGCCGCACCGTCAGGTGCTCCTGACATTCCAGGGTGTGCTTCATCCGCTCCTGATACTTCCGCCGGTCCGCCTGGGCTCGAAGGGACCAGACAGCAGGGCCTTTCCGGAGATTCAGCAGTCGGTACTGGATGCAGCATTCATCGGCAGCCTTCGCCATTTCGCCGCCCAGCGCGTCCAATTCCCGGACCAGATGGCCCTTGCCCGTGCCGCCGATGGCTGGGTTGCAGGGCAGATTGCCTACGGCGTCCAGATTGATGGTGAACACAATGGTCTCCAGTCCCAGCCGTGCGGCGGCCAGCGCCGCTTCGATGCCGGCGTGACCGGCGCCGATGACGGCAATATCAAATTGTCCCGCAGAAAAAGTTTCCATCATAGTTGTATTCTATCCTTTTTTCAGGGTGACGACCGCGATCTGCGGTCGATTGAACAATCGGACGGCCCATTTAGGGGAGTTTCCAAGCCCTCGGGATACAAACACCTCCGCCCCCTCGCAGTCCACATCGTTGCAGTGATAAAAACCGCTGGTGAAGGACGGCAGCAGGTTCAGGTTGGTATCTACCAGCCCGTCGGTAAAAGGCAGACGCCAGATGCCGCCGTGGGCATGGCCGCAGAAGGTCAGGTCCGCTCCCAGACGGCAGTACCGGCCGTTGAAAAACGTGTTGCGGTGGGCCAGCAGCAGCCAGAAGGGGTCCTCCTGCTGGGCATACAGCTTCGCCGCCAGCTCCTCCGGAGTAGTCTGGTCTGCGTAGCCGTTGGGATCGTCGATCCCGGCGATGAAGATCGTCTGCCCGTTTCGCTCCAGAGGAACGAACTGGTTGGAGAGCACCGTAACGCCGGACTCCCGCAGGACTGTTTTCAGTTCCTCCACGGCGGCGTTTCCGTGCGCCCATTCGTGGTTGCCGGTCACATAGTAGGTGGGGGCAATGGCGCTGAGGGCCTTCCCTGCCGCCTTTGCATACGGTATCGGGGCCTCGGCGTACTCGTCCACCAGATCGCCGGTAAGGAAGATCAGGTCCGGTGCTGCCTGTTTCACGGCCGCATACAGCCGCTGATTGTTCTTTCCGAATTCCCGGTTGTGCAGGTCGCTGAGCTGCACGATCCGCAGCCCGTCAAATTCCGCCGGCAGCGCAGTGGAGGTATAGGTCAGGGAATCGGTCCGCAGCGCCGTATTGTCCCAATATACAAACAGGACCAACAGGGCCAGCAGCCCACACCGCATGACTGCGTGGAGCCGGGAACGGGGACGGCGGCGATTTGCCATGGACGGACCTCCTCAAAAATGTAAAGCATCGGAATTACGGCCATATATTATAGCACAGCCGGACACAATAAGCGAGGAAAACTTTAAAAAGCTGCCGAATTTTCAGGATTTCTCAAGGAGCACGACGGCAGAAATTGAGAAGTGTGTGCAAAATCGGAAAAAAATTACAAAAAAGCTGTGAAAAAGGGCAGTTGAAAAGGAAAAAACGTTTGCTTATAATATGCTTGACTGCATCTGCTCATAAACAGATGACACTAACGATGCCGGAGTAGAATGCGACTGCTGCCGGACACAGGAGGAAAGACATGAGAGGTGTACACAGCGCGGTAGACGATATCCGCCGCAGCGTATTCACAGAAGTGGCCCGACTGGCCTATGAGAGCGACGATTACAAGCAGGTGGACATGATCCCCTACAAGATCGTTCCCGGAGAGGTTGCCCACCATCGCCATGACGTGTTCCTGGAGCGGGCCATTGTTTCCGCCCGGCTCAAGCTGGCTCTGGGCATGGATCTGGACCCCAACGGCCCCTCTGCCCCCATCAGCGCCAATATCCAGGATGCCGCCACGGATCAGAAATATTTCAACGAGCCCCTGGTCAATATCATCCCCTATGCCTGCAACGCCTGCCCTCCCAAGCAGGTCCGCATCACCGACAGCTGCCAGGGCTGCATTTCCCACCCCTGCATGAACGTCTGCCCCAAGAACGCCATCTATCTGGATGAAAACAAGCGCTGCCACATTGATCAGAGCAAGTGTATCAAGTGCGGCAAGTGCTTTAACCAGTGCCCCTACCGGGCGATCTCCAAGGTGGAGCGCCCCTGTGCTGCCGCCTGCGGCATGGACGCCATCGAGTCCGATGAGCTGGGCCGGGCTAAGATCAATTATGATAAGTGCGTCTCCTGCGGTATGTGCCTGGTGAACTGCCCCTTCGCCGCCATCGCCGACAAGAGCCAGATCTTCCAGCTGATCCAGGCCATCAAGCGTGGTGAAGAGGTCATCGCCTGCGTGGCTCCCGCATTTGTGGGACAGTACGGCCCCGACGCTACTCCCGCCAAGCTGAAGGCTGCCATGCGGATCCTTGGTTTTGCCGACGTGGTAGAGGTTGCCATCGGTGCCGACCTGTGCACCGTGGAGGAGGCCCATGACTTCCTGAAGGAAGTCCCCGAAAAGCTGGACTGGATGGGCACCAGCTGCTGCCCCGCCTGGTCCATGATGGCCAAGACGCTCTTCCCCCAGTTCAAGGACAACATCTCCATGGCCCTGACCCCCATGGTTATCACAGCCCGGATGGTCAAGAAGGATCATCCCAACGCCCGTATCGTCTTTATCGGGCCCTGCGCCGCCAAGAAGCTGGAGGCCAACCGGAAGTCCGTCCGTTCCGACGTGGATTTCGTGCTGACCTTCGAGGAGCTTCTGGGTATGTTTGACGCCAAGGAGATCGACTTCAAGACCCTTGAGGCTGATCCTGCCGACGGCATGGACGAGGGCAGCGGCTTTGGCCGCGGCTTCGCTGTGGGCGGTGGCGTGGCTGCCGCTGTGGTGGAAGCCATCAAGCACATTGACCCGGATCGTGAGATCCTCATTGAGTACGGCGATGGTCTGAAGGAATGCCGCAAGATGCTGGCCATGGCTAAGGCCGGCAAGCGCAACGGCTATCTGCTGGAGGGCATGGGCTGTCCCGGCGGCTGCGTGGCCGGCGCCGGCACCCTCCGTCCCGTCAAGGAATCCACCGCCAGCGTGGAGCGCTTTAAAAATGCCGCTTCCAGCATGAGCACTACGGAAAGTCCCTATCTGGGCCGTCTGAAAGACGTAGAGGAGAAATGCTGAGTCTGATCCTGCTGCAGCAGATCGCCCAGTTGTTTATCATTATCTTTCTGGGTTGGGCCATTGTAAAGGCCGGTATTTTGAAATCAGAGGACAGTCGTGTACTGTCCATGCTGTTGCTGTATGTCATCATCCCCTGCGTGATCCTGAACGCTTTTCAGATCGAGCGCACAACGGATACCGTACGCATGATGGAGCTTTCGCTTCTATCTGCACTGATGATGAACGTGCTGAGTCTCGTGCTGGGAAGACTGTCGGCAAAGCTGTTTTGCCTAAATACAGTGGAAACAGCCTCTGTCATGTACTCGAACTGCACCAACATGGTGGTTCCGCTTGTCATCGGAATTTGGGGTGAAGATTGGGTCATGTATGTGACCTGTTACTCTATCGTGCAGACCATTCTGGTATGGACCCATGCCCGGATCCTCATCAGCGGCAAAAAAGAGATCTCCCTGCGGGATCTGCTATGCAATGTGAACATTCTGGCGATTGCCATAGGTCTGTTTCTGTTTGTATTTCAGATCCGGCTGCCCGCAGTCATTCGGTCGGCATTCGCCATGGCCGGAAATACCATGGGCCCGGTTGCCATGCTGATCATCGGTATGCTGATGGCGGATATGGATATGCAGCATCTGCGCTCCTATCGCCAGCTCTGGAAGCCTGTGCTGCTGCGACTGATCGTACTGCCGGTTATTTTGGTCTGCGTTGCCAAATACAGCGGTCTGGCCGCGCTGGCCCCTCACGGAGAAACGCTGATCATCATCAGTCTGCTCTCTGTGATCGCGCCCTCCGCCAACATTGTGACCCAGTTCAGTCAGATGTTCGGTCGGGACGCCCTCTATGCCAGTCTGATCAATACAGTGACCATGCTGCTCTGCATCATCACGATGCCGCTGATGATCACCCTGTTTCAGATGTAACGGCGCAGAAAATAGCGACTGGTTTCATTCGGCTATCCCCGTTTTTCACGTAATACCTCTATATGCACGCAAAAGAGACGCCCGGTCGGGCGTCTCTTTTTTCGTGTTGAATTTTTTTCGACACACTCTGTCTTCTGTTTTCAGAGCTTCACAAAAGTCCTGAAAATGTTTGATTTCAATGGCGCGTCCCCTGGGTTTTCCGCACACATACCTTTTCTTCCCGGCAGCCAGGACTCTCTCCTCTATTAAACTATTTTCAAAAACTACAGGCCGCTTTTCCGCCGTTCAGCGGAAAAGCGGCCTGTCCATTTCAAAACAAACGCTTTGCTTTTTGGTGCTCTTTGGTTGTCAGAAATGTCTTACTTGCAGACAGCGATGATCTCAATCTCGCACAGCAGCTTCTTGGGCAGCTCCTTCACGGCCACGCAGGAACGAGCGGGCTTGCCGGTGAAATACTTGCCGTACACGCCGTTGAAAGCAGCGAAGTCTTCCATGTTAGCCAGGAAGCAGGTGGTCTTGATGACGTCCTCGAAGCCCAGGCCGTTAGCAGCCAGAATGGCCTTGATGCTCTGGCAGGCGCGCTCAGCCTGCTCCTCGATGGTGGTGCCGACGATCTCACCGGTACCGGGCATCAGGGGGACCTGGCCGGAAGCAAACAGGAAGCCGTTGGCGGAGATAGCCTGAGAATAGGGGCCGATTGCGGCGGGGGCATCGGGAGTGTTGGTGTAATTCATAATGATGTACTTCCTTTCCAAATCGTTTCGTGCTGATTTTCCAAATCATGCCGTAGACAGAATTCCTTGAATCGTCCACGATTCAAGTATAAACACGGATCCGGCTTCTGTCAACCCTTGCCGATCCGGTCAAAAACCCCGCCGCCCCTCCTTCAAGAGGAGCGGCGGGTCAATTTTTTTGTGTAAATTACACCAAGGTGTCCAGGACAGCCTTCAGATCAGCGATGATGTCATCGGGATCTTCCAGACCGACGGAGATACGGACCAGACCCTCGGAAATGCCGGAAGCCTTCAGCTCCTCGGGAGTGTAAGTGGAGTGAGTCATGGAAGCGGCGTGCTCGACCAGCGTCTCGGCATCGCCCAGAGACACGGCGATGGTGCACAGCTGCAACTTGTTCAGAGCGTTGGCAACGGCGTCGCGGTCGGCCTTCAGCTCAATGGACATCATGCCGCCGTACAGCTTCATCTGCTTCTTGGCGATCTCGTGGCCCTCGAAGTCCTCCAGACCGGGATAGTAGACCTTGGAAGTAGCGGGATGATCATGCAGGAACTTGGCAACCTTCATGGCGTTGGCGCTGTGACGCTCCATACGGATGTCCAGCGTCTTCAGGCCGCGGGCGATCAGGAAAGCGTTGAAGGGGCTCATGACGGCACCGGTCATGTCCTTCAGGCCGAACATGCGGCACTTGCCGACAAACTCAGCGTTGGAGATGATGAAGCCCGCAATGACGTCGCCGTGGCCATTGATGTACTTGGTAGCGCTGTGGACAACCACGTCAGCACCCAGGCTCAGGGGCTGCTGGATGTAGGGAGAGCAGAAGGTGTTATCCACGATCACGCGGATGTCCTTGTTGAACTCGTGAGCGATTTTGGCGACCTCAGCAATGTCAACCACCTTCAGAGTGGGGTTGCAGGGAGTCTCCAGATAGACAACCTTGGTCTTCTCGGTCAGAGCGGCTTTCACGGCAGCCAGGTCAGCGAAGTCAACAAACTTCACGCCCACGCCGAACTTGCTCATGCCGTGGTTCAGCAGAGCGAAGGTGCAGCCGTACAGGGTATCGCTGGCAACGATCTCGTCACCGGCCTCAACAGAACTCCACAGAGCGGAGGAGATAGCGCCCATGCCGGAAGCGGTAGCCAGAGCAGCCTCGCCGCCTTCCAGAGCAGCTAGCTTCTCCTCGACCTGAGTCAGAGAGGGGTTGCCCAGACGGGAGTAGATGTAGCCCTCTTCCTGACCAGCGAAGCGAGCGCCGCCCTGCTGAACAGACTCAAACTCGAAAGTAGAGGTCTGGAAAATGGGGGTGCAGAGAGCGCCGACACCGTTGTCGTGCTTACCAGCGTGAATCTGACGAGTAGCGAAGCCCATGTTCTTGCAATCCATAATAAATGCCTTCCTTTCCTTGTTCCGGGGCCGGTGAGACCGGCAAATTTTGTTGTTATCGTTTTTCAGTTATCTGTAAGAACTTTCCGCGTTTCTGGCAAAAGGAGAGAGCGAGTCGAGTAGAGAGGTGTTTACACGCAAAATTTATGTAAACATTTGCCGTAAACCAGAAAGTCTCATCGGATACTTTTATTGGATTTCACCTATTATACTATCACGTTCCGCGGAAAGGTGTTAGTATCTCTTTTTCGCAATTCATTCACAGTTATTTTAATAATGGATTGACTTTTCGTGATAGGCTCCGTATAATGTGGTTCAACAAACGATGTATAACTATATCCATAGGAGCCCGGCGGACGGACTTGTGTTCCCCTGCGGCATCCTGCGGAAAATTTTATGAATTTTGTAAAAAGGAGACGATCCAATGACCTTTCAGCAGCTGACATATGTGGTGGAGATCTCCAAATGCGGTTCCATCAACAAGGCCGCCCACAAGCTGTTCTTGTCCCAATCCGGCATTTCCACCGCCGTGCGGGAACTGGAGGAGGAATTGGGTATCAAATTCTTCGTCCGCAGCAACCGGGGCGTGGAGTTTACGCCGGAGGGCAAGGAGTTTCTGGGCTATGCAGTCTCGCTGCTGGAACAGAAGCAGCGGATCGAGAGCCTATACGGCGAATCCCGCAGCACCATCGCGCCGGTGCATTTCAGCGTTTCCACCCAGCGGTATCCCTTTACAGAGGACGCTTTCCTGGAAATGCTCCAGCAAAACCAGGAAAACCGCTATCAATATACATTGAAAGAGACCAGCATGGACGGCGTGATCGACGATGTGTATGACCACCGGGCGGACATCGGCGTCATCTATCTGACCAAATTGACGGAAAAGATCGTCTGCCGTCTGCTGGACGCCCGGGAGCTGACCTTCCACGAGCTGGCGGCGGTGCCCCCCTGTGTATACGTCCGGAAAGGACATCCCCTCACCCAGCTGGAGCACGTGTCGGAGGCGGATCTGGAGGGCTATCCTTACAGCTCCTTTGAACAGGCTCAGGGCGTAGCCGTGGACTTTTCCGAAGAGCTTCCCATGGTATCCATGCGCAAGCCCTCCAAGGCCATCATCGTCAACAACCGCTCCACCGCCATGAATGTTCTGGCCAATACGGACGCTTACAGCACTGGCAGCGGCCTTCTTGCAGAGCATCTCTCCCCTGCCAATGTGGTCACCATCCCTCTGGCAGACAAGGATCCGGTACGGCTGGGCTGGATCTATCCGCAGAACGCCAAGCTCTCCTCTCACGCCGAAGGATTTGTCCGCCTTCTGGAACAGTCTATTCAGCGTTCTATTGCATATACCTCTTCCCTGCATCGTCAGATCGTCGGCAAATAAACATATAAACAAACCGGACGGTTTCGTCCGGTTTATTTTTTGCGCAAGTCCTTTTTGCCTGAAGCAGAACCGTGCAGACAACAGGAAAACGCCGGCCAATGGCCGGCGTTTTCCGTTAGGAGAGTGAGAGTGCGAGAATAGGAGAGATCCAATGTTTGATTACTGCTGTGCCTCAGCGGCTTCCTTCTCCAGCAGGGCCTTCTTAGCGGCCACGTTGGACTCAGCGCAGTCATACTCCCAGTTCCAGGGATCCTTGCGGCAGACACCATCGGCGAAGGGGATGAAGATGGACAGGATGCCGAAAGCGGCCAGGAACCAGCAATACCACAGAGAGCCAAGGATGTTGGCGGCGCTGATGGTGGTGCCGTTGGTAACGGTAGCGTTGCACAGGGAGGAAGCTACCAGGAGCTGCGCGCCGTAGGGGATGATGCCCTGGAACACGCAGGAGAACATATCCAACAGAGAAGCGGTGCGGCGGGGGTCAACCTTGTACTCGTGAGAGACCTCACGGGCCATGTCGCCAGCCACGATGATAGCCACGGTGTTGTTAGCGGTAGCGCAGTCGCAGAGAGAGACCATAGCGGCAATGCCCACCTGAGCGGACTTGTTGCCCTTCATGACCTTGCCCAGCTTCTGGATGATCCACTCGATACCGCCGTTCTTGGCGATCAGCTCAGACATACCGCCGCACAGCAGGGTCAGGAAGAAGACCTCGTTCATGCCGCAGAAGCCGTTGTAAACAGCCTGAGCGAAACCGGCCAGATCGATAGCGCCGGTGGCGATGCCCACGATACCGGCAGCGAAGATGCCGATGGTCAGCACCAGGAACACGTTCATGCCGACCAGAGCCAGGATCAGAACCAGCAGATAGGGAATAACCTTGATGAAGCTGTAGGACAGGTCGCCGATCTCGGTAACGGTCTCGGGACGGCCCACGATCAGCAGCACCACGATGGTGACCAGAGCGGCAGGCAGAGCGGTGAGGAAGTTCACGCGGAACTTATCACGCATCTCGCAGTGCTGGCTGCGGGTAGCGGCGATGGTGGTATCGGAGATCATGGACAGGTTATCACCGAACATAGCGCCGCCGATAACTGCGCCCAGAACGACCATCATATTCAGGCCGCCCTTTTCCGCAACGCCGACAGCGATGGGAGTGATGGCGGAGATGGTGCCCATGGAAGTACCGGTAGCGGTGCCCATGAAAGCGCCGATGACGAACAGACCAGCGGCCAGGAACTGGACGGGAACCAGGCTCAGGCCCAGGTTGACGGTAGCGTCACGGCCGCCCATCTCAGCAGCCACGGTAGCGAACGCGCCGGCCAGGATGTAGATGATCAGCATGGTCAGAACGTCCACGTTGGCAGCGCCCTTGGCGAACGTATCAAACTTTTCGTTGATGCTGCCCTTGAACATGATGAAGGCCACCAGAACGGCCAGGAACATTGCGGTGACAGAGGGGAACTGATAGAATGCCATGTCGACACCCTTGGACTGGTAAACCAGACCGGCGCCCATGTAGATAACGATGAATACCAGGAACGGGAGCAGTGCGAGACCATTCGCTTTTTTGTTGTTCAGGGTATTGCCCATATAGGGTTCCTCCTTTTTTCTTCCAAAGCTTGTTGATAGGTTCTTGGGACTGCTTATTGTGTTTTTACACAATTAAAGTGGGATTGCCTCTCTCCTCTATCGTCAAGTATACCATAATTGTGAACGGATTGTTAATGCTTTTTTTCTATAATTGGTTATCGCTTTCCTGATAGCAATTAAAACTTTTTCTGTTAACCGTTTTCCCATCGTTCCGCTGCTCCATTTTATGCACTTTTGAGTGCATTCAGCCCTCCCCTGACAACTTTTTCAGGCAGCAAAAAAATTGAGGCGGCCCCTTGCGGGACCGCCTCGATTTTCAGTTCATCAGGAGTTTTTCCAGTTCCGCCGGGGTATCTGTCAGAAAATCCGCTCCCGCGTTTACCAGATTTTCCCGGCTGCGGAAACCCCACGTCACGCCGCAGGCCTTCAAGCCCGCGTTGTGTCCGGTGCGGATGTCCACATCGCTGTCTCCCACCATCAGCGTCTCCTCCGGCCGGGCGTTCAGCTTTTCCAGAATTCCGCGGGCCACGCCGGGGTCCGGCTTTACCGGTGTGCCGGGGAGATTCCCCCGGATCACCTCAAAAATACCGGGGAAGTAGTGAGCTACGATCACCTGACTGAATTCGTCCGCCTTGTTGGAGCAGACCGCCAGCCGCACTCCGGCGGCTTTCAGCTTTTTCAGCAGCTCCGGCATCCCGGCATAGGGTGCGGTCAGTTCCATATTGTGAGCGCCGTAGTACCGGTTGAACTGCGCAAGGGTCCGTTCCAGCGTCTGCGGCTCCTGGGCCTCCGCCGGGGAGAACCGGCTCACCAGATTGGGGATGCCGTGACCCACCATGCCCTCGACGGCCTGTACGGTGTACTCCGGCCAGCCGTTTTCCCGGCAGACGGCGTTGGCGGCGGCCGCCAGATCCCCGATGGTATCCAGCAGCGTGCCGTCCAGATCAAAAATCACTGTGCGATACATGTATGATGCCTTTCTCTCTTATTCCGCCGCGTTCCACGCGGTCTCCAGGGCGATCTCCATCATCTCATGGAAGGAGTCCTGCCGCTCCTGAGCGCTCAGGGCTTCGCCGGTAAAAATATGGTCAGAAATGGTAAGGATAGACAGCGCCCGCTTGCCGAAGCGCTGAGCCGTCCAGTAAATACCGGCGGTCTCCATCTCCACCGCCAGAATACCGAACTTCCGGTAGGTGGCGTTGGCCTCCGGATTGTCATTATAGAACTGGTCGGAGGTGAACACCTGTCCCACGTCCGCCCGGACGCCCAGCCGTTCCGCTGCTGCGGCAGCGTCCTTCAAAAGGCCGTAGTCCGCCGTGGCGCAAAGCTGGCCGGGGAACCGGTACTGGTCGGCAAAGTGGGAATTGGTGGAGGCGCCCATAGCCAGCACCACGTCCCGCACCTTCACATCCTCTCCGATGCCCCCGGCGGAGCCGATGCGGATGATGGTGTCCACGCCGTAGAAGTTATACAGCTCGTGGGCGTACAGTCCCGCGGAGGGAACGCCCATGCCGTGACCCATGACGGACAGCTTCCGACCCTTATAGGTGCCGGTATAGCCCAGCATATTCCGCACGGTATTGAAGCACACCGGGTTTTCCAGATAGTGCTCCGCTACGAATTTCGCCCGCAGAGGGTCGCCGGGCATCAGTACCGCCTTGGCGATGACGCCCTCCTCCGCTGCGATGCAGGCAGAGGGAGATTCTAAAATAGCCATATCAGATCCTCCTTATTTTTTGTCCTTGAACAGCGCCGCAAGACTCTCGTTGAAGGGCGGGTAGCAGATGCCCTTCTCCGTCACGATGCCGGTGAGCAGCTCATGGTCCGTCACATCGAAGGATGGGTTGAAGCACTTCACCTCCGGCAAGGCCATGGGCTTTTCGTACCAGAGATTCTTGATCTCGTCGCCGTCCCGCAGTTCGATGGGGATGTGCGCCCCGTCGGGACAGTTCATGTCGATGGTAGAGGTGGGCCCCAGCGTATACACGGGGATGCCGTAGTGCTTGGCTAGGATGGCCACGCCGCTGGTGCCGATCTTGTTGGCGAAGTCGCCGTTGGCGGCGATGCGGTCACAGCCCACGAAGCAGGCCTGCACCCAGCCGTTTTTCATCACCATGGACGCCATGTTGTCACAGATGAGGGTCACGTCCACCCCCGCCCGCTGCAGTTCATAGCTGGTGAGCCGCGCCCCTTGCAGAAGGGGGCGGGTCTCGTCGGCAAACACGCGGATGTGGATGCCCCGCTCCGCCGCCAGCAGGAAGGGGCCCTGTCCGGTGCCGTACCGGGAGGTGGCCAGCGGACCGGCATTGCAGTGGGTCAGAACGCCGTCGCCGTCCTTCAGCAGGCTCAGACCGCATTCGGAGATGGCGGTGCATTTGGCGATGTCGTCCTCGTGGATGTCCACCGCCTTGCGGTACAGGGCCTCCAGCAATTCCGCCCGGTCATCCTTCAAGTGGGCCTTGGCGGTATCCAGCATCTCCCCCACCGCCCAGCGGAGATTCACAGCCGTGGGCCGGGCTGCCCCCAGCAGCTCGCCGTCGATCTGCAATTTTCGGTAAAAGGTCTCGTTGTCCTTGGCGTCAATGTCCCTGGCCAGCGCGTACATGCAGTAGCCCGCGCAGATGCCGATGGCCGGCGCGCCCCGGATGCGGAGCATTTTGATGGCCTCGATCATCTCCTCCACGGTGCGCAGCTCGATCTCTTTTTCCTCGTTGGGCAGCAGCGTCTGGTCGATGATGTACAGCCGCTCCGTGGCCTTGTCATAGCGGATGTTCTGAACGTGGGTCACCTGCCGGATCGCTTCATTCATAGTCCGCCCCCTCACACATACAGAACGCGGTCCTCTTTCCGGGCCTTGTCCCCCAGGACAGCCTGATCCGTATAGCCTAAAATGCAGTTGCCGACGCCCTTCCAGTTTTCGCCCAGACCCCACTCTGCCAGCAAAGCCTTGCCCTCCGGCAGCTCAAAGGTCTCCATGGCCCGGTTGATCCAGCAGGAGCCGATGCCCAATGCGGCAGCAGCGTTCATCAGGTTGCCCATTACCAGAGAGCCGTCCTGAAGCCAGTTGGGATACTCGCTGTCGGACAGCACCACAATGGCCTCCGGCGCACCATAAAAGGGTGTCCCATCCGGTGTGCCTAAAATCCGGCTGTTCAGCCGTTCCAGTCTGGCAAGCACGGCGGCGTCCCGCACCACAACCAGCTTGGTGCTCTGGAGATTCTTGGCAGAGGGCGCGTAAAGTCCCGCCTCCACAATGGCGTCCAGATCCTCTTTTTTCAGCGGCTCCGGGCGGAACGCACGGATACTGCGGCGCTCTTTCAGAATCTTTAATGCTTCATTCATGGCCAACACTCCTTTTGCAATAAAATCGTTATGGTTATTCTATCACGGTTTTTTTGATTCTCCAATATTTTTTCGTGGGGAGCGGCCAATTTTCCCCTTGCATAAGCCTGTTTTGGGCCGCATAGGATAAAGCAACAAAAGGCGGGGAGTGTTGTGCTTTGAAGGGAAATATGGAGGAGCGGGCGGAGCGCCTGGCTCTTTACATCATAGAGAACCGGACCACGGTCCGCGCCGCCGCTGCCAAATTCGGCATCAGCAAATCCACGGTCCACAAGGACATTTCAGAACGGCTGCCCCTTTTTAACCGGGCGCTGTACTTGCAGGTCAAGGAGGTGCTGGACGTGAACAAGGCCCAGCGACACATCCGGGGCGGCATCGCCACCCGAAAAAAATACAAGGGTACATAGAAGGAGGAAGTCCCATGGCTGTACGTGATCCCGGCGGCTGCCGCCGCCAAAGCGGCCCCCAAAAGTCAAACGCTGTCCCGGAACTGCCCGCCGCTCCGGCAGTTCAGCCCGTCATGCGCCGATGGCCCCACCCGGTAGCGGTCCATCCCGCGCCGGAGGGACTGGCAGCAGAGCTTCATTATATCAGCTGCGCCCTTTCCCAGCAGACCCGGCAGCTGGACGAGATCCGGTGCCTGCTGAAAAGGCTGGCGAACAGCGCCGGAAGCGAATAGCAGGCTGCGGGGGACCTTCGGAGGGTCCCCCGCAGCCTTTAAGAAACGTCGATTTCCGTAGACCAGCATTTTCCGGACAGGCTGTTTGTGAATAAACTGGAAATTTCCTGGAACCCCTTGTAATTTGTGCCGTATCCTTATAGAATATTATGTAAATCTGTCGAAAAAGAGAAGCGGCCTTCGCCGCGCGTTAAAGGAGCGTCCGTTCACATGTCCAGAGCAGTCCGCTATAAAAAACACCTCACTACCCTGCAAGTTTTCCTGTCCATCGTCCTGGTCCTGCTCACCGTCTGCGTGCTGGTGAAGGCCTTTTTCCTGAAAGCCCCGGAGCAGAAGGCGGCGGAGCTGCCCGCCCAGTCCGCAGCATCGGACACGGATTCCCAGCAGTCCCCGGAGGAACAAGCGGCCCAGGAGGCCCTCCGTTCCCACTTGGAGCGCAAGGGCGGGTTCTACACAATCCTCCTTTCCGGCCTTGACGATGACAACGGCGGTAGCGACACCAACATCCTTGTGGCGGTAGACACGGTGAACGGCTACGTTTACGGCGTCAGCATCCCCCGGGACTCCAAGGCCATCATTGACGGCAAGGCCCGCAAAATCAACTACGCCTATAATAAGGGCGGCACGGAGCTTCTGGCCGACACCGTGTCGGAGCAGCTGGGTATTCCGGTGGATTACACGGTCAGCGTCAATCTGAAGGGCTTTACCGCGCTGGTGGATGCCATCGGCGGCGTGGATTTCGATGTCCCCATCAATATGGACTATGACGACCCCATCCAGAACCTCAGCATCCACTTCAAAAAGGGCGTCCAGCATCTGAGCGGCGCCGACGCCCTGCGGGTGGTGCGATTCCGCCATAATAACGACGGCAGCGGCTACGGCAGCGAGGATCTGGGCCGCATGGCCACCCAGCAGAAGTTCCTGAAGGCCGTGGCGAAAAAGATGCTCTCCGCAGGCAATATCCTCACCAAAATCGACGACTACGCCAAAATTTTCAACCAGTATGTGGACACGAACCTCACCGTTGGAAACCTTGCATGGCTGGGCACTGAGGTTTTGAAAATGGGTGTGGACAAGATCGATTTCTCCACCCTGCCCAATGCGTGGAAATACCCCTACATCTATCTGGATCCTACCGAGACCCTGACGCTGGTAAACACCTATCTGAACCCCTATGTGGAGGACCGGACGGCGGATGACCTGAATATCCCCGGCTGACCTCCGGAAAGGAGCAGCCATCCATGAAAAAACGCGTTCTCTCCCTGATGCTGGCCCTGTCTCTCATGAGCGTCCCCGCTCTGGCGGCGGAAAACAGCACGGAGAATTTTACCCGCAGCAGAACCTATGACGGCCAGTTCTCCGACCTGCCGGAGGACCACACCTTTTACGAAAACGTAGCCGCCCTGTATGAATACGGCCTGTCCGTGGGCCAGGCCGACGGCACCTACGGCCTGTCTGCCCCCATGACCGTGGGACAGTCGGTGATTTTCGCCGGGCGCATCCGCAGCCTGTACCGCACCGGGGACCCGGAGGCCGGTCCCGCCGCCTTCACTGCCGCCGCCATTGGATTGAAGGCCGCCCAGCGGGTCTACGCCCCCTATCTCTGGTACTTACAGGCGGAGGGCGTTTTAGACAAGGCTCTGGACGAGCAGCTCGCCGATGTGGCTACCCGAGCCCAGATGGCCCATGTGCTGGCAAATCTCCTGCCGGAAACAGTACTGCCCCCGGTCAACGATTCCCTCATCACTCAGGCCTACGCCAGCCGCCGCCGGATCACCGACGTGACGGAATACACGCCTTATTATGATGATATCCTCAAGCTTTACCGCTGCGGGATCAGCGTGGGCAGCGACGAAACCGGCTCCTTTCTGCCGGATTCTCCCATCACCAGAGGGGCCGCCGCAGCCATGCTGACCCGGATGGTGGATCCCTCCCTTCGGCTGACGCCGGACTGGCACCTGCCGGAGCTTTACAGCGCCGAGGGGGCCGCCTACGAGGATCTGGTCACGGCGGGAACCTACATCGCCGCCCCAGAGACTGCGGCGGACTATGACCAGGCCGTCCGCTATATGCTCTCCCAGGGGGAAAACACCCTGTCCCTGAAATACGATCAGGGCTTTACCGTTTCCAGTGCTCAGGAAACTCTGAACAATGCCCTGCTGGCGGTCAAGCGGTACTGCGAGCAAGGCTATAACAACGCCTCCTGCTCCTATAACGCCGCCGGGACCATGATCCTGAAATTCAGTTCCATCGCCGGCGACCGTACCGAGGAATACCGTTCAGAAGCGCTGACCGCCGCCATCGCCGTCCATGACGCGCTGTGGCAGCAGGGGACCATTACCCCCGCCTCCACCCAGCGGGAGATCGCCTGGGCCTATTACCAGTGGATCGCCGCCAACTGCACCTACGATGACGCTGGAGACAACACCTCCGTCAGCCACCTGCCCTACAGCCTGTTTCATAACGGCAAGGCCGTCTGCGACGGGTATACCGGCGCTTACAATCTGCTTTTGAAGCTGGAGGGCATCGACTGCTACGCTCTCCCCAACGCCACCCACATCTGGACCGTGGCCACACTGGACGGCGAGACCGTCCACATCGACGCCACCTGGGGGGATCAGGGGAACACCGGCACAAAGCAGTATTTTGCCATGACCCCGGAGCAGTCTTATTCGCTGCACCCCTGGCCCAAGGAAAACGAACTGCCCCAATGATTCAAAAAAGGACTTCCGCAGCAAAGCGGAAGTCCTTTTTGCTATGCAAATGCATGGCAACATAAGAAATTCGCCTTTTCCTCGCCCCTGCGGGGCAACCGGAAATGATGCGCGAAAACTTCATGCACTGGCATTTGCGCGTTTTCGTAGTGCGCCGCTCATGCATGAAGTTTTATATCAGATCCTTATAATACGCCACCAGCAGCTCCACCACCATGCTGTAAGACTTCATGCCGTTGGCGTCACCGTAGGATTTCAGCGCGGCGTCATACACCGTATCGGATACCTTTTCCACCACGTTGTCCCGGAACTGATCCCAATAGGCGCTGTTGTCCCGGAGGTCTGCCTCCACCGCTGCCGGAAGGGTGCCCCGAATGGCCCAGTAAGCCTCCGGGTCTGTTTCGTACAAGGCGTTGCCAAGGTGGATGAATCCCAGCAGCCAGCCGGAATATATGTAGTCCGGCATCCCGCTGGTGACAGAGGCCAACACGCCCAAGAAGTTACACTCCTGCTCCCACGCGACGCCCCGCTGGTGGGCCAGCTCGTGGGCGATGGTGGAGGGCAGCAGGCAGGCGGGGCTGTCCACATTCACATTGGACTCCCCCACACAGGCGAAATACACCCCGGTAAAGCCCATGACGCTCATGATCCGGGAGCAGCGCACTGCCTTGACCCCGGTATCCGGAAATTCCAGAAAGGGAAACAGTTCCGTCACGCCGCCGTAGACAGACCGGCTCTCTGAAAGGATTTGCTCTTTCGACACCGCGTACACGCCGTTTTCGTCCCGTGGCACCGTGTCCGCCGTTTCGGACAGCCGTTCCGCGAAATAGGCGGTCACGTTTTTCAGATCTTCCGCAGCCACTGGCTGAGCTGTGATGCCGGAGCGGTCCTGAAAGCTGTCTGTCCAGTAGTTCACGCCCCACATGAGGCAGAACAGGACGTAAACTGTCAAAATACCGTCCGCCGCTCCCAAGAGGGCGCTGTATACCCGCCGTCCCCGGTGACCCCTGGCCTTCACCACGGCGATCACAGACCAGACGGTATAGGCCACAGCCACCACCGCCGCCAGGATATATAAAACCTCCATAACGGACAGGCTGGTAAGCGCGCACAGCCGCCCCAACGCCGCCTTCAGCGGTGTGGTGACGTGATCCGCAAAGCTGTTCATCAGCTGCCGGTTCTGCCGCAGAGCCAGATACAGGCCCAACACCGCTATATCGACAGCCAGCCAGATATGCAGTTTTCGATATTTTTTCCAGAAGCTCATAGCAATGCCTCATCTGTCATTTTTCAAGCTCAGGATTTGGAAACAGCAGGCGGAACCGCCTGCTGTCCTTATATCCAGTTGTTCGGCTATGCGGTTATTCCGCCGCCGCCAACAGCTGCTTGGTGTACGGGTCCTTGGGATGGTCGAACAGCTCGTCCACCGTCCCCTGTTCCACAATGCGCCCCTGCTTCATCACCAGAGCAGAATCGCAAAGCTGGTAGACCACGTTCAGATCGTGGGAGATGAACAGGTAGCTGAGGTCCAGTTCATCCCGCAGTTCCCGCAGCAGCTTCAAAATCTGGGCCTGAATGGTCACGTCCAGTGCGCTGACCGGTTCGTCAGCAATGAGGAAGCGGGGCCGCTGGATCAGGGCCACGGCGATGGACACCCGCTGCCGCTGTCCGCCGGAAAGCTCCGATGGCTTCGCTTTCAGCACTTCCTCCGGCAGCTCCACCCGTTCCAGCATCTCCCGCACCCGGCGCTTCCGCTCCGGGCCGTCATACTTTCCGTAGATCCGCAGCGGCTCCTCTAACAGCCACTCCACCGGATACGCCGGGTTCAGAGAGCTGTACGGGTCCTGAAAGATCATCTGAGGCCGTTTCGTATAATGGATGACCTGTCCGGCCTCCGGCCGCACCATGCCCAAGATGGTCTTGGCCAGTGTGGATTTTCCGGTGCCGGACTCGCCTACTAATCCTAAAATTTCACCCCGGTGCACATCGAAGGAAACATCGTGGAGCACCTCGTGAAAGTACTTGCGGCCCAGCACGCCGCCTTCCCGATACCCGGCAGTAACATGTTGAAGGGAGAGTACCAATTCGTCCGTCATGGCCGCTCCTCCTTTCGGTTCCGGGTGGGGATGGCATCGATGAGCTTTTGGGTGTAGGGGTGCTGAGGATGGTAGAATACCTGATCGGTATCTCCCTCCTCTACCAGAATGCCCCGCTGCATCACAGCCACCCGGCGGCACAGCTTCCGTACCACATTCAGGTTATGGGAGATGAACAGCATGGACACGCCGCTCTCCCGGTTCAGTTTTTTCAGCATTTCCAGAATTTGGGCCTGAATGGTCACATCCAGTGCCGTAGTAGGCTCGTCCAGCAGCAGCAGCTTGGGCCGGTTCACGATAGCCGCCGCGATCATAGCCCGCTGGAGCATACCGCCGGAAAGCTCATGGGGATATTTGTCGCAGATCCCCTCCGGGTCCGGCAGCTCCGCCGCCGCCATTGCCGCCAGCGCCCGCTGGTGGCGCTCCTCTTTCGGCATCTGGGTGTGGATCCGCAGGGTCTCCTCCACCTGAGGCCCAATTTTCATCAGGGGGTCCATGCAGCTTTGGGGCTCCTGAAACACCACGCCGATCTCCGCTCCCTGAATCTCCCGCAAAACGGACCGGTCCGCGTGGAGCAGTTCCTGCCCGTCCAGCAGGATGCGGCCGGTATAGTCGCACTGCTTCCGGGGCAGCAGACCCGCCACGCTCATGGCGGTGACGGATTTTCCGGAGCCGGATTCGCCCACCAGACCCAAAATTTCGCCGTCCTGAATGGTCAGGCTCACACCGCTGACCGCTTCCCGGTCCCGGTTATGAAATTTCACATGCAGATCCTGAATTTCCAGCATCAGACCTCACCTCCGCCCCGGCGCTGCAGTCCTTCGCCGATCAGTCCCACGCCGAACACCATCCACACAAGGGTCAGGCCCGTTCCCAGCGCGTACCAGGGCGCGCTCATGAACATGCCCTGACTCTCCGAGAGCATATAGCCAAGAGAGGCGTCCGGCGGCGTCACGCCAATGCAGAGATAGCTCATGGATGCCTCCGCCAGCACAGCGTTGTTGAAGCCGATGGTCAGCGCCGGCAGCAGCACGCTCCAAGTATTAGGCAGGATATGCCGCCACAGGATGCGGCTGCTGGATGCCCCCATGAGTCGGGCGCTTTTTACATAGTTGACCTCCCGCAGTCCGGCGTAGGTACCACGGGCCATCCGGGCAAAGCTGGGAATGAACACCAGCCCCAGGGCGAGGATGACGTTCCCGGTCTTGCCGGGGCCCAGCAGGCTGATGACCACCAGTGCCAGCAGAATACTGGGAAATGCCGTCAGCACATCGCCAAGGCGCATCAGCACATCGTCCACAATGCCGCCGAAATAGCCGGTAACGGCGCCCAGCACCGTGCCGCACACCGCGCCCACGGCCACAGTACACAGCGCGATCCCGTAGGTGGTCCCGGCGCCCTTCAGCACCCGGCTGAAAATATCCCGGCCAAAGCTGTCCGTTCCCATCAGGTGAGCCAGAGACGGCCCCGTCAGCTTCGGCCCCGCTGCCATGGCGTTGGGGTCATAGGGCGTCCAGAAAAAGCCGAGAACGATCAGAGCCGTCAGGATGCCGGTCATCACCAGTCCCACTGTCAGGTAAGAATTTCTCTTTTTCATTTGCCGATCCCTCCCATCCGGGGGTCGATGCAGCGATTGACCAGATCCGCCAACGTGCCGGAGAGCACCACCCAGAAGGCCAGGATCACCACGATGGCCTCCACCACCGGGTAATCCTGACTGGAAATAGAGGCCACCAGCATCCGCCCCAAGCCGGGAACGGAGAACACCTGCTCCACCACGATGCTGCCCGCCACGATCTCCGCCATGGTCTGTCCCAAAAACGTGACGGTGGGCACCAGAGAGTTTTTCAGCACATGGCCCCACAGCACCTGCCGCCGGTCATTGCCCCGGGCAATGGCCGTGCGGACATAGGGCTTGTTCATCTCGCTGATGACCGTGCTGCGCAGCATCCGCACCGTCATAGCCACCCGGGGAATGGCAATGGACACGGCGGCAAAGAATAAGTACACCAGAGACCTGCCGAGGTTCCGGTCCAGTCCCGGAAAGTCACCGGGGACAAAGGCCCGAAGGCAGATGCCGAAGCACCAGGAAATGAGGATGCCGGTAAAGAACGGCGGTACCGCCATGCAGAACTGGTTCAGGAATGTGTGGAGTCCGTCCAGTTTCCCGTTGGCAGACAACAATCCCAAGGGCAGCGATACCACAACGATCAGCACAAAGCTCACCAGACTCAAGCACAGCGTCACCAGCATTTTCGGGCCTAACAGCGCCTGCACCGGCTGGCGGTACTGGAAGGAAACGCCCAGATTTCCGGTGAAGAAACCGGCCAGCCATTCCCCGTACCGCACCAGCATGGGACGGTTCAATCCCATTTCTGCCCGGAGGGCCTCCACCTTTTCCGGCGTGGCCTGCGTCCCCAGCAGGGTGGCGGCAGGGTCTCCGGAGATCATATCAAAAGCCGCGAACGTCAGAAGGGAGACGACGAGCATGGTGACAAGCAGCGTCAGAATTTTCCGCGCCGTGTATCGCATGACTGTCATCTCCCTTCCGGGTCAGCGGCGTCAAAACGTCCGCTGTTCATCACTTATTTCGTATAGTGGATAGTGGAAAGATCCAGAACATAGATGGGGTAGAAGGAGGGGCCCTCAAGACCATCCCGCACTGCCACGAAGTCAGCCATATCCTGAATATAGACGTTGGCAGCGTTCTCCGCCAGGTTCTTTTCCATCGCTCTGTAAATAGCGGTCTGCTCCTCATCGTCATAGCAGGCCTGAGCCTGGGCGAACAGAGCGTCATAGTCCGCGTTGTTGTAGTTGATAAAGTCGCGGCTGGCGGTAGAGACGAACCGCTCCAGCATGGCCCGTGCGGTCATGTTGGAAGCATCCACGCCCACCACAGTGGACTGGAACTGCCGGTTGGAATAGGTGTCCTGCACCCAGCTCTCCCAAGTGACGGGCTGAATGGCGGCATTGATGCCCACAGCCTTCAGCTGCTCCACGATGACCTGTGCGGTATCCATGTGAGACTGGTAGTTGCTGGGGACGGTGATGGTCATATCGAAGCCGTTGGGATAACCGGCCTCCGTCAGCAGCTCCTTGGCCTTTTCGGTGTTGTAAGTATAGTAGTTGGTCAGCTCATCATCAAAATACTTGCTGAAAGCGGGGTACATGCTGGAGCCCAGCAGGGTGCCGTAACCGTCGAAGGCCAGATCCAGGATCTGCTGACGGTCAATGGCGTAGCAGAGAGCCTGCCGCACCCGCACATCGTCAAAGGGCTTCTCGGCGTTGTTGAGGTACAGGGCCTGCACCAGATTCATGGTGCCTTCCTCCACATGGAAGCCGTCGCCAAGCTGCTGGATCTGGGTGGTGGTCAGATGGGCAAATACATCCACAGCGCCGCTCTGGAGGCTGAGAAGGATGCTGTCGGCATTCTCAATGATCTTATAGGTGACCTTGGTCAGGTCGGGCTTTTCGCCCCAGTAATCATCAAACCGCTCCAGCACCACGGACTCCTGAGCCGTCCGGGAAACGAACTTGAACGGGCCGGTGCCCACGGGGGCGGTATCCTGCTCCGTGTAGTCCTTGGGCAGCACAGCGGTGGTCAGGTAAGAAGCAAACTCATTATTGGGTTCCTGCAGCTGGAAGCAGACGGTGTCATCCCCCTCCTGATACATCTCCACGTTGGCAAAAGCCGCCACCTGGATGATGTCTGCCGGGGCATTGGCATCGCCGCAGCGCTGGTAGGACCAGATCACGTCCTCCGGCGTCACTTCCTGACCGTTGTGGAACTTCACACCGGCGCGGAGCTTAAAGGTATACAGCAGATGGTCTTCGGAAACGGTATAGCTCTCTGCCACAGCGGGATTCAGGTTGCCGCTGGCGTCGGGCTTCAAAAGTCCTTCAAATACGTTGAACATGACCTCACGAGTTCCTGCCTTCACGGTTTTATGAGGGTCAAGACTGCTGTCCAGGTCCTGGGCGATGCCCACGTTCAGTTCGCCGGCCGCAGCGCGGGCCGCGGGGCCTTCCGTCTGGGTGTTCGCGGTGCTCTGGTCCGTAGTTCCGGTCGTCCCGTTCTGGCTGCCGCCTCCGCATCCGCTGAGTACGGCGCTCAGGAGGCAGACCGCCGCCAAAAGCGTCAGGATTCTCTTCTTCATATGCAATTCTCCTTTTTATATCACTGCTCCGGGGAGTCAGTGTATTCGCGGAGCGGTTTTCTCCGTTCCGCAAATTCCCAGTCCCTTACGGGTACTGAAAATCCATGAGGGAATATGCGGTGGCCAATCCGCAAAAACAGCCCTGGGACACATCGTTTGTTATTTTTCTAACGATATGTCCGCAAGGCTGTATTGTACAGGATACTGCGGCTGATTGCAAGCCTTTTTTACAAGTTTTCCGACGTTTTCTCCGGTTTTTCAGGCTCGGTTTCCTGCTCCGGCAGCGGAGCGGTGTAATGCTCCGTTTCCACGGGGAGATCCTTTTCCGCCAGACGCCGGTCCACCAGGAACGCCACCAGGCTGTACAGGCAGGCGCATACCGGCACGCCGAAGAACATACCCGCCACGCCGAAAAAGCTGCCGCCCACCAGAATGGCGATGATGACCCACAGGCTGGAAAGGCCCGTGCTCTCTCCCAGGATCTTGGGGCCGATCACGTTGCCGTCCAGCTGCTGAAGGGCCAGCACGAACAGCAGAAAATACAAAGACTGAATGGGATCGACCAACAAAATCAGGAAGAAGCTGGGGATCGCTCCCAGGAAGGGTCCGAAGAAGGGGATCACATTGGTGACGCCCACAAAAACGGACACCAGCGGCGTATACGGCATATCCAGCAGCGAGCAGCCGATGAAGCACAGTACGCCGATGATGAGGGAATCCAGCAGTTTGCCCCGGACAAAGCCGGAGAAGATGCGGTCGACCTTGGCGCTGCCCCGAAAGACCCAGTAGACCGCTTCCTCAGAAAACAGGCTGTAAGCCAGCTTTCTGGCATGGGCGGCACAGCGCTCCTTGGTAGCCATGAAGTACACGGAAACGATCATGCCCACCAGCAGGTTCTTCAAGAACACCAGCGTACTGAGCACACCGCCGGAGACGGCGATCATCAGCATCTGCGTCCGGGTAAAGACCTGATTTTTCAGCCACTCCGTTGCGGACTCGTAGAACTTATCCATCTGGTCGGCTACCCAAACCTCCACGGTGGGGTTGCTCTCCAGCAGATGCTCCACCCAGCCGCTGATGGTATTATAGTAGCCTTCCACGCTGGAAACCAACTGCACCACGCTCCGATACAGCTGCGGGATCAGCACATGGCCCAGCAGATAGCAGAGCAGGCCGATGATGGCCCAGGTCACCACCAGACTGACAGCCCGGGCGCTCCGGGAGGTCATGCGCCCCTCTGCGTGGGCCTTTTTCATCTGTTCCGGAAAAAACAGGTTTTCAATAAAGTCGATGACCGGCGCCAGCAGGTACGCCAGTACCGCGCCGATCAGAACCGGCTGCAGTGCTTTCAGCAGTTGACCGCCGAAGGATGGCAGCACCCGGCGGCCAAAGAGGGTATCGTAAAAAAGCAGGATCGCGCCCACGGTCAAAAAGAGGGCAAGTCCCCACCGCACCGCGCTGTCTTTTTTCTTCATCCAACCGCCTCCTGCCGACAGGGTCCGCCCGCCTGCGGCAGACTTCTCCCGAAACCTTTATACAAACTTTATTCTACACGCCGCCCGGGGGAATTGCAATCCTCAATTCCCCATGCTATACTACTTTAACCGTCTGTTAACATTTATAATCATTTTCGGAGGCATGGACATGGGACCCCAAAAGAAGCTCCTGATGATCGTCAATCCCCGGGCGGGACGCAGCAAGCCCCGGGGGCCGTTATATGATGCGGCTGCCGCCCTGTGCGATGCCGGATATCTGCTCCGTATCCGCCGCACCACCGCCGCCGGGGACGCAGCCCGCATTGCCGCCCAAGAGGGCGGAGATTATGACACTGTGGTGGCCGTGGGCGGCGACGGCACCCTCAACGAGGTCATCTCCGGCATCCAAACGCTGAAAACTCCCCCGGCGGTGGGTTATCTGCCTCAGGGGAGCACCAATGATTTTGCCGCCAGCCTGGAGATCCCCTCAGATCCCGTTCAGGCGGCGGAGGCCATCGTCCGTGGTCAGCGCCGTCAACTTGACATCGGCCGCTTCGGTGAGCGTATTTTCGTATATGTAGCCTCCTTCGGAGCCTTCACCCGGACATCCTACACCGCCTCTCAGGATGTGAAAAATGCTCTGGGCCACTTCGGCTATCTGCTGGAAAGCCTCCGGGATCTGGATACGCTGCGCCCCTATAAGGTCCGCATCACCGCTGATGGAGAGACGCTGGACGGTGAATACCTGTTCGGTGCCGTTGCCAACTCCACCTCCATCGCCGGTATGATGAAGCTGGAGCGGGAGGAGGTCATTCTGGATGACGGCCTCTTTGAGCTGCTGCTGGTACCCCACCCCCAAAATGCAGCGGAGCTGCAAAATCTGATCTGGGCCTTGCTGAATCAGCAGTATAACAGCGGCGGTCTCATTTTCCGCCATGTGTCGGCCCTTCACGTGGAAACGGACGAGGATCTGCCCTGGTCCCTGGACGGAGAGTACGAACCCAGCCAGCCGACGGTGGACATCACCAACTGCCAGCGGGCTTTGACGATGCTGCTATGAGAGAAGAACTGACAAATCTGTGCCGGTTTTACGGCGATCATGTTCCCACGCTGCTGGAAGCCCGGCACGAATATGCTGTTTTGTGTCCTCTGGTAGAGCGTCCGGATGGACTGCACCTGCTGTTTGAGGTCCGGTCTGCCGGGGTCAGTCAAAGCGGCGAGACCTGCTTTCCCGGCGGGCAGATGGAACCGGGAGAGGCCCCGGCAGACTGCGCCCTCCGGGAGACGGAGGAGGAATTATCCATCCCCCGCGCCGAGATCCGGCTTCTGGGCCAAGGGGACTTTATCTGCAATCAGCGGGGATTTCTGCTGCGGCCGCTGCCGGGGCTGGTATCCCCTGCCGGTCTCGCAGCCCTGCGTCCCGCCCCCGCTGAGGTAGCGGAGGTGTTCACTGTACCGGTGGAATTTTTCAGGACCACCCTGCCCCAGCCATGTGCCTATGATCTGATCCCCCGTGTCCCGGAGTCTTTCCCCTATGAAGCGGTTGGGATTCCCCGGGATTACCCTTGGAACTGCGGCAAGGTAGAGGTCCCGGTGTGGCTCTACGGGGGCCACGCCATCTGGGGCATGACCGCCCGGATCGTGCGTGATTTGGTTTCCCATTTGTAAAAAAAGCGTCTGAAAGTTCTCACTTTCGGGCGCTTTTTCCCTGTCCATGTGTATATCATGCGCTAAATCCCTATATTTTCCACAAAAAATGGCGCCGTCTTTTCAGAAAAACAGAGATTTTTTACTTTTTTCGTATATTCCCTGACATTTCTGCCAAAATAATGTTAGAATGGTTATGAATCTGAAATCTTTGCAATTTTTGGAAAGGAGGCACTTCCCGTGTTTCAGGCAGGAGATCTGCTGGTCTATGGCACCACCGGCGTCTGTCGGGTGCTTTCCATTGACCGGCGGCAGGAGCGGGTGGGCAGCACCCGTCAAGAGCGGCTTTACTATCAGCTTAAACCCATCTATCAGGGCGGTTTGATCTATACCCCGGTAGACAATGACAAGGTGTCCATGCGACCCATTATCTCCCGGCAGGAGGCGGAAGATCTTATCGGTGAAATTCCCACTCTGCATCCCGCTGCCTGTCGGGCTTCCACCACTCAGGCGCTGACTCAGCAGTATCAGGCCAGTCTCCGGCAGCATAACTGCCGCAGTCTGGTGGAGCTCGCCATGTCCATTTACGCCAAGCGCCGTCAGGCAGAATCCCAGAACCGCCGCCTCGGCATGGTGGACGAGCGCTATCTCAAGCAGGCGGAGCAGCTTCTGTTCGGCGAGCTGGCCGCCGCGCTGGAAATTCCCTACGAGGCGGTCCAGCCCTATATCGCAGACCGGATCGCCGCCGTCCATTCCTGATCTGCGAAACAACACGAAAAACCATACGGAACAGCCAAGGGGCCTCGCTGAAAGCGAGGCCCCTTAGACTGTCGATAAAGCGGAAAATTTTCGGTAACGGTAAGGAAGAGTGTGCGCGGGAAACCCAAGAAGGGTGTCCTGCGCCATTGAAATCTCCCAAGTTTTAGAACTTTACAAAAGTTCTGAAAACTTACTCAGCGGGGAGAAAAGGCTTTTTCGACACGCTGAGGGGCCTCGCTTTCAGCGAGGCCCCTTGCTTATGCCATATTCCGGTATTTTTTCAGCTGCTTTTCAAATTCCTCCGGCAGACCGCAGGCCAGCTCCACCAATTCTCCCGTGCGGGGATGGATAAATTTCAGCCCTACAGCGTGAAGGCACTGTCCCTGCAAACCGGGGACCGGTTTCTTGTTGCCGTATACGGTATCTCCCAAAATCGGATGGCCGATGTAGGCCATGTGCACCCGGATCTGGTGGGTGCGGCCCGTTTCCAGACGGCACTCTACATAATTCACACCGGGATAGCGCTCCAGCACCGTCCAATGGGTCACGGCGTTCCGTCCGCCGGCCACCACAGCCATTTTCTTCCGGTCTGCGGGACAGCGGCCGATGGGAGCGTTCACCGTCCCGGTATCCTCCCGAAGATTGCCGGTGACGATGCAGCGGTAGGTCCGGGCCAGCGTGTGATCCTGAAGCTGCTCCGCCAGTTTCACATGGGCGAAGTCGTTTTTTGCGGCGATGATGAGACCGGAGGTGTCCCGGTCAATGCGGTGGACGATGCCGGGCCGCAGTTCTCCGTTGATCCCGGAAAGGCTGTCCCCGCAGTGATACAGCAGGGCGTTCACCAGTGTCCCGTCCGGGTGTCCCGGCGCGGGGTGGACTACCAGGCCCTTCGGTTTGTTCACTACGATGACATCCTCGTCCTCGTACACCACGTCCAGCGGGATATTTTGCGGCACGATGTCCACTGTCTCCGGCTCCGGCAGTTCCACAGACACCGTTTCCCCGCCGGTCAGCCGGGTGTTTTTAGCGAGGGGTTTTCCCGCCGCCGTCACCCGGCCCTCCTCCATCAGCTTTTGAACGGCGGAGCGGGTCAGCTCCGTTTGCTCTGCCAGCCATGCGTCCAGCCGTTTTCCGGCGTCCTCACTGGCCGTTTGCAGGATCAGAGGCTCCATCCGTTTTCCTCCTGTCATGCTTTTCGTAGATCAATACATAGTAGATCGCGCCCAGAATAGCCCCGGACACGATGCACACATCCGCCACGTTGAACGTGGGATAGCTGGGCCAGAACTGGAAGTGGAGCATATCCACCACATAGCCCAGCCGCAGTCGGTCGATGATGTTGCCAATGCCGCCGGAGAGGATCAGGCAGCAGGCGCAGATCCCCAGCGGGTGCCGGACGATCCTTCGGGCCAGCACCCACAGTACCGCCGCCAAAATGACGCCGGTGACACCCAGCAGCAGCCACTTCTGCCCGGCAAAGCTGGACCACGCCGCGCCGTAGTTGTGGACCCGCATCAGTTCCAGAAATCCCGGAAACAAAGAAGTGGTCTCCCCCATCTGCAAATGGCCCACGACCCAGGCCTTGACCCACTGATCGGCGCCCAGCAGCGCCGCCCCCAGCAGGCCGAAAATCACATAGTACATAAATGCTCCTTTTTGCAAAGGCTTTTCCAAGCCCGTCTCGGTTTCAGAAATTGCTACCAGTATACACGAAGTCCGCCTAAAATGCAACGCCGGGGGAGCTATGCTCCTCCGGCGTGTGAAACTATCGATAAAGTGGTAGATCCTCCGTGACGGTAAGGTAGGGCAGCCGTTAGCGGCTCTGCCGCTTTACAGATGCTGCATACCCCTTGCGGGTAAAGGGTGTGTGCGGGACTACGCCCGCAGGCGTGTTTCGGAGCGCAACCGCCGAAGGCGGCTCTTGGCGCGTAGATAACCCAAGAAGGGATACACCGTCGGCTCAAGCCAAACAGCGGATACAAAGTATCCGCTGTTTGGGAGCCTTCCTCGAAACAGGCTTGCTTCATCCGCCACTGGCGGCGCTTCGCCTGTTTCCCCGCACCATTGAAATCAAATATTTTCGCCACGCTGAACGCCAGGGGAGCATAGCTCCCCCGGCGTGTACTTTAGTCTTGATCCTCGGCGTCCGCAGCCGGAACGTTCTCCGGCTGTTCATGGGTTTTCTCCCCGAACACCGTCAGGAAGGCGTCCCGCTCCATGGTCTCGTGCTCCAGCAAGTACTGGGCCACCTGCTCCAGCTTATCTCGCTGCGCTTCCAGAATATCCTGGCAGCGGCGGTAGGCGCCGTCCACTAGATCCTTGACCTCCTGATCGATCTGGGCGGCCACAGCCTCGGAATAGCCCCGGCTGTGTCCCATGGTGCGGCCGATGAACACCTCGTCATTGCCGCTGTCAAAGGACACGGTTCCCAGCCGCTCGCTCATGCCATATACCGTCACCATCTTCCGGGCAATGGCGGTGGCACGCTGGATGTCGTTGCTGGCGCCGGTGGAAATATCGTTGAGACACAGCTTTTCAGCCACACGGCCGCCCAGCAGGCCCACGATCTGATCCTCCATGTAGTGCTTGGAAAGGTAAGAGCGGTCCTCCTCCGGCAGGGAAATGGTCATACCGCCGGCCATACCTCTGGGGACAATAGTGATCTGGCTCACCGGGTCCTGTCCTGGCAGCATGTGCATGACCACCGCATGGCCCGCCTCGTGATAGGCTGTCAGTTCCCGCTCGTGCTGGGGGATTACCCGGCTCTTTTTCTCCGGACCGGCGATGACCTTGATCTCCGCATCCTTCAGATCCTGCATGGTGATGAAGTGCTGATCCTTCCGGGCTGCCAACAGTGCGCCCTCGTTGATGAGGTTCTCCAGATCCGCGCCGGTAAAGCCCGCAGTGCCTTGAGCCAGCTTACGGAGACTCACATCCTCCGCAAGGGGTTTCCCCTTGGCGTGGACCTTCAGGATCTCCTCCCGGCCCTTGATATCCGGCAGGCCTACATACACCTGACGGTCAAACCGGCCGGGCCGCAGCAATGCGGGGTCCAGCACGTCCGCCCGGTTGGTGGCGGCCAGAACCACCACGCCCTCGTTGGCGGCAAAGCCGTCCATCTCTACCAAAAGCTGATTCAAGGTCTGCTCACGTTCGTCATGACCGCCGCCCAGACCGGTGCCGCGCTGGCGGCCCACGGCGTCGATCTCGTCAATGAACACAATGGCGGGGGACTGCTTTTTCGCCTGCTCAAACAGGTCCCGGACACGGCTGGCGCCCACGCCCACATACAGTTCCACAAAGTCGGAACCGGAAATGGACAGGAAGCCCACGCCGGCCTCGCCGGCCACCGCCTTGGCAAGCAGCGTCTTGCCGGTACCCGGAGGGCCCACCAGCAGCACGCCCTTGGGGATTCGGGCGCCCAGATCGATATACTTCTTTGGATTTTTTAGGAACTCCACGATCTCCCGGAGCTCCTCCTTTTCCTCGTCGGCTCCCGCCACGTCGGCAAAGGTGACCTGTTTATCTTTTTCGCTGAGACCACGGATCTGTGCGGAGCCAAACTTTGCCATCCGGTCCGGCCCCATGCCTCCCTGTGCCCGGACGCTCATGAGGTACCACATACCGCCGAACATCAGCGCCATCATCAGATAGGGGAGCATGATCCCCAGCCAGTCAGTCCCCTCCGGAGGGGGATAGCTGTAAGATTTGATGATTCCTGCTGCTTTCTGCTCCTTTACCAGATCGTTGAGATCGCTGTAAAAGAGGGTATAGTCATGGATCCGGCAGCGGACCGGCTGGTCGCTGCCCTTGACCTGCAGCATCAGCGTGCTGGAATCCGTAAAGCGGAAGGCCTCCACCTTCTGCTGCTCAAAAAGCTGCACCATCTCATCATAGGTCATCTCATCCCGCTGATTGAGCTGGGTCAGCCAGCTGACACATAAAATCACGATCAGCATCAGCGGCAGAATGCTGACGCCGGGTCTTCTTTTTACCATACGGGGGATCCCCCCTTTCTGTATTATCGCCGCATACAGGCGGCTGCGGCGGTTCCCGCACCTGCCGGGAAGCGCCGGTCATGCTCAGGTGTTTTCGTAAACGGCGGGCTTCAGCACACCGATGTAAGGCAGATTCCGGTAAAGCTGGGCATAATCCAGACCGTAGCCCACCACGAATTCGTCCGGCACCACAAAGCCGGACAGATCCGCTTCCACCGCCTTTTCCCGGCGGGAGGGCTTATCCAGCAGCGTCACGATAGAGATGCTCTTGGCGCCCTTTGCCATCAGATAGCTTTTCAGGAAGGCCAAGGTATTGCCGGAGTCCAAAATATCCTCCACAATGACGATCTCCCGGCCCGTGATGTCCTGCTGGAGATCATGGGTGATCTGCACCCGGCCGCTGGACACGGTGCCGTTCTGGTAAGAGCTGACAGCGATGAACTCCACGTCGCACATCAGCTGGGAAGCCCGCATCAGGTCCGCCATGAAAATGAAGGAGCCCTTCAGCACCCCCAAAAACAGAGGCCGACGCCCCTCATACCGCTTGTACAGTGCCTCGCCCAGCTCCGCGATCCGGACTTTCAGTTCCTCTTCTGTTACCAGAACCTTGAGAATATCCTTCTCCATCTCACTATTCATTGTCGTTCTCCTCTGTCACTTTTAAAAATATCACCCGCACCGCCCGCTCATATCGGTCCGGTGCGAAATTTTCCTGAATAGGCAGTCCCGGCACCGCCGCCGCGATGCCGTTCACCCGCAGGACCGGAAATCGGTCCCGCTCCTGCGGGGAAAGCCCCCGCTCTCCGCACAGGCGCTTGACAGTGCGGCCGTTCAGTCGGTCCTTAGGGGCCCAGGCCGTCACAGTCAGGTCGGCGTCCTCCGGGACGGAAATGAGAACACCCTCACCGGCTGACTCTGCCAGACTAACCTGCCACTGACCGAATGTGACGATCTCTCCCACGGTAACGGCCTGCACCGCCGGCGCAGACGCCGCCTTGAAAAAGCGCAGCGCCGCCGGCTCCCGGAGGGCCGTGACGCCGTAGGGCATGGAAAGCTGGCCCCGGTCCAACGTCAAAACCGCCCGGATATGAGCGGCGGTCAGGTCCTTTTCATGGCCTGCCACCGCCGCCAGCACCGCCAGCACCAGCCGTCCCCGCAGGGCCTCCGGCGCGTCTTGCAGCATGGCAAGAGGAACTGTCCCGGAAACGTTTGGGGTCACGGCGCATTGGGCCAGCAGTTTTCGACACGCAGCGTCCAGAGCCGCTTCATCCGCCGCCAGCAGCGATGCCGTGCGGCTCATGTTCTCCACAACTCTGGGATTCAGCTTCTTCAAAACCGGGAGCACCTGATGGCGCAGCATGTTCCGGGCCGCATCGTCCGTCCCATTGGTGGAATCCTCCACAAAGGGGATGCGGTGTTCTGCGGCGTAGGCCGCCAGCTCCGCCCGGGTCACACTCAGCAGCGGACGCAGGATACAGTCCCGCTTTTCCGGAATGCCGGTCAGCCCTTTCAGGCCCGTGCCCCGCAGCAGATTTAACAGCATGGTCTCTGCGCTGTCATCGGCGTGGTGGGCGGTCAGAATGCAGCCAAAGCCCTCCCGCCGCCGGGTCTCCTCCAAAAATTTATAGCGCAATTGTCGGGCGGCTTCCTCAACGGTGCGCCCGGTTTCCTCCGCAAAGGCCCGGACATCGCCCCGGCCCGCGAAAAAAGGAATTTCACGGGCGGCGCACCAGTCCCGGACGAAGGCCTCGTCCCGGTCCGCCTCCGCCCCCCGGAGCTGGTGATTGAAATGGGCAGCGGCTACCCGCCGTCCCTGCTTCTGCCCCTGCCGGACCGTCATTTCCAGCAGGCACATGGAGTCCAGTCCGCCGGACACGGCGCACAGTGCGCCGCCCTCCGGCAGCTCCATCGTCGTCAGAGGATCAGTCATCCTCATCATAGCGGTTTTCCAGCGTGGCAAAGGTGGTGTACTCCGGCATCCACCGCAGTTCCACCTTGCCAGTCTCGCCGTGACGGTTTTTCGCTACGATACACTCGGCAATATTCCGCTTTTCGGAATCCTCGTTATAGTAATCGTCCCGGTACAGGAACATTACGATGTCGGCATCCTGCTCGATGGCGCCGGATTCACGGAGGTCCGACAGCATGGGCCGTTTATCGTCCCGCTTCTCGTTAGCACGGGACAACTGGCTCAGGCAGATCACCGGCACATTCAGTTCCTTGGCCATGACCTTCAGCATACGGGACATTTCGCTGACCACCTGCTGACGGTTCTCACCGCTTCGTCCACCGGATGCGGAGGTCATCAACTGCAGATAGTCGATGACTACCAGGCCCAAGCTGTCGATCCGGCGGCATTTGGCGTTCATATCCGCCACGCTCAGCATGGGGTTATCGTCAATACGGATATCCACTCTATTCAATACGCCGGCAGCGGCGGCGATCTTCTCCCAGTCCGTCTCCCGCAGAGAGCCGGTAACAAGCCGGGTGTTCTCCACACAGGCCTCGGAGCTGAGAAGCCGGGTCGCCAGCTGCTCCCGGGACATTTCCAGCGAAAACATGGCCACGGTCTTTTTCTCAGACTTCGCCACATTCAGTGCTACGTTCAGTGCAAAGGAGGTTTTGCCCATACCGGGACGGGCCGCCAGCAGGATCAGGTCCGATTTATTCAGGCCGCTGATCTTCCGGTCCACAGCGGACAAGCCGGTGGACAGGCCCGGAAGTCGGCTTTCGCTCTCGCTCATCTCGTTGAGCCGGTCCAGCACATCCGGCAGCACCATCCGCAGCGGCACCATATCCTGTGCGCTCTGGCCGCGGCGGACGGCGTAGATCTTCTGCTCGGCAGCTTCCAGAATGGCAGCGGCTTCTCCGATGCCCTCCTGCACCAGCACCGTGATCTCCCCCGCCGCCTGAGCAACGCCCCGCAGCAACGCCTTATCCCGAACGATGGCCACATACTCCATCACGTTGGCGCTGGTGGGGGTGATCTCCATGAGCTGCGCCAGATAGGAGCGGGTGGTATTTTCGTCATAAGTCCCGGCCTTTTGCATCTCCTCGCAGACGGTGATGCCGTCAATAGGCCGGGCGTAGGTGAACATGGTGTAGATGGTCTCAAAAATCTCCCGGTTCTGCCGCAGGTAGAAGTCCGAGGGCACCAGCTTATCCATCACGTCCTTGACGCAGCCCTCGTCGATGAGCATGGAACCTAAAACGGCCTGCTCGCCCTCCAACGAATGGGGCATCTGCCGCAGCAGAAGATCTTCGTTAGCCATGGAACTCTCCTTCCCGCTTCTCCGGAAGCGCAAGTTAGACATTCAGACATGCAATCATTTTTGTCAGGGCGTCCCCCAAGGGAGCCTCTCTTGCCCCTGCGGGGCAATTCACTTTCTGTACCTGGCAAAAACACATTGACTCAGCTGCCTTGGGCAGCGTTCACCAGTGAGCGGATCTCACTGGTGCGAGGTTTACTCAAGGGGAAACCCCCGCAGCGCCGCCAGTGGCGGAATAAGCAAGGCTGTTTCGAGGATGCGGCACGATTTGCAGTCTTATCATAGAGACTGCAAATCGTATTGCCGCGACGGTGTATCCTGATCCCCCTTGAATTAGTCTTACTTCTCCTCGCAGACGGTGACGTACACGGTACCGCTGACCTCAAAGCCCAGCTTGGCCTTCACCTGATAGCTGCCGTAGGCCTTGATCGGCTCATCCAGCACAATCTTCTGCTTGGGAATATCCACGCCGTACTGGGCCTTCAGGCCCTCGGAGATCTCCTTGTTGGTCACGGCGCCGAACAGCTTGCCGCCGTTGCCGGCCTTGGCGCTGAGCTTCACGGGGCAGTTCTGGAGCTTCCCGGCGATCTCCTGCGCCTCAGCCTTCAGCCGGGCTTCCTCGGCCTTGCGGGCCTTCTCTTTCAGGTTCATGGTGTTGATGGCGTCCGCCGTGGCAGGCACCGCCAGCTTTCTGGGCAGAAGGAAGTTCCGGCCGTAGCCCTCGGAAACCTCGATCATCTCGCCCTTCTTGCCCTGACCCTTCACGTCCTGCTGTAAAATCACTTTCATGTTATATATCCTCACTTTCCGAATGTTCTGAATGAATTTGCTTTTTCAATTCCTGAAGCTCCGCTTCCAGCGCTTCGACCTTTTGTGCCGTGCTGCTCCACGCGCAGACAGCAATCGCCAGAATCAGTGCGATCACAGCGCCTGCCCGATAGATGCCGGTACCTCTGAGATCAAACAGCATCCACCCACCAAAGAAGATAAATACCTCCATCAGGATCAGGCAGACCGCATACGCCTTCAAAAATGCCTTCATAGGCCGCCTCACTTTTCAAAGTATGCGTCCAAGACCCCAATCAACTGCTGACGGACGCTCTCCGGGTCCGTGTCCTCGATCCGTGCGCCTGCGGTGGTAGAGTTGCCGCCGCCGCCCAGGGCCTCCAGGATCACCTGCACATTGATCTCGCCCAAAGAACGGGCTGACATCAGCACCGCTCCCTCGGCGGCGTAGACCACGAAGGAAGCCTGAACGCCCTTCAGGGTCAGCAGATCGTCCGCCGCCTGGGCCGCTGCAACGCGGTCCACGCCCGGCTCCTCCACCACGGAGACCGCGATGTTGCTCCGGTACATCTCCGCGCGGCGGATGATGTCGTATTTCGTGACCATATCCTTCAAATCGCCTTGGAACAGCCGCTGGACCTCAGCCGTATCCGCACCGGAACGCCGCAGGAAGGCCGCCGCCTCAAAGGTGCGGCCGCCGGTCCGCTGGGTGAAATGCTTGGTATCCAGCACGATACCCGCCAGCAGCGCCCCCGCTTCCTCCCGCAGAAGATCGGTGGGCTCCACCAGATATTGCAGCAGCTCCGTCACCAGCTCGCTGGCGGACGAGGCGTAAGGCTCGTGGAAGTTGAAGGCAGCGTTTTCGATATAAGTCGCCGCCCGGCGGTGATGGTCAATGACCGCCACCCGGTTGCAGGATTCCAAAAGCTGTGGATTTTCCACCATGTCCGGACGGTTGGTATCCACCACCACCAGAAGCGTGTCGGCCCGCATCTGCAAAAATGCCTCAGCAGGGGTAAGGAACACGCCGCTGTACTCCGGCAGCGCGTCCAGCCGGGCGATCAGGGTCTCGGCCGCTGTGTGCTCCCGGTCAATGACGATCCGTGCCTGCTTTCCCCGCTTCCGGGCGGCGCAGCAGATACCCGCGGCAGCGCCCACGGCGTCCATATCCGCAAAGGAATGGCCCATGATGTAGACCTCTCCCGCGTCTGCGATCAGCTCCCGGAAGGCGTTGGCCATCACGCGGGATTTCACTTTGGTCCGCTTCTCCGTGGCCTTGGTGCGGCCGCCGTAGAAGGCGAAGTCCACCTGATTCCGCACCACCGCCTGATCGCCGCCCCGGCTCAGTGCCATTTCCAGCGAGAGCTTGGCGTTTTTATACAGCTCCGGGATGCTGGGAGAATCCTTACCGATGCCGATGGACAGGGTTGGGTGGATATTCTCCGCCACGCGGATCGCCCGGACAGTGTCCAGAATGGAGAACTTTTCATCTACAAAATGCTGGAAATACTGTTCTTCAAACAGGAACAGGTAATGGTTCCGGTCCGTTTTCAGCAGGATGCCCTGGCCTGCGTTGGCCCAGGTCTGCAATTTTTCGTCGATCTGCGCCAGGACCGCGCTGCGCTGGGTATCCTCGCAGGCCTTCATCAGGTCCTCGTAGTTGTCCAGCATCAGGATCGCCGCCACCGGGCGGCTGGCCTCGTAGACCTCTCTCAGATGATCGGCCTCCGTAGTCTCCACCCAGTAGGTGGTGGCCACCAGGCTCTGCACGCCGGTGCGGTTCCGGGAGCGCACCAGACTGCCGTAGACCCGGAAACGGTGATTGTTCAGTTCCACCCGCTCCGGGCTTTCCTGCTTTCCGCTCAGCAGCCACTGGACCTGGAAATCCGGTACGGCCTCGGAAAGCCGCATCTCAAAGAGATGCTCCCGGACGCCGGCCAGCTGCAAAAAGCTCTCGTTGCTCCAGATGATCTCCCCGGTATCCGGCCGGAACACCAGCGTGGGCAGAGGGGAGTTGATGAGGGTGGACTTGCTGGCGGTGTCCACGCTGCCGGTGACAGAGTCGATGTACTGCAAAACGCCCTGCCGCCGCTTCTGATTGCTCTGTCGGAAATAGAAGTACAGCAGAACGGTCAGCGTTCCCTCAGCCAAGGCCAGCTGCCAGTTGACAGGGATGGCCGCCACGGCGAACAGCAACATAACGGCGAAATAAAATTTTAAATTCGGCTCCAACAGGCGGGAGAGTTTCTTATTGCTCATTCCTTACCTCATTCTCCGATGGGGCAGGCTGGCCTGTCCCTCAGAAATCATGAAATTCATCCGATAGGTTTTTTTATTATATCAGTTTACCGGCAAATACACAATGGTATTTCTACTGAAATCTTGCGAAAACAGGCGACAGGCGGGGCGGATACGCCCGATGGCGGAAACGCCCCGCTGCCCCGTAGGGCAGCAGGACGTTTTTTTAAGTGGATTCCTTTTCATGGAGTCTGATCCAAAGGGTATGGGCCACATTTTGCGGCAGCACCGCCGCCAGTGCCGTCTCGTCCGCCTCCCGGATGGCCTTCACCGTGCCGAAATGCTTCCGCAGCTCCGCCTGCCGCTTGGGTCCCAGACCGGGAACGCCGTCCAGTACGGAGCGCATGGCGCTCTTGGTATGGTGCTGGTGGTGATAGGTGATGGCGAAACGGTGGGTCTCCTCCTGGATCTGGCCGACGAGGGAGAACACCGCCTGATCGTTCACAATGCCGATCTCCCGGCCCTCTGGGGTGACCAGCGCCCGGGTGCGGTGGCGGTCATCCTTCACCATGCCGAAGATGGGCACCGTGCAGCCGAATTGTTCCGCCACCTCCCGGACGGCGTCGGCATGGGTCACGCCGCCGTCGATCAAAAACACATCCGGCAAGGGCAGAAACTTTTCGTCCCCGTCCGCCGCCCTTTGCAGCCGCCGCCGCAGGACCTCCCGCATGGAGCCGTAGTCATCGGGATGACCACCAGTCAGCTCCTTGATCTGAAACCGGCGATAGGCGGATTTCAAAGGCTTCGCCCCCTGATAGACCACCATGGACGCCACAATGTCGCTGGCGCCGGTGTTGGAAATATCGAAAGACTCCATCCGTCTGGGCGGCTGGGGCAGGTTCAGCATTTTTTGCAGGGCTTCCAGCGTATACGCTGTTTTTTCCTCGGCGGTGGTGGCCCGCCGGACCTCCTCCTGTGCGTTGCGGACCGCCATATCCGCCAGTGTGGACTTCTCTCCCCGCTGGGGCACATGGACCCAGACCTTATGCCCCGCCCGCTGGGTCAGGGCCTCGGACAGTTCCTCGCAGTCCCCCGTGTCCACGCAGAGCAAGATCTCATGGGGCAGAATGGCCCGCGGCAGATAATACTGGGCCGTGACCGCCGCCAGCAGCTCCGCCGCCGATTCCTCCATAGGCGCGGTCAGCAGTTCCGTCTCCCGGCCCACCAGATCGCCGTTTTCCATGTGAAGAACGGCATAGCCGCTCTTGCCCGCCCCCCGGAACACGCCCCACACGTCCGTATCGGCGCACAGTCCCGCGATGACGGTCTGCTTTTTGCTCAGGGCGCTGATGGCTTGGATACGGTCTCTCAGCTGGGCCGCCTGCTCAAACCGCAGGGCCTCCGCCTCCGCTTCCATCTCGGCGGTCATGTCCCGGAGGAGCTGCTTGGAGCGTCCCTCCAACAACTGGGCCGCCTGCTCCATCCGGCGGTCATATTCCGCCTCCGGCATCTCCGGGCGGCAGAACCCGTCGCACCGGCCCATGTGGAAATTCAGGCAGGGCCGCTCCGCGCCGATGTCCCGCGGAAACTGTCGGCGGCAGGTGGGCAGGCGCAAAGCCTGACATACCGCATCCACTGCCTGACGGGTCTCGTACCGCCCGCCAAAGGGACCGAAGTACTTCGCGCCGTCATTGGCGGGTCGATTCACCAGAGTGAATTTAGGATACCGCCCCCGGCTGAGGCGCACCAGCGGATAGCCCTTGTCATCCTTCAGCAGGATGTTGTACCGGGGCATATGCCGCTTGATGAGGGAGTTTTCCAGCACCAGCGCCTCAAATTCACTGGTAACGAAGATCGTATCGAAATGATCTACCTGACTGACCATCTGCCGGGTCTTGACACTGTGGGCCGCGCTGTCCTGAAAATACTGGCTCACCCGGTTTTTCAGTTTTTTCGCCTTGCCCACATAGATGACCTTCCCGGTCTTGTCCATCATCAGATAGACGCCGGGCTGTAAGGGCAGATCGTTGGCCTTTTCCCGCAGCTCGTCCTTTGTCATGATTTCGCCTCCTATCCGGCCTAAGAACAAAAGAGCATCACTTTACAGTGATGCTCTTGTTTGGTGCGCGAGGCGGGACTTGAACCCGCACGTCCGTAACGGACACTAGAACCTGAATCTAGCGAGTCTGCCAATTCCACCACTCGCGCGCATAAGCAATCTTTCCGGAGAGAAAACTGGTGCGGCTGACGGGACTTGAACCCACACGTCGAATCGACACCAGCACCTCAAGCTGGCCTGTCTACCAGTTCCAGCACAGCCGCAAACAAATACCGTCTAAAAAAGACTGCTTAATTATTATAGCCATTCGTATCCATAATGTCAACCAGAATTTGCGGTTTTTCTAAAAAAATTTTCCGGGCGGCAAAGCCGCCCGGAAAACAGGGCCTCAAAGCTGGGACAAAACCTCGCCGATGGGGTCCGTAATGACCAGCCCCGCCGCCAAATCCCGCGCCACCGGGGATTTGTTGATGAGGGCCAGCCGGTCCCCACGGAAATAGTTGATAAGTCCCGCCGCAGGCCACACATTCAGGGAGGTGCCGCCTACGATCAGCAGATCCGCCCGGGCGATGGCATTCACCGCACCGTCAATGACCCGGTCATTCAGAGCCTCCTCATAGAGCACCACGTCCGGCTTGATGACGCCGCCGCAATCGCACCGGGGAACCCCGGTAGTGTGGAGAATATGGTCCAGATCGTAGAATTTTCCACATTTTTCGCAGTAATTTCGATGTACGCTGCCGTGCAGCTCATAGACCTGTTTGCTGCCAGCGGCCTGATGAAGTCCGTCGATGTTCTGGGTCACCACTGCCAGCAGCTTCCCCTCCCGCTCCCATTCCGCCAGCTTTTTGTGGGCGGCGTTGGGCTTTGCGCCGGGGCAGAGCATCTTCGCCCGGTAAAAGCGGAAAAATTCTTCGGGATTGCTTTTATAAAACGTATGGCTTAAAATAGTCTCCGGAGGGTATTTCCACTCCTGATGGTACAAGCCGCCGGTGCTGCGGAAATCCGGGATCCCGGACTCCGTGGACACTCCGGCTCCGCCGAAAAAGACGATTTTCCGGGCCGCGTCGGTCCATTCCTTTAATGTTCTGACCGCATCCGTCATAAAACTACCCCTCCAGTCTGTATAATAAGGAAGTTATCTATGAACATTCAGATCTTCGGCTCCTCTAAATCCTTCGATACGAAGAAGGCGGAGCGCTGGTTCAAGGAGCGCCGCATCAAGTATCAGTATATCGACGTTCCCTCAAAGGGATTATCCCCCCGGGAGTACCAATCCGTCAAGCAGAAAGTTGGCTTTGAGGCGCTGGTGAATACAAAATGCCGGGCGTACGAGGAGCTTTACATGGCCTATATCACCCCGGACGCCCAAGAGGAAAAGCTGCTTGAATATCCGGAGCTGTTCAACACCCCCATCGTCCGCAACGGCAAGGAAGCCACTGTGGGCTACTGCCCGGACGTCTGGGCCAAGTGGGAGTAAAATCTTCCCGGAGGGAGACACTGCTATGTGGGACAATGCCCTGCCGAAAAACCGTTTTCTCCGCTTCTGTGTACTGATGGCCCATCGCTGCGGGCGGCACAACGTGGCCATGCAGAGCGCGGCGCTGGCCTTTTACCTGCTGTTCATGATCTTTCCCTTCCTCATTTTCATCAGTGCCCTGCTGGGTCTGCTGGATCTGAACATCACCGGCATGATGACCGTCCTCTCGGATTTTCTGCCGGAGGAAGTGGTGGACCTGCTCCGGATGTACTTCACTTACGTCACCGACAATCCCAGCCCCCAACTCATGGTATTCGGTCTGGTCTTTTCCATCTACTTCCCCATGCGGGCCACCAATTCCCTGATGGCCGCCGTGCGGACAGCCTACCATTTAGGCCCGCCCAAGGGCTTTATCACCCAATGGATCAAGGTGCTGCTCTATACCGTGACCCTCATTGTCACCATCGCCCTGACCTTGTCTCTGATGACCTTCGGAGAGCGGGCGCTGTGGTACACCGTGGAGCATTTTCACCTGCCGGAATTTCTGGCGAAGCTGTGGGTAACGCTGCGGTTCCCCGTAGCCGGGGCCGTCAGCTTTCTGGCACTGTTCCTACTCTACGCCCTGGCCCAGGATACCATCCAACCCCTGAAAAATATCTGTCCCGGCGTTCTGTTCTCTCTGGCAGCGTGGATGGCGTTCAGCTGGCTCTATTCCTACTACGTCAACCACTTCTCCCACTACTCTGTGCTCTATGGCTCCATCGGCGCCGTCATTGTGGTGCTGATCTGGCTGAACCTCTCGGCATTCACATTGATTCTGGGTGCGGAGATGAACGGTGTGCTCATCAGCATGCGGAAGGACCGTCTGGAGCAGGACACCAATGTACCCAAGGCATAAATCGTCTGTCAAATCTCAGCCGCGGCCTCGCTGCGGGAAAGGAAGCTGTTTTATGGATACAAAATTGCAGGAATATGCAAAATTACTGATTGAAGTAGGCCTGAATGTTCAAAAGGGCCAGACTCTCATCATTTCATCGCCGGTGGAGTGTGCCTCCTTCGCCCGGCTGTGTGCTGACGCGGCCTATGACGCAGGCTGCCGGGAGGTCATCATGAACTGGAGTGACGACTATCTTAGTCGGCAGAAGTTCCTCCGGGCGGACGCCTCCATTTTCGATGACACGCCGGAGTGGCGCGAAAAGTTTTTCACCAGCTATGCGGAAATGGGAGCCGCCTATCTGGCCATTGCCGCCAGCGATCCGGAAACGCTGAAGGGCGTGGACCCCGACCGGCTGGTCCGGTCTCAGAAATCCGGTTCCGTGCTCCGCAAGACCTTTGACCGGCTCCAGATGAGCAACGGCTTCCCTTGGTGCATCGCCTCGGTGCCCATCCCCTCCTGGGCCGCCACCGTGTTCCCGGAGCTGCCGGAGGATCAGGCCATGGAAAAGCTGTGGGATGCCATTCTCCGCTCCGTCCGCATTCAGGGAGATGGCACCGCCGTTTCCGCATGGCGTCAGCATCTGGATACCCTGAGCCGCCGGAAGGACCTGCTGAACAAGTATCACTTCAAGTATCTCCACTACACCAACTCTCTGGGCACTGACCTCACCATCCAGCTGCCGGAGGACCATCTCTGGGCCGCCGGCAACTCCGTGATGAAAAACGGCGTGGAATTCGTGGCCAATATGCCTACGGAGGAGATTTTCACTGCCCCTCTGAAAACCGGCATCAACGGCGTGGTCTATTCCGCCATGCCTCTGGTGGACAGCGGCAACATCATCGACAAGTTCTACTTCATCATCCGGGACGGCAAGATCGTGGAAGCCCACGCCGAAATGGGTGAGGAATTCCTGAAAGCCGCCATCAGTGTAGACGAGGGCGCCAGCTACTTCGGAGAAGTGGCTCTGGTCCCCTATGACAGCCCCATCTCCAACCAGAAGATCCTGTTCTACAACACCCTGTTTGACGAAAACGCTTCCTGCCATCTGGCCTTCGGCGAGGCATATCCCGAGTGCATTGAAGGCGGCGAGTCCATGACCCGGGAGGAGGTGCAGGCCCACGGTCTGAACTATTCGCTGACCCATGTGGACTTCATGGTTGGCACCGCCGACCTCTCCATCGTGGGCACCACCCATGACGGCCGGGAGATCCCCGTCCTTATCAACGGAAACTTTGCCATCTGATGCGGCAGGCCTAACAAGAAAGAGAGAAGTTTATGATCACAAAACCGAAATTTGACGAATCCGTTTTTGTCTGCCCCGGTGCCGCCATCGTGGGGGACGTCACTCTGGGAAAGAATGTCAACGTGTGGTACAACGCCGTCCTCCGCGGAGATGACGGCGCCATCAAAGTGGGTGACAACACCAACATTCAGGACTGCGCGGTGCTGCACGAGGAGACCACGGTCGGTTCCGGCTGCACCATCGGCCACGGGGCCACTGTCCACGGCTGCACCGTGGGCGACAACGTGCTCATCGGCATGGGCGCCACCGTTCTCAACGGCGCAAAGATCGGCGATAACTGCATTATAGGTGCCGGGGCACTGGTCACCGGCAAAATGGACGCTCCCGCCGGTTCCATGATCCTGGGCAGCCCCGCCAAGGTGGTCCGTCCCCTGACGGAGGCCGAGATCGAGAGCAACCGGGAATCCGCCCGGGAATACTGTCATCAGGCAGATCGGTACCGCGAGGACTGATTTGCGCCAAAAATAGGGAAAACGCTGAAAGAAGCCCGGAATTTCACACTTCTTTCGGCGCTTTGCCGCTTGCAACCAAACCGCCGTGCGCATATACTTGCTCCGATATTAAACGATTACTTCTCAAGCAAGGAGCTATTTATATGACATTGCAGTTTTCACCTCAAACCCGACGGGTCTTTCACCTCTCGCTGCCCATCTTCGCAGAGCTTCTCTTACAGCTTCTGGTGGGCAATATGGACCAATTCATGATCTCCCACTTCGGCTCCGCCGCCGTGGCCGCCATCGGCAACGGCAATCAGGTGATGAACGTGGTCATCATCGTGCTCACCACCATGAGCACCGCCGCCACCATTCTCCTGACCCAGCACATCGGCGCAGGCCGGGTCGGCGAGGAATGCAGCGAGATCGTCACCGTGGCCGTTACGGTCAGCGCCGTATTCAGCTTTCTGGTGGGCCTGTTTTTGCTTTTAGAGCCGGAACTGGTCTTTCAGCTCCTGCGGACGCCGGAGGACGCCTTTGACGGTGCCTGCCTTTACACCCGCATCGTAGGCGGTACAGTACTGCTTCAAGGGCTGTATATCCAGCTCTGCGCCGTTCTGCGAAGCTACACCCTGCTGAAAGAGGTGGTGGTGCTCTCCGTTTCCATGAACCTTCTGAATGTGGTAGGCAACGCCATTCTGATCAACGGCTTCTTCGGCTTCCCGCAAATGGGCGTGGCTGGCGCCGCCGTATCCACCGTGATCTCCAAGGCTGTGGGCCTGACGCTGGCCTGCATCACCCTGAAACGCAAATGCACCGTCCGTTTTTCCCTGCAATATCTGCACCCCTTCCCCGCAAAGACCTTCCGCGCCCTGCTGGGCATCGCCCTCCCCTCCGGCACAGAGGCCCTGTCCTACAACGTATCCCAGACCTTCATCCTCCGCTTCATCAATCTGATGGGTGCGGCGGTGGTCAGCGCCAAGGTCTATGGCAGTATGCTGGCCAACGTGGCCTATGTGTACTCCATCGCCGTGGGGCAGGCCACCCAGATCATTCTGGGCTACATGATCGGCGGCCGGAAGCTGGACGAGGTCAGCGGCCGTGTCTGGTCCACCATCCGCATCGCTCTGGCGGCCTCCGAGCTGCTGACACTGCTGATTCTCATCTTCTGCGATCCCATTTACAACATCTTCACCGATGATCCTGTGATCCACGCGCTGGGCCGGCAGATCCTTTATGTGGAGTTCGGTCTGGAGATCGGGCGATCCATCAATATCGTCATGACCCGCTGCCTCACCACCGCCGGAGATGTCTGGTACCCTGTGGGCGTGGGCATTTTCAGCATGTGGATTGTGGCCGTAGGCGGAAGCTGGCTGCTGGGACACGCGCTGAATTGGGGTCTTGTGGGCATCTGGATTGCCATGGCCTGTGACGAGTGTCTCCGGGGTGCGCTGTTTACGATCCGTTTCCGGAGCGGCAAGTGGAAGGAAACCCGGCTGGTGGCTGATTCAACGAAAGGAACCTGACATATGGAATTCAACAAGCAGACCGTGAAGGCCCTGTTGGGCGTTGTCTGCGGCGGCATTGCCTTCGCCGCAGCGCTGCTGCATCTGGATGTGGTAGCGGGCGCCGCCGGGTGGCTGCTGGGCATTTTGTCCCCGCTGCTGCTGGGCTGTGCCATCGCCTTTATTCTCAATGTCCCCATGCGGGCGATGGAGCGCTGCCTGTTTCCCCATGCAAAAAAAGCCAATAAGCTCCGCCGCCCTCTGGCGCTGCTGCTCACCGTTGCGGCAGTATCCGCAGTGCTGGCGCTGGCGGGAATGGTGATCGTCCCCGGCGTGAGGGACGCTGTCACCTCCATCGCGGCGCAGGTACCGGAAGCCTTTGAGCGCTTGCAGGAAAGCGCCGCCCGCTTTCAGGAATACCTGCCCCTTCTGGCAAACCAGATCGAAGGGCTGTCTATCGACTGGGCCAGTCTTTCCCAGAAAGCCGTGGGGCTGGTCCAGAACTGGGGCAAGGGCCTTCTGATCTCCGGCGGCGGACTGGTCAGCGGCATCGTCAGCGGCGTCACAACCTTTTTCATCGGCCTGATCTTTTCTCTGTACATCCTGCTGCAAAAGGAAAAACTGGCCCGGCAGGGCCGTCAGCTTTGCTACGCCTTTCTGCCGGAGGCCGCCGCGGATCAGCTTCTGAATATTCTGCGGCTCAGTGAACGGACCTTTTCCAGCTTTCTCTCCGGTCAATGTCTGGAGGCCGTGATCCTGGGCACCATGTTTTTTGTGTCCATGACCCTGCTCCATTTTCCCTACGCGCTGCTGGTGGGCGTTCTGATCGCACTGACCGCCCTGATCCCCATTGTAGGGGCGTTCATCGGCTGCGCCGTGGGTGCGCTTTTGATGCTGGTGAACGATCCCTGGCAGGCGCTGTGGTTCATTGTCCTGTTTCTGGTGCTCCAGCAGATCGAGGGCAACCTCATCTATCCCCATGTGGTGGGTTCTTCCGTGGGACTGCCCTCCATCTGGGTGCTGGCGGCCGTGACGGTGGGCGGCAGTCTCATGGGCATCCTGGGAATGCTGGTGTTTATCCCCCTGTGCAGCGTACTGTACGCCTTGCTGCGGCAGCTTACGGTCCATCGGCTGAAGCAGCGGCGCGTCCCCGCCGAAAAGTGGCGGGAACCGCCCAAGAAATAAGAAAGCAGTTCCATATAACTGGCAAAAAAGCCAAGCCGCGTTCCGCGGCTTGGCTTTTTGCGGTCTTTTTGATTTTGTGGCAAGAGGCGGATACCACGCGGGAGGGGACGCCCTCGCTCCGTCAATTTCCCTCATCTATGATCGCTTTCCACCGGCGGTACTCCGGGGTTTCATCCCACTCCAGCGCTCTAGCTATATAGAACTCTGCAAGCTCAAAAGACGCGGGCGGCGTCAATGCGATAAAAAGATAATACGCCATCAAAAACGCACAGTAGGCAGCGGTTTTCATGCGTTCTTTCCCTTGAAACCTATGCAGTGACGCCTCCAAAACGAAGAACAGGTTGAGCCGGTCTACTTCACTTGCGTCCGCGTAAAAGCAATTCAGATCATCCAATGTAAGTCCCAATAGGGCTGTTTCCTCAAAATACGGATGTCCGAAATCAATGGTTATCTTCACAGAATTTACCTCCGCAGGGCCGCTCCATCAGCCTTCCCGTTATTTCAGCTGGTCCAGCGTCAGGGAAAAGCTGGGCATGAAGGTCTCCAGAAAATACGCCACCTCCGGCAGACCGTATCCCTCCAGCGCCGCACGGGTCTGGGCGGCGGCGTCCCGGAATTCGCTGTTCCCGGCCTTCAATTCCTCCACGCATTTGATGTAGGCAGACAGCTTGTCCGCCGCCTTCACCAGCCGCTCCGTCTCCGGGTCCGTCACCGTGAGGATGGGTGCGTACACCGGCTGAAATTCCTCCGGCAGCATATGCAGCAGCTTTTCCTCCGCCACCGCTTCCACCTCCTTGTAGGCTTTGCGGATGGCGGGGTTGTCGTACTTGATGGGCGTAGGCATATCGCCGGTCAGAATCTCGCTGGCGTCATGATACAGCGCCGCCACCGCCACCGCTCCGGCGTCCGCATGGCCGCCGAATTTTTCGTTGCGGATCACCGCTAGGGCGTGGGCCAGCACCGCCACCTGATGGCTGTGCTCCTGCACGTTTTCCGGGGCTGTGTTCCGCATCAGCGCCCAGCGTTGGATGAAGCGCATCCGGGAGAGATAGGCGAAAAAGTGACTGCCGATCCTCATGTTTCTGCCTCCTGTTCCACGATTTCTCCCAACAGGGCCTCGCCGTCCACATCGATGATCCGCACATTTTTCAGCGCATTATGCAATTCCGCACCGTCCACCAAAACTTCCATATAATTCGGGGCGTGGCCGAAGAATTTCCCGTTTTTCGGCTGCTCAAACAGCACCGGATACGTCCGGCCCACGCAGCCCTCCAAATAGCTCCGGTGCATTTCCTCCGCCACCGCCGCCGCCCGGCGGGCCCGCTCCTCCTTGACAGCCTTGGGTACCTGTTCCATCTTGGCCGCCGGGGTGCCGGGACGGATGGAGTAGGGGAAAATGTGCATCTGGGCAAAGCAGCACTTCCGGATGAAGTCTAAGGTCTGAGCGAACTCCTCCTCCGTTTCCTCCGGGAAGCCGGTGATGAGGTCCGTGGTAACGGCGGGGCGGTCAAACCAGCGGTTCAGCAGCTCCACGGATTCCAGATACCGGGCGGTATCGTACTTCCGGTTCATCCGCTTCAAGGTGGCATCGCACCCGCTCTGCATGGACAGGTGGAACTGGGGGCACAGGTTCGGCAGAGCCGCTGCCCGGCGGCAGAAGTCCTCCGTCACAGTGCGGGGCTCCAGACTGCCCAGCCGCAGGCGCACCTCCGGCGCCGCGGCGGACAGGGCCTCCAGCAGGTCGATAAGGCTCTGGCCGTTTTTGAAGTCATGGCCCCAGGAGGAGATCTCGATGCCTGTCAGCACGATCTCCCGATAGCCCTCCTCCGCCAGCTGCCGCGTCTGCTCCACCGCCTGTTCCAGCGAAAGGGAGCGCACCGGTCCCCGGGCGTAGGGGATGATACAGTAGGTGCAGAAGTTCACGCAGCCGTCCTCGATTTTCAGCATGGCGCGGGTGCGGCCCTCCATGCCGCCGGCAGGCAGCACCTCAAACACCCGCCGCTCAAAGGACTTGTCAATGGCCTCCAGATTTTTCTTTCCGGCGGCAGCCTCCTCAAGCAGGGAAACGAACCCCTCCCGGTCGCCGGTACCGGCGATGAGATCCGCCCCCAGCTTCCGCACATCCTCCGGATGGGTCTGGGGATAGCAGCCGCACACTGCCACCACCGCCGCCGGATGCTGCTTCTGTACCCGGTGGATCACCTGCCGGGACTTCTGGTCGCTGACGGCGGTGACAGAGCAGGTATTCACCACATAGGCGTCGGCCTCGTCGGAAAATTCCACCACCTGATGTCCTTTTGCCCGGAGGGTCTGCTCCATAGCCTGCGTCTCATATTGATTCACCTTGCAGCCAAGGGTGTAAATGGCAACTTTCATAGGTTCTCCTTGCGTTTTCAGAATCGTTCTTATATAATGAATAATTACGCTATTGAAAGAGATTTCCGGGGGGATTCCCGTGATTTCCCTCCCATTATACGTTTATTTTCGGAATAGGGCAAGAGGAGGATTTTTTATGATCTATCTGGACCACGCCGCCACCACGCCGGTCCCCAAGGCTGTGGCGGACGCCATGTACACCGTGCTGACAGAACAGTACGCCAACCCCAACGCACAATATCCCTTCGGACAGGAAATGCGCCGCAGCGTGGAGGATTGGCGGGCTGTGATCGCCAAAGCCGTAGGCTGCGAAGCAAACCAGCTTTTCTTTACCTCCTGCGGCACTGAGGGTGACAACTGGGCCATCCGGGCCGCCTGCTGGCAGAACCGCCATGTGGGCCGCCACATCGTCACCACCGCCGTGGAGCACCACGCCGTCCTCAACTGCTGCCAGCAGCTGGAGCAGGAGGGCTGGGAGGTCACGACCATCCTGCCGGATCAAAACGGCGACATTTCCGCCGAATCCGTTCTGGCGGCGGTGCGGCCGGACACGGCGCTGGTGTCCGTGATGATGGTGAACAACGAGCTGGGCAGCATCTATCCCATTGCAGACATCGCCAAGGGTTTGAAGGCCGTCAATGAAAAAACCCTGCTCCACACCGACGCGGTCCAAGGCTTTTTGAAGGTCCCCTTCTCTGCCAAAGCTCTGGGAGCGGACTTCATTGCCATCTCCGGTCACAAGGTCGGCGCCCCCAAGGGCATCGGCGCTCTTTATATCGGCCCCCGGGTTCGGAATCCCCGGCCCTTGCTGCCCGGCGGCGGTCAGGAAATGGGCCTGCGCTCCGGTACGGAGGCCACTGCCCAGATCGCGGGTTTCGCCAAAGCGGTGGAGCTCCGCTGGGATCATCTGGAGGACAAGCTCCGGCACATGGCAGAGGTCAAGGCCTACGCCGTGGAAAAGCTGACGGCCATTCCGGACCTCCAGATCATCGGTAGCGGCAAGGCCCCCCATGTCCTGTCTGTTTCCATGGCGGGCTGGCCCAGCCAGAATGTGGTAAACGATCTTGGCAGTCAGGGGATCTGCGTATCCGCAGGCTCCGCCTGTCATCACGGCAAGTCCAGTCAGGTCGTGTCGGCTCTGGGCCTGCCTAAGCGGGTGGCTGCCGGTGTCATCCGGCTGAGCTTCGGCCCCGAGACCACCTTCGCCGAGATCGACGCCTGTGCGGAGGCCCTCCGGAATCATCACGATCACCGGATGCCCATGCTATAAAGCTATAAAATCTCAAGGGGGAGCAGACTCCCCCTTGAGAATTCCCCACACGGTTCACTGCTATGCAGAAGGTGAATTGCCGCAAAGCTGCAAGAGACGCCCCTCTGGAGAGCTCGCTACGCTCGCACACTTGTGAACCGCAAAGTATGTTTTGTCAGGTACACGCCCTGACAAAATATGGATTCCATTTATTATTCTGAATAAGGAATTTCATTTTATGAATTTCAGCTATCTTCGCCGGGAGCCCGGCTTCTACCGCCGGGTCTTTACACTGGCTCTGCCAGTGGTCCTTCAGAACCTCATCACCACCTCTCTTGGCTTCATGGACACCTTCATGGTGGGTCTGGTCGGTCAGGAGCAGATGTCCGCCGTCACCGTGGCCAATGTACCCATCTATATCATCCAGCTCATCGTTTTCGGTCTGCAAAGCGGCTCCCGCGTGCTCATCAGCCAGTTCTGGGGTCGGGGAGATCGGGAATCCATCAACCGGGTCATGGGCATCGGCTTCTTTGTGGCAGGAGGCATTTCCACCCTCTGCGCTCTGACCATGGGTCTGTTCCCCCGACAGGTGCTGATGCTCATTACCGACAATGCCCGTCTGGTGGAGTTGGGCACCTCCTACATCCGCATCGTGGGCTTCTCCTATATTCTCAACTCCCTCTCCTCCATCTACATCGGTATGCAGCAGAGCATTGAGAATCCCCGCTTCGGCATGACGGTATTCGCCATTTCCACCGTCTGCAACACCGTAGGCAACTACATTCTGATCTTCGGCAAGCTGGGTCTGCCCGCACTGGGGATCACCGGCGCCGCCATCGCCACCTTCTCCTCCCGTGTGGTGGAATTTGTCATTTCCCTTGTCTACGCCCTGCACTGCAAGCAGATGCCTCTGTTGCCCGCCTGTATTCTCCGGCCCGGCAAGGCCACCTTCCGCAGCTTTGTGAAGTTCTCCACGCCGGTGCTGCTGAACGAGACTCTCTGGGGTACCGGCACCTCACTCTACACCGTCATCATGGGCCACATGGCGGGCAGCACAGACCTGATCTCCGCCTACACCGTGGCGGGCAACATCGACAAGATGGTGACGGTAGCCATCTTCGGCGTGGCAGCGGCGGCCGCCGTGATCGTCGGCAAGGAGGTTGGCATGGGCGGCAAAAACGCCTATCCCATTGGTCAGGCCCTGACCTTTGTGGCCTTTTGCACCGGCTTTGGTGTCGCAATAGCGGAGCAGCTGCTGTTCTGGCTCGTGCTGAAGCCCCACGTGCTGCCTCTGTTCTCCATGACCGCCGCCTCAGCGTCTCTCTGCGTGACCATGATGATCTGCTACTCCATCTCTGCCCCGCTCCACGCCTTTGCCACCACCGGCATCGTGGGCGTTCTCCGGGGAGGCGGCGATGTGCGGATCGCCATGCTGATCGACGTTCTCCCCCTGTGGTGCTTCACCCTGCCGCTGCTGGTGCTGCTGGGGCTGGTACTCCACGCTCCCATCGCCATCTTCTGCTTCATCATGGCCACGGAATCCGCTTTGAAGGTTCCCTTCGGCCTGCACCGGATCCGCAGCGGCAAGTGGATCCATGACGTGACCCAAGATCTGAACGCATAGGAGGGATCGTATGAAATCTCTGTTCCGCTGTCCTGTCTGCGGCGGTCCGCTGGACCGGGAGGAACGGGTCTACCGCTGCGCTGACCGACACAGCTATGACATCGCCAAGGAAGGCTACACCTATCTGCTGCCCCCCAATCAGAAGCACTCCGCCGATCCCGGCGATGACAAGGCTATGTCGGCAGCTCGCCGGGATTTCCTATCCAAAAAGTATTATGCGCCGCTTTTAAATACACTTTGTAGCCGGATTTTGCCGCTTGTGGGCGAGCATCCGGTGATTTTGGATGCTGGCTGCGGAGAGGGGTACTACACTGCCGGCATCCGGGCAGCCCTGACTGCCGCCGGGAAAACGCCCGCTATAGCCGGTATCGACATCTCCAAATCTATCCTCCGGCTGGCCGCCAAACGGGAAAAGCAGGTGGAATTCGCGGTGGCCTCCTGTTATCATCTTCCCTTTGCGGATGAAACGGCAGACCTGCTGCTGGACTGCTTCTCCCCCCTGGCCATTGACGAATTCCGCCGGGTCCTGAAGCCCGGAGGCCATTTTCTCTATGTGGTACCCGGCGCCGACCATCTGTGGGAGCTGAAGCGGGTCCTCTACGATGCGCCCTACCCCAACGAGGAAAAAGAAACTCCCTACGAGGGCTTCACCTATGAGGCCATCGTTCCGGTGGACTTCACCCTCCATCTGGCAAATCAGGCGGATATCCAATCCCTCTTCCGTATGACGCCCTACTGCTGGAAAACCCCCAAGGCGGGCGTAGAGCGGATGGAAGCGTTGGAAAATCTGGACTGTCAGGCATCCTTCCGCATCCACATCTTCAAAAAGCTGTAAAAAATACGGGTCGGTTTTCAAAACCGACCCGTATTTTTGTCCTTCTGTCAGACGGTCTGACCGGCCAGCCGCAGCCCCCGGCCAAAATCCTGAAACGCCTTTGTGATCAAGCCCTGACCGACGGTGTTGGGGTGGGTACCATCGGCGCAGAGGGTCTGCTCCAGATGGCCGTAGTCCAAAAAGGCTCCACGGACATCCACCAGCGGCACATTTTCCTCCCGGGCCAGACGCTCCACCGCACGGGAATACCGCTCCTGCCAGACGTAGATGTTGCCCACGTCTCCCAGCCAGCGCATCACAGCCTCTTTATCCAGATCTCCGCACCACCAGTTGAAAAAGCGCTCGCTGTCCAGCGGCGGCAGGTTGGTAAGGATGGGCCGGATACCGTGGCTCCGTACCCGCCGGATCATCTCCCGGTACAGCTCCACAAATTCTGGCAGCGGCACGTTGGGCTGATGGTCCCCCGTGGGGTCCTCCGCGATCTCCTTCCAACGGAAGTCGCAGTCATTGCCGCCGAAGTCCATCACCATCATGTCGCAGGGCAGTTTCCGGGCCAGCATCCGGTCCAGCAAGCGGCTGCCCTTGCGGACCGTGGCTCCAAAGTGCGCGTCATTATGAATGGAAAGCTGAAATTCCGATTCCAGTGCCTCCACATTGATCTCATTATGAGTACGATAGCGCCGGTCACCCAGATCTACCTGAATTCCCTTCAAGATGGAATCCCCTAACAGGGTCACCTGTCTGTTCTGTACCATACGATCACCTCATTGCCGTGTAATATAGTTTTCAAAACTATATTACATAGTATTCATGGTTTTGTCAAGAGCTATTCTTCAAAACGAAGGAACCATGACCCCGGCAGTCTGCTCGGTCAGCTCAAACGCCGCTCCTTGCAGGTGGTGGACCGCCTCTGCGGGCCACAGCTCCAGAAACGGCTCCACGCTGTCCACCTCCGTCAGGCCGTAGGGCGCGTGGTGGTAGTGCATGGGCACCACGCAGCGAGGATGCAGCGCATCGCACACCGCCTTTGCTCCGGCGGCATCCACTGTGTAAACACCCCCGACCGGCACCAGCACGGCGTCCACCGGGCCGATGGCCGCCGCCTGCTCCGCCGTCAGCTGGTGCCCCAGATCGCCCAGGTGGGCCACAGACAGGCCGCCGGCTGTAAAAATTCGGACCGTGTTGGTCCCCCGCAGCGCGCCGCCCCGGTCATCATGAAAGGTCTCTACCTCCCGGACCGTAAACGGGCTTTCCCGCTCTGGCAGCAGCTCCACACAGTCTGTGGCGTGATGGTCAAAATGGCCGTGGCTGCAAAAAACGGCGTGGGCCTGTATGTGCAAAGGCGGATACCCCGCCACGCCGGTATACGGGTCCAATACAATGCGATAGCCGTCCTCCTCCAAAAGAAAACAGGCGTGTCCCAGCCAGGTCAGCTTCATAACGATCCCTCCTAAAATATCAGAAAAGGCAGCGGTCTCCCGCTGCCTCAGCGTGTCGAAAAAGTCTTTTCTCCCCGCATGGTGCAGGAATACACCGTCGGCCCAGCCGGTTTCCGTGTGCTTTGCCCCCGAAAACCGGGGGCCTTCCTCGAAACAGGCTCGCTTTATCCGCCGCTGGCGGCGCTTCGCCCGTTTCCCCTTCTTGGGTTTCCCGCGCACACCCTTTACCCGCAAGGGGTATGCGGCATCCGTAGAGCGGCATAGCCGCTAACGGCTGCCCTACCTTACCGTCGCGGAGAATTTACTACTTTATCGGCAGTCTCAGGCAGCGGTCTCCCGCTGCCTTTAGTCTATCAGGTATCACCGGACTTGTCATCCGGTTTTACATCGTTTTTCTTCTTGAACAGCGGTTTTTTCATTCCGCTCCGCCGCCGGATCTTCCGCAAGATGACCACCGCCGCTGCGATGATGACCGCCCACAGGATCAGCCACATCCAGCTGTACGCCAGCGCCACGGCGAAGTCCTCCATGCCGTTCACAAAGGAATGCCAGCCCCGGCTCATAGCGCTGCTCAGGCGATCTCCGAAATTCTCCGGCAATTCCTCCGTGTCGGAATACTTATAGACCTCCGACACATGGACGTTGATGGTGGCGAAGTCCACCAGCGCGTCATAGTGCCGCAGGGTGCCGGAAAGGTCCTCGATATTCCACTCTGTTTCGGAAATGGCGGACTCAATGGTGATGATGTCCTCCATGTTTTCCGCCTGGGACAGCAGCTTTTGCAGCCGCTCCAGCTTGATCTGCTGGGTCTTCAGGCGGCCCGCCGTGTCATAATAGGTCTCTGTGATATTTTCCAAATTGGTGTTCCGCCACGTCACATGGGCAAGCTCCCCGGCCTGATCCAGAAAGCTCTGAAACTGAGCGGAGGGCACCCGGACGGTATAATCCGCCCATCGGTAGCCCCGGCTCCCGCCGCCTACGGTGCTGCTCTCCAGATAGCCGCCCTTGACCTCCGCCAGTGCTGCCAGCGCCTTGACGGCCTCGTCAAACTCCGTGGTCTCCAGATTGATGTCCCCGGTGTAGATGATCTTCTGGTTTTCCAGAACACCTCCGCCGCTGTCCCGGCCCTCGTCATCATAGCCGTTGGTGTCAGCGTCGAAATATCCCTTCTCCTCTGTCACGGCGGGGCTTTCCGCAGGGTGGTCGTTGGCGCTGGAATCAACGGAAGCCGCAGTTTTGCTGCTGGCTCCGCAGGCAGTCAGACTCAGGAGCATGGTCAGTGCAAGAAAACAGACAAATAACCTTCTTTTCATGGCGCCTCCTCCTTTTTCAGCGGTCGTGCCGCTCTTCTACTTATATAGACGAAATTCCCGCCAAAAAGTTCCGCCGCTCTCAACATTTTACCGACTTGTATTTTTCTGCCGCCTGCTGTAAAATGAGGCCAATCGGGAATATGTTTGATCTTTAACGGGATTTTTACAAAGCTATACGATTCAGGAGGAAACTGCAATGACTTATCAGGAAGTTTTGGAGCAGGCCCGGACCTGCATGGGCAAATGCCACGCCTGCCCTGTGTGCAACGGCCTCGCCTGCAAAAACACGGTCCCCGGTCCCGGTGCCAAGGGTCTGGGCACCGGCGCCATCCGCAACTACCAGAAATGGCAGGAGCTGTGCGTCAATATGGACACCATCTGCGAAAACGGTGATGTGGACACCTCTTATGATTTTTTCGGCCACAAGCTGACGATCCCCGTAATGGCCGGCCCCGTTGGTGCCGTGGCTATGCATTACAGCGACAAATATGACGACCTGCGCTATAACAATGTACTGGTGGAGGGCTGCGCCAAAGCCGGTATCCTCGCCTTCACCGGTGACGGCACCAATCCCGCCGTCATGGAAGGCGCCGCGGATGCCCTGAAAGCCAACGGCGGCTGCGGTGTTCCCACTGTGAAGCCCTGGAATCTGGAAACCGTCCGGCAGAAGATGGACCTGGTAAAGGCCGCTGATCCCTGCGCCATCGCCATGGACATTGACGCCGCCGGTCTGCCCTTCCTGAAGGGGATGACTCCCCCCGCCGGCAGCAAGACCATGGATCAGCTGAAGGAGATCGCTGCCATGGCAGGCAAGCCCTTTATCCTCAAGGGCATCATGACGGTGAAGGGTGCGGAAAAGGCACTGGAAGCCGGTGCCGCTGGTATCATCGTCTCCAACCACGGCGGCCGTGTGCTGGATCAGTGCCCCGCCACCGCCGAGGTCCTGCCCGCCATTGTGGACGCTGTGGGCGGCAAGATGAAGGTCTTTGTGGACGGCGGCATCCGCTCCGGCATGGACGTGTTCAAGGCTCTGGCTCTGGGTGCCGATGCGGTGCTCATCGCCCGCCCCTTCGTCACCGCGGTCTACGGCGGCGCTCAGGAAGGCGTGCAGGCCTATGTGGACAAGCTTCAGGCAGAGCTTGCGGACACCATGGCCATGTGCGGTGCCCACAGTCTGGCCGACATTGATCGCTCTATGCTCTTCGGCTTTTGAGTGACGTGAACGCAGATAAGATCCCTGTCCCGGCGCAGCCGGAGGTCCTGCTGCACTGTCTCATGGACATTGCGGAAGCGCTTCTGGCCGTAGGGGCAGAGGTAAACCGGGTGGAGGACACTCTGACCCGTATGGGCACGGCCTACGGGGCTGTTCGGATGAATGCCTTTGTCATCACCTCCAGCATCGTGGTAACCATGACGCTGCCCAGCGGGCGGGACATCACCCAGACCCGCCGGATCCTGACTCCCGGCGGCACGGATTTCACCGTTCTGGAAGCGCTGAACGATCTGAGCCGCCGGTGCTGCGCCGATCCTATTCCGCTGGATGAGCTGCGCCGGGAAGTTGCCCAGATCACGGCAGAAGCCCCCAAGCCACTGCTGGTCTACCTGGGCAGTGCGCTGGCCGCAGGAAGCTGCGCCCTGTTTTTCGGCGGTTCCATGACGGATGGTCTGGTGGCTGCCCTGTTTGGCTTGGTGATCTGTCGCCTCCAGCGGCATTTTGGCCCTCAGTGCCCCAACCGCTTGGTATTCAACCTGCTCTCCGCTCTGGCTGTTGGCATCAGCATTACCCTGTGCGCCTTTTTCCTGCCGGAGCTCCACGCCGACAAAATCCTGATCGGTGACATCATGCTGCTGATCCCCGGTCTGGCCATGACCAACGCCGTCCGGGACACCATGGTAGGCTCCCCGATCTCCGGCGCCATGCGGCTCATCGAAACGCTGCTGTGGGCCGGGGCACTGGCTATGGGCTTCATGAGCGCCTTTTTACTGATGGGAGGGATCGGACTGTGATCGTGCAGCTTCTCACATCTTTTACCGGGGCGCTGGGTTTTTGTCTGGTGTTCCACCTGCGTCGGCGGTATATGTTCGCCGCTTCTCTGGGGGGTCTGCTGACCTGCGGCGTCTATCTGGCGGCCGCCTCGATCTGGTCCGGTATCCTGCTCCCCACCCTGACCGCCGCCGCCTTTGCCGCGTTGTATGCGGAGTTTCTGGCTTGGTTTATGGGTGCGCCCGCCACGCTGTTTCTGATCCCCGCGCTGCTGATCCCGCTGGTGCCGGGGCGGCCCCTCTATTACGCCATGTACTATGCCGTTCAGCAGGACATGGATCTGTCGGCGGACTTTGCCCGCCAGACCGCTCTTTATGCCCTTGGGATCGCACTGGGCGCCAGTCTGGTGTGGGCCCTTGCCGATATGCGCCGCCACCTCAAGCAAAACGGTTTTGGAAATTGAATCCAGCAAAAACCCGCCGCTGACAAAAGTCAGCGGCGGGTTTCTTACTTATAGATTTACAATATTCGCCCGCAGGAGGTTCAGCTCCGTCCGGTCATGGGTCACCAAAATCACCGGCTTGGTTTCCGCCGCCGCAGCGACGCACAGCACTGCTCTCCGGCGATTTTCCTCATCCAGCCCTGTGAACGGCTCGTCCAGCGCCACGGCGTCTGATACTGCCAGCAACGCCCGGGCCAAAGCCAAGCGGCGCTTCATGCCGCCGGACCACTCTCGCACCGGCTTGCCCGTCTCCCAGGTCAGGCCCAGCGCCGTGAGCATGGCCGCCGCTTTCGCTTCCTCGTAGTCCGTCCCCAGCGCAAACCGGAGATTTCCCAAGGCGTCCAGTCCCTCTAACAGGCGGTCCTCCTGAAAAACGGCGCTCCAACGGACGGCCATTCCCATCAGTTCGCCGCTGTCTGGCTTTTCCAGACCCAACAGGATCCGCAGCAGGGTGGTCTTTCCCACGCCTGACGGCCCCCACAGGGCCGTGACTCCCACACCGGCGGTAAAGGACACGTTTTCCAGCACCGGAAGGTCTCCGTAGGCTTTGCATAGGTTTTTGATTTCCATCACAGCCCCGCCTTTCCCATCAATCGGTCCACCAGCGCCAAAAACAGCCGCTCAAATACCACTGACACCGCCACGATGGTGACGGTCCATGCAAACAGATCTGCCGTCTGGAAGTAGACCTTGGCGGTGTATAGCCGCTCTCCCATGGACCCGGCGGGCAAGCCGATGATCTCCGCCGCTGCCCCGGCTTTCCAGCAAAGGCCCAGGCCCAAAGATACCGCCGTGCGGAAATAGGGCATCACCTGCGGCAGATAGATGCCCCGGAGCCGCCGCCCAAGGGGGACGCGGAACACCCGGGCCATTTCCAGAAGCCGACGGTCCGTGCGGCAGATGCCCTCCAGCACATTTAGGTACACCGGCGGGAGCACCATCAGCGCCGAGATGAACAGGGACAGGCTCTGGCTGTTGAGCCACACCAGCGCCAGAATGATGAAGGACGCCACCGGCACCGCCTTGACCGCCGCCACCAGCGGGGCCATCAGCCCCCGGAACCACTGTTTCCACGCCGCCAGTGCCGCCAGCGCGACCGCCAACACCGTGGCGAGCAGAAATCCGCCGAAGATCCGGACGGCGGACCAGGCCACCGTCCGCCAGAAGGCGGCGGTAACGGCCAGCTGCCCCAGCCGCAGCAGCACATCAGCGGGAGAGGCCAGCAGCAGCTCACCGTGGGGATAGACCGCCGCCAGCGCCATGGCCGCGATCTGCCAGGCCGCCAGCCAGAAAAGCACCGCCCACAGGCGGAGGTCTGTTTTCCTGTCCATAGGCGGCGCTCCTTTCTATCATAGATTCAGATACAGGCCGAGTGTCGCTCTGCCTGAGACTGTCGATAAAGTGATAAATCCTCCGCGATGGTAAGGTAGGGCAGCCGTTAGCGGCTCCGCCGCTTTACGGATGCTGGATACCCCTTGCGGGTGAAGGGTGTGCGCGGGACTGCGTCCGCAGGCGCGTTTCGGAGCGCAACCGCCGCAAGGCGGCTCTTGGCGCGGAGATAACCCAAGAAGGGATACACCGTCGGCTCAAGCCAATCAGCGGATACTTCATATCCGCTGATTGGGAGTCTTCCTCGAAACAGGCTTGCTTGATCCGCCATCGGCGGCGCTTCGCCTGTTTCCCTGCGCCATTGAAATTCTTAGTTTTCAGAACTCTATAAAAGTTCTGAAAACTTGCTCAGCGGGGAGAAAAGAATTTCTCGACACGTTGAGCTCTGCCTGCGCGGATTTTTCGGTTTTATCCGCCGTAGTAAAAATCATCCCCGGGCAAAGTGCCGCCCACGGAGAAAGGCTCCGCCTCGGAAAGCACCTTCAGATAGCCGGAGAGCTTGTCCTTCATCTCACCGCCGGTGAGACAGACGATGTTGCAATAGGGCAGAGCCTTTTCCGCCACAGCGGCATCTACAATGCCGTACTCGCCGACAAGGGCGGCAGCCTCAGCAGTGTTGCCGTTCACCCACTCCACGCTGGCGGCGTAATTCTGGAGGAAGCTGTCCACCGCGCCGGGATTGGCCTCCACCACATCCCGCCGGGCCACGATGACGCCGGTGATGAGTGCGGAGCCGTTGTCCAGCTTGTCCCACTCTGCCGTCAGATCCAAGGCCATCCGCAGGCCCTCGATCTTGGTCTGGGCCACGGTGACAAAAGGCTGAGGCAGCAGGGCAATCGACGCCTGCCCGGAGGCCAGCGCCGCCACGCACTCGCTGTGCTCGCTCTTCCAGTCGATGGTCACATCCTTGTCCGGGTCAATGCCGTTTTCCGTCAGCAGATACCGCAGAGCGTATTCCGGGGTACTGCCCTTACCGGCGGCCACGATGGTCTGGCCCTTTAAGTCCGCCATAGACTGCACCGTTCCCCCGTTTTCCACGATATACAGCACACCCAGGGTGTTGACGGCCAGCACCTCCACCGCGCCGTCGGTCTTGCCGTACAGCACGGCGGCCAGGTTGGCGGGCACGCAGGCCATGTCCAGGTCGCCCTTGATGAGGGCCGGGGTCACCTCGTCGGCAGAGCCGGCCAGCGTGAAGGTGTAAAGATTGCCCACCTCACCCTCGTAGGGTTTGGCAGAGCTCAGCAGGGCGCCGATCGTTTCATCATTGTCCTTCATCAGCTTCACAAGGCCCATAGCAGTCGGGCCTTTCAGTGCGGCAATTCTGAAATGGGCAGTGTCTGCCTCTGTACCATCCGGCGCTTCGACCGCCGGTTCTTCCGTTTGGGCAGGTTCCTCCGGCTGCTCCGGTTCGGAGGTTTTCTGGCCGCAGGCAGTCAGGGACAGGGTCAGGGCCAGAGACAGGCCCAGCGCCAACAGTTTTTTCTTCCAGTTCATGGCTTTTCTTCCTTTCATACGCTCCCTGCCGGGGCATAGACGGTCTTGGCGGTAACGCCCTCCAAGCGGCCCAGCTTTCCAGACAGGGCGGAGATGACGTCACCGGGGGCATCCATGGCCACGCTGATGATATTCACGCCCTTCTCCCGGTAGGGTACGCCCATGCGGCCCACGATATACGGTCCGTACTGGTGCAGCAGGTCATTCAGTGCCGCGACCTGCGTGCCCTCCCGGACAATGATGGCAATGACGGCCACCCGCGTTTCCACAGCTTCCACAGCGGTCTCTCCTTCTCATAAAGTAATACATCCCCCCTGCCGTTCAGCAGAGGGGATGACAAATGTATAACGATTTTGTCCTTCCTCATCTTTCGGTTCGGAGCTTCCTCACCGGCAGAACGGTATGCGGGCATGGTGTCGCCGGTCAGAAACACTTTCCGGAGACGCTCCAACCATAACATACCCGTATGGTCCTGTCAAGACAAAAACCCGCCCCGGAATGATCCGGGACGGGGCATAAACGTTTTTCTTATTACATGCCGCAGGGCTGATAGGTAGAAGTCAGCACCTGTTCAAAGGCAGGGGCATCCGGCGTCTCGATCCGCTGGAGGATCAGTTCACCGGCAGTCTCACCCAGCTTTTCCACCGGCTGGATGATGCAATCCATCTGGTTGGAATACAGGTAATTGATGTCCGAATCATAATCCACAAAGGTGACCAGGTCGATGTCCTCTCCCAGCTTGAAGCCCTTCTTGTGGAGGTAGATCACCGTCTCCGAGGCCATCAGGCCCTGGGCCACCACCAGCGCGTCACACTTCTGCTCCAGCAGCTCATCCAGACAGGACTGGGCGCTGTTTTCCATAGAGTTGCCGTAGCGGATCAGCAGGTCATCCTGAGGCAGGCCGCAGTCCACCACCGCCTCCTGATAGGCAGCGATCCGCTCCTTGGTCGAGGACAGCCGGGGCAGGCCGCCGATCATGCCGATCCGCTTGTCGCCCTTGCCCGCCAGACGGCAGACGCTGCGGTAGATCGGTTGGAAATTGGACACGCTCACCGACGGGAACCGCTTTGTATCAAAGGTCCGGTCCACCAGCACCACAGGAAATCCGGCGGGGATCAGGGACTCGAACCGGCCGAAGTCCTCCATGGTGCTGGCGATGAGCAGACCGTCCACCAGTCCCGCGGAAAGCAGGCGGATATTGGTCTCCTCCCGCTCTGGGTTCTCCTTTGTATTGGCAATGATCAGATGGTATCCGTGGGCGGAGAGATAATTCTCCACGGATTCGATCATTGTTGCGAAAAACTTATTGGAAATATCCGGAACGATAAATCCAATGGTTTTTTTCTTTCCGGTCCGGAAGCTTCTGGCCGAGGCGTCCGGCGTGTAGCCCAGCTCCGCGATAGCCCGGTAGACCTTCTCCTTGGTCTCGCCGGAGACGTAGCGGGTCGAGTTGATGGTGTGGGAAACCGTGGCGGTGGAAACACCTGCCAACCTTGCCACATCGCTGATGGTCACCTTCATGATCGTTCACCTCTTTACGCAATTTTTCTGCGTTTGCGTAATCATTTGCATTTTACAGTATACGCCCCCGCTTCATATAACGTCAAGTCTTTTTTGGCTCCTTTCTTCTATTTTTTCGCTTTTTCATCAAATTCCAACCAAATCCTCGCCATTTTGCCCAATATGCTCTCAGAATGTTATGCAAAATGCTGATTGCCATTTTTTATCGTCCATGATAAGATGGTGAAAGCAAAGAAATAATCGTTTGCGCAAACGATTCTTTAATCTTTTAAAGTTTTTTCAATATTGAAAGGAGTTTTCCCATGCTCACGAAAATTGGTATCAATGGCTTTGGCCGCATTGGCCGTCTCACTTTCCGCGCTGCCCTGACTCATGACGATGTTGAGGTCGTCGCTCTGAACGACCCCTTCATGAACCCCGAGTACATGGCTTACATGCTCAAGTATGACTCTGTTCACGGCAAGTTCCCCGGCACTGTCGAGGCTTATGACGGCGGTCTGATCGTCAACGGCAAGAAGTACCCCGTCTTCACCTCTATGGAGGTCAAGGACATTCCCTGGGCTTCCGTGGGTGCTGAGTACATCTGCGAGTGCACCGGCAAGCACCTGACCAAGGAGCTCTGCCAGGGCCACATCGACGCCGGTGCCAAGCACGTCATCATGGGCGCTCCCTCCAAGGATGACACCCCCATGTTCGTCTGCGGCGTCAACCTGGATAAGTACACCAGCGACATGACCTTCGTCTCCAACGCTTCCTGCACCACCAACTGCCTGGCTCCCATTGCCAAGGTCCTGAATGACAAGTTCGGCATCGTGGAAGGCCTGATGACCACCGTTCACTCTGTCACTCCCACTCAGAAGCTGCTGGACGGCGCTTCCCTGAAGGATTGGCGCGGCGGCCGTGCTGCTACCGGCAACATCATCCCCTCCTCCACCGGCGCTGCCAAGGCTGTCGGCAAGGTCATCCCCGAGCTGAACGGCAAGCTCACCGGTATGTCCATGCGTGTTCCCACTCTGGACGTTTCCGTTGTGGACCTGACCGTCAAGCTGGCTAAGCCCGCCACCTATGAGGATATCTGCAAGGCCATGAAGGACGCTTCCGAGGGCGAGCTGAAGGGTGTTTTGGGTTACACCGATGAGGAAGTTGTTTCCTCTGACTTCCTGGGCGATTCCCGCACCTCCATCTTCGACAAGAAGGCCGGTATCGCTCTGACCGACACCTTTGTGAAGGTTGTTTCCTGGTACGACAACGAGTGCGGCTACTCCAACAAGATGGTGGAGCTGATCCGTCACATGTCCGCTGTTGACCACAAGTAAGTTTTCAAGCATCATGAAGCGGCATGGCGTTCTGCCATGCCGCTTCAGCGTGTAGAAAAAGTCTTTTCTCTCTGCTGAGTCTATTTTCAGAGCTTTACAACTGTTCTGAAGCTTTTTGATTTCAATAGCGCAGCACCCTTTTTTGGGGGGCCTGCGCACACGCTTCCTCACCGCTGTGGAAAATCTGTCGCTTTCTTGGCAGGCGCAAAGCCGCTCGCCGCAAGAGTTCCGACAAAAAGCGCAAATTTCTCAAGGGAAATGCAGAAAAGGGCTTGACTTTTTTAAAGTCTCTGTTATAATAATATCGCTGTCTGTTCAAGACAACAAGTGCATAGCGGAAAAGCGCTGGACACAGCTATGGAGAAGTCGCCTAGTTGGTCGAGGGCGCATGATTGGAAATCATGTAGGCTCCTAAAGGGTCTCGAGGGTTCGAATCCCTCCTTCTCCGCCACACAAAACCCTGTAATCTCAACGGTTACAGGGTTTTGTCATGCCCTTTGACCCTTATTTTGACCCTTTATAGATTTCAAAAAGCATTTGCGGCAATCGTTTCAACTGGAGACTTTCTGAATAAATTCCTCCATGCGGTCAGCGGATTGCTGCCGCATTTTTTGCGATACATGGCCGTACACATCCAAGGTAAAGCTGGCGGTGGCATGGCCCAGATTGGATTGCACTGTCTTGATGTCATCGCCGCTCTCAATGGAGGCCACGGCAAAGCTGTGCCGCAAATCATGAAACCGCTCCTCCGGCATACCAAGCTCTCTTACGATTGCCTTAAACTTTTTATAGACTGTACAATGGCACAAATGACCTCCCAGTTCATTTGTAAACACCAAATCCCACGAATTGTTCCACGCTTCTCCTGCCAGTAGGCGCATCTGCGCCTGCTGGCTTTTTTGCTTTCGCAGCAGAGCTATGACGGATGGTGCGGTCAGGATCGTGCGGTTACGGCTGTTCTTTGTCGGGGCCAGGCAGTAAGTACCGCCCACCTTTTTCGTTTTCTGAAGCTGCTTGTTGATGTAGATCGCATTGTGCTGAAAATCAATGCAGTCCCATGTCAGCCCCAGTACTTCGCCCTCCCGCAGCCCGGTAAACAGGGTGATTTGGTACACCAGCCCATACTTCGTCCCTTGGATTGCTTGCAGAAACTTTGTAATCTCCGCCTGCTCCATTGGCTTGATCTCTTTTCGGTGTGCCTTTGGCAAATCACAAACATTCGTCGGATTGGAACGGAGCATTCCCAGCTTTACAGCCTGTCCCAACGCCCGGTGCAGCACGCCGTGGATGTTCTTCACCGTCTTGGGTGACAACTCCTTCTCTGTGATCAGACTGTTATAAAACTGCTGGATCTGCGGTGCTGTCAGTGCGGACAGCCGTATCCGCCCCAGCGCAGGCTTGATATGGATGTTGCAGCTGCGCTCATAGGCATCATAGGTGTAGCTTTTCACGGAATACAGCGCGTAGGTTTTCAGCCAGGTACCCAGCCACTCCCCCACCGTATCCTTCGTCTGCTCCAAATACGTCCCGCTGTCGATCTCCGCTGTGACCTCCGTCAGCTTCTGGCGGACTTCCTTTTGCGTCTTGCCATAGACAGACTTTTGGATCTGTTTACCCGTCTTCGGATCAATGCCGGTGGTATAGCGGGCCTCCCAGCGCCCGTCGGAGCGCTTGCGGATGGTGCCGCTGCCCTTTGCGTTCTTGGTATTGCTTTTCACATGTACCTCTCTTTCCTCTGAAATTATAAAACGGCCAGTCAGTCCGTTGTTTACCTTATCGCTGCCTGTCGCTGTCTAACCATGCCGGAACTGATGGACACCCATTTCCCATCCCGGCCATGTATCATTGAAAACTTACTGCCAGCGGGGACATACCTCCTCGCTGGTGCTCCCAAAATCGGCAAATCCTTCCTCGTCCTGCAAATGGCCTATCAGGTGAGCACAGGAGAGCCGTTTTTAGGCTTTTCCCCCCGGCAGGGCACGGTTTTGTACCTTGCTCTGGAGGACACCTACGAGCGATTACAGAAGCGTTTGGCGCAGATGACAGAGCAGGACAGTCCTGATCTGGTGCTGTCCGTTCTGGCGGACACGCTGGAAGAAGATCTGCTGGAGCAGCTGGAAAGCTTCCTGTTTGAGTACCCGGAAACGGTGCTGGTCATCATTGACACACTCCAACGCATCCGGGGACGGACGCCGGACAACGGCAGCTACGCCGCAGATTACGATACCATCGCCAAGCTGAAGGCGTTCTCAGACCAACGCGGCATCGCCCTGCTGCTCGTTCACCACACCCGCAAGGAGGGGGCGGAGGATGTGTTCGACACCATCTCCGGCACCAATGGCATCTTGGGGGCGGCAGACGGTGCTTTCGTTTTGCACAAGGACAAGCGCACGAGCGGGGACGCCATCCTCGATGTGGTGGGACGTGACCAGCCGCAGATACGGCTTCACCTGCACTTCGACTCTCCCCATAGTCTCTGGCAAGCGACGGAGGTGGAAACGGAGCTGTTCAAGGAGCCGCCGAACCCGCTGTTGGAATTTCTTTCCCGGCTGGTAAATGAAGAAAATCCACTGTGGAGCGGCACGGCAACGGAGCTGGCGCAGTGTCTTTCGAAGATGGACAGCGCACAGGTTATTTCACCCAACTGGATCGTGCGGACGCTGAACGTGCGGCAGGATGACCTGCTGCGAAAGTACGGCATCCGCTACGGTTCCCGGCGCACGAAGGATGGAAAGGTCATCCTTCTGCGGCGGGAAGGTGTACGGTAATGTACGGTATGTACGGTAAAAACGGGAGTGGGGTATCCCCCGAAAATACCGGACATATCGGACATACCGTACACCAGAGGGCTGAATGCCCTGTCGCACCGACAGGGCATTTCGCCCGTTTCAGGGAGTCCAGAGGGAACGGCTGGCACACGGACTTTGGTACAAAGTATAGTGTGTTATACCCATTACGGCGGGGGACGGAAACAAACGCAGGCTGGCGGTGGCCAGCCGCGTTTGTGACCGGGCCGAAAACGAAGTGAAGGCGGGTGTCGGTATCGACACCCGCCGCAGCGCACGGTTTCAGAAGCCGTGATGGGGATTCCCCGCTCCCCGGTCTCCCAGGCTATAACAAGGGAGGTTCCACATGGCATACGCCATTTTACGATTTGCAAAGCACAAGGGCGGCGCGTCCAAGGCACTGAGTGCCCACCACGAGCGGACAAAGGACAGCTACGCCAGCAACCCGGACATTGACCTCAGCCGCACGGCGCAGAACTTCCATCTGGTGACGCCCCGATGGAGCTACGAACAGGAGATCAGGCACCGCATCCAGATGGCAGGCTGCCGGGTACGGAAGGACAGCGTGAAGTTCGTGGACACACTGGTAACGGTCAGCCCGGAGTTTGCCAAGGCTCACGAAGTGGAAATGCCGGAGTACTTCCGGCGGGCCTTTGACTTTCTGAAGGAGCGTGTAGGCGAGGAAAATATTATTTCTGCCGTGGTACACATGGATGAAAAGACACCTCATATGCACCTTTGCTTTGTCCCGCTGACCAGGGACAAGCGGCTGTCCGCAAAGGAGATCCTCGGCAACAAGAAAAGCATGATCCGCTGGCAGGATGATTTCTATGCCTGCATGGCGGAACGGTAGCCGGAGCTGGAGCGCGGCACGCCCGCCGTGGAGACCAAGCGCAGGCACCTGACACCCCAGTGGTACAAGAAGGTCACGGCGATGGACGCCAAACTGGAGCAGCTGGAGGCCACACTGAACGGCGTAAACATCCTCAATGCCGGAAAGAAGCGGTCAGAGGCCGTTGCGCTGCTGGCGCAGCTGCTGCCGGAGGTGGAATCCTTTCAGGCGGAAACACAGCGGTTGCGGGATACCATCGCCCACGAGCGGCGGAACGCAAGCTTCCAGAGGGAGATCAATGCGGATCTGCGAAACGAGTTAAAAGCAGAACGCAGCCACAGCTTTGACCAGAGCATGAAGCTTTCCGAGCTGGAGCGGCGCTACAAGCGGGCGGAGAAGCTCTTGAGCAAAATCCCACAGGAGGAATTGGATAAATTGCTGCCCAAACAAAAGGGCTTGGAACGGTAATAGAGCGGCAGGGCCGCCTTGCTGTTGCAAGGCGGCCCCGTCTGGAGATCCCCTTCATTCGTCATCCACCACATATCTTCGCTGTGCAATCAGAACAACTCATCTAAGGCAGAACTTCCATCATCGATTTCAGTTCGTAATCAGTTAAGCATCCGCTGTCAACACGGCCTGCCTTACCGCTTCAAAATCGTACACATGAACGCTTTCGTAGGGATGATACCGGACTGTCAGGTAAACGGCAGTTCGGCTGGCCGGACGGAGTTCTGCTGAAACAATACTTTCCAACAGGCTTTTCTCGGTAGGAAACTGCTCCACAGGCAGATACCGGGCCAGCGTGTCCGGGTTTGCCAGCAAATCGTCCCAACTCTTTCCACCGTCATCTGTCCTCATCAGGACGCAGGCGTTCTCTTCGCTGCTTCCCAGAAGAATTCCCTCCTGCTCACTAAAGAAAAACAGTCCAGAAACTGTGCACGCAAGCGGACGGCCGACCTTGTTCCAGTTTTTTCCGCCGTTCGTGGTGTGGAAAAGCTGGCCCTCAGAAGCTGCCCAGCCATCAGACTCGCTGCTGAAATGATATGCGCTGGTGTTTTTGGGTACGGAATCCATCTTAGGCACAGCAGCATCGCCCTTCAGCACGCCTGCTGCCTCCAGAACATTCCCGTATGGCTATTCTGACGAGGAAACCGCGCTTCAGATTCAGGAGAACCCATATCTTCAGTATTTCTACGGGTATCCTGGCTATGATGACGAAAAGCTGCCCTTTGGCCCGTCTTTGATGGTGTATTTCCGCAAGCGCCTGACGCCGGAAGTGCTGGGTGAGATCAATGAGATGATCGTGCGGGACGCAAGGGAGCATCAGGTCAAAGAAGCCGAATCCAAGGATGACGATGGTGATTCTGACGGCCAGCCGGAAACTGGCGGAAACAGCGGCACTATGATCGTGGACGCCACCTGCGCACCGTCCAAT
>ERZ840371.165-NODE-165-length-81278-cov-5.053002_pt1 | contig 81278 bp, 89 predicted proteins | sample MGYA00519937_ERZ840371 | MGnify/ENA primary metagenome ERZ840371 (study PRJEB31850, sample SAMEA3708873) | human gut metagenome | biome: human gut; feature: human-associated habitat; material: faeces | place: China | collected 2014 ... | reverse complement strand
AATGAAGCTCCGCAGGACGCACTACTCTCGATAGAGAGTATAGAAGTGCGCCCTTTAGTTCCTAAAGGGATTTTATCAGTTCGCCAAACTGGAAATTGTCTCTATCAGAGTCCATAATGAATTACCCACTTATTATTGCTTAATGCCTTTTCTAACAGCTTTTTTAGTTCGGATAGTTCAGAATTATCTGCAATGACATCAATAAATGCCTTTAGCGAACAAGGTGGAACAAGTGTAACACCACAGTATGCAAGCCCTTTGCCTTTGACGGAAAGTGTATGCCAATAGAAGTCAATGGATGTAAGCCTTTCGACAACGCCTTCCAAATAGGCGTCATCAACAGAAATACAGGCATATTTCCACGGCTCATACTCGTCATATCGCTTGCCCTGCTGAGGAGCATCCATCATAATTCCAAACTCGTGTTTTGCCATGTAGATCACCTCCACAACTTCCGATTTGTTGCTCAATTTTTGTATTCAAATTATACCATAAAACTTGTGAACAATTCTACCGCAACTTTGGAATATATGAGAAAAGTCCGAACAGTTTTCTGCCCGGACTTCCTCGCTCAATCATAAATCAATTCCGCTTTCACAATCTCCTCTGCCTGTGCCTTGCAAGCGTTCATCTGCCGCACCCATTCCATTTGGTTTTCAGCTTTCAGTTGCTCGGTCACGCCGTTTTGCTCTGCCAGTGACCGCACGATCAGCTTCATGCGGTTTCGTGCCGCTTCGTCAATCTTAGCGCAATACTGTCTTACATACACCCAGCTATCGAAGGGAGATTTTTTATGCGTATCAAAGGGGATATACTCACGCCTGCGGCACCGCACCGCTGGCGATGAACATGGCGTCGCCAAAGCTGAAGAACCGGTAGTGCTGCCGGACAGCCTCCTCGTAGGCCGCCAGAACGTGCTCTCGTCCCGCCAGCGCCGACACCAGCATGATGAGGGTGGACTCCGGCAGGTGGAAGTTGGTGATCAGCCCGTCCAGCACCTTGAACCGGTAGCCGGGATAGATGAAAATATCCGTCCACCCGGCGGAGGCGGTCATGGTGCCGTCCTCGGCGGCCCAGCTTTCGACGGTGCGGCAGGAGGTGGTGCCGACGCAGATGACCCGTCCGCCGCTGCGCTTGGTCTCGTTGATAAGATCCGCCGTCTCCTGTGGGATGACGCAGTATTCGCTGTGCATCTCGTGGCCCTCAATGGTGTCTTCCTTCACGGGCCGGAAGGTGCCGAGCCCTACATGGAGTGTTACGTATCCAACCTTTACACCCATTGCCTGCACACGCTCCAGAAGCTCCGGAGTGAAGTGAAGTCCGGCGGTGGGGGCGGCGGCGCTGCCGTTGACCTTGGAGTAGACGGTCTGGTAGCGCTCCCGGTCCTGCAGCTCCTCCTTGATGTAGGGGGGTAGGGGCATTTTCCCCAGTCGGTCCAGCACCTCCAGAAAAATGCCCTCGTACTCGAAATGCACCAGCCGGTTGCCGCCGGGCAGCTCCTCGGTGATCTCGGCGGTGAGCTGCCCATCCCCGAAGGAGACACGGGCGCCGGTGCGCAGCTTCTTACCGGGCCGCACCAGACATTCCCACGTGTTCTCACCACGGTCAATGAGCAGCAGGATCTCACAGGCTCCGCCGCCGGGGAGCCGATGACCCAGCAGCCGGGCCGGAAGGACACGGGAGTTGTTGAGGATCAGACAGTCGCCGGGCCGCAGATAGTCCGGCAGATCGTAGAAGTGGCGATGTACCCATGCGCCGGTATCCTTGTCCAGCACCAGCAGGCGGGAGGCATCCCGCCGGGGAATGGGGGTCTGGGCGATAAGCTCTTGGGGGAGTTCAAAATTAAAATCACTGGTTTTCATAGAAAATGACCTGTTTCTTCCGTAGTTTCCGGGAAAATTCCGTGACATATATTATACTATACGTTTCCCGCCGCTTCAACCTTTTTATCTCTCTCTTGACTTGACGGCGCAATCTGGTAAGATAGGGGGAGTATAACCACGATGATAAAGGAGAAATTCCATGTTTGAGGTCATTAAAACGGAGGGTACCGCCCGTCGGGGCCGTTTTCGGTGCGCCCACGGCGGCGAGGTGCAGACGCCGGTGTTCATGAACGTGGGTACGCAGGGGGCCATCAAGGGGGGCATCGATGCTTTCGACTTGAAGGAGCTGGGATGCCAGATCGAGCTGTCCAATACCTACCACCTGCACCTGCGCCCCGGCGATGACGTGGTGCGGCAGATGGGTGGACTGCACCGGTTCATGCGGTGGGACGGCCCCATCCTGACGGACTCCGGCGGCTTTCAGGTGTTCTCTCTGGCGGGTCTGCGGAAGATCACGGAGGAGGGCGTCACCTTCGCCAGCCATCTGGACGGCCACCGCATCTTCATGGGGCCGGAGGAGAGCATGCAGATCCAGTCCCATCTGGGCTCGGATATCGCCATGGCCTTTGACGAGTGTGTGGAAAATCCGGCCCAGTACGACTATGCCAAGGCCAGCTGTGAGCGGACCCTGCGGTGGCTGGAGCGGTGCAAGGTGGAGCACGACCGCCTGAATGCCCTGCCGGATACGGTGAATCCGCATCAGATGCTGTTCGGCATCAATCAGGGGGCTACCTATCGGGACCTGCGGATCTGGCATATGCAGCAGATCGCCAAGCTGAACTGCGACGGCTACGCCATCGGCGGCCTGGCGGTGGGGGAGCCCACGGAGGTGATGTATGACATCATCGAGGCGGTGGAGCCCTATATGCCCAAGGACAAGCCCCGGTATCTCATGGGTGTGGGGACCCCCAGCAACATCATCGAGGGCGTGGCCCGTGGTGTGGATTTCTTCGACTGCGTTATGCCGGCCCGCAACGCCCGACACGGAAAGCTCTTTACATGGCAGGGTTCCCTGAACATCAAAAACGCCAAGTACAAGCTGGATGACCGGCCCATCGATCCGGCGTGCGACTGCCCGGTGTGCCGCCGGTTCAGCCGGGCCTATCTCCGTCATCTGTTCACGGCGGAGGAGATGCTGGGGATGCGTCTGGCGGTGATGCACAATCTGTACTTTTATAACAAGCTGACCCGGCGCATCCGGGAGAGCCTTGACGCCGGCTGCTTTGCGGATTTCCGGGCGGAGTACAGCCAAAAACTCGGTGAAAAGCTCTGATCTGTTCATTCTGCAGCGGATTTCCAAAAAACTGGCCTGTCCCTCTTGCAAACGGACACAGAATCCAGTATAATACATACCATATTGTGAAAAAAGGAGTTTTGTCCCATGATTCAGTTCGCATATGCCGCAGACGGCACGACGGCTGCCGGTGCCGGCAACATGACCTCCACGATCATTATGATCGTCGTGATGATCGCTATTTTCTATTTCCTCCTGATCCGTCCCGAGAATAAGCGGAAGAAGCAGGCGGAGGAAATGCGCAACAGCCTGAAGAAAGGCGACTGGCTGACCACCATCGGCGGCATCTATGGCCGTGTGGTGGCCATCACCGACCGCACCGTGGTCATCGAGACCAGCGAGGATCGGGTCCGCATGGAGTTCGTCAAGTCCGCCATCGGTTCTGTGGGTACGCTGGATCAGCAGATGGCCGCTGCCCAGCGCCCTGCCAAGAAGTCCAAGGGTGAGCCTGTGGCAGAGGAGAAGGTCGAGGAGACCACCGAGGATAAGACCGAGGAATAAAAGCGAATAAAGCACCCTCCCCTGAATATGCTTGCAGTAAGAGCGATTCAGGGGAGGTATTTTTATGTCCGCAGGGAAACTGACGTGGGGTCGGCGGGACTGGCTGGGGTTGATGGTGCTGTTTCTTTCCAGCATTGCGGCGGATGTGATTGGGGCGCTGCTGGCGGTGAAGGGCATCCTGCCCATGGGGAGCGTGGCTGCGTGGGTTTATGGCGGTTGGGCGCTGGGCGCATTTCTGGGCGTGCGGGTGGCGGTGCGGGGGCGCAGCGGCACCGTGCAGGCTTCGCTGCTGCTGGCGGCAGGGGCTTATGTGTTGATCTGGCTGGTGGGTCTGACGGTGTTCGGTACGGCGGCCTTTGCCCATCACGGTCTGGGGATCACGCTGGCGGTGGTGGCTGGTACGCTGCTGGGAGCCGTGCTGGGGCAGGGGAGACGGCATCGAAAAAAGAAGCCTGTTCGGCGGGGACAGAAACATCGAGGGACGATATAGAGTGTTCCATGGTGAAAATCACGAAAATCTCTCTGTGAGACATTTTTTGCTTGACGGGCCATGACGGCGGCAGCGGATGAAGTATCCCTGCGCCGCCGGGACGGGGGAGGGCAAGATGTGGTGGCGCTCTAAAAAAATCCCGCCCCATATCTTGTCCTTCCTTTGCGTGGGGGAGGAGGGTGGTTTTTGAGGTTTTCGAGATTTACATAACACACTTTACATAACTATTTAACATAATTTACAAAAAACAGCAGCGCCAGCAAAAAGCTCTTGCGAAAATGCAGCGTTTGCCCTATCATATGTTATGGCAACCTCGTGAGTTATGTCGTGCTGCGGCTGCGGCAAGACCGCAAAACTTGCGCTTCTATCCGGCCGGCTTGTCTCATAGGATGAGACGAGGTGACTGGCCGCATGAGACGAGCATCACATTTTCACAGATGGCCCGGACGGCACACCGGCCTATGGCGGCTGGCGCTGCTGGGGCTCTGCTTCTGCGGGGGCATCCTGCTGGGGCAGCTGGCGGCCCGGAGCGTGCCGGAGGCATCCCGGACGGAGCTGGCCGCCTATCTGCGGCAGTACGCCGCCGTATGGGGTGAGACAACAGATCGCACCGCCTCGCTGCTGCGGGTGGCAGGGGTGTACCTGCGCTATCCGCTGCTGGTGACGGTGCTGGGCTTTTGCGGCGCCGCCGGGGCGGCGCTGATCCTGCCGGTTCTGGCGGCGGAGGGATTTTTTCTTTCCTTTTCTGCGGGCTGCTTCGCTGCTGCGCTGGGGCGCAGCGGCGTTTTACTGGCCTTGGCGGCCTTCGGCGTGCGGTGCCTGATCGTGCTGCCGTGCAGCATTTACCCGGCCATACTGGTAGGGGAGAGGAATCGCTGGAGGAAGCTGGCCGTCTGCGGGGCGCTGCTGCTTCTGGGTATGGCGCTGGAGCTGACGCTGGTACCGGGGCTGGTGCAGTGGGCACTGGGAACATTATCATGAGAGGAGTTGAGGACCTTGGCGGATCATATTGCGGCATACGGCAGCTATCTGGAGCAGGAGAAGCACGCCTCCGCCAACACCGTCAGCTCCTATTTGCGGGATCTGAACCAGTTCCGCAGTTGGCTGCTGGAAAACGGGGCAGCCGATCTGCGGCGGGTCAAGACCGATACCATCAACGAGTACCTGAGGTATCTGGAGCGGCGGGGGAAGTCCCCGGCCACCGTGACACGCAGCGCCGCCTCGCTGAAATCCTTTTATGGGTATATGCAGGCCTCCGGGGTCATGAAGGCCAACCCCGCCAAGGCGGTGGTGACCCACCGGGCAGAGCGGAAGTACCCGGAGATACTGACCAACAAAGAGGTGGAGCTGTTTCTGGAGCAGCCCCGCTGCGTGGACGAGAAGGGCTTCCGGGATCATGCCATGCTGGAGCTGCTGTACGCCACCGGCATCCGGGTATCGGAGCTCATCGGCCTGAACGTGACGGATGTGAACCTGACAGCGGGCTTCATCCGGTGCAGCAGCCGGGGCAAAGAGCGCATCATCCCACTGTACCACGGTGCGGTGAAGGCCCTTCAGGACTACATACGGGACATCCGGCCCCGGATCATCGCCAACGAGACGGAGACGGCCCTGTTCGTCAACATGAATGGCGAGCGCATGAGCCGTCAGGGCTTTTGGAAGATCATCAAGCACTATCAGGAGACGGCGGGCATCGAAAAGGACATCACGCCCCACACCCTACGGCACTCCTTTGCAGCCCACCTGCTGGAGAACGGAGCAGACCTGCGAGCCATTCAGGAGATGCTGGGCCATGCGGATATCTCCTCCACACAGATATACACCCACGTGATTCAAAAGCAGCTGAAGGATATCTACAACAAGGCTCATCCCAGAGCATGAGAGACTGGCGGAGAGATACCTCTCCGCCAGTTTTGCATCCCCTGAAGGGCCGCCGTCATCTCTAATGTTTTTGCCGCTGTGTGCGAAGCACGAACACTCTTGCTTTGAAGGAATTGATGCCTGCGAGGAAGAAATTGCCCAAGACGGCCATATCATTGAGGTGGACTTTGAAATTGGTCTTGACGCAGATGAATATGATGATATCTACTCCTCATTGGGAGAAATGCCAAAGAGGGTAGCTGAGGCATTCCCTGATTTTAATTTCTACTGTATAGAGCAAACTGATGCATACGGAGTTGCTGCAAATTCAGAAGCGACGATGAAGCATGGTGAGTTTATATGTGTTTCTGGTGATTCTGATGGAAATTTTGGTAAACGGGTCATTGGACATGTAATCGATAGCAATATAGTTTTTGAAATAAAATATTGACATGGATGAAGTAGTGCAAATTTTATTTGAGGAAGAATAATGGAAAACAGGGAGCATCACGCCCCCTGTTTTTTGTCCTTATCAAGAGCGCTGTGTTCAGAATGTCGAAAACCTTCTTCAGGTAGTCTGCGGCTCGATGGTAACCGGTAAAGCTGCTTCATAGAAGCTTCACCTCCGTGAGCGAAACTTGGCGCTTTACAGGGGGTGACAAATACGGTATAATAAACTGATATCATATTTTCGGCAGACGGTATGACTGCCCGGAAGGAGATGACTTTTTGCAGGTAAATCAAGTGCGGGCGGGTGCGATCCTCTCCTATGTCTCCATGGCAGTGAGCACCATCCTCTCGCTGGTATATGCCCCCATCATGAAGGGGCAGCTGGGGACCAGTGAATACGGCGTATACGGCTCCGTAGGCCCCATCATTGCATATCTTCTGCTGCTGAGTATGGGTCTGGGCAGCGCCTATATGCGGTATTACTCTCAGGCCAAGGTGGCGCAGGACCGCCGGACCATGGCCAAGCTGAACGGAATGTTTCTTGTGACCTACACGGTGCTGGGTCTGGTGCTGCTGGTGCTGGGCTTCACACTGGCGGCGCATCCCCAGAACGTGTTCGGTGCCAAGTGGACGGAGGAGGAGCTGGCGCTGGGTGCCGAGCTGCTGCGGATCATGTCCGTCAATGCGGCTCTGTCGTTCCCCATCAGCGTGTTCGAGTCCAATGTCAATATCAACGAGCGGTATCTGTTTTTGAAGCTGGTGGCCATGGCCAAGTCGGTGCTGAGCCCTCTGTTCTCCATCCCGCTGCTGCTGTTGGGGTATCACTCGCCGGCCATCGCTATCCTGAGTCTGATGCTGACCATCGTCAGCGGCGTGGTGGAGGCCTTCTACTGTCTCATCCGTCTGCGGATGCCCATCAGCTTCCGTGGCTACGACTTCGCCCTCATGAAGAGCATGATGGGCTTTACCTTCTATGTGTTCATCGCCGTGGTGGTGGATCAGGTGAACTACGGTATCGGTACCCTGATGACCACATGGATCCACGGCACGGAGCTCAGCGCCGTATACTATAACGCCAATCAGCTGAACGTGTACTATCTGTCCTTCGCCATGGCCATCTCCAATGTGCTGGCCCCCCGCGTACACCGCATGGTAGCCTCCAACACCCCCACCCGTGAGTTGGGGCGGCTGATGACCCGTGCAGGCCGTTTGCAATTCATCATGCTCATGTGCGTGTTTCTGGGCTTTGTGGCGGTGGGCCGCCCCTTCGTGGTGCTGTGGGCCAAGGGCGACGCCAGCTTTGCCATCGACTATCCCGTGGCGATTTTGCTGTTTCTCTCCACCATCATGTCCTCCATCCAGTTCGTGGGGCTGGAGATCCTGCGGGCCAAGGGGATGCACAAGTTCCGGGCCTGGGTCTATCTGGCGGCGGCAGGCGTCAACGTGGTGCTGATGATCCCCCTGTGCCGGAAGTGGGGTCTGCTGGGCGTTGCCAGCAGCATCCTTATCGTCACACTGCTGGGAAACGTCCTGCCCATCAACTGGTACTACCGCAGGAAGATCGGACTGGATGTGAGCCGCTTCTGGCGGCGTATCGCCCAGCTGCTGCCCTCCATGCTGGTGCCGGCTATCGTAGCGGTGCTGATCGCTCGCTTTGCTCAGGTGGGCAGCTACTTACAGATTGGTCTGTGGGGCTGCGTATTCATAGCCGTCTATGCCGGAAGCCTGTGGCTCTTCGGCATGAACCGCTATGAGCGGGGACTGGTCAGCAGTATGCTGGGCAAGATCTTCCGTCGTGGCCGCAGATAAGCCCTATAACGCAAAAAAGAACCGAACGGCCGTGCCGCTCGGTCCTTTTTTACAAAATCAGCAGGAGCCCGATGGCGATCAGGACCTCCTCGTCAGCCTCCTCACGGAACAGGAAAAAGAGGATCAATAGAAGCAGCAGATCCCCGGAGTCGATGTCCCCCAGATGGAGCCGGGACAGCAGCCGGTCCAGAAACCGTCCCTCCGGCGGACGGGGAGATGGCTCCTGCGGCTTGGGCGGCGGCCCTCCCGGCGGAGGACTGCCCGGTGACGAGTCGCCGCCCGGCGGCGGTGACGGGGGCTCCGACGGCGGGGGAGGGGGCGGTCGCCCGGAAACGGGCCCCGGAGCCGGTTCCTGTTGGGGGATGCGGCTGTATGCCCCCTGCTCGTTGCGGATGTACCGGTTATACACGCTATCCCTCCCATTCCGACAGGAATTTTTTCCCCAGATGGATGAGCCTTGCCAGATGTGCCGCCCGTTCCACCTTGCCCTGCTTTTCCGGCTTCAAAAACGGCCGCAGGGCGTTCAGCAGCTGCATGGAGGCGCTGTTGCTGCGGCCATATTCCTGTGCCAGCGGCAGAAGCTTCCCCAGCAGCGCCGGGTCCAGTCCGCCCAATCCGCCAAAGCCTGCCGTCCCTCCGCCCGCCTGATCCTCAGGAGCGGCGGGCGGAGGAGGTGGCGGCTCCGGTGTGCTCTTCTCTGCACCGCCCATAGTTCCGGAGAGCTGCTGAGCCAGCTGCATGATCCGGGCCATGCTGCCGGGGTCTGACAGCAGTGTATTCAGTTTCTCGTCCATCTCCGACACACTGCCGTCCTCCTCTCTATCCCTGCAGACTGTCCCGGATGCGCCGCAGCAAGGCGGCCCCCTCCGGGGTAGACATGACGCTCTTGAGCATCTGCGCCATCTGCAAGGTGTTGCCCGCCGCAGCCTCTCCGGCGGCCTGCTGAAGGGTGCGCCCACCGTCCCCGCCAGATAGAAGCTGCATCAGCCGCTGACCGTCGGCGGAGGTCATCAGCGACTGCACGGCCTTAGGGTCCCGGCGCAGTCGGTCGATAAGTTCCTTCTGATCCATAAGCTGCCTCCTTGGATAGGTCTTGATACTGCCAATATATGTGGCGGTAGCGGGAAAAGTGCCTGCTCCTCATGCAAAAAGCTGCCGGAAGCAATGCGTACTTCCGGCAGTCTGATATAAGTATTCAGTTTTCTGCGCCCTGCCCAAAGTCACAATAGGGCCGCAGGGTACACTCCCCGCACCTGGGAGAGCGGGCGGTGCAGACGGCCCGTCCATGGAGCACCATCCGGTGGCAGAAGTTGTTAGACTCCTCCGGCGGGATGCACTGCCGCAGCTGCCGCTCTACCTTCAGCGGGTCCTTGCTGCCGTCGGTAAGGCCAAGACGGCCGGTGATGCGGATGCAGTGGGTGTCGCAGACATATCCCTCCTGCCCGTAGATATCCCCCAGAACGAGGTTGGCAGTCTTACGCCCCACGCCGGGGAGCCGCAGCAGCTGCTCCATGGTGTCCGGCACTCTGCCGCCGAACGCCTCCCGCAGCATACGGGCCGAGGCTACGATATCCCGTGCCTTGGCACGCCAGTAGCCGCAGGAGTGGATGTATTGTCCCACCTCATCCACGTCCGCCTTTGCAAAGGCCTCCAGCGTGGGGTAGCGGGCGAAGAGCGCCGGGGTCACCAGATTCACCCGTGCGTCGGTACATTGGGCCGCCAGCCGAACGGAAAACAGCAGCTCATAGTCCTTGCCATAGTCCAGCGAGCATTGTGCGTCGGGGTACAAGGCCTTCAGCGCCGTGATGATGGCGGAGATATCCTGTTTGCTTTTCATCTGTGCATCACCTCCCGCCCATTGTACCAGACCGGCGGGAAAAATGCAAATAGGGGGTGCAAATCGGAAAAGAATGTGGTATAATCCAACTGATTTTGCGGACACGGAGCTTCCGGCCCGCAGCGAAGAGGAGGTGCCGTGATGCGGCCGCTGGCAGATGAAATACGACCTCAGACACTGGATGAGGTAGCAGGACAGAAGCACCTGCTGGGGGAGGGAGCACTGCTGCGCCGCCTCATCGAGAGCGGGGCGGAGGCCAACCTGATTTTCTACGGCCCATCCGGCACGGGGAAGACCACCATTGCCAACATCATCGCCCACCGGACGAAAAAGACCCTGTACCACCTCAATGCCACCACGGCGTCCCTGCAGGACGTAAAGGCGGTCATCAGCGACGTGGACACCATGCTGGCTCCTAACGGGGTACTGCTGTATCTGGACGAGATCCAGTACTTCAACAAAAAGCAGCAGCAGAGCCTGCTGGAGTTCATGGAGAACGGCAAGATCACCCTCATCGCCTCCACCACGGAGAATCCTTTTTTCTACGTGTATAACGCCCTCCTCTCCCGAAGCACGGTGTTCGAGTTCAAGGCCCTGACACCGGAGGAGACGGTACCTGCCGTGGAGCGGGCGCTGGCGCTCCAGCAGCAGCGCAGCAGCCTGCCCCTCTCGTGGGAGGAGGAGGTTCCCCGGCTCATCGCCGCCGGGTGCGGCGGGGATGTCCGCAAGGCTGTCAACGCTGTGGAGCTGCTGTATCAGTCCGCCAAGCCCAGGGACGGAGGGCTGCTCCTGACGACGGAGGATGCACAGGTGCTGGCCCAGCGCAGCGCCATGCGATATGACCGGGAGGGGGATCAGCACTACGACCTGCTGTCGGCGCTGCAAAAATCCATCCGTGGCTCGGATCCGGATGCGGCGGTGTACTATCTGGGGCGGCTGCTGGCGGCGGGAGATCTGCTGAGCCCCTGCCGCCGGCTGCTGGTCATCGCAGCGGAGGACGTGGGGCTGGCCTATCCACAGGCCATCGTGGTAACGAAGGCCTGCGTGGATGCTGCCCTGCAGCTGGGCCTGCCGGAGGGACGGCTCCCGCTGGCAGAGGCGGCGGTGCTGCTGGCCACAGCTCCCAAGTCCAATTCCGCCCACAATGCCATCATTGCCGCCATGCAGGACATCGACCGCGGCAAGGTGGGGCCGGTGCCACGGCACTTGCAGAATGTCCACGCCGACAGCGCCGGAACGGGGAAGGTCCCGACCTACAAATATCCCCACGTTTACCCCAATCACTATGTAAAGCAGCAATACTTGCCAGACCTTGTAAAGGACGCTGTTTACTACGAATACGGCCCCAACAAAACAGAGCAGGCCGCCAAGCGCTACTGGGACGAGATCAAGGGCGATAGCGCCAGCCGCTGACGCTGCCGCCGGTGATTTGATAGTGCAGCGGCGTGGGGAAGTCAGGCTGCCCCAGTTCCTGCACCATCTGCAGCTTGATCTTGCCGGTCTGAGGCTGGATGGAGCGGATGTAGACCGACACCAGCCGTCCCTCCGGGATATCCTCCCGGCTGTCCGCCAAGCCCGACAGGTTGGGCGTCAGCTCCACGAAGCAGCCATAGGGCTTACAGCTGCGGACAATGCCCGGTACGGTTTCGCCCACCTGGAAGCGGGCAGCGTTCTCCAGCCACGTTCCCAGCAGCTCCCTGTGACTGAGGACGATGCGCTTTTGCTGTGGGTCGATGCTCTGCACCACGGCACGGATGCGCTGGTGCAGGGCGAAGCGCTCCGCCGGATGGCGGATGCGTGCCACGGAGATATTCGCCAGCGGCAGCAGGGCCACAAGGCCACAGCCTACATCCACGAAGGCCCCAAAGGGTGCCAGATGCGTTACCTGCCCCCGAATCACCATGCCGGGCGTCCCGTGGCGCAGGATGTGCTCCATGGCCTCCTCCTGCGCCAGACGGCGGGAGAGGAGAAATTCCGTGCTGCCGTCGGCTGCTATGCGCTGACCTGTCACCTGAAAACAGACGCTGCGCCCCACGCAGGACAGCGCAGCGATATCCCGCTGAGCGCCGGAGAGAAACGGTGCCGCCACCTGATCCTGTGGGATGATGCCGCCGCAGCCTCCCGGCCGAAGGTGCAGATTGCGCTGGGCATCGCACCGCAGGACGGGAGAGGCGAGTGTTTCGTGGGACGCCAGTGCATCCTGCAGCTGCCGGAGCGTACAGGGCTTCCGGAATCCCTCCGGCAGCGGCCATTTATATTCTTCCATCATGACACACCCTTACATTCAGATATCCCATACTATGCGCCGGTACAGGCGTGCTTGAACGAAAGGAGCGCCTATGGATCTGAAGCTGCACGATATCGTAGAGATGAAAAAAGAACACCCTTGCGGCAGCCGCCGCTGGGAGGTGCTGCGGGTAGGGATGGACCTGAAGCTCCGCTGCTGCGGCTGCGGACACGAGGTCATGGCCCCCCGCCGAAAGCTGGAGAAAAGTATCAAACGCATGATCACAGAGGAGGAATCGATATGAGACCCAAATGGACCCGTTATCTGGCCATGGGCGTGGCTCTGCTGCTGGCTGTCTTGATGCTGGCAACGCTCATTGTGCCATACCTGAGCCTGTGAACCCACGGCCGGGGATCGGCGTATGCGGTACATGGGGAGAGGACCGATGGGGTCCTCTCTTTTTTTGACGCTTTTTTCCGGCGGCGGACGGTATAATGTGTCCAGCGGAAGGGGGGAGCGGCGTGACGGTGGTGTATCTGGACCGGGTGCTCCTGCTGAATCTGTTGGTAGACTATCTGCTGCTCCTGACCACGGCCCGGCTGGCGGGTATCCCCCTGCGGAGGGGAAGGCTGGCCCTGTGCGCTGCCGGCGGGGCATTGTATGCCGGGGCGGTGTTCCTGCCGGGGCTTAGCTGGCTGTCGCACCCTTTGTGCCGGACGGCTATGGGAGCCGCCATGGCGCTGGCGGCGTGGCGGCGGGAGGCCCATCCGTGGCGGCTGGCGGCGCTGTTTTTTCTGCTGGCCGGAGGGCTGGGCGGCCTGATACTGGCGCTGGGGCTGGCCTCCGGCTCCGTGGCGGCATATGTAGGGAGACTGTATCGGGCGGAGATCAGCTGGCCGGTGCTGCTGGGTGCAGCGCTGGGATTTTATGCGCTGCTGCATCTGGTATTCCGGCAGGCGGCCAGACATGGGGGAGGAGAGATCATGGACGCAACCATATCCATCGGAGGACAGAGTCGTGCCGTGCGGGTGCTGCACGACACGGGAAACACCCTGCGAAGCCCCGTCACCGGACAGCCGGTGCTGGTGCTGGAGCAGACGTCGCTGGGCGGGCTTCTGCCGCCGGAGGTGGAACGAATCGTGACCCGGCGGGCCCCGCCGGAGGAGCGCATGGCCCAACTCCACGCCACGGACTTGGGCAGACGGTTCAGTCTGCTGCCCTTTTGCAGCATAGGAGCCCCGGAGGGACTGCTGCTGGCGGTTTGCAGTGACAGCGTGCAGATCGGCGGCACTACATATCCCCGGACGCTGGTGGCCCTGTCGCCGGGGCCGGTCAGCGACGGCGGCGGGTATCAGGCCCTGTGGGGCGGAACGGAGGGGAGGAAGCATGAAAAAGCTGTTCAGGCGGCTGCTGGTGTGGCTGCACAGTCTGCGCAGGCGGGATAAGATCATGTACATCGGCGGCAGCGACACCTTGCCGCCGCCTCTGCCCAGAGAGGAGGAGACGGAGGTCATCGCCCGTCTGGAGCAGGGGGACCCACAGGCCCGGCAGACGCTCATCGAGCGGAATCTGCGGCTGGTGGTGTATATCGCCCGCCGGTTTGAAAACACCGGCATCAACATCGAGGACCTGATCTCCATCGGCACTATCGGACTCATCAAGGCCATCAACACCTTCCGGGCGGATAAGAACATCAAGCTGGCCACCTATGCCTCCCGCTGCATCGAAAACGAAATTCTGATGTTCCTGCGGAAAAACAGCAGCCAGCGGACGGAGGTGAGCTTCGACGAGCCACTAAACACCGACTGGGACGGCAAGGAGCTGCTGCTCAGCGACGTACTGGGGACGGAGGGGGACGTGGTGCTGCGGCCCATTGAGGCAGATGCAGACCGCAAGCTGCTCAGCGACGCCGTAGGGATGCTGTCCCAGCGGGAGCGGGCTATCATCACCATGCGCTTCGGCCTGTGGGGGCAGAAGGAGCTGACACAGAAGGAGGTGGCCGACCGCTTGGGCATCTCCCAGTCCTACATCTCCCGTCTGGAAAAACGCATCATCCTGCGTCTGCGGCGTGAGATCGTGAAAATGAGCTGAATAAAAGAGCTGTAAGGCAACTTAGCCTTACAGCTCTTTTTACCCATATCGGGGTTCTCAGGGCTCCAGAAACAGGGAGGCGGGCCGGTTGATGACCATCATGTTGTAGTATTTCAGCAGATGATAGTCGTCCTTATCCAGCTTCACGGTGTCCAGCAGCCGGTCGTTCTCCTCCAGCAACTCCTTGGAGATCAGCACCTTCAGGGCCACGGGGGCGAAGAAGGGGGAGCTGCCGATGCCGGAAAGCATCCCAACCGCCGGGGTGCGGGTTTGCATGGGGTTGAGCATACAGATGTACATTTTTTCCGCCGCATTGATCTGGTTGTGGAGAACCATATGGGTGATGGTGTCATAGGGCTTCATCTCGCCGGTAAAGAGGTGCTGACATTGATCCGGATCGTCGAAGCTCTCCACTCCCATATAGAGGATCACGTCGATGCCCTCGCCGTCGACGGCGGGGGAAAAGCGCAGCAGAGAGCGCACCAGCTGATGGGTGCGCCCGTCAAAGTAGTACATATAGGCCTGCGGGGTGTTGAAATAGAAATTGCCCGTCAGCACCTGCTCCTGATGAAATACCGGCGGCTGATAGTCGATAAAGCACTTCAGGTCGATATTCAGCGCCTGAGCAATGTCGTAGAGGGTCTCGATGTCGATGGTGATGGTGCCGTTTTCGTACTTGGAAAGGGTGGCCTTGCTCTTGTTGATCATGGCCGAAAACTGCTCGATGGTGTAGCCACGGCTCTTGCGGTACTTCTTGATCCGCTGGCCCACATGATAGGAAAAGGAACCCATAGATAGCCTCCTTGTATATATTCGTACTGATTATAGCAGGCGTTTTATGACAAGTCAACTGAAAGTTTCATTTTGTGAAACAATGGGAAAGGAGTTGGTTATTTTACCTTGTATTTGGAGATAGTATCTGGTATAATCGACATGATCTTATGCCGATAGGAGAAAACTTCTTTGAACTATTTGCAAGAACTATGGGCAGCGCTGGACTTCGGCTCCCTTCGAAATATTTTACTGCGGCTGGCATCGGTATTCCTGTGTCTGACCACCCACGAGACCTGCCACGGGCTGGCGGCCTATGCCCTGGGAGACCCCACCGCCAAGCGGATGCACCGGCTGAGTCTGAATCCACTGCGGCACATCGACTGGATGGGTCTTCTGATGATGGTGACGCTGGGCTTCGGCTGGGCCAAGCCGGTGCCGGTGGATCCCCGCTACTTCAAAAAGCCCAAGCAGGGCATGGCGCTGACGGCGCTGGCGGGGCCGGTTTCCAACTTTCTTCTGGCACTGGTGCTGCTGGTGGGCGCCCGGATCATGGTGGACCACGCCGCCTATTCGGCACTGAATCAGGGGATACTGGACTTTCTAGTGTCTACGGCGGTGCTCTCCATCGGTCTGGGCCTTTTCAATCTGGTGCCAATCCCGCCGCTGGACGGTGCCAAGGTGCTGTTCTCCCTGCTGCCGGATCGGATGTACGACACGATGCTGCGGTATGAGCGCATCGGAATGTTCGTGCTGTGGGGCCTGGTGCTGCTGGACGTAGGCAGCGGGGCGCTGAACAGCGCCATTGCGTGGGTATTTCGGATATTCTGCCGGATCGTCGGCCTTTCTTGAGGTGTCAACATTGGATCATCCCATTTTCAAACTGGAAAAAGTGGTACAGCCCAAAACAGGGGAGACACTGGAGGACTTCGAGGGGCCTCTGGATCTCATTCTGTTTCTGCTGAACAAGAATAAGATCGAGATACAGGATATCCCCATTGCACTGATTCTGGACCAGTATCTGGCGTATCTGGAGCAGCGCAAGCAGATGGATTTAGAGGTGGCCAGCGAATTTGTCACCATGGCGGCTCACCTTATGTACATCAAGACCCGGATGCTGCTGAGCATTGAGGATGAAGAGGCCCAGAGCGAGATGGACGCCCTGATCCAGTCTCTGGCGGAGCGGCAGCGTGGGGATGCCTACGCCCGCATCCGGAAGCTGACGGAGCGCATGGGACCCATGAGCGAGTTTGGCCGCAGCATCCTGACTCGTGGGCCGGAGCCCATGAAGCGGGGCAAGGTATACGAGTACGATCAGGAGCCGGGGGATCTGGTCATTACTATGCAGGAAGTGCTGGACCGCCGGGGTCAGGCGGAGACACCGCCGCTGCGGGCCTTTGACGAGATCGTCAAGCGGGAGCCGTATCCGGTGGAGCGGAAGGCCAAGGAGTTGGTGGAGCGGCTGAAAAGGAACGGCATCACCAGGTTTTTGCTGCTGTTCCGTGGCAGCCGCAGCCGCAGCGAGTTGGTGGCTACATTCATGGCGGTGCTGGAGCTGTGCCGGAACCATATCATCCGGTTGGCGGGCTCTGCCGCCGACTGCACGGTGACCTGTCAGGAGACGGAGGAGGAATGAGCGTGGAAACACGGGAAATGAAAGAGATCGAGGCCGCCGTGGAGGGCATCCTGTTTGCCTCCGGCGAACCGGTGCATATCGACCGCATCTGTCTGGCGGCGGAGTTGGATCGACCAACAGCGGAGCTTGTGCTGCAAAAGCTTATGGACTATTACAGCTTTGAGCGGCGTGGGATGCGGCTGCTGCGTCTGGAGGACAGCTGGCAGCTGTGCTCCGCCCCGGAGTATGCCGACGTTATCCGTCGGGCCTTTGAGATACGCAAGCCCGCCAAGCTGTCCCAGCCGGCGCTGGAGGTGATGACCATCATCGCCTACTACCAGCCCACCACACGGGCCTATGTGGACCAGATCCGTGGCGTGGACAGCTCCTATACCGTGGGGCTGCTGCTGGACCGGCATCTTATCGAGGAGTGCGGGCGGCTGCAGGTGCCGGGAAGACCACGGCTGTACCGCACCACCAAAGCGTTCCTCCGGGCGTTCCACCTGAACTCGCTGGAGGATCTGCCGGAGATGCCGGGGATGGAGACCGACGGCCAGCTGCGTCTGGCGGAGGACGGCTCCGTGCTGAATGATACAAATGCGTAAGATTGCCGTATAAACGGCGAAAGGGGGGAGTGGCTTGGCGGCACTGTGGATCATCGGCGGCATTTTGCTGCTGCTTATCCTGCTTCTGCTGCTGCGGGTGGGAGTACACCTCCGCTTCGGTGAACAGCTGGAGCTGACGGTCATAGCCGGTCCGGCCCGCATCCGGCTGCTGCCCCGGCCGGAAAAGACGGAGACAGAGCAAAAGACCAAGCAGAAGAAAAAAGCCAAGGGAGAAGCACAGGAGGAGAAGAAGCCTGCCAAGCAGCGGGAAAAGCTCTCTCTGAGCTTCGACGATGTCCGCTCGGCGCTGCCGTACCTGTGGGAGGGCCTGAAGCGGGCGCTGGCTCGGACCCGGCGGCGGATGCGGATCGACCCCCTGCGTCTGTCCGTGGTCTTTGCCGGGGAGGACCCTGCTGCCGTGGCGCAGACCTATGGCTGGGCCAGCAGCGCCATGTGGACGCTGATGCCCCAGCTGGAGCGGCTGCTGAAGATACCGGACCCGCACATCCATCTGGGAACGGATTTCGGTGCAGCCCGCACCCAAATAGAGGGAGAGGCAGGTGTCGCTTTCCGCATCGGTGATCTGCTCATCATCGGCTTGGGCTTCGGCATCCCGCTGCTGAAATGGCTGCGGAAACGGAAAAAGGAAATCGAACAATCTGTGAAAGCGGCTCCGCCGCCGGCACAGGAGCAGATCGCATCATAAAGAAAGGAAGCTATACTATGGAAAACAACGAGAAGAAGAATCACTCCCTTATTGATCTGATGGATGCCTCCATGAGCAAAATTCGGGAGATGGTGGACTCCAACACCATTATCGGTGAGCCCATCCAGACGCCGGACGGCGTGACCCTGATCCCCGTGTCCCGGCTGAGCTTCGGCTTTGGCTGCGGCGGCGGGGACTACGGCAAGCAGACTCCCGCTATGTTCGGCGGCGCCAGCACTGCTGGTGTGAAGGTGGAGCCGGTGGCGTTTCTGGTGGTGAAGGACGGTGTGACCCGTGTGCTGCCGGTGGGCGTGCCTGCCGTGACCACGGCGGCCCGCATGGTGGAGATGGTCCCGGAGGTCATGGACCGGGTGGAGCACTTTATCGACAAGAGAAAAGAGGAAAAAGAGAGCTTCTGACGGAATAGAATAGGATCACCTGAGGGAAGAGGGTGATCCTGTGTACAAGCAAATCCTGACGGCAGTGACGGTGATCGTGCTGCTGTGCCTGCCCACGGCGTGGGCGGCAGATACTTCCGCTACAGCGGCCATTCTCATGGACGGCGATACGGGGGAGGTCCTGTACGAAAAGAATCCCGACCGGCAGATGCTCATTGCCAGCACCACCAAGCTGATGACAACCTTGGTGGTGCTGGAGCGTGGCGGTCTGGGGGATGTGGTCACGGTGACCCAGCAGCACATAGCGGAGGGCTCCTCCATGTATCTGAAGCCCGGCGACCGGGTGACGGTGGAGGAGCTTCTGTACGGTCTGCTGCTGTGCTCCGGCAACGATGCGGCGCTGGCTCTGGCGGACCACTGCGGCGGTCTGGAGCGCTTTGTGGCGGAGATGAACCGCAAGGCGGCGGAGCTGGGCATGACCGGTACCTCCTTTGCAAATCCCAACGGTTTGGATCAGGAGGGTCACTATTCCACGGCACGGGACATGGCCCGTCTGGCGGCCTGCGCCGTAAAAAACGAAACACTTGTGCGGCTGTGCTCCACCCGCAGCGTTACGGTGGGCGGCCGCACCATGACCAATCATAACCGCCTGCTCCGCAGCATCGACGGGTGCATCGGTCTCAAGACCGGCTACACCCGTGCGGCGGGGCGGACGCTGGTGAGCTGCGTCCGGCGAAACGGACGGACCCTGGTTGCCGTCACGTTACAGGACGGCAACGACTGGGCGGATCACGCCGCCCTGTATGAATTTGGCTTCGGGTCGTAAGGAGGGATCCCATGGAGGAACGTCTGCAAAAATGGATCGCCCGCTGCGGTGTCTGCTCCCGCCGGGCGGCAGAGGAACTGCTGCGGCAGGGGCGTGTGACCCTCAACGGCCGGGTGGCTGGGCTGGGAGAGAGCGGCGACCCGGAGCGGGATACCCTGCTGGTGGACGGAAGGCCTGTGGCTGCGGCACCGGAGCCGGTGTATCTGATGCTGAACAAGCCCAGAGGGTACGTCACCACCCTTTCCGACGAGCGGGGCCGCAAAACGGCGGCGGAACTGGTGGCGGACTGCGGCCGGAGAGCGTTCCCCGTGGGACGGCTGGATAAGGATTCCGAGGGGCTGCTGTTATTCACCAATGACGGGACCCTGACCCAACAGCTGCTGCACCCCCGGCATCAGGTGGACAAAGTCTATCAGGTGACGGTATCCGGCGCTCTGGAGGGGGCCGAGGAACGGCTCTCCCGGATGCGGATGCTGGAGGGGGAGCCCATTCAACCGGCACAGGTGCGCCGTCTGTCCCAAAAAGGGGAGACGGCGGTGTTGGAGGTGATCATCCATCAGGGCAAGAACCGGCAGATCCGCCGGATGTGCCGTCAGGCGGGGCTTTCCGTGCTGCGGCTGCGGCGGGTGCAGGAGCATACCCTGCATTTGGGGAACCTTCCATCTGGCAAGTGGAGATACTTAACAGATGAGGAATTACAAGACTTGAAGGGAAGCGATGGGGTTGAATAACAACGTGCTGCATACCATTCGCCAGCAAATGCCACAGTTTTCCAAGGGACAAAAGCGCATTGCCGCCTACATTCTGGAGCACTATGACAAGGCGGCCTTTATGACCGCCAGCCGGCTGGGACAGATGGTGGAGGTCAGCGAGTCCACGGTGGTGCGCTTCGCCGCCCAGCTGGGCTACGAGGGCTATCCGGAGATGCAGCGGGATCTGCGGGAGCTGATCCGTGGAAAGCTCACCTCTATCCAGCGCATTCAGGTGTCCAACGACCAGATGCAGGGGGATCTGCTGACCAGCGTCATGCAGCGGGATATGGACAGTCTCCGTACCGCCATCGAGCAGGTGGACCGGGGGCAGTTCGAGCAGATGGTGGACAAGCTGCTGAAGGCACAGCACATCTACCTGCTGGGGATGCGCTCGTCATCGTTTCTGACGGGGTATCTGAACTTCTATTTCCGCCTGATCTTCAAAAATGTGACACTGGTGCAGAACGCCGTGGCAGGGGAGACCTTCGAGCAGCTGGTGCAGGTGCAGCCCGGTGATGTGCTGCTGGCTATCAGCTTTCCCCGGTACTCCAAAATGACCGTCAATGCCGTGCAGTACGCCAGAGAAAAGGGGGCGGATGTGGTGGCCATCACCGACAGTACGCTGGCCCCCCTGTATCCGCTGGCCTCGGCAGCGCTGCTGGTCCGCAGTGACATGATTTCCTTTGTGGACTCCATCACAGCGCCGCTGAGTCTGCTGAATGCCCTGATCGTCACGGTGGGTCAGCGGAAAAACGAAGAGGTGCCGGAAACCTTCTCCGAGCTGGAGCGGGTCTGGTCACAATACAGTGTGTTCGGGAAAACGGAAGATGAGTAAAAGAGTGGTAGTTATCGGCGGGGGAGCAGCCGGAATGATGGCGGCCATTGCCGCTGCCGGCCGAGGGGCGCAAGTCACGCTGATCGAGCCCAACGAGCGGTTGGGAAAAAAACTGAATATCACGGGAAAAGGACGCTGCAACGTCACCAACAACTGTACGGAGGAGGCACTTCTGCAAAATATCCCCCGTAATGGAAAATTCCTTTACAGTGCTTTTTCCACCTTTAATAGCCAGGATGTCATGGCTTTTTTTGAGGAGTTGGGTGTCCCCTTAAAAACGGAGCGGGGCAACCGGGTCTTTCCCCAGTCTGATTGCTCCTTCGATGTATCCGGTGCTCTGAAGCACCGACTGGATCGCCTGAAGGTGCACTGGTCGCACGACCGGGCGGTTTCCATCGAGACAGAGGAAGGTGCTGTCAACGGCGTCCGTGGTGAGAAGGATACCTACCCGGCGGAGGCGGTGGTGCTGGCCACCGGCGGCGTCAGCTATCCCGCCACCGGATCCACCGGCGACGGCTACCGCATGGCGGCGCAGCTGGGGCATGAGATCGTCCCGCCCCACGGTTCACTGGTTCCGCTGGTCAGTGAGGACGAGGCCTGCCGGCAGATGCAGGGGCTGGCTCTGAAAAACGTAGAGCTGACGGTGCTGAACCGGAAAGGGAAAGCCATCTTCCGGGAATTTGGCGAGATGCTGTTCACCCACTTCGGCGTCTCCGGGCCGCTGGTGCTGTCGGCCAGCGCCCATCTGCGGAATTGGGAGAAGGAGACCTACCGTCTCAGCATCGACTTAAAGCCTGCGCTGGACGAACAGAAGCTGGAGAGCCGCATCCTGCGGGATCTGGGTGAGGCCCCCAACCGCAGCGTGGAGCGCATCTTTTCCGGTCTGGTTCCCCACAGCATGGTGCCGGTGATACTGAACCGTCTGGAGATGGACCCCCAGCAGCAGGCCAACGCCGTGACCAGAGAGCAGCGCCGTGCGCTGGTGCAGCTGCTGAAGCACTTCACCATGCCCGTCACTGGGCCACGGCCTGTGGCGGAGGCCATCATCACCTCCGGCGGCGTGAAGGTAGGGCAGGTGCAGCCTGCCACCATGGCCTCCAAGCTGGTACAGGGGCTGTATTTTGCCGGGGAAATTCTGGATGTAGACGCCTATACGGGCGGTTTTAATTTGCAGATCGCATGGGCCACCGGCCATTGTGCCGGGGTCAGTGCCGCAGAGGAATAAGGAGCGAATCGCATGGATAACAAGAGATACGCCGTGGCCATTGACGGCCCCTCCGGCGCAGGGAAAAGCACACTGGCCAAGGCCGCAGCGGCAGAACTGGGCATCCTCTACGTGGATACCGGGGCCATCTACCGCACCATCGGCCTGTACGCCTGCCGCCGGGAGGCAGACCCGCATGATTTGGCGGCCATCATCGCCCTGCTGCCGGACATTCAGGTGAGCATGGCCTACGGTGAGGACGGCCTGCAGCATATGCTGCTCAACGGGGAGGACGTGACGGACGTCATCCGCCGTCCGGAAATCTCCCGCTGGGCCTCGGTGGTCTCCGCCATCCCGGAGGTACGGGCCTTTCTGCTGGAGATGCAGCGGGAGCTGGCCCGCAGCCACAGTGTGGTGATGGACGGTCGTGACATTGGCACGGTAGTGCTGCCGCAGGCGGAGGTAAAGATCTTCCTGACGGCCTCGCCGGAGATTCGGGCCCAGCGCCGCATGAAGGAGCTGGAGCAGCGGGGAACGCCGCAGCCCTACAATCAGGTGCTCTCGGATATCCTCCAGCGGGATTGGGCAGACAGCCACCGGGAGACGGCTCCCCTGCGGCAGGCCGAGGACGCTTTGCTGCTGGATACCAGCCATTTGGACTTTGACCAGAGCCGGGAGGCCCTGCTGCACATGATAAAGGAGAGGATCGGATGGTAAAAAATCGCTTTTACCGCTTTATCCGGGCCACATGGCGGCCCTTTGCCACGTTTCTTCACCCGCTGCGGGTGGAGGGACTGGAAAATCTCCCCAAGGATCAGCCGGTACTGCTGTGCGCCAATCACTCCAGCGCCGTGGACCCCATCCTGCTGATATGCGCCATGCGGCAGGACTTCCCCCTGCGGATCATGGCCAAGAAGCAGCTGATGAAAATTCCCGTGGTGGGAGCCTTTCTGCGGGCCATCGGCGTATTCGGTGTGGATCGGGGAAACTCCGACATCGCCGCCGTCAAGACCTCCATCCAGAGCTTGCGGGACGGCTGGAATCTGCTGGTATTCCCGGAGGGGACACGGGTCAAGGAGCCCGGCAGCGTGGATGTCAAAGGCGGCGTAGGCATGATGGCTATTCGCTCCGGCGTGCCGCTGGTGCCGGTGTTCATCGGCCGGGACAAGCGCCTGTTTCACCGGGTGTCCATCATCATCGGAAAGCCCTACGACCCGGTATATACCGGCCGGAAGGGAACGGCGGAGGAGTATCAGTCCAACGCCGAGGAGATCATGCGTCGGGCCTATGCGCTGGGAGGAATCCAATGGCAGAGGTAAGAGTAGCTAAAAGCGCCGGTTTCTGTTACGGCGTGGAGCGGGCTGTGAAGCTGGCGGAGGAGACAGCCCGTGAAAAGGGCGGCTGCGCCATGCTGGGCAGCATCATCCACAACGTCCATGTGGTGGCGGAGCTGGAGGCGCTGGGGGCCAGACAGGTGGACTCCGTGGAGGAGGTCCGCCCCGGCGAGACGGTGATCATCCGCTCCCACGGGGAGCGCAAGGAGGTCTTTGACCGGCTGGAGCAGCTGGGAGCCGTGTGTGTCAACGCCACCTGTCCCAACGTGCTGCGGATCCAGCAGCTGGTGGCGCAGGCCGACCGGGAGGGGCGTATCCCCCTTATCATTGGGGAGCCTCGGCATCCGGAGGTCATGGGTGTGGCCAGCTGGTCGGATCGCAGCGTCATCTTTCCGGGGCCGGAGGAGCTTGAAAAATGGCTCCTGCAGGAGCCTTCCCGGCAGTCTCTGTCCCTGACGGCGGTGGCTCAGACCACCTGCATCCGAACAATTTGGGAAACTTCCAAAGAAATTTTAAAAAAACTGTGTACAAACGCAAAAATCTTTGATACAATATGTAGCGCTACGCATAGGCGTCAGTTGGAGGCAGCCGAATTGGCAGCTCAGGCTGACGTAATGGTCGTGGTCGGAGATCGTAAAAGTGCCAACACGAAGCATTTAGCGGAGATCTGCCGTAAGGCTTGCCCTGTCGTGTATCAGATCGAACAGGCGGGGGAGCTGACGACGGGCTTTCTTTCCGGATGCACAATGGCGGGGCTTACGGCCGGCGCGTCCACCCCGGCGGGCATCATTAAGGAGGTATATACAACAATGAGCGAAGAAATCAAGAACATGGAACCCCAGGAAGAGAGCTTTGAGGAACTGCTGGACAAATCCTTTAAGACTTTAAATACAGGAGAGAAGGTAACCGGTATCGTGACGGCCGTGGGTCCCACCGAGGTTCAGGTGGATTTGGGCTGCAAGCAGGCAGGCTATATTTCCGCGGAAGAGTTGTCCGCCGATTCCAGCGTGAAGCCTGAGGACGTGGTGAAGGTGGGTGACGAGATCGAGACCTACATCATCCGTGTCAACGACGTGGAGGGCTACGCTATGCTCTCCAAGAAGCGTCTGGACGCCGTGAAGGTCTGGGAGGATATCGCTGAGGCCTGCGAGAACAAAACCACTCTTGAGGGCAAGGTCACCGAGGAGAACAAGGGCGGCATCGTCGTCAACGTCAAGGGCGTGCGTGTGTTCGTTCCCGCCTCTCAGAGCGGTCAGCCCCGTGGTGCCGATCTGAGCCAGATGATCGGCCAGACCGTCTCCCTGCGGATCACCGAGGTCAATCGCGCCCGCCGCCGTGTGGTGGGCTCCATCCGTGCCGTGCAGTATGAGGAGCGTCAGGCTGCTCAGGCCGCCATCTGGGAGAGCATCGAGGTGGGTAAGCACTATACCGGCACCGTCAAGTCCATGACCAGCTATGGCGTGTTTGTGGACATCGGCGGCGTGGACGGCATGGTACATATCTCCGAGCTGTCCTGGTCCCGCATCAAGAACCCCGCTGAGGTGGTTTCTGTGGGCGACACGCTGGATGTGTACGTCATCTCCTTCGATCCTGAGAAGCACAAGATCTCTCTGGGTGTGAAGGACCGTTCCTGCAATCCTTGGGACAAGTTCATGGAGACCTACAAGGTGGGCGACGTGGCTTCCGTCCGTATCGTGAAGCTGATGACCTTCGGCGCTTTCGCTGAGGTCGTTCCCGGTGTGGATGGCCTGATCCACATCTCCCAGATCGCCGATCGCCGCATCGAGAAGCCCGGTGACGTTCTGTCCGAGGGCCAGATCGTGGATGCCAAGATCACCGCTGTGGATGAGGAGAAGCAAAAGATCTCCCTGTCCATCCGTGCTCTGCTGAACGACGGGGACGAGGACGCCGAGTAAGCGTATCCTGAATAAGCTGTAAAACTGGCCCTCCGAGTATGCCGGAGGGCCAGTTGTTTGTATGTGCAACCAGAACCGAAAAAAGACACCCCGGTCAGTCAACTGGCCGGGGCGTTCGTTTACCATATTTGTCCGTGCAGGATGTATTTCTTGTAGCTGTGCCGGAAGTAGGCCCACTCGGCAATGCCCGTGATGGCCCAGGAGAAGATGTACAGCAGGAACAGGGAGGGGATGGTGCCGAAGTAGGCGAACACCGTGTACACCCAGATGACCCGGAACACGCAGGAGCCCATGATGACGATGATGGTGGGGATGATGCTGCGCCCAATTCCACGGGAGGCGGCAATGCTGGCGTCCATCAGGGCGCTGACGCCGAAGGAGAAGCCCATGATCTTCAGCCGCTGCATACCGGCGGCGATCACGTCCGCCTCATTGGCGAAAAGTCCAAGGAACTTGTCTCCGAACAGCAGCAGCAGTCCGCCGCAGATGCTGCCCACCAGAAAGGAATACAGCAGAACGATACGGTAGCTCTTGAGGATACGATCCGTCTTTCCGGCACCCCAGTTGCGGCTGACAAAGGTGGCGCAGCCGGTATAGAAGGCAGACATCATATTGAAGATCAGCGTATCGGCGTTGGCAGCTGCCGAGCTACCGGATACCATCACCGAATCGAAGCTGTTGACGCCGATCTGTACGAAGAGGTTTGCAACGGCAAAGATGGCGTTTTGCAGGCCGGAGGGGATGCCGATCATCAGCACCCGCTTGGCGGCGGCCTTGTCGATGCCCAGCTTTTTCAGATGCACTCTGCAGGCATCCTTTTGGCTCATCAGATGCCGCATGATCAGTAGAGCGGACAGCCACTGGGCGATGGCGCTGGCGGTGGCCACACCGAGGGCGGCCATGTGGCACTGGATCACAAAGAACAGGTTCAGGGCCACATTCACCACGCCGGCAATGCTCAGATACAGCAGAGGCCGCTTTGTGTCCCCGGCGGCACTGAGGACACCATTGCCGAAGTTGTATACCGCCATGGCCGGCATACCCAGAGCGTAGATCCGCAGATACCCCACGGCGCCGGGCAGCAACTCCTCCTTGGTATTCAGCAGCAGCAGCATGGGCTTCGCCAGCAGCAGACAGACCAGACACACCACGATACCGATACCGCTGCAGATGAGCAGGGAGGTGTGGATGGTCTTCTCCACGTCCTCATGACTGCCCAGCCCCAGTCCACGGGCCACGACCACGTTGACACCGCTGCCGATGCCAATGAGCAGTCCCGTAAACAGGGATACCAGCAGAGTGGTGGAGCCCACAGCGCCCAGCGCCAGATAGTCGGCAAATTTACCGGCAATGGCCACGTCGCTGAGGTTGAACAGCACCTCCAGCACCTGCGTCATCATCAGCGGCAGGCTGAACAGCAGAATATTTTTCCACAGGGACCCTGTGGTTATTTCAATCGAAAATAAACTTTTTTTCCCGTTTTTCTCCATCATATGTTCCTCTTTTTCACCATTTTTCCTCTCACGATCATACAGTATAGCACGGCGCACATCCTTCCACAACCCCTGCTGCTGCCATTTTTTAATGGGATTCCCTACATAGAAATTGTGCAATATGCTGTATAAATCAAAGGAAAGCCTGTGAAAAACACCGAAAAGGAAAAGCCACCCCGATCTATTGGGTCGGCAGCGGCTTTTGTCCGGTATTTACGCTCTCCGCAGCTCCTTCAGCTCCTGCCAGATCTGAAGGAAGGCGGCATCCTCGCCCTGCTCCTTCAGAAGCAGCAGCCACCGGGTCAGCAGCTCACTGGTTTCCGGATGGATGAAGCCGTGGCCGTGCTCCGACCGGCACAGATGTCCCTTGGAGTGCTGGAAATAGTCGTAGGGAGAGGCATCGGTGTATTTCTCCTTCTGATACACCCGGCAGGCGGCGATGCGGTCACAGAACATCTCCGCCACATACTTCACCGGCATCTTGCAGCCGCCGATGAAGGGCGTTCCGTCCTCGCCCCGGCAGTAGTCGATCCAATATTCAAAATGGTGGCGGTTGCGGCCCTTGTGGTGGAGCCATGACAGGCTGACGCCGTTGACCAGCCGCTCCTGATCGTTGGGACTGCGGTAGCCCTGATAGTATTTGGCGCTGCGCCAGAACTCCGTGGGGCTGTATTTGCTGAGATCATGGGTCAGTCCCTGCCAGTACAGTCCCAACCGGAAGCAGTATTTCCGCACCAGATGGCGGTGTCGGTTCACGGTACGCAAATGCTCCAGAATATGCAAGGCGGCGCCTCCTCTCTTAGATACTCCCTATTATAACACCGCCCCGCCCAGAGGGAAAGGGGAACTTGACTTTTTTCCGGGAGTGTATTATACTGCATACATATTGTGTAACGGCACAGAAGGGAAGCAGTAAGCGGAGTGCGGAAGCCAAGAGAGGGAGCGGCAGGTGTAAGCTCTCGTGATGCGCCGCCCAAGTCGTCCCGGAGCCTTGGACTGAACACGGCAGTAGGTCCCAACGGTTTGCCCTCCGTTATCGGGGCGGGGCGCTTGCCCTATGAGTGCGGGAGTCATCCCGAACAACAGGTGGTACCACGGATCACAGTCCGTCCTGTTCCGCATCGGCGGAGCGGGGCGGTTTTTTTGATGATAAAATCCAAATCAGAAGGAGAGAACATATGCGTAAAGAATTGCCGAAGGTATACGATCCCCGTGAGGTGGAGCCGCATATCTATCAGATGTGGATGGACAACGGCTGCTTCAAGGCGGACGCCGACCCGAAGAAGAAGCCCTTTTCCATCGTCATGCCTCCCCCAAACGTCACCGGCCAGCTGCACATGGGCCACGCCATGGACTCCACGCTGCAGGATATCCTCACCCGCTTCAAGCGGATGCAGGGCTATTCCGCCCTGTGGCTTCCCGGCACCGATCACGCCGGTATCGCCACCCAGATCAAGGTGGAGGAGCGACTGCGGGAGGAGGAGCACCTGACCCGCTATGATCTGGGTCGTGAAAAGTTCCTGGAGCGTGTCTGGGCCTGGAAGGAGAAGTACGGCAACCGTATCGTGGAGCAGCAGAAGAAGATGGGTGCCTCCTGTGACTGGTCCCGCTCCCGGTTCACCATGGACGAGGGCTGCTCTCAGGCGGTGCGTGAGGCCTTCTGCGAGCTATATGACAAGGGTCTCATCTACAAGGGAAGCCGCATCATCAACTGGTGTCCCCACTGTCTGACGGCGCTGTCCGATGCCGAGGTGGAGTATACCGACAAGCCCGGCCACCTGTGGCATATCCGCTACCCGTTGGCCGACGGCAGCGGCGATATCGTGGTGGCCACCACCCGGCCTGAAACTATGATGGGCGACACCGGCGTGGCGGTAAACCCGGAGGACGAGCACTTCAAGCACCTCATCGGCAAGACCTGCATCCTGCCCATCATGAACCGTGAGATCCCCATTGTGGGTGATGATTACTGCGAGATCGGCTTCGGCACCGGCGCCGTGAAGATGACCCCTGCCCACGATCCCAACGACTTCGAGGTGGGCCTGCGCCACAATCTGGAGGTGATCCGTGTCATCAACGACGACGGCACCATCAACGAAAACGGCGGCAAGTACAACGGCATGGACCGCTACGAGTGCCGCAAAGCCATCGTCAAGGATCTGGAGGAGCAGGGCTATCTGGTCAAGACCGAGCCCTATTCCCACAACGTCGGCACTTGCTACCGCTGCCACAACGACGTGGAGCCCCTGATCTCCGCCCAGTGGTTCGTGAAGATGGAGCCTCTGGCCAAGGAGGCCATCCGGGTGGTGAAGGACGGCACCATCAAGTTTGTACCGGAGCGCTTTACCAAAACCTATATCAACTGGATGGAGAACGTCCATGATTGGTGCATCTCCCGTCAGCTGTGGTGGGGCCACCAGATCCCCGCATGGTACTGCGACGAGTGCGGACACATCAACGTCAGCCGTCAGAATCCCACCCGGTGCGAAAAGTGCGGCTGCACCCATCTGACCCGTGAGGAGGACGTGCTGGATACGTGGTTCAGTTCCGCTCTGTGGCCCTTCTCCACGCTGGGCTGGCCCAACAAGGACTCCGAGGACCTGAGGTACTGGTATCCCACCTCCGTGCTGGTCACCGGCTACGATATCATCTTCTTCTGGGTGGCCCGTATGATCTTCTCCGGCATGGAGCAGATGAAGCAGGAGCCCTTCAAGACGGTGTTCATCCACGGTCTGGTCCGGGATGACAAGGGACGCAAGATGTCCAAGTCTCTCGGCAACGGCATTGACCCGCTGGAGATGGCGGACAAGTTCGGTGCCGATGCCCTGCGCTTCAACCTCATCACCGGCAATAGCCCCGGCAACGATATGCGCTTCTTTGTGGAGAAGTGTGAGGCCATGCGGAACTTTGCCAATAAGATCTGGAATGCCTCCCGCTATGTGATGATGAACCTCACCATCGACCATGTACAGCTACCGGAGCAGCTGGAGCTGGAGGACAAGTGGGTTCTCAGCAAGCTGAATACCCTCATCCGGGAGGTCACGGATAATATGGAGGCCTATGAACTGGGCGTGGCCTCCGCCAAGATCTACGACTTCATTTGGGACACCTACTGCGACTGGTACATCGAGCTTACCAAGGCCCGGCTGTACGGCGAGGACGAGGAGGCCAAGCTGGCGGCTCAGAACGTGCTGTGCTATGTGCTGCTGCGGGTGCTGGAGCTGCTGCATCCCTTCATGCCCTTCATCACCGAGGAGATCTGGCAGGCGCTGCCTCACGAGGGCGATTTCCTGATCCGGGCCCAGTGGCCGGAGTATCAGGAGCGCTTCGCCTTTACTCAGGAGGAAAACGCCATGGAGGCGGTGAAGGACGCCATTTCCGCCGTCCGGGCCCGGCGCTCCGAGATGAACGTGCCGCCCTCCCGGAAGGCCAAGATCCTCATCGTCACTCAGACCCCGGATATCTATGCCGGCGGACGTGACTTCATCATGCGGCTGGCCTACGCCAGCGAGGTGGAGGTTCAGGCGCAGTCTCCGGAGGATCTGAAGGGTATGGTCACCGTGGCCACCCACAACGCCACCCTCTATCTGCCTCTGGCGGAGTTGGTGGACATCCGGCAGGAGTTGGAGCGCATCGCCAAGGAGAAAACCAAGGCGGAGGAGAATCTGGCCCGCATCGAGAAGAAGCTGCAAAACGAGAGCTTCGTGTCCAAGGCCCCGGAGGCCGTGGTCAATGCCGAGCGGGAGAAGGCTGACAAGGCCCGTGCGCTGATCGCCAAGCTGGAGGAGTCCGCGGCGGCCATGCGTGGCTAATTTTTCCAAGCCCCCGTTTTTGACAGAAAATAACCGCTTCATCATGTATAATCACCGCAGATCGAAGGATCTGCGGTGATTTTATTTTTTGCACGAAGGAGCGATCCCAATGGAAGTTTCTGTAAAATGCGAGGCCCGCCATATCTGCATCCGCCTCTCAGGTGAGCTGGACCACCACAGCGCTAAGGGGCTCCTGCGGCGGCTGGATCAGGAGATTGAGAAGGCCCTGCCTACACAGCTGACGCTGGATCTCTCCGGCGTGACCTTTATGGACAGCTCCGGCATCGCCCTGCTGATCCGGGCCCGGCAGCGGATGCAGGAGCTGGGCGGCACGGCAGATGTCTGCGGTGCCGCAGCACAGGCCCGCCGAGTGCTGGATGCGGCGGGGCTCCAACGTTATCTGACCATACGATGAGAGGGGAGTACATATGAAGCGGAGACCGGAGAACTATGTGACCTTGGAATTTTTGAGCCGCAGCAGCAACGAGGGCTTTGCCCGTCTGGCCGCAGCGGCCTTTGCCGCCCAGCTGGATCCTACGCTGGACGAGCTGGGAGACATCAAAACCGCCGTCAGCGAGGCAGTGACTAACGCCATCGTCCACGCCTATCCAAATCAGCTGGGGAAGATCGTCATGAAGCTGCGGCTGCTGGAAAATCAGACGCTGGAGTTGGTAATTCGTGACTGGGGCTGCGGCATGGAGGACGTGGAGCAGGCCCGGCAGCCGCTGTTCACCACCGGCGGCGAGGAGCGCAGCGGTATGGGCTTCACCATCATGGAGAGCTTTATGAATCAACTGGCGGTAAAGTCTGCCCCCGGCAAGGGAACCACCGTCACCATGCGTAAGCGTATCGCCTCCCGTGTCCCGGCGAAGCGATGAGCGAGCTGCTGACGCTGTTGGATCGGGCGCAGAATGGCGACAATGACGCCTGTCAGCAGGTGTTGACGGAAAATGTGGGGCTTATCTGGAGCATCGTCAAGCGATACAGCGGCTGCGGCGTGGATACAGACGACCTCTACCAGCTGGGATGTATTGGTTTTATCAAGGCTGTAAAGGGATTTGACCTCACATATGGAACGCAGTTTTCCACCTACGCCGTCCCCAAAATTGCCGGTGAGATCCGCCGTTTTCTCCGGGATGACGGCTCCGTCAAGGTGGGCCGCAGCCTCCGGGAAAAGGGCCAGACCCTGTTTTATACACGTGAACGATTGCGCCATACGCTGGGGAGGGAACCGCAGCTGTCAGAATTGGCGCAGGAGACGGGAATGACTGTGGAGGAGGTCGCCGCCGTAGAGTTGGCCAACGGGCCGCTGGAATCCCTCCAGCAGGAAACCATCGACGGCCTGACGCTGGAATCCACCTTGGGGACAGACAGCCCGGAGGAGGGGATGGTAGAAAAAATAGCGCTGCGGGAAGCCATCGACAGCCTGCCGGAGCGGGAAAGGATCACCATACTTCTGCGTTTTTTTCGGGGAATGACACAGGAGCAAGCTGCCCGTATCCTGAAGGTATCTCAGGTACAGGTGTCCCGCTTGGAGCGCAAGGGACTGGCGAAGCTCCGGGAAATTTTAGAAGCGTGACGGGATTTAGAAGTATTTGGGAAGTATTTAACGATATCGCTGCAGCTTCAAGTTTCTAATCCGTAATAGGTTCTTATAGACTCAATCAACCCCTCCGGCTAAAGAGGGAGGGGTTGATTGAGCCGTACGACATTATGACTTACTTGGCAAACATTTGTTCGTCTGCTATGATACGCAAAACGGCATCTCGGCTCCAGCGGGGGAGCCTTTTCTTCGGCACACAAGATTGAACAAAATGGATGATGTTTTGTTCAACTCAGTGCAAGTAGGATAGTCCGCCGCACCTCGGTAGACGCTGCCGACCCTGTTTGCTGCTATTTTGAGGCACCTCTGTGCTCCTTGCGGGCGGTTCCCCGTGTCCTTTCTTATCCCCATAGCCTTTCCCGTTGTTTTTACCCATGGTAAAATCTTTTTTTATTTTTGCCGCAGTTCGTAGGCAGGCGGGTGAGGATCGCACCGGTGGTGCCGTTCGCCCTGCGACTGCGTGCGCCGCTTGCGGCGTTCATGCAGCAGGGCATTGGAACGGCTGCGCCGGTGCTATCCTCAGGCTTCGCCGCTTGCGGTGCTCGTCTCCGAAGCCGACCCCGCCGTGGTTCCTGCGGACTGCGGTTTTTTGTAAATGCACTTTCAAAAAATTCTGGTTGACACTTTTTCGCCTATCTGGTATAATATACTTAGTATTACCCCTGTAATCTCTGAGAATTTGAGAATCTTAGTTTACGATTTCACAATCTTCGTGAGGCTGCACAATTTCTTTCCCGTTGTTTTGTGCATGTCTCACAAGGGCAGGGGGTTCAGTATTACCCCCTGCAACTTCTGTGAATCTGTGAATCTTTGTCAGGGGATTAACAAAGTTCAGTCATGCATGGCAATACCCTTTCGCATTGAAATACCGTAAAGGCACCGACCGTTTGGCCGGTGCTTTTGCTATCTTGCGTGTTGCAGGGTAGGGGACTTCTGAAAAGAGGCGCCCCGGTCAGATTTCTTCGCGGTAAGAAAAACCAGCGTGTGTGAACAGTAGTCACACACGCTATCAAGCAACTGGCAACTTAGTCGCACCAGCTCCGTAGACCACATTAACCGCACGGATTGAACAATAACAATTATTTTGTTCAATCTTGACTTGCTCCCGCTTGTCTGCCACCATGGTGCCACCGATACCCGCAGGAAGGAGAGGCTTTGAGACGATATGCGAGATTGAACAAAATAAAAATTTTGTTCAATCAGGAAGAGGAGAAAACAAGCTTTTCCCCGTTTTGCGGCATCTGCGCTCGTGTTGGCTCCGGATAACCTCGGGTCACTTCTGACAATCGCATCACTCCGGACAAATTGTCGCACTCCTTATGGAATGCGTGGATTGAGTGGATTGAAATACGGTCATCCCTCTTGTCATCGCTATGCTGATCCGATGGAACCGCAAAAGTCTCCGCATCTATGTGCGGAGACTTTTGCGGTTCAGTGATTCTTCTGATAGATGGCCCACAGGCCGTTCATCAGAAGATATTTGTCATAATACACCTTGTTGCGGCAATACCGTACGATTACCGGCGCATTACTGCCGGTGGCCACAATGGTGGGCTGCTCACCCGGCAACATCTCCCTGATGCGGTCGATAATGCCGTCCAGCATTCCCGCCGTGCCGTAGACGATGCCGGAGCGCATACAGTCCTCTGTATTTTTCCCGATCAACTGTTTGGGATGCTGCAAGGAGATATCCGGCAGTTGGGCCGTGTGGTCGGACAGCGCATCCAGACTCAGCCGCACGCCGGGAAACATCAGGCCGCCCTCATAGCTGCGCTTGGCGGAGATATAGGAGATGGTGGTGGCCGTCCCCATGTCGATCATAATGATGGGCGGAGCGTACTTCTCCAGCGCCGCTACGGCGTTGGCCACCAGATCGGCCCCCAGTTGGTTGTGGACCTCCATGCGGATATTCAGTCCTGTCTTGACACCGGGGCCCACCACCATGGGTGGCTCGCCCAGCAGCCGGGTCAGGGCTTTGGTCATCATAAAGTTGATAGGCGGCACCACGCTGGAAAAGATGGCACCGGTGACGTCCTTCAGATCATAGCGGTACAGTGCAAACAGATTCATCAGGTCGATGCTGATCTGATCCGCCGTTTTGCGGCTGTCGGTGTCGATGGAGGAGAGAAACAGGAGATTCCCCGCCTTGTCAAACAGCCCCACAGATATGTTGGAATTTCCAATGTCGATCGCCAGCAGCATGGCAAGTCTCCTCCCTGTTCATCATCGTTTTTTCTATTGTAGCACGCACGAGCCGACTTGGCAACGGTCGGCGGCGATTTTACAAAACTCGCCAGCCGGAGCCCCACGACTTGACGAGACATAGAAAAATGTGTTATATTTCTATAAGTATCACGCAGCAAGGAGGCAGACATGAGCGAATTCAGCTTGAAACAGATCCAGGTATTCGTGGCCGTGGCGGAATTGGGGAGCTTTACACAGGCAGCGCAGGCCCTGTTCCTCAGCCAGTCCACCGTCAGCGCACATCTGGCGGCACTGGAGACGGCTCTGTCCACCCGCCTGCTGGACCGTGACGCACGCCGCCGGGTGCGGCTGACACCGGAGGGCGAGCGGGTCTATCCGGCAGCCAAAAAAATCTTGGCGGACTGCGCTGCATTGGAGGAGGTCCTCCAGAATCAGGATGGCGCAGGCCTTCCCCTGCTGCTGGGAGCCTCCACGGTACCGGCGCAGTATCTGCTGCCGGAGCTGCTGGCTCAGTATATGAAGCAGATTACGGGCGTCCGCTACCATCTGCGCCGGGGCGACTCGGCCCAGATCCACAAGCTGCTCCACAGCGGCTCCGTGCGGTTGGGCTTCGTGGGAGCTATGCTGGAGCCGGATTCCATGACCTACTTCCCCATGCTGGAGGATCATCTGGTGATGTGTACCGCCAACAATCCTCACTATCAGGCTTTGAAGAAGCAGAATGTCTATGGCCGTGATTTGCTGCGGGAGCCGACGGTAGCCCGTGAAGAGGGATCCGGCACGGACCGCACCGTGCAGTCCTATATGCGGAATATGGGCCTTGCCGATCAGGACCTGCACATCGTGGCCAGAGTGGATGACCCGGAGGCCATCAAGCGTATGACCGCCCAAGGCGTAGGCGTCTCGGTGCTATCAGCCCTTTCTGTGGCGTCTGAGGTAGATGACGGCCGCCTGCTGACCTTCCCCATGGACCCGCAGGGGCTGCACCGCAGTATCTATCTGGTCTACCCCAGAGAGACGATGCTCTCCCAGTCGGAGCAGGCCTTTGTCCGCTTCTGCCGCCAGATGGCCATTCGCCGGAATCTCTGATCCATTCAAAAGTCGAAAAAGAGCTGTTATCGAATGATTCGATAACAGCTCTTTTCTATAGGAACCATTTGTTGGACAAAAATTGTATTCTATCGTATGATATATGAACAAAATGTTAAAAGAGAGAGGAGTTTTGTAATGAAAAAAGAGAATTGGCTGGTCATCATTGCCGGTGTCCTGGTGGGCGTAGCGGCTCTGGTGCTGACCAAGCTGGGAAACCCCGCCAACATGGGCTTTTGCATCGCCTGCTTCGAGCGTGATATCGCCGGTGCCGTGGGCCTGCACAGTGCTGCCAAGGTGCAGTACGTCCGCCCTGAGATCATCGGCCTAGTGCTGGGTGCCTTCATCATGGCTCTGGCCGGTAAGGAGTTCCGTCCGCAGGCCGGTTCCTCCCCTGCCACCCGGTTCGTGCTGGGTGCCTTCGTTATGATTGGCGCACTGGTGTTTCTCGGCTGCCCCCTGCGGATGGTTCTGCGTATGGGTGGCGGCGACCTGAATGCTCTGGTTGGTCTGGCCGGCTTCGTCATCGGCATTGTCATCGGTATCCTGTTCCTCAAGCGTGGCTTCAGCCTCAAGCGCTCCTATCCCGCCAAGCTGGTGGAGGGTACCACCCTTCCCGCGGTGATGTTCGTGCTGCTGGTACTGGTGCTGGCGGTCCCCGCCATCTTCCGCGCCAGCGAGGCAGGCCCCGGCTCTATGCACGCCCCCGCCATCGTCGCCCTGCTCATCGCTTTGGTGGTAGGCGCTCTGGCCCAGAAGTCCCGCCTGTGCATGGTGGGCGGCATCCGTGATTCCATTCTGGTGAAGGACAATCACCTGCTGTATGGCTTCATCGCCATCTTCCTCACCGTTCTCATCGGCAATCTGGTTCAGGGCAGCTTCAAGCTGGGCTTCGACCTGCAGCCCATCGCCCATAGCAGCCACCTGTGGAACCTGCTGGGCATGGTGCTGGTGGGCTGGGGCAGCGTGCTGCTGGGTGGCTGCCCCCTGCGTCAGCTGATTCTGGCCGGCTCCGGCAACGGCGACAGCGCCGTCACCGTGTTCGGTATGATTGTGGGCGCAGCCTTTGCCCATAACTTCGCACTGGCCGGCAATCCCGACAGCACCAATGATGCCGGTGAGCTGGTGGTAGGCGGCATCGCCAACGCCGGCAAGGTGGCCGTGGCCATCGGCTTTGTGGTGTTGCTGGCCATCTCCCTGCTGAATTCCCGGAAGGAGGCGACTAAGGCATGATTGACGCCCGTGGACAGCTCTGCCCCATGCCGGTGATCATGGTCCAGAAGGCCGCCAAGGAGAACCCCGCCGAGATCCAGGTCCTGGTGGACGATCCCTGCGCCGTGGACAACATCACCCGCTTCGCCGGAAACAACGGCTACCAAATCACCTCCGCCCCGCAGGGCGAGGACTATCTGCTGATTCTCCGCAAATAAGGATACCATAACGAAGAGAGGCAAGGCCATCGGCCTTGCCTCTCTTCGTTATGGATGCGTCCCCTCACAGAATGATGCAGATCAGACCGCCGCTTCCCTCGTTGAGGATGCGTTCCAGCGCCTCCCGCAGCTTTTTCTGAGAATCCTCCGGCATCCGCTTTAGCTTTGCCTGCAAATCCTCCCCCACGATCTCGTGGAAGCTGCGGCCAAAGATGTTGGACTCCCACAGCTTCCCCGGCTCCCCCTCGAACTCCTGTAGGAGATAGTTTACCATGTCCTGCGACTGCTTCTCGTTCCCCACAATGGGAGACACCGTGGTGCTCACATCCGCCCGCAGCATATGGATAGACGGAGCGCTGGCCCGCATCCGCACACCGTACCGTCCCCCCTGCCGCACGATCTCCGGGTCCTCCAGCTCCAATTCCTCCACCGACGGCATCACCACGCCATAGCCGGTGGATCGGGCACTGGACACCGCCTGCGCCACCCGGTCATACTCCTTCCGAAGGCCTGCCAGCGTCACCAGCTGCTCCATCAGATCGCCGTCGTCGGTGATGCTCAGCCCCGTCTGTTGGTTCACCGTATCGTAGAACAGGCTTCGGGGCAGCTGCACCTCCACCTGCCCCACGCCGGTCCCCAGATCCATCTGCCGCAGCATCACGGATTGGATCTGCTCCGACTGCTCCAGCGCCGCCATGCAGCTCTCCAGTTGCCGGACGTGCTCCAATCGTCTGGCCTCCTGCCCCACCGCATGATAAAGGCCTGCTGGGATGGGATGCTCCGGCGGCAGAGCCTCCACCCATTCCGGGAAAAACAGCTGCAATTCCTGCACCGGGAACTCATACAGTAGACTCCGCAAAATCTCCTGCAGGTCCCCTTCCCCCAGCTCCAGACAGTTCACCGCAAGACACCGCACACCGTATTTCTGCTGCAATTCCTCCGCCAGCGGACGGGCTTCCTCCGGATGCAGGGAGTTCACCAGCACCACAAAGGGTTTCCCCAGCTCCTGCAGTTCCCGGATGACACGCTCCTCCGCCTTCAGATAGTCGCTGCGGGGAATGTCCGTGACGCTGCCGTCGGTGGTGACCACGATGCCCACGGTGGAGTGGTCGCAGATGACCTTCCGGGTCCCCAGCTCCGCCGCCTCCGTCATGGGGATCTCATGGTCATACCACGGGGTCATGACCATCCGGGGCGCCAGATCCTCGAACTGCCCCACGGCACCGGGAACCATGTACCCCACGCAGTCGATGAGCCGCACGGAGAAGGAGGTGCCGTCCGGCAGACGCACCTCTGCGGCCTCCTCCGGTACGAACTTTGGCTCGGCGGTCATAATGGTGCGGCCGGAGCCGCTCTGGGGCAACTCGTCTCTGGCCCGCTCCCGTCGGTAGTCGTTTTCAATATTGGGCAGCACCTGCGTCTCCATAAACCGTTTGATGAAGGTGGATTTTCCTGTGCGGACCGGCCCCACCACGCCGATATAGATGCTGCTGCCGGTGCGGGATGCCATATCCTGATACATGGATGTGGAACGATTCATATGCTTCTCCTCCGAATCCTATCAGCTTTTGCTCCCAGCATATGCGGAAGGACGGCCCATTAGAAGGGATATGGTTTAAGAAGATGTAAATTTTTCTGTCTTTTATCCAACAAAATGTTGATTATTCAGGGACGAATATGGTAGAATAAAGTTAATTTATTCTACAGCATACGGAGGTGTTGACTATGCATGGCACGACCATTGACAGACGGGTAAAAAAGACCAAGAAGCAGCTGCGGCTGGCGCTGATGCATCTGATGACCCAGAAGAGCGCCAAGAGCATCTCGGTCCGGGAGCTGGCGGAGCAGGCGGATATCAACCGCAGCACCTTCTATATCCACTATAAGGACGTCAACGACCTGCTGCTGCATCTGGAGGATGAGATGGCGGAGCGTCTGTCAGAGCTCTGTCGGCGGCACGATCCCAAGGACTCCATGACTGGCGGCTACCCCTTCCTGACGGATCTCTACGCCTTCATTCAGGAGAACGCTGACCTGTGCAAGGTGCTGCTGGGGGGCTACGGTGACCGGGCCTATACAGAGCGCATCTGCCGCATCCTACGGGATGACTTCATCGAGGCGTATCTGTCCCTGCTATGTCCCGGCGACCGGGAGAAGATCCACTACTTCTGTGCCTTCATCGTGCCGGGAAATCTGATGCTGGCCCTGCGCTGGCTTCAGGACGGCACCAGAGAATCCCCGGAGGAAATAGCCCGCTTCGCCGGGCAGTTCATCAACAGCGGTGTGCAGTCCTTTGCCGGAAGATAATCGAAATGAAACGGGCATCCCGTAATAACAAAAAAATGGCTCCTGACAGCTTGTCAGGAGCCATTTTTATATGTCTCTTCTTTGCCGCTTTACCGCACCAACCGCTGCCCCAGCAGCACCACCGTCACGCCCAACAGCAGGCTCAGCGCCGTATACAGCATCGCAAGACCGGTCTTTCCGCTTTGCAGCAGACCTGCCGTCTCCACGGAAAAGGTAGAGAAGGTGGTGAAGCCGCCGCACACCCCCACCCGAAGGAACAGAAGCAGCTGCGGGTTCAGCTTGGCATACTTCCCCGCCAGCGCCACGATCAGGCCCAGCGCAAAGGCACCTGCGATATTGATGCACAGGGTAATAGCCGGAAAGCCGCTGACCGGTTTCAGGGGCAGCAGCCCCAGCAGATAGCGGCAGATGGAGCCGGCTGCGCCGCCCAAACCAACGAATACGCAGTTCAGCAGCATAGCCTTAGCCCTTCAGGCTCTCCTCCACCGCCACGGCCACAGCCACGGTAGCACCGACCATGGGGTTGTTGCCCATGCCCAAAAAGCCCATCATTTCCACATGAGCGGGGACGGAGCTGGAACCGGCAAACTGGGCGTCGGAGTGCATCCGGCCCATGGTATCGGTCATGCCGTAGCTGGCGGGACCGGCGCCCATGTTGTCCGGGTGCAGGGTACGGCCGGTGCCGCCGCCGGAGGCCACGGAGAAGTACTTCTTCCCCTGCTCGATGCACTCCTTCTTATAGGTACCGGCCACAGGATGCTGGAACCGGGTGGGGTTGGTGGAGTTGCCGGTGATGGACACATCTACACCCTCGTGGTGCATAATGGCCACGCCCTCCCGGACATCATCGGCACCGTAGCAGCGGACGTCGGCCCGCTCACCCTCGGAGTAACGAATCTCCCGGACGATGCTCAGCTTGCCGGTATAGTAGTCAAACTGCGTCTGAACATAGGTAAAGCCGTTGATGCGGCTGATGATCTGGGCAGCGTCCTTACCGAGACCGTTGAGGATCACCCGCAGGGGCTCCTTACGGGCCTTGTTGGCGTTCTTCACGATACCGATAGCGCCCTCGGCAGCAGCGAAGGACTCGTGGCCCGCCAGAAAGGCAAAGCACTTGCTCTCATCGCTGAGGAGCATGGCCCCCAGATTGCCGTGACCCAGACCCACCTTCCGGTCCTCGGCCACGGAGCCGTCGATGCAGAAGGACTGCAGGCCCACACCGATCATCTTGGCGGCCTCGGCAGCGGTCTTGACGCCGGACTTCAGGGCGATAGCTGCGCCCACGGTATACGCCCAGCAGGCGTTTTCAAAGCAGATGGGCTGGATGCCCTTGACGATCTCATAGGGGTCGAAGCCCTTGGCCTTGCAGATCTCCCGGCACTCCTCCACGGAGCCAATGCCATACTGAGCGAGGACGCCATTGATCTTGTCGATTCTTCTTTCGTAGCTTTCAAACAGTGCCATTTTTTGTCCTCCTCTTATTCCTGCCGGGGGTCAATGTACTTGGCGGCGTTCTCGAACTGGCCGTAGTGACCCTTGGCCTTCTCCAGCGCCGCAGCGGCGTCGTCGCCCTTCTTGATGAAGTCCATCATCTTACCCAGACTGATGAACTCATAGCCCACGATCTCGTCGTCCTTGTTCAGCGCCAGCCGGGTGACATAGCCCTCGGCCATCTCCAGATAGCGGGGTCCCTTGACCTTAGTAGCGAACATGGTACCCACCTGAGAGCGCAGTCCCTTCCCCAGATCCTCCAGAGAAGCGCCCACGGACAGGCCGCCCTCAGAGAAGGCAGACTGAGACCGGCCATATACGATCTGCTCGAACAGCTGACGCATGGCGGTGTTGATGGCGTCGCACACCAGATCTGTGTTCAGCGCCTCCAGAATGGTCTTGCCGATGAGGATCTCGGAGGCCATGGCGGCAGAATGGGTCATACCGGAGCAGCCGATGGTCTCCACCAGCGCCTCCTCGATGATGCCATTTTTGATGTTCAGGGTCAGCTTGCAGGCGCCCTGCTGAGGGGCGCACCAGCCGACACCGTGGGTAAAGCCGGAGATATCGGAGATTTCCTTGGCCTGCACCCACCTCCCCTCCTCAGGGATGGGAGCCGGGCCGTGGTAAGCACCCTTGACCACCGGACACATATGCTGTACTTCCGCAGTATAGATCATGGTAACGATTCCTTTCTGTGCTGAATTTTTTACCATTGTGGATGGGTTTATCCTTTGGGGCTATTATAGCAAACGCCGGGAGAGATTTCAAGAAGTTCTAAGCAAATATTCCGAACATTCCGTGCATTTTTGCGCCAACGCAGGGAGTCTATCCCTCTCACAGCTTGGTCAGATGGGTCCCGGCGGCCTTGAGCATCAGTTTTTTGGTGCCGATCTTGTCAAAGGCCACTTCCACCAGCGCATCGCCGCCCATGGGCCGGACACTGAGCACCATACCGTCTCCGAAGGCATTGTGGCGAACGCTGTCGCCGGCCCGCAGCTGCATCAGGGGCGCAGAGGGTGCTGCGGAGCGAGCCCGCACCGACGGAGCGGACGGAGCCGTTGTAGATCGGACCGGCTCCTCCCGACGGGTACGTACCTGAGACGCAGCGGTAGGACGCTGCCACTCCCCCTCCCAGTGGGACGCCGCCTGCTGGGGTTCGGGCTTCCCCAGCCACTCCATATTCTCCTCCGGGATCTCCTTGAGAAAGCGGGAGGGCATAGCGGGGCTGGTACGGCCGTACAGGGTGCGCTGCCGGGTATTGGTGAGGGTCAGCTTCTCCTTGGCACGGGTCATGGCCACGTAGCACAGTCGCCGCTCCTCCTCCATCTCCTCCTCATCCCCCATGGCCCGGTTGCCGGGGAACAGGCCGTCCTCCATGCCCACCACGAACACGCATGGAAACTCCAGCCCCTTGGCGCTGTGCATGGTCATGAGGGTGACGCAGTTGTCGGAGTCCGCCTGACTGTCCAGATCCGTATATAGAGCCACCTCGTCCAAAAAGCCCGCCAGAGTGGGGTTCTCCGGCTCGTTCTCCAGAAAGCCCATGATGCTGGAGGCCAACTCCTGTACGTTCTCCAGCCGGCCCCGGCTCTCCATATCGTCCTTTTCCTGCAGCATCCGCACATAGCCGGTGCGGTCACACACATATTCGTAGAACTCCACCAGCCCCAGATCGGCCACATGGCGGCGCATTTCCTCCATCATATCTGTAAATGTAAGAAGCTTTACAGCGCTTGCTTTCAGTTCTGGATAGTCGGATGCGTGGCAGAGGATCTCATAGAGGGGCCTCCCCTCCTCCGTAGCGATCACCTGCGCCTTATCCACCGTGGCGGTGCCGATCTTGCGGGAGGGTACGTTGATGATGCGCCGCAGCCGCAGATCATCGGTGGGGTTGTTGATGACGCACAGATAGGCCAGCATATCCTTGACCTCGGCCCGGTCGAAGAACTTCATGCCGCCGATGATCTTATAGGGTACGCCGTTGCGCTTAAAGGCATACTCCATGGCGTTGGACTGGGCGTTGGTTCGGTAGAGCACGGCGTGTTCCTTCCAGTTGACGCCCCGACGGTAGTTCATCATGATCTGCCCCACTACATAGTTGGCCTCGTCGGACTCATTGAAGCAGGTCTTAACGGTGATGATTTCCCCTTTTCCGTTCTCCGTCCACAGAGTCTTGCCCTTGCGGCCGGTGTTGTGGCGGATGACGGCGTTGGCCCCGTCCAGAATGTTCTGTGTAGAGCGGTAATTCTGCTCCAGACGAATGGTACGGGCGCCGGTATACTGCTTTTCAAAATTCAGGATGTTCTCGATGTTGGCCCCCCGGAAGCGGTAGATGCTCTGATCGTCGTCGCCTACCACGCAGATGTTGCGGTGTCCCCCTGCCAGCAGACTGGCCAGCAGATACTGCAAATGGTTGGTGTCCTGATACTCGTCGATGAGGACGTAGCGGAACTTGCGCTGGTAGTAGGCCAGCGTCTCCCTGTCCGTCCGCAGCAGATCCACCGTGTGAAGGATGATATCGTCGAAGTCCAGCGCATTGGCGTCCCGTAGCTTCTGATTGTAAAGCGCATATACTTTACCGATGCGCTTACGCCGCCAATCCTGAGATTTTTCTGCCTGAGCGGCAAACTCCTCCGGCAGGATCATATCATCCTTGGAGCGGGAGATGATGGTCTGGATCTCCCGGACGGGAAAGGTCTTTTCATCCAACTCCAATTCCTTGAGAATGTCCTTCAGGAGCCGTTTGGTATCATCGGTATCGTAGATGGTAAAGCTACGGTCAAAGCCCAGCTTGTCGATGTCCCTCCGCAGGATCCGCACGCAGGCGGAGTGAAAGGTGGCGGCCCACACATCACGGGACTCCTCCCCCAGCATCCGCTCCAGACGATCCTTCAGCTCATTGGCAGCCTTGTTGGTGAAGGTGATGGCCAGTACCTCCCACGGGCGGGCGGGCTCCACGGCACACAGATAATCCGCCAAGGGCTTCTGCTCCGGGTCCGGGTGCCGGACATACTGCTCCAGAAACTCCACCTCATCGTCGGAGATGGGCATGGGGATCTCCTCCGTGTCGCTGCCCCGGCCATAGCGCAGAAGGTTGGCCACCCGGTTGATAAGCACCGTGGTCTTGCCGCTGCCGGCTCCGGCCAGCAGAAGAAGCGGCCCCTCCGTGGAGAGCACCGCCTCCCGCTGCTTGTCGTTGAGATGCTGATAGTTCAGGGCGATGGCCTGCCGCCTTGCCCGGATAAAGCGCTGCTGCAATTCATTCATGTACTTTTATCCCCTGCTTGTTGTTTTCTCCTATTTTAATACAAAATCCGGGGCCGGTCAACCTCTCTGCAGAAATATAGAAATTTTGTTCTATTTTCTATTGACAGAAACGGATGTTCGACTTATAATGAGGGTCGAACAAAAGTTTCACAGGAGGTATGTACTATGACGACCTTTGGATTTATCATGATGGTGGTGGGCGTGGCTTTCTTCTCCGGCAGCGCCATTCATGTCATCGACCGGCTGGATCGCCCCCAGCAGCGCCGCCGCACGGTGTAACGGCATGGAGCTGCTGGATAAGCTGGCCATCCTGACGGACGCCGCCAAATACGATGCGGCTTGTACGTCCAGCGGTGTCAGGCGCAGCGCCCGACCTGGGATGATCGGCAACACCACTTCCTCGATCGCCGGCTGCTGCCACAGCTTCTCCGCCGACGGGCGGTGCATCACTCTGCTGAAGGTGTTGATGACCAACAGCTGCGTGTTCGACTGCAAGTACTGCGTCAACCGGCGCAGCAACGATACCCGCCGGGCGGCCTTCACGCCACGGGAGCTGGCGGAGCTGACCATCGGCTTTTACCGCCGCAACTATATCGAGGGGCTGTTCCTCTCCTCCGGCGTGCTGCGAAGCCCGGATTACACCACCGAACGGATGATCGAGTGCCTGCGGATCCTGCGAGAGGAGTATCGCTTCAACGGGTATATCCATGCCAAAGCCATCCCCGGCACATCGCCGGAGCTGGTGCAGCGGCTGGGGCTGCTGGCAGACCGGCTCAGCGTTAACATCGAGCTGCCCTCTCAGAAGGGCTTGCAAACGCTGGCTCCGGATAAAAGCAAACAGGCCATTTTGCGGCCCATGGCACAGATTCGGGACCGGGCCAGAGAGAGCAAGGCAGAGCTGGTGAAGTCCCGCCACGCCCCGGTGTTTGCCCCGGCCGGACAGAGCACCCAACTCATTGTGGGTGCCACGGCGGACAATGATCGCCATATCCTGCACCTGACCCAGTCTTTGTACGAGAAGTACCGTCTCAAACGAGTGTTCTATTCCGCCTATGTGCCGGTAGTCGAGAACAGTCTGCTGCCCTCCAAGGATACGAAGCCCCCTCTGCTGCGGGAGCACCGCCTGTATCAGGCGGACTGGCTGCTGCGGTTTTACGGCTTCCGGGCCGAGGAGCTGTTGGACGAGCAGCACCCGGACTTCAATCCGCTGGTGGACCCCAAGTGCCACTGGGCCATCGGACATCTGGAACAGTTTCCGCTGGAGATCATGAACGCCGAATACGAGACGCTGCTACGGGTGCCGGGCATCGGTCCGATAAGCGCACGGCGTATCGTCTCGGCCCGCCGCCATGGTACGCTGCGGTTCGAGGACCTGAAAAAACTGGGGGTGGTGCTGAAGAGGGCGCAGTTCTTTATCACCTGCGGCGGCCGGATGCGGCAGGGCCTGCAATTTACCGCCCAGACCCTTCAGCGGCAATTAGAGGCGATGGAGCGAGGGCAGCTGCCGCCGGAAGAGTGCCGGCAGCTGTCGCTGTTTGACTCGGCGGGGTGATACGATGGCATGGCAGGATGTGGTCTTTCAATACGACGGCAGCTTCGACGGATTCCTTTGCTGCGTGTTTGAAAGCTATGTACACAAAGAATTCCCCATCGCCTTTTACAGCGATGAGGAGTGCTTTTCCCTGTATTCCGTCCGCAGCATCCTGACGGTGCCGGAGCATGCCCGACGGGTGTACCGTGGCATCTTCAAGCGCTCCAAGCGTGCCACAGAGCTGCTGCACCGTGCCTTTCTCACCTGTATGGAGGATAAAGAGTTACACCTTTACACCTTTGTCCGCAAGCTGATGGACGAAGGACCGGATTTCCTGAGAAACCAGTCGGATGCGGCCTACTACCCCGTGGCCAAAGCTCTGCGGCACATGAGCGGCGAGTTAGAGAAGCTACGTGGCTTCATCCGTTTTTCCGAGTACAGCGGCGTGCTGGGAGCGGAGATCGAGCCAAAAAATCGAGTCCTCCCCCTGCTGCGAAACCACTTCTGCAATCGCTATGCCAACGAATCCTTTTTTATCTACGACAGTACACACAAGGACCTACTGCTATACAGCAGCGGCCGATCCCGAATGATGCGGGTAGACAGCCTGCAGTTGGCCCTGCCCGGTGAGGAGGAGCTTTGCTTCCGAGCCCTATGGAAGCGGTTTTATGAGACGGTGGCCATCAGGGAACGGGAGAATCCCCGCTGCCAGAACACCTTCCTGCCCAAGCGATATCGAGGGACGATGACGGAGTTTCTTCCGCTGGACTATGAAAGGCAGCAGCAAAATCTCCCCTCCTCCCATGATGTAGCAAACGGCGCAATTATCAGAATGATCGATTCAATTGAATTGCCGCCTACCACCAGTTTACCGGAACACTCTATATAGTTTCCGAACAGGTCGTGAGGAAGAGAATCTCCTTCAAATGGATAATTTACAGGATACTCGCTCTCCTTTGACGTGGGTACATATTTTGTTGAGATTCTCCCTTGCCCTTCGCTGTCAGCAGACATAACAGAATATCTGGCAATTCTTAGCGTGTCAAGGATGGTGCTTATCCACCGAAAGCAGGTCGCCGAAAACCAGGAATTTCTATTAGTCACTGTAAAGTATTACTATATTACATCCGTTACAAAAAAGGAAGAGGGCATATGCCCTCTTCCTTTTTCTCGCATCACTTCATCAGCTTTCCCTGTACCAGCAGCTGGAGAGCCTGCGCCACGTTCTGTACCGGCAGAAGCTCCAGATGCGGCAGTTCTTTCATCTCTTTGACCCGGTGCTCCGGGACGATGCACTGCGTGAAACCCAGTCGCTGCACCTCAGATAGACGCTGCTCCATGTGATTGATAGACCGTATTTCCCCAGACAGTCCCACCTCTCCGATGGCGGCCATATGGCTGGGAACGGGCTTGTCCAGATAGCTGGAGGCGATGGCCACCACAGCGGACAGATCTGCCGCCGGTTCCTCCAGCGTTAGACCGCCGATGATATTCAGGTATGCATCACACTGGGAGACCTTCAGATTCCCCCGCTTCTCCAGCACCGCCAGCAGCATCGCAAAGCGGTTGTAGTCAAAGCCGTTGCTCATGCGCCGGGGATTGGCGGCGCTGGCCGGAGCGATGAGAGCCTGCACCTCCGCCAAAACCGGGCGGGCTCCCTCCATAGCGCAGGTGACGCAGGTCCCCGGTGCATCCTTGGGACGGCCCGACAGCAGCATTTCGGAGGGATTCTCCACCTCCTTCAGGCCCCAGTCCATCATTTCAAAGACGCCGATCTCGTTGGTGGCGCCGAAACGGTTCTTGGCTGCCCGCAGGATGCGGTAGGTCATGTGCTGATCGCCCTCGAAGTACAGCACGCAGTCCACCATGTGCTCCAACACCTTGGGACCTGCGATAGAGCCCTCCTTGTTGACGTGGCCGATGACAAATACCGTAATGCCCTGTCCCTTTGCCAGTTGCATCAGGGCCATGGTACAGTCCTTCACCTGCCCCACGCCGCCGGCGGGAGAATCCATCTCTTCATTATACAGTGTCTGGATGGAGTCCACGATGAGTACATCCGGTTTTTCCTCCCGGACACATTCCGTGACATTCCCTAAACACGTCTCCGACAAAACATACAGATTTTCGCTCTCCACCCGGAGCCGCTGCGCCCGCAGCTTCAGCTGGTGGGTGGATTCCTCGCCGGAAACGTACAGCACCTTGGAGAACTCTCCCAATTTTTTACAGATCTGGAGCATCAGTGTAGATTTGCCAATACCCGGCGCACCGCCCACCAAGACCAGTGATCCCTTGACGGCGCCGCCCCCCAAAACCCGGTCCAGCTCCCCCATACCCGTCAGGAAGCGGATCTCGTCAGAGGTGCCCAGTTCTGTGATGCGTTCTGCCTTTACAGTTGTGGAAAAAACAGACTTTCTTCCGCTTTTTACCGGCTTATCCGTCTGCTCCACAATGGTATTCCATGCACCACAGGCGGGACAGCGTCCCGACCACTTGGGCGTCTCATTGCCGCACTCCGTGCAGAAAAAAACAGTCTTCGCTTTCATGGATATCCCCTTATTCTTTGTCAATGATTCCCAAAATTCAAGTATCCGGCCACAATGGCCGCCACCAGACGCTTCTGCTGCTCCGGCTGTCGGAGCAGCTGCGCCTCGTGGGAGTTAGACAGGAAGCCGCACTCCACCAGCACCCCCGGACACGTGATGTGCTTCATGAGGTACACCGAGTTCCCTATGGCCTTGGCGGTCTTTTCGTTTCCGGTGTTTACTGTCAGATTCAGCGCCTGCTGGATGGATTGCGCCAGCCCGGCGGCAGGCTCCTGTGGATTGCTGAAGACCTGCGCCCCGTGGACGGCGGGGTGCTGGGGCATACTGTTTTGATGGATGCTGAGCAGCACCGCATGGGGCAGGGCGTTGATAAGCGCCACACGGTTCTTCAGGTCCGACACCTTCTTCTCCCGCAGGGTCTGGGCCTCCGGAGAATAGATGGCCTCCTCCCCTGTTCGAGTCAATCGGACACTGCGGCCCAGAAACACCAACAGCCCCTCCGCCTTTCGGACGATCTGCAGGTTGATGCCGCTCTCCGGCACGCCATCCGGGGACACGGCGCCGCCGTCCTCCCCGCCGTGTCCGGCATCCAGCACGATGATCGTCCCCGGTGAGGATATCTCTCCGCCGACCGCAGTGGGCCGGGTTTGCCGTCCGGTCAGCAGAAGTGTCAGCAGCAGGGTCGCCAGCGCTACCAGAATGCTCCACAGGAGCCGCCTGTGCCGCAGCCACAGTACCATGGCCCTCACCCCCTCCGGCACACTCTATGCGCCGCCGGGGTGCTCTATGCTGGGATTATACCATACCCATGCCGAGGATGCAAACCCCAGCGCCTTGCAAAATCCCCGCAGCATGGTATAATAGCTGCAGAGCGGCGGCGACGCCGTGCCATTTTGCGAGGTGAGACCATGCCCATCGACTACCGGCAGGAGGCCCCCCAGCTGCTGCTGGACTTTCTGTCCTACCATGAGACCATTAAGGCCCACTCCCAGCGGACTGTGGACGAGTATTTTCTGGATCTGCGGAATTTTTTCCGCTACCTGAAGCAGACCCGTGACCCGGCTCTGCGGGATGTCCCTATGGATCAGGTCAGCATCCGGGATGTGGATCGGGACCTCATCGCCTCGGTGACGCTGACGGATATCTACGGCTATATGACCTACCTCAGTCGGGATCGGGTGCTGCACCAGAATAGCCAGCGCTCTGAAAAGGGACTCAACGCCGCCTCCCGTGCCAGAAAGCTGGCCACCATTCGCTCCTTTTACGGCTATCTCTGCAACAAGGTCCATGTGCTGGAGGAGAATCCCGTGAAGGATATGGACTCGCCCAAGCTGAAAAAGACCCTGCCCCGCTATCTGACACTGGAGGAGAGCATGGCCCTTTTAGACAGCGTAGACGGCCCTAATCGGGAGCGGGATTACTGTATTTTAACGCTGTTTCTCAACTGCGGTCTGCGGATCTCCGAGCTGATCGGCCTGAACCGCAGTGACATTCAAGGAGAGGCCCTCCACGTGCTGGGCAAGGGCAACAAGGTCCGCATCGTCTACCTCAATGAGGCGTGTCAGGCGGCTCTGGAGCAGTATCTGGCGGTGCGGCGACCCATCACCGGCAGGGACGAGGACGCCCTGTTCCTCTCCCAGCAGAACCGACGCATCAGCCGCTCCATGGTCCATGCGCTGGTGAAGCGGCATCTGCTGGAGGCGGGGCTGGACAGCACCCACTATTCCTCCCACAAGCTGCGCCACACGGCAGCGACCCTGATGCTGCAAAACGGCGTGGATGTCAAGGCCGTGCAGGAGGTGCTGGGCCATGAGCACCTGAACACCACCGAAATCTACACCCACATCGACAACGAGGCCCTACGGGTGGCGGCCCGTGCCAATCCCCTGTCACGGGTAAAGCCCAAGGGCAAGATAGACGAGTGATCCGCCGGATTTTTCCCGCAGATTCATTGACTTTACCGTCCAAATGCTATATGCTAAAAGAAATATGATGAGATGGAGGTTACCCATGAATACGGCAGAACTTTCCTGCATTTGCAAACAGGTGCGCCGGGACATCATCAACATGACGGCCAACGCCGGCAGCGGCCACCCCGGCGGCTCCCTGTCCGCCACAGAGCTGATGACCACCCTGTTCTTCCGACAGATGCGTATCGACCCCAAAAATCCCAAGGACCCCAACCGTGATCGCTTCGTTCTCAGCAAGGGCCATTCCGCCCCCTGCTATTATGCGGTGCTGGCGGAGCGTGGCTTCATCAGCCGGGACGAGTTCACCAACTTCCGCCAGCTCCACAGTATCCTGCAGGGGCATCCCGATTGTAAAAAGGTTCCGGGCGTGGACGCATCCACCGGCTCTCTGGGACAGGGCTGCTCTATCGCTGTTGGTATGGCGCTGGGTGCCAAGCATCAGGGACAGGACGTGAAGGTCTACACGCTGCTGGGTGACGGCGAGTGTCAGGAGGGACAGATCTGGGAGGCATTCATGTCCGCTGCCCACTATAAGCTGGACAACCTGACAGTCATTATCGACAACAACGGGCTGCAGATCGACGGGCGCAACGACGAGGTCATGTCTCTGGGCGATCTGCCCGCCAAGCTGCGGGCCTTCGGCTTCGATCTCCACGAGATCGATGGTCACGATCTGGATGCCATTGCCGCAGCGCTGGACGCTCCCACGGCCTCCGGCAAGCCCAAGTGCATCCTGGCCCACACCGTGAAAGGTAAGGGCGTTTCCTTTATGGAGGATCAGGTGGGCTGGCACGGCAAGGCTCCCAACGAGGAGCAGCGCCAGCAGGCTTTGAAGGAATTGGAGGACTGAGAGCATGAGTGAAAAAATCGCCACCCGTGAAGCCTACGGCAAGGCGCTGGTAGAGCTGGGTGCTTCCAACGATAAGATCGTGGTGCTGGATGCTGATCTGGCCGGGGCTACCATGACCAAATTTTTCAAGGCGGCCTATCCCGATCGCTTCTTTGACTGCGGCATTGCCGAGTGCAACATGATGGATGTGGCGGCGGGCCTGTCCACCATGGGGCTCATTCCCTTCTGCTCCACCTTTGCTATGTTCGGTGCAGGCCGGGCCTATGAGCAGATCCGCAACTCCATCGCCTACCCCCGTTTCAATGTGAAGATCTGCTGCTCCCACGCCGGCGTGTCCGTGGGCGAGGACGGCGGCAGCCACCAGTCCATCGAGGATATCGGCCTTATGCGGATGATCCCCGGCATGACTGTCATCGTCCCTGCCGACGGCAACGAGGCCCGAAAGGCCACCTTCGCTCTGGCTCAAATGGAGGGTCCCGCCTATCTGCGGACCGCCCGGCTGGCCTCCCCTGTTTTCGAGCAGGACTATCCCTTCGAGATCGGCAAGGCCAACGTCCTCCGGGAGGGTAAGGATGCTGCGGTGTTCGCCTGTGGCCTGATGGTCAGCGAGACGCTGGAGGCGGCGGAGCTGCTGGCCGCAGAGGGCATTCATATCTCTGTCATCAACGTTCACACCATCAAACCCATCGACGCCGCCTGCGTCACGAAGTACGCACAGAAGTGCGGCAACGTGGTGACGGTGGAGGAGCACAGCGTCATCGGCGGTCTGGGCGATGCCGTGGCGGACGTCCTCATGGGCAAGGTGAACTGTAAATTCCGCAAGATCGGCATCAACGACTGCTTCGGCCAGTCCGGCAAGGCCAAGGATGTGCTGCGGGAGTACGGCCTCACCGCCGACCAGATCGCAGCCAAGATCAAGGAGACTCTGTAAAGCACATCCGGATATACGAAGGCATCCCCCGGTAAACGCCGGGGGATGCCTTTTAGCGTAAAACAGGTGCATCAAAGCAGGACAGCATGAAGCTCCCTGCTCTTTATCACCGTTTTACTACTTCAGGTCATACTTCCACGCACTGCCTTCCTGATAGTAGAAGAACTCGCTCAAAGCTTCTTCTGTGAAAACCCGAAGCATATCACGCATATCCAAAGACAGCTTAAGCTTGGGCAGATCGGCAATATCCTCCAACCAGACCCTGCCTTCGGGGCTGGAGCGCAGTTCGCCATCAAAACAAGTTGCCTTATAAAGCAGCACAACAAACCTGCACTGATTCTCACACCAGTCCTTGATGCCGCAGAGCTGAGGAGAACGGATAGTCAGTCCGGTTTCCTCCTGCACCTCCCGAATCACAGCATCCGTAAAGGATTCTCCCGCTCTACATGACCTCCAGGGAAGGTGACGCCCGGCCAGTCCCGCTTTTCCCGCTCCATCACGACGACCCGGCTGCCATCACAGATCATGCACATATTGGTAAATTCAACCGTTTCGATTCTCTCCATTATGTTCCTTTTCTGTTCGTGTGTATACGCAGTGTAGCATAGCAATCATTTAGCTTTCAATAGGCGTGACGGAAGTTATCTCCCCAAATGTAACCTTTCTGCGAATACAAATGGATCTCAGCCTTTTCCGGTGTGGAACACACAAAATGTGAAATGCACAAAAGCAGGCGGCACCAAACTGAAGTTGAGCGCCGCCTGCTTTTTCATGTAAGGGCCGTTTTCTTGCAGGACTCTTTCTTAGTCCTGCTGCCAGTTGTGCCACACGTTCTGCACGTCCTCGTTGTCCTCCAGCATATCGATGAGCTTGTTCATGTTCTTCACGTCATCCTCGCCGGTCATGGTCACATAGGTCTGCGGCACCATCTCCAGCTCAGCGCTGACGAAGGTGTAGCCCTTGGCCTCCAGCGCCTTCACCACATCGTTGAAGCTGTCGGGATCGGTGGTGATCTCGAACACGGGGCCGTCGGGAGAGAAGTCCTCGGCGCCGGCATCCAGCGCGTCCATCATGACGGCATCCTCATCCAGCTCGCCATCCTCATTGTCGATGACAATGACACCCTTGCGGTCGAAGGACCAGGATACGCAGCCCTGAGCGCCCATTCCCTTGCCGAACTTATCGAAGTAATGGCGGATCTCCGGGGCGGTGCGCTGACGATTATCGGTCAGGGCCTCCACGATCACGGCCACACCGCAGGGGCCGTAGCCCTCATAGGTGACGGACTCGTAGTTATCGGTGTTTCCGGCGCCCAGTGCCTTGTCGATGGTACGCTTGATGTTGTCATTGGGCATATTGGCGGCCTTGGCCTTGGCCACCACCGTAGCCAGACGGGAGTTGTTGGCGGGATCGCCGCTGCCGCCCTGCTTGACGGCCACGATGATCTCCTTGGCGATCTTGGTGAAGGTGGCGGAGCGCTTGGCATCAGCCGCACCCTTGGTCTTTTGGATATTGTGCCACTTGGAATGTCCGGACATAGTATCGTTCTCTCCTTATCTCATGTAAAATTTAACTGCGTCGCCATGTACGGCGGACTTTGTGACCTCCAGCTCCGGGAACGTCTCCCGCAGCCGGCGGACGATCTCCTGACACACCACATCCTCCGTGGGGAAGTGTCCTGCATCGATGAGATTCAGCCCCTGCGTATCCAGAAAGTCATTGTACCGCAGGTCGGATGTCACAAAGGTGTCGCAGCCCTGAGCGATGGCCTGAGGGATGTATTCCCCACACGCTCCGCCGCCCACGGCCACCCTGTGAACGGGCCGGCCGCCGTCTCTGTATCGCAGTCCATTGCAACTTAATAATTCTACCACATCTGATAGGAACTGTTCAAGGGGTTTTTCACAAGAAAGTGTACCGATCCGCCCGATTTTTTCCTCATTCAGCGGTTTTGTATCCTGCAGACCCAGCGTGCAGGCCAGACAGTCGTTGACACCGCCCTCCGCCGCATCCAGATTGGTGTGCATACACATGGCGGAGATATCCCGCTTCACCAACTCCGTCAGCAGGCCGCCCAGCCGGGTATCCCCCCGGAGAGTCTGCATCTGCTGGGCGTGCCAGCGGATGTTCATCACCGGGTGGTGGGATACGATCAGGTCGGTCCCCGTCTCTGCTGCCTCTGCCGCTACGTCCGGAGACACATCCAGCGCCACCAGCACCCGGTGGACCTCCCGGTCGCCCCGGCCCACCAGCAGACCCACATTATCCCAGTCCATGGCCAGCTCCGGAGGAGCCCACCGGAACATCATCTGCGTTACATCATTGACCGTTACCACGCTGCCACGCCTCCTTCTTTTCTTCCAGAATATCCGCCAGAGCCGCCAGTGGCTCCGCCTCGTTCTCGTCTCCGCCCCGGTGCAGGCCGTCCATCCACAGATAGAGCCGCCGCAGTTGCTGCTCCAGATACAGGCCATACAGAGGGTCGTGCTCCAGACAGAAGCCGCCGTACCGCTCCGCATCCGAGGCCTCACCGGAGGGGCCACCGGTGACGGACAGGATCACATACAGTTTCCCCTTGTCCTGCACCAGACGCTCCTCGGTGCAGCTGTATCCGTTTTCCCGCAGCCAGCCCCGCAGCAGCTCCACCTTGGTCATGGGCTGCAGCAGCAGGGTGTGGTGGCCGTCCGCCGCCCATGGAGCGGCACGGAGGATATCCCGGATGGTCTCGCCGCCCATACCGGCAATGACCACGGTGTCTGTCTCCTCCGGCTCGATGCCGGACAGGCCGTCACAGAGCCGGAAGTCCAGCCCCTGTGTCTCATACTCTTCCGCCGTACGGCGGGCGTGCTCCAGCGGCTCTGCTCCCACATCGGCGGCGATGGCGGAGGGGATACGCCCTTCCTGTAGCAGCCAAACCGGCAAATAGCCGTGGTCGGTGCCGATATCCGCCAGACGGCCGCCGGGCGGCGTCATCTCCGCCAGCAGACGCAGCCTTGGCTGTAATGTGATCCGTTTCATGGGGCCTCCTTCCAGACAGAAAGGAACGCATACGGCACCATGACCGTATGCGTTCGCTGCGTTTTACTCAGCGGCCTTGTTGGCCTCCTGATTCACCAGCTCCAGCAGCTTGTCCACGTCCACACCGTGAACGGCGCAGGCCTCCTCCACAGTCTCGCCACGGGAAGAGGGGCAACCCAGGCAGTGCATACCGATGGAGAAGAAGATGGGAGCGGTCTGAGGGGCAACATCCAGAATATCACCGATGATGGTGTCCTTTTTGATTTCGATCATGTGTCAAAACCTCCGTTTGATATTTACATCGTTAGTATATCCCATGTTTCCGTCTTTTTCAACAGGAAAATCATGAACAGCCTGTGAAAATCACAGAAAATGCAGAGTCCGTATCGGGCTGGGCATATAAAATGCGGGAGCCGCCGCATAGGCAGCTCCCGCATCATATGTCAGTCTGGCTGATCAGCCGTTCTCACGCATCTTAGCGAAGCAATCGCTGCAATACACGGGACGGTCGGTCTTGGGTTCGAAGGGAACCTTCGCCTCGCCGCCGCAGGCTGCACAGGTAGCGGTGAAGTACTCACGGGGGCCACGGGCGGCGTTCTTGCGAGCATCGCGGCAGGCCTTGCAGCGCTGAGGCTCGTTCTGGAAACCACGCTCAGCGTAGAACTCCTGCTCACCGGCGGTGAAAACGAACTCCTTACCGCACTCCTTGCAAACCAAAGTCTTGTCTTCGTACATGATGTTACCCTCTCTTTGAGAAAAATATATTGCGTTCAGCGCTTGCTGATATCGCCTGATGAAAGTTGCCGAGCCACCTTGCGCCGGATGCGCTGCACGGCGTTGTCCACCGACTTGGGGGACCGGCCGACGGCCGCAGCGATCTCACGGCAGGTAAGACCGTCCAGATAAAACCCTAAAATCATGACCTCGAATTCGGACAGCTGCTTGCGGACATTCTCCAGCAGGCTGACAGCCTTCTCCCTGTCGATCAGCAGATCCTCGGGACCGGGCTGTGCAAAGGAAACATTTGCTTCAAAGAGTGAGGGATTCAAGGGAACCGATTGATTCAATGGGGCGTGCTTCCCCCCCGCCGCAGCCTTCACAACGGAATAGAGCCGGTGGCGGATACACGTTTCGGCAAAGGTTCGGAAGGAGGCATCCCGGTCCGGGTCATACTCCCGCATGGCCTTGATGAGACCGAACATCCCCTCCTGCATCAGGTCCTCGCTGTCTCCGCCCGCCAGAAAATAGGGCCGGGCGCAGGAACGAACCACCCGATGGTAACGGGCGGCCAGAACCTCCTCCGCCGGACGGTCCTGCTCCCTGATAAGGCGGCACAACGCCTCGTCCGGCAACTGTTCCAGAGGGGCGCCGCCGGATTCCTGATCCTTTGTCATAGTCTATTATACCTTTTCACTAAAGAATTTGTCAAGTCATCCACGCCGATTTGTCAAAACTGTATTTTTTCAGACAGAATTTTTATGAGATCAGCTAAATCTTCCGCCACTTTTCGGGCAACTTCGGTGGTTTTCGCCTCCACCATGACCCGAATCAGGGCCTCCGTACCGGAGGGACGGATCAGAACACGTCCCTTCCCGGCCAACTCCTGCTCCATCTGAGCGATAGCGTGCCGGAGGGTGGGATCCTGCATGATCGCATCCTTGACGCCGGGAACGTGGGATACGGCCACATTGATAAGCTCCTGTGGATACTGGGGGCAGCAGGACGCCAGTTCGGAGGCCCGCTTTCCGGAGCGCCGCAGGGCCTGCAGGAATTGCAGGGCCGTCAGCTCACCGTCGCCGGTGGTGGCGTATTCCCGGAAGATCGTGTGGCCCGACTGCTCACCGCCGATGGCGTAGCCGCACTCCAGCATCTTCTCCAGCACATGGCGGTCGCCTACGGCGGTGCATACCAGCTCGATACCCTCCTTGCGGCAGTACTCGTGCAGGCCGAGATTGGACATCACCGTGGCCACGATGGCGTTGCCGGAGAGCTTTCCGTGACGACGCAAATCGGCACCGCAGACAGCCATCACCTTGTCTCCGTCGATGGTATGGCCCGTCTCGTCCACCAGTAGGCAGCGGTCGGCGTCGCCGTCGAAGGCGATGCCCAAGTCGTAGCCGCCGGCCACCACGCCCTCGGACAGGGATTTCAGGTGGGTGGAGCCGCAGCCGTCGTTGATGTTCACGCCGTCCGGCTCTCGGTGGATGAAATCTGCGTGCAGGGGCAGGCCGTCAAACAGATCCGGCGCCGTGGCAGAGGCTGCGCCGTTGGCGCAGTCCACCAGCACCCGCAGGCCCGACAGGTCGCAGTCGATGCTGGAAATCAGATGGTCGATGTAATCCCGCTTCATCTGCCGCATCCCGTGAAGGCGCTTGCCGATCTCGCCGTGGGTCTTGACGTCCATGGGAGCGCCGCTGAGGATCAGCTCCTCCACACGGGCCTCACTCTCGTCGGAAAGCTTATAGCCCCGAGCGTTGAACACCTTGATGCCGTTGTGCTCATAGGGGTTGTGGGATGCCGAGATGACGATGCCCGCATCCGCCTGCTCCAGCACCGTCAGATACGCCACCGCCGGTGTGGGAATGGTGCCAAGGGGCATCACGTCACCGCCCACAGAGCAGATGCCCGCCATCAGCGCCGCCTCCAGCATATCCGAGGAGATACGGGTGTCCTTGCCGATGGTAATGGTGGGCTTACTTCCCTTCTCCTCCGTCAGGACGGCAGCCACTGCCTGCCCCACATGAAAAGCCAGTTCTACGGTGAGATTTTCACCAACGATACCACGGATGCCATCCGTGCCAAACAGTTTGCCCATAAGAGGTTCCTCCTACTCCTTATATCTCCAGCTGTTCCTGTCCTAAAAACGCTATGTGCAGGTGTTCATACGCCTTCCGGGTGACACAACGGCCACGGGGTGTCCGGGTCAGGAAGCCCAACTGCATGAGGTACGGCTCATACACATCCTCCAGCGTCACGGACTCCTCGCCGATGGTAGCGGCCAGCGTTTCCAGCCCCACCGGGCCGCCGCCGTAGTTTTCGATGATGGCCCGCAGCATCCGCCGGTCCACTGGATCCAGCCCCAGATAGTCGATCTCCAGCGCCTGCAGGGCGTGATCCGCTACGGCCTTGGTAATAACACCGTCCGCCCGCACCTGAGCAAAGTCCCTCACCCGCCGCAGCATCCGGTTGGCGATACGGGGCGTTCCACGGGAACGCCGTGCGATCTCCATGGCGCCCTCCGGTTGAATGGGGACATTCAGTATCCCGGCGCTGCGGGTGACGATCAGGGCCAACTCTTCCGGGGTATAGAGCTCCAGCCGCAGCGTCACGCCGAACCGGTCCCGCAGCGGAGCAGACAGCTGTCCGGCCCGTGTGGTGGCGCCGATGAGGGTGAACTTGGGCAGATCCAGCCGAATGGAGTTGGCGGAAGGGCCCTTGCCGATGATGATGTCGATGGCATAGTCCTCCATAGCGGGGTACAAAATCTCCTCCACGGAGCGGTTCAGCCGGTGGATCTCGTCCACAAAGAGAATGTCGTTTTCGCTGAGATTCGTCAGCAGGGCCGCCAGATCACCGGGCTTTTCAATGGCCGGGCCGGAGGTGATGCGGATGTTGACCCCCATCTCGGCGGCGATGATGCCCGCCAGCGTGGTCTTGCCCAAACCCGGAGGGCCGTGGAGCAGCACATGATCCAGCGGCTCCGTCCGCCGCCGGGCGGCCTCGATAAAGACGGAGAGATTCTCCTTGGCCTTGGTCTGGCCGATGTACTCCGCCAGTGTATGGGGGCGCAGGCTCACCTCCGCATTGTCCTCCGGCAGCAGCGTCTTGGCTACCAGCGGCTCCTCGTAGATATCGGTGCCGAAATCAATGCTCATACGTCTCCCCCCTTCTCCTGCTTTTCATGTCACTTTACCATTTTCTTCAGTGCCTGCCGGATGATCTCCTCCAGCGGCAGAGCATCCATATCGATGCCCTTCAGGGCCGTACTGATCTCCTGAGAGCCGTAGCCCAGCACTGCCAGCGCTGCCGCCGCCTCGCCGGACTTGCTGCCGCCCAAGGGCATGGGGGCGCTGCCGCCGCCCTGCACCGTGAAGCTGCTCTGTTCCTTGGCCAGCTTATCCTTCAGCTCCAGAATGATGCGCTGAGCAATCTTCTTGCCGATACCCTGCGCCGCCGTCAGCGCCTTCTCGTCCTCCGTCACGATGGACAGGGCCAGATTCTGGGGCGTGGTGGCAGACAGAATGGCCAGTGCTGCCTTGGGACCGACGCCGGACACGCCGATGAGCATCTTGAAGCTGTTGAGCTCCTGCTGACTGGCAAAGCCGTACAGCTCGAAGATATCCTCCCGCACATGGAGGTAGGTGTAGAGCCTGGCCCTCTCCCCCTTTTTCAGCTGAGACAGGGTATAGTTTGTGGTGGCGCAGGCATAGCCCACGCCGCCGCAGTCGATGACGGCCAGACCGGCGGCGATCTCCGCCACGGTACCGTTGAGATAGTAAAACATATTCAGACCGTCTCCTTTACATCGGGGTCCTTTCGCCGCAGCAGGGACGTGGCGCTGCGGGCGTGGCAGATGGCGATGGCCAGCGCATCGGCGGCATCGTCAGGCCGGGGGACGGCCTTCAGCTTCAGCAGCCGCCGGGTCATATCCATGACCTGCCGCTTCTCCGCCAGGCCGTAGCCTACCACCGCCTGCTTGATCTGCATGGGAGTGTATTCATATACCGGCAGGTGCAGCTTCTCCGCCGTGTACAGCAATACCCCCCGCCCGTGGGCCACGGCAATACCGGTGGTGATGTTCTTGCTGAAAAACAGCTCCTCGATGGACATCTCATCCGGCTGGAATTGCCGGATCAGCTGCTCCAGATCGCCCCCGATCTGCACCAGCCGGGCCGCCAGCGGCATACCTGCCGGGGTGGTGATGGCTCCGTACTGGACCATCCGCTGCCGCCCGCCCTCGGAATCGATGACGCCGAAGCCCACGGTGGCCACTCCCGGATCAATGCCCAAAATACGCATAGCCGCTCCTTCCCGTTCACCCGCAGAGGATATAAAATCAGTTTATTATAGCAAATTCCCAGAGAAAAGGCAACAGGGAAAAACATTTCTCCCGCAGGCGGACGCTGCCTGAGTGCAGAGGAAGCCGCCCCGGAGGGCGGCTTCCTCTGTGAAATAATAATACTTTACAGTTCTTTGCTCGCAGCGCTCACAGAGCACGCAAGTACTCCGGTCGCAGGCCGTAGCCCTCCAGGCCCTTCCGCACTCGCTCCAGCATGGCGTCCCGGTCCTGATTCAGCGTCCCCTTCAGCGTCAGGTAGTTGGAGGCGTGGTTCATCCGGAAAACGCTGCCCTCGCTGTCGATGTGCTGGAGCAGCAGCTCCGTCTCCCGCAGGATATCCTCCGGGCCAAGAACAGTAAAGCTGCCCTCACGCACCCATTTCTCCAGCGGCGTACCCGGCTCCACCATCAGCGTCAGCAGACCGATGTACTCCGGCTTCATGGCGCTGAATGCCTCCGCCGTACCGATGGCGTGTTCCCGCATCAGTTCCCGGCTCCCAAGTCCTGAGATGGCCGTTACCGACAGGGCCAGTCCGCAGCGCCGGGCCTTCTGCCCCGCCGCCACGATGGCTGCCGCCGTGTGGCCCTTGTTCATCCGGCGCAGCACCTCGTCGCAGCCGGACTCCAGCCCCATATACACCATGGTCAGGCCCTGAGACCGCAGCAGGCGCAAGTCCTCCTCGCTTTTGATCTGGAGACTGGTGGGCGAGGCGTAGCACGTCACCCGCTGGCACTCCGGGAACAGACCGTAGATCAGGCCCAGGATCTGGCTCAGCTCCTCCGTTTTCCGCATCAGGGCGTCGCCGTCCGCCAGAAAGACCCGCTCCACCTTTTTATAGACCCGGCGGGCCATCTCGAAGTCCTCCCGGACCTCCTCCATGGGTCGGATGGCGAAGTGCTTGTCGTCGTACATATCGCAAAAGGCGCAGCCGTTGTGGCTGCATCCGTAGGTCACCTGCACGATGAGGCTGTAAGCCTCACTGGGCGGACGGTATACCTTTCCCTTATAACGCATGGTCTCACGCTCCTTTGGTCGTTTGCTCCATTGTAGCAGATTTCTTTCCGTTTGAAAAGCACATATTCTCCGTAGGCGGTACATATAGTGTGCTGACTTCAACCAACGAGGTGACCGAATATGGAACAGAACTTCAACCACGTTCTTCTGTGCGGACAGGTTCTCACCCAGCCGCAGCCGTCCCACGTCAACCACGGCCAGAGCTTCTCCCGGTTCCTGCTGTCCGTCCCCCGGCTCTCCGGGCAGGAGGACTGTCTGCCGGTGATCGTCCCCCAGCCGCTGCTGGAGCTGTGTCCCCTGTCCCCCGGCGCAGCCGTCACCGTCACCGGCCAGCTTCGCTCCTTCAACAACCGCAGCGGACAGGGGCCACGGCTGGTGGTGTCGGTCTTTGCCCAGACCCTCCAGCCCGGTGGAGAGGGGCCGGTGAATCGCATTCGGCTGTCCGGCGTGCTCTGTAAGCCCCCTACCCTGCGCTGCACGCCCTTGGGACGGGAGATCTGCGATATCATTCTGGCGGTGAACCGGCGCTACGGCCGAGCGGACTACCTCCCCCTTATCGCATGGGGTACCGTTGCCCGTCAGACGTCCATTCTGGCGGTGGGCGCCCGTCTGACGGTGGAGGGCCGCATCCAGAGCCGCACCTACACCAAGAATCTGGAGACCGGGCCGCAGGAGCGGGTGGCCTATGAGGTGTCCGTCATGCGTCCGGCAGAGCTGTCGGAATTTGTAGAGTAGCTGCCGGATTTTGCGGTACGCCTATTGAACCGCCGCCCAAACCGTGATATGCTTATACCTATACGAAAATCATGTAAAGGAACGCAAGACTATGCACCATATCCAGCACCCTCATCCGCCCCGCTCCGGCGTGGATATGACCGAAGGCAATATCACCGGCCATCTGATTCGCTTTGCGCTGCCGCTGCTGGCGGGCAACATCTTCCAGCAGCTGTACAACATGGTGGATACATGGGTGGTGGGCAATTTCGTCTCCAACGAGGCCTTCTCCGCCGTAGGCACAGTGGGCCCCATCGTCAATATGCTCATCGGCTGCTTTCTTGGCTTTTCCAGCGGCGCCGGCGTGGTCATCAGCCAGTACTACGGCGCACGACGCACGGAGAGGGTCCACGACGCCGTCCACACGGCGCTGGTGCTGACGGTGATCCTGTGTGCAGTATTCACGGCGCTGGGCATCGGCTTTACGCCCCTGATGCTGCGTTTGATGAACACCCCTGCCGAGGTGTTTCCGGAGTCCTCCGCCTATCTGACCATCTATTTCGGCGGCATCAGCGGCCTGCTGATCTACAACATGGGCTCCGGCATCCTCCGGGCCGTGGGAGATTCCCGCCGCCCCTTCTATTTTCTGGTGGTCTCCGCCGTACTGAACACGGCGCTGGACCTGCTGTTCGTGCTGCGGTTCGGTATGGGTGTGGAGGGCGTGGCCTGGGCTACGGTCATTGCACAGGCCGTCTCGGCGCTGCTGGTGATCGTTGTCCTTCTGCGGACACAGCAGGCGGTGCGGCTGATCCCCCGTGACCTTCGCATCCATCTTCCTGTGCTGCGGCAAATCATCCGGGTGGGCGTCCCCTCCGCTCTGCAAATGGCCATCACCGCCTTCTCCAATGTCTTTGTCCAGTCCTACATCAACTCCTTCGGCGCCGACTGCATGGGCGGCTGGACGGCCTATACCAAGATCGACCAGCTGATGCTGCTGCCGATGCAGTCCCTGGCCCTGTCCGCCACTACCTTTGTGGGGCAGAATCTGGGCCGCGGCAACGAGCCCCGTGCTCGGCAGGGCGTGCGCCGTGCGCTGGCCATTGCCATGGCCGCCACGGTGCTGGTGATGATTCCGGTGCTGGTCTTTGCCCCGCAGATGACGGCCTTTTTCAACCGGAAGCCGGAGGTGGTGGCCTACGGCGCTCTGCTGCTGCGGTGTATCTCCCCCTTCTATGTGCTGTGCTGCTTTAATCAGGTCTACGCAGCTGCCCTGCGGGGCGCCGGAAACAGTAAGGCCACCATGATCATCATGCTGTGCTCCTTTGTGCTGTTCCGACAGGTCTACCTGTTCATTATGTCCCACTACATCTCCCATGAGCTGATCCCGCTGGTCATGGGCTATCCCGCCGGATGGCTGGTGTGCAGCGCCGCCACGCTGATCTACTATCGCCGTACCTCCTTCCTGTCCACCCGGCTGGTGGCGGAGGACGGCAGCAAGGAGGACATCCAATGACCAAGTGTGAGAGCTGTGTGTTCTATCAGTACGATGAGAACTACGACGATTATGTCTGCGACATGGACTTGGACGAGGACGAGATGGTGCGCTTCCTCACCTCCCAGACAGACAGCTGTCCCTACTGGCGGCCCGGCGATGACTATCTCACCGCCCGCAGGCAGTAGATGAAGTACGGAAGGAATTTATTATGAACATCCGAGAAGCCACAAAAAATGACTGTGTGCATATGGATGCACTCCTGACGAAGCTGATCCGTTATGAGGCCCGATTTGATCCTAATTTGAGTCCAGAGGTCGTCATAGAGGACAATTACGCCGGGCAAATAGCCGCAGAAGGCTGTAAGGCTTATGTCGCAGAGGACCATGGGATCATCGTTGGATATCTCTATGGATTTACATACCGGATCCCGCAGGCGCTCTTGCAGCCCATCGCCATCGTCGATGCCCTGTATGTCGAAGAGGGCTACCGTGGGAAGGGAATCGCCAAAGATCTATTCCGCAAGTTTCAGGAGTTTGCGTCAGGCTGCGGTGCTGCCAGCATTGAGTTGAAGGTGATGTCCCGTAACAGAGATGCGCTGCGCCTGTATGCGTCGCTGGGGTTTTGCGAGACAAAAAAGTATATGGCGCTGCCGCTGTCGGAAAATGGAGCAAGTGAGCCTTCCCTTTTATGTTAATGAAACAGGAACCGGCTTGACCCGTAAAGGTCACGCCGGTTCCTGTTTTGTGTATTTATTTGCACTTTTATGCCAGATAGACGGCCTTGCAGCCCAGATAGTTCATGTAGCAATCCAGCTTGCCCACCGTCTCGAAGGGAGCGTGCATACTCAGCACCGGCACACCGGCATCAATGGTGGTGATGTTGCGGTTGGCCATGTACTGGGCCACCGTACCGCCGCCGCCGGCGTCGATCTTGCCCATCTCACCGATCTGCCACACCACGCCGGCCTCGTCCATCACCCGGCGGACATAAGCCACCGTCTCGGCGTCGGCGTCGGAGGAGCCGCCCTTGCCACGGGCGCCCGTGTACTTGCACAGCCCCAGACCGTGGTTCACCTGAGCGTCGTTGCGCTTCTCATACACCTCGGCGAAGTTAGGGTCATAGGCCGCCGTCACGTCGGAGGACAGGCAGAAGGCGCTCTCATAGCACACCCGCAGGGCAACGCCCTGACTCTCGCACAGATCCTCCATAAAGGTATCGAAGAAGGCGGACTGCATACCGGTGACGCCCATAGAGCCGATCTCCTCCTTGTCCGCCAGCATACAAACGGCGGTCTTGGTGGGGATCTCCAGCTCCAGCAGAGCCTTCAGGGCCGCATAGCTGCACACCCGGTCATCGTGGCCGTAGGCGCCGATGAGGCTGCCGTCCAGGCCGATATCCGTGGCATTAAAGGCCGGGACCACCTCCAGCTCGGCGGATGTCAGGTCATCCTCGCAGATGCCGTACTTCTCGTGGAGCAGATCCAGCACCCGCAGCTTCACACGGTCGCTGTCCTCGCTGTCGCCCAAGGGACGGCTGCCCATGAGGATGTTCAGCGTCTCACCGGCAATGGCCTCGTTGAGGGGCTTCTTCCCCTGCTCACCGCCCAGATGGGGCAGCAGATCATTGATGACGAACTTGGGCTCGTCGCCCTCGCCCAGCACCACGGACACCGCCGTTCCGTCCTTCAGGGCTACCACACCCCGCAGCTGCAGGGGGATCGCCACCCACTGGTACTTGCGGATGCCGCCGTAGTAATGGGTCTTGCCGTAGGCCAGCTCGCTGTCCTCATAAATGGGATGAGGCTTCAGATCCAGACGGGGAGAGTCGATGTGGCAGGCCACGATCTGTGCGCCCTCGGACAGGCTCTCCCGGCCGATCACGGCCAGCATCACGCTCTTCTTCCGGTTCACCCGGTACACCCGGTCGCCGGGCTGCAGGGCCATGCCCCGCTCATAGGGGATAAAGCCCGCCGCCTCCGCCAGCGCCACGGTGTGGGCCGTGCACTCCCGCTCGGTCTTGCTGTGGTCCAAAAAGCTTTTGTAGTCCCGGCAATAGGCCTCCATGGCATCCAGCGTCTGCTGGTCCACCCGGTCATAGCCGTTCTTGCTGCCGGAAAACAGCAGCTCTCTTTTGGCCTTCATTTCATCGGTCATCGTTCATGTCCTCCTTCGGTGATATGGTGGAGCTGCCGCAGCAGATCCCGGAAAAAAATCTCCGCCTTCTCCCGGAACGCCTCCGGCGTCTCCTCCTGATTTTCCAGCACATCTGTGCAGTGCTCACGATAATAGCTGTCCGGCTTCTGGGCCTGAATACGCAGCCGTGCGTACTCCTCCGGGATATGGTCCCGCTGCATGATCCGCTGAACCCGCTGCTCGCCGGGGGCCAGCACCGCCACCGTCCGGCAGCACAACTCCCCCAGGCCGCTCTCTATGAGGTTGATGGCATCCAGCCCCACCAGCACCTTTCCCTCCATCCTCCGCCGCAGCACGCCGGGGAGATAGTCGAAAATGATGCCGTTGAGCCGCTCCAGCGCCTGCGGATCGGAAAAGACGAGACTCCCCAGCCTCTGCCGGTCCAGTTCCGTCCCCCGGAACACCTCACCAAAGGCGTCCCGGATGCGGCTGCGCAGGGCCTCGTCCTCCCGCAGGGCCTGATGATACACGGCGTCGCAGTCTAAGACCGTGCCGCCCAGCGCCTCCAGCGCCTGCAGGGCGCTGGTCTTTCCGGACCCGGTGCCGCCGGTGATGCCGATGACCACCGGGACATCTCCGTTAATGAGGTGGAAGCCTGCCGCCTTTTTCAGCCGATTCCCCACCGCCAAGCCCAGTCCTGCATCATCGGGACATTGGGCGAAAATCTCCGTCACGTCCGTTCCGTCGAAGGTGCGCAGAGCGTCGAACACCCGCTGGGCCTGCGCCAGCTTGTCCGTGAACGGCCCCAGCCGATGGACGATATGACCTTCAAAATACCCGGCGAACTCGTCAAAGCAGATGACCCCCGCCTTTTCCCGCAGCAGGCCCCGGATCACCAGAGCGCTGTGGGCCGGGTCTCCGGTCACTGCCGTCACCGGCGCCTTGGGTGCGTAGTGACGGTACTTCATCCCCGGCGCACGGGGCTTTTCCCCGTCCTTCAGAAGCCCGGTGACGGCCTTATCTACCGCCACCGTACCCAGCACCTCCTCCAGCGCCTCCAACGGCAGTCCGCCGGGGCGCAGCAGCCGAGGCGGCGTCATCGTCAGGTCGATGATGGTGGACTCCACCCCCACCGCACACGGCCCGCCGTCCACGATACCGTCGATCTTGCCATCCATATCCTCCGCCATGTGGCCCGCCGTGGTGGGGCTGGGCCGTCCGGAGGTGTTGCCGCTGGGGGCCGCCACCGGCACACCGGCAGCCTCGATGATGGCCCGTGTCACCGGATGATCCGGACAGCGCACACCCACCGTCTCCAGCCCGCCGGTAGTTTGCAAGGGAACGATCTCCCGCCGGGGCAGGATCATGGTCAGCGGCCCCGGCCAGAACCGCTCCGCCAGACGGTAGGCCGTCTCCGGTACCTCCCGGCAGTACCGCTCCAGCCACGAGGCATCCGGCACATGGATGATGAGGGGATTATCCTGCGGACGGCCCTTGGCCTCGAAAATATGGCGCACCGCCGTCTCGTTGAGGGCGTCCGCCCCCAGACCGTATACCGTCTCCGTGGGGATGCCCAGCAGCCCGCCCCGCCGCAGAATAGCGGCGGCCTGCGGGATGGCATCTGCATCCCTCTCCGGATGGAATAGAATGGTTTTCACTGCGATCCTTCCCTTTTGCGGCGTATTTCTCAGAAGCCCAGCTCCTCGCCCACCAGCACCACCTTGATGCGGCCTGCCGGGCGACAGATGCGGGTGGTGACGATCTGGCAGCAGATGCTGTCAGGCCCCGTACAGTCGGCGCACAGGCCGGTGACGGAACATGGAGTCTTGAGCCCGGCAAACCGCTGGGCGTTGACGGGAGCGGCGACCTCTCTGCCCCGGCGCATGGCTCCCTCCAGATCTCCGGCCACCTTGTTCATGCCCGCCACCACAATGACCTGCTCCGGTCCGAAGCACAGAGCTGCCACACGGTTACCGGTGCCGTCAATGTTCACCAACTGACCGTCGGCGGAGATGGCGTTGCTGCTCATCAGGAAGGTGCCGCAGGTCAGCGCCTTCTTCAGCATCTCCTGCCGCTCCTGCGGCGTCTGGGCCGTATCCCGGTCAATGAGGGCGATGCCCTCTTGCGCCAGCCGCTGCTTGATCCCCAGTGCGTCCACCGTGGCGGTGCCGCCCCAGGACACCGTGTGCTCCTTGGGGATCAGCTCCACTACTTTCTCCACAGCCTCTGCCGCCGTGGAGACGTAGTAAGCCTCGAAGTGGCGCTTTTCCAGCGCCTTCACCACCTGCGGACCAGCCTTGTCGTACCGCTTCTTCGTGTTTGCATCCATGGCTCATTCTCCTTTCTCATAACCCTCCTGCAGCCGCCGGGTCTGATCGGCCAGCGTCAGCGCATCGATGAGGGCATCCAAGTCGCCGTTGATGACGGCGGCGAGGTTGAAATTTTTACTGTCCCCCGTGAGGCGGTGGTCCGTCACACGGTTCTGGGGAAAATTATAGGTACGTATCTTGCCGCTGCGGTCACCGGTCCCCACCTGACTGCGCCGGGTGGCAGCGATCTCGGCGTTCTGCCGGGCCTGCTCCGCCTCGTAGAGCTTGCTTCGCAGGATCTTCATGGCCCGATCCTTGTTCTTATACTGGCTCCGCTCGTCCTGACACTCCACCACCGTACCGGTGGGCAGGTGCGTGATGCGGATGGCGGATTCCGTCTTGTTGACGTGTTGTCCTCCTGCGCCGCTGGAGCGGAAGGTGTCGATCTGCAGATCCTTGGGGTCGATGGAAAGCTCCGTCTCCTCCGCCTCCGGCATCACCGCCACCGTGGCGGCGGAGGTCTGGATGCGTCCGCCGGATTCCGTCTCCGGCACCCGCTGCACCCGGTGGGTACCGGCCTCGAATTTCAGCCGGGACCACGCTCCGTCGCCCTCCACCGTGGCACAGACCTCCTTCACGCCGCCCAGCTCCGTGACGTTCTGACTGACGATCTCCAGCTGCCAGCCCCGGCGCTCGGCGTACATGGTGTACATCCGCAGCAGGTCCGCCGCAAATAGAGCGCCCTCCTCGCCGCCGACACCGCCCCGAATCTCCAGAACCACACTTTTTTCATCGTTGGGGTCTCTGGGCAGCAGCAGGCGCTTCAGCTCCTCGGCCAGCCGCTCCCGCTGCTCCTTGGTCCGTGTCAGCTCCTCTTGGGCCAGCTCCCTCAGCTCCGGGTCCGACAGCATCTCCCGTGCCTCTGCGATGGCTTGTTCCGTCTGCTGTAAAGCAGTAAAGGTTTCCACCACAGGCGTCAGCTCCTTCTGCTCCCTGCTCAGGTTCTTCAGCCGCTGCTGGTCGCTGTACACCGCCGGATCGGCCAGCTCACGCTCCACCTGCCGCAGCCGCTCCGCAATTTGATTCAGCCGATCTTCCATGGGGCCTCCTTACGTCTGCTCCGCCAGATAGCGCTGCACGTCCTGAATGAATTTATCCCGCCAGAACACATAGCCCACGGAGCCAGGCCGCAGGGATGCCTCCAGCAGATGGGGCTGGGCGGTGTAGCTGTCCATCTGCCGATAGACCTCCTCATACCGCTTATCGCCGCCTCGGGTCAGCACATAGGCCACCCGACTCAGCTCCTGCCCCCGGCGCTTCAGCAGCCCACGCACGGGGCTGGCACACCGTCCGGCCCACACGGGGCTGCCCAAAATTACCAGTCGGTATTCCTCCAAGGGCTTAGCCGTCTCGAATTTCTCCAGCGGATGGGTGGAGCGCCGCATGGCATCCAGCCCGGAGCGGAAATATCCCTTCCGCCCCTGCCGGTCCACGCCGTCGGTAAACTCCACCAGCTCGGCTTCCAGCGCCTCGGCGATCTCCGCCATAGTCTGACGGGTATTGCCGCTGCGGGAATAGTATAAACACAAAATGTCGCTCATCTATGGTGCCTCCTGATGGCCTGCCGGAGCAGGCCAGAGTAGAATTTCCTTGCTATTAAAACATCTGTAAAGTGATAATACTTCTCAGCTTTTTCAAGGCGTATTATTCCTCAATCTGCAGAGAAAGCTCCTCCCAGCGGGCCATTTCCTGCTCCAGCCGGGCCTCTACCTCCTGCTTCTCCTGATAGAGCCGGTTCAGTTCCCCGGCATCGCAGGCGTGGGCCGCCATCTCCTCGTCCAGCCGGCGGCACTCCGCCTCCAGCTTGCTGATCCCTGTTTCGCAGATGGTCAGCTGCCGCCGGGCGGCCTGCTGGCTGCGGTTGCCGCGGGGCGGTCGGGTGTCCCCTTTCTTCTCCGGCGCCTTCACCGGCTGGGGAGCCTTCTCCTGCGCCTTCACCGCCCGGTACTGGGCAAAGCCCATGGGATAGTCGGTGATGGTGCCGTCCGCCAGCTCCCAGATACGGGTGGCAAACCGCTGGATGAAGTAGCGATCGTGGGAGACGAACAGCAGCGTGCCGTCAAAGGCCTCCACCGCCTCCTCGATCCACTCCCGTGCGGCAATGTCCAAATGGTTGGTCGGCTCGTCCAAAATGAGGAGGTTGATCTCCTCGTCCATCAGCATACACAGTCGCAGGCGGCTCAGCTCGCCGCCGGACAGCACCGACACCGGCTTGAACACATCCTCCCCCTGAAACTGGTAGGCGGCCAGCCGGTTCCGGGCGCTCTGGGCCGTCATACCCTTTTTCTCGTACAGCATAGTATCCAAAATGCTGCGCTCCGGGTGGTCAAAGTGAATGATTTGTGGCAAGTACGCTGCCTTTACAGATGGCCCCAGCTTAAAGATCCCACTGTCTGTGGGCTCTATCCCCAGCAGCATATTCAGCAGCGTCGTCTTTCCGGTGCCGTTTTCGCCGATCAGGGCGATGCGCTCACCGTCCTCCACCCGCAAATAGATGTCGGAGAACAGTGTCCGTCCGTCGAAGGCCTTGGAAACCCCCTTCACCTGCAGCACCTCGTCGCCCTTGAACTGGCGGCTGGCAAAGCGGGCATCCATTTTTTTGGCCTTGGTGGGTTTCTCCGTAGTACGCATCCGCTGGATGCGCTTTTCCATGGAGAAGGCCCGCTTATGGAGGGCGTCATTGCCCATGAAGGCCCACAGGTGCATCTGCTCGGCAGCCTTTTCCAGCTGCTGGATCTTGGCCTGCTCCTTGAGATACTGCTTCAGGCGCTCCTGGTAGCGGCGCTCCTTCTCCACGGCGTAGAAGCTGTAATTCCCGCTGTAAAACTCCGCCTTTCCGTCCAGCACCTCGATGATGCGGGTAACGGTGCGGTCCAGAAAATACCGGTCGTGGGAGATGGTCACCACCGTGCCACGGAAGGTGCGGATGTATTCCTCCAGCCACTCCGTGGCCTGAAGGTCCAGATGGTTGGTGGGCTCGTCCAGCAGCAGGATGTCCGTGTCCTCTAAGATCAGACGGCCCAAATTCACCCGTGTCTTTTCCCCGCCGGAGAGCTGGTCAAAGAGCCGCTGGCGCATCTCGGTATCGATGGAGAGGCCGTTGGCCACCTTGTTGACGGCGGTATCCGTATCGTAGCCACCCAGCCCCTCGAATCTGGCCGTCAGCTCACCGTACCGCTTCAGGGTCTGGGAAGAGCTGTCTCCCGCCGCCATCTGCTCGGTAAGGCGGTCCATCTCCTCCTTCATCCGGAACATCCGTTCAAAGGCAGAGCGCAGCACATCCTCCACGGTGTATCCGTCGGGATACACCGGGATCTGGGAGATCAGGCCCACCCGGCGGCCGGGGGCCACCATTACCTGTCCCTCATCGTAGTCCAGTTCTCCGGTGAGGATACGAAATAAGGTGGTCTTACCGGCGCCGTTTTTCCCCAGCAGGCCCACCCGCTCCCCGGTGTCGATCTGGAAGGTGATGCCGTCCAATATTTTCTTTTCCAGGTCAAAGGACTTGACCAGCTGGTTCACGCTGATATCGATCATGGATATTTCGTCCGTTTCGTTGTTTTCAGATGTATACTATGCTTCCTGAGTAAGGGCCTCCACGATGCGGTGGAACTCCATGGCATGGGACGCCTTCACCAGCATGGCTGTGCCGGGGGTCAGGGCCTCCCGGACGGTGGGCAGCGCCTGCTCCACCGTGTCAAAGTGCAGGGCGATATTCCCCGCTCCCTGCGCCATAAGCCGGGCCTTTTCACCGATGGCGATGACCTGATCCAGCCCCAGCCGGGCCGCCAGCGCACCGGCCTCTCGGTGGGCGTCGCTGCTGAGCCGTCCCAGCTCGCCCATGTCTCCCATCACCGCCACCCGGCGACGGCAGTCGGTGTCCGCCAGAATGGTCAGCGCCGCCGCCATAGCCTGAGGATTGGCGTTATAGCAGTCGTCGATGATGAGCCGCTCCTCCGGCAGACGGATGCGCCGCATCCGGGAGCCCGTGGAGACATAATGCGCCACGCCCTCCCGGATCTGCTGCGCCGTCAGTCCCAGCCGCTCGCCAATGGCCACCGCCATGGACGCCGGATAGATCATGTAGTCCCCCGGCGAGGGAATGTGCAGCGGATAAACACCGCAGGGCGTGGTCACGGTGCAGGACAGGCCCTCCACGCCGTGGGTGACGATGTCCGTGACCCGGACGGTGCAGTTCTCTCCCCGGCCACAGAGGATGGTCTCGAAGGGCAGCTCCAGCCCCGCCAGCAGAGCATCGTCGCCGTTGAGTACTGCCAGCCCGCCGGGCTGCAAATGCTCGAAGATCTCGCTCTTGGCCCGCAGGGTCCCCTGACGGGTGTTGCCGAGATTTTCAATGTGGGCATCCCCGATATTGGTGATGACCGCCACCGTGGGACGCACCATCTCCCCCAGATAGCGGATCTGGCCGAAGTGATCCATGCCTGTCTCGATGACCGCCGCCTGATGCTCCGGCATCAGGCGCAGCAGGGTCTGTGGCGTACCGATCTCGTTGTTGTAGTTGGCCTCGGTCTTGAGGGTAAGGAAATGCTGGCTCAGCACCGAGGCGATCATCTCCTTGGTGGTGGTCTTTCCGGCGGAGCCGGTGATCTGCACCACGGGGATGGGGAATTTCTCCCGATACCACCCCGCCAGCTGTCCCAGCGCCCGGAGGGTATCCTCCACCTGCACATAGAACTTCCCCGGCACCAGCGCCTCCGGCAGGCGGCTGCACAGGCAGCCCGCAGCGCCGTTCTCCAGCGCCTGCGTCAGATAGGTGTGGCCGTCAAAGCGCTCACCCACCAGTGGGATGAACAGGCAGCCCTGCTCCACCCGGCGGCTGTCGGTGCTGACGCAGGAAAAGCCCTCGCCGTCCTGCACCAGCGTGCCGCCGGTGGCCGCACACAGCTCCTTTGCCGTACAGGTCATCATGTCCGCTGCACTCCTCTCGCCTTCAGAGACTCCTCTACGATCCTCTCACAGAGGTCGGCATAGCTCAAACCCACCTGCGCCGCCTCCTGCGGAACCAGACTGGTGGGGGTCATGCCCGGCAGTGTGTTGATCTCCAGGCACCACGCCTTTCCCTCCTCATCCAGCAAAAAATCGGAGCGGGAATACACCGACAGACCCAGTCCCCGGTGGAGCTTCAGCGCCATCTCACCGATCTGGTGCCACTCCTCCTCCGTGATGGGGGCGGGGCAGATCTCCTGAGCACCGCCCTTCTGATATTTGGAAACGTAGTCGAAATATTCGCCACGGGGGATGATCTCCACCGCAGGCAGATAGGTGTCCCCCAGCACGGCAATCTGGATCTCACGGCCCTTGATCTTCTTCTCCACCACCACGTGGTCGCCATAGGCCAGCAGCTTGGCCAAGGCTTCCCGCAGCTGCTCCTTGGTATCCGGCAGCTCCACACCGATGGAACTGCCGCCGTTGACGATCTTCACGGCGCAGGGGACCTCCAACTCCTCCACCAGACGGGGGATATCGGAGGCCGTGTAATGGACGTCACGCCACGGCGCCGTGCGAATACCCTCAGACTCCAGAAACCGCTTGGTAACGGATTTGTCCATGGCCATGCCGCTGCCCAGATAGCCAGAGCCGGTGTAGGGTACTCCCAGCAGATCCAGCGTGGCCTGAATACGACCGTCCTCGCCGCAGGAGCCGTGGAGCGCCAGAAACACGATATCCGCCATGGCGCACACCGCCAGCACGTCCTTGCCCAGCAGGGACGGCCCCTGATCCTTCCGACTGCGGCGCACGGCCTCCAGATCCGGAGCCTCCTCCGTGACCCGGTTGTCGCCGCACAGGCCGTCCGGGGCATCGAAGATATCCTCCAGCCGACCCTCATAGCTCTCCAGCCCCAGGAACATATCCACCAGAATAGCCTGATGTCCCCGCTCCCGCAGCGCCCGGCACACACCGGTGCCGGAGGTCAGAGCCACCTGACGCTCCGTGCTGAGTCCACCGGCCAAAACAACGATCTTCATAAGCTTTGCCTCGCTTTCGCTTGAATCACAGGGCGGCCCGCCGACTGCAAGCCACCTATTATATCAGTATGTCAGTATAGCATATCCCTCCGGCGATTACAACCGGGCAGGGAAATTTTCAACGACAAAAGAACCGCCCCATGGGGCGGTTCTTGGAAAAGCTCTATGCAGCTAACGCAGCCAGTCCGGCAGGGAGCGCTTCTGGATGCCGGAGACCATGCCCATGGCGATGAACAGCGTCACCACCGACGAGCCGCCATAGCTGATGAAGGGCAGCGTCAGGCCCACCACCGGCAGCACAAACAGGCACATCCCCACGTTGGAGACGATCTGGAACACCAGCATCCCCGCTACGCCCACGCAGATGTATGCGTCCAGCTGGCTCTTGGCGTTGCGGGCCACCACGATACAGCGGATAACGATGGCCGCCAGCAGCGCCAGCGTCAGCACACAGCCCAGCATCCCCAACTCCTCCCCGATGACGGCGAAGATGAAGTCCGTGTGCCGGAAGGGCAGGTTCACGGAGGAGGTACTCTGGGTCTGAGCCCCGTGGAGCAGCCCTTGTCCCGTCAGGCGACCGCCGCCGATGGCCATCAGGCTCCGGGTCTGCTGCCATCCGGCCCCCAGCGGATAGAGACTGTGGTCCACCAGTACCTGAAAGCGCTCCTTCATATAGGGTGGGATCTTGTCCAGCTCCCACAGTAGGTAAAAGCCAGCCCCGGCGCCAAAGATGCCCAGAGCGAACCACCGGAGGGCTACCCCGGCGGCAAAGGCCATGCAGGCGAAGATACACACATACACCAGTGCGCTGCCCATGTCGGAGGAGATCACGTAGTAAAGGCCGATGGTCACCAGCAGATTCCCCGCCAACAAACCCACAGCGGGGATGGACTTCATGTCGCCCCGGCCCTTCATCCACACCAGCTGGCGGGCCAGCAGCAGGATAAAGGTCAGCTTCACCACCTCCGCCGGCTGCACCTGAATGGGGATGCCCCGGACGCCCAGCCACGCCAGATTGCCATTGGCCGACACACCCAGCGGAGTTTTCAGCAGCAGGAAGAAGCCAAGGTTAAAGGCCAGCAGCCACTGCCACTTTTTGCTGATCTCCGTCAGGTCCACCATGGACACCACGAAATACAGCACAATGCCCAGCGCCAAGCCGCACAGCTGGATGATGACGCACTTGAGTCCCCCCTGATACCGGGTGGCGCTGTAGATCATCACCACGCCGAAGAGGGACGTCACGGTACACAGGGCCAGCAGTAGAAGATCTGCTTGACGGATAATATCTAATATGGTATTTTTCACACTTTTCAGCATGGATGTTTCCTCGAATGATCTATATAGAGCTTATATTGATTTAGTGTACCACGTTTTCCTGCCGGTGTAAACCGAAGTTTTTGTGAACGTGGGATTGACAGGCGTCTCTGTCGGTGGTATATTGTACCAAAAGTAAGAAAAGTTATACTTTTCATATTAGGAGGGATTGCAGTGGGAAAGAAGGACGACCGGTACTATATGTCCTCGGTAAAGCTCGGCCCCAAGGGACAGATCGTCATCCCCAAGGAGGCACGGGCCATGTTCGGCCTGGAGCCGGGGGACACGCTGGTGCTGCTGGCAGACACCAAAAAGGGCATCGCCCTACAGACGGCGGATAAGCTGAATCCCCTGCTGCGGCGGGTGTTTCAGCAGCTGCCGGGAGATGAGGAGGCGGAGGAATGAACGCATTGGAGGTCAATGGGCTGTGCAAGCGCTATCCGGCCTTTTCGCTGGAGAACGTCAGCTTTTCCGTGCCGGAGGGAGCCGTCATGGGCTTCATCGGACGCAACGGAGCGGGCAAATCCACCACGCTGAAGGCTCTTCTGGGGCTGGTACACCCGGATGCCGGGGAGGTAACGGTGCTGGGCAAGTCCTTCCGGGAGAAGGAACGATATATTAAAGAGCGCATCGGCGTGGTGCTGGGCGGCATCGACTTCTATCCCAAGAAGAAGGTACGGCTCCTCAGCGACGTGACCCGCCGGTTCTACGGCAACTGGCAGGAGGAGAAGTACCGTCACTACCTGAATCTGTTCGGCATTGACCAGGAGAAGCGGGTGGATCAGCTGTCTACCGGCATGAGGGTAAAGTACATGATCGCTCTGGCCCTGAGCCACGATGCCCGGCTGCTGATCCTGGATGAGCCCACCAGTGGGCTGGACCCGGTATCCCGTGACGAGCTGACGGAGCTGCTGCGGCGCATCGCCGCCGACGGGCAGCGCAGCGTGCTGTTCTCCACCCACATCACCTCGGATCTGGAGAAGTGCGCCAGCCACATCACCTTCATCAAGGACGGTGCCATCCAGCACACCGGCACGCTGGCGGACTTCCGGCAGCACTACGACTACCTCCGCCAGCCGGGACAGGAGCTGACGCTGGAGGACATCATCGTTTCCGTGGAGAGGAGGCCCTTGGATGAAAACGCTATTATATAAGCAGCTGCGGCTGGTGTGCCAGCCTATGACGCTGGTATTCTGCCTGTTCGGAGCCATGCTGCTGATTCCGGCCTACCCTTATACCGTCATGTGGTTCTATGTGATGCTGGGACTGTTCTTCTCCTTCCTCAACGGGCGGGAGCAGAAGGACGTGTACTACTCCGCCCTGCTGCCCATCCGGAAGCGGGATACCGTCAAGGCCAACTGCCTGTTCGTGGGGCTCATCGAGCTGCTGGCGCTGGTCATCGCCGTCCCCTTCGCCCTGCTGCGGGCGAAGCTGGGTATCGGGGACAATCCCGTGGGCCTCAATGCCAATGTGACGCTGTTCGCCTGCGGACTGATGCTGTTCGCCGTGTTCAACGCCGTGTTCCTGCTGTCCTTCTACCGGACGGCCTACAAGGTGGGCGTATCCTTCGTGAAGGCGTGTATCGTCATGGCGGTGGCGGCGTTCATCATGGAGGCCGCCGTCCACTTCCCGGCACTGAGCCGCTTCAACGGCTATGACCTGGCCTGTCAGCTGCCGCTGCTGGCGGCGGGACTGGTGATCTGGTGCGGCAGCTGGCCCCTGATCTTCCGGGGTGCCGCCGCCCGATACGAGAAGGTTGACCTGTAAGCGAGTGACTCTCAGCATCATCTGCGGACGGCAAGGACACCCTCTGAATAAGCATAAAGAGGACAGGGCTGCGCCCTGTCCTCTTTATGCTCTCTCAGTCCGCCAGACCTTTCCCGGCGGAAAACTGATCGTATTTCGCCTGAAGCCACTGCTTCAGCTCCTCCACACCGGCCTCGTCCCATGGGAAATCTCTCTCCTGCCTGTCCTGCGCTGCCTCGTAGCAGTACACGGAATAAACCGCCGTGTGCAGCGTGTTCTTTTCCTTCTCCATGTCGAAACGGTAGCGGAAATCTCCGATGCTGCCGGTATAGACAAAGGCCCGCTTGAACCAGCGGGGCGTCAGCTCTGCAAATTGTGGATGCATCCTGTCCCCTCCCCTGTTGATTTTCTGCCAGTATACCACAGCCTGCCGAAAAAGGACAGTCAAAAATAGACACCCGGCGGCAAAATCAGGAAAAAGCGCTTGAAAATCTCCTCCGACCGTGGTATCATGTATGTAACGTTTGGAACATTTAAGCTTCGGCTGAGAAAAGGGGTATCCGAATATGGAAAGTGCAGTGAAACGCATCGGCGTGCTGACCAGCGGCGGCGACGCCCCCGGCATGAACGCCGCCATCCGTGCGGTGGTGCGGACGGCAATGAAGAACAGCATCGAGTGCGTGGGCATCCGCCGGGGCTGGGCGGGCCTTATCGCCGGGGATATCTGTCCCATGAATTCCGGCAGCGTCAGCCGCATCATCAACCGGGGCGGCACCGTTCTCTACACCGCCCGCAGCGACGAGTTCCGCACGCCAGAGGGACAGAAGAAGGCCGCCAACACCTGCAAGCTGCTGGGGCTGGACGGCATCGTGGCCATCGGCGGCGACGGCACCTTCCGGGGGGCGCAGGATCTGTCCAGATTCGGCGTGTCCGTGGTGGGCGTGCCGGGTACCATCGACAACGACATCGTCTGCACCGACTATACCATCGGCTTCGATACCGCCGCCAATACCGCCGTGGAGTGCATTGACCGTCTGCGGGACACCATGCAGTCCCACGAGCGCTGCTCCGTGGTGGAGGTCATGGGCCGTCACGCCGGGTATCTGGCTCTGTATGTGGGCGTAGCCGTGGGGGCCACCGCTGTGCTGGTACCGGAGCATCAGTATGACTTTGAAAAGCACGTGGCCGAGAAGATCCGCGCAGCCCGGTTGGGGGGCAAGACCAACTTCATGATCGTGGTGGCCGAGGGTGCCGCCAGCGCCATGGATGTGGGCAAGGAGATCAAAGAGCATCTGGGGCTTGACCCCCGTGTCACCATTCTGGGCCACATCCAGCGGGGCGGCAGTCCCACCGCCAAGGATCGTGTGCTGGCCACCCGCATGGGATACGAGGCGGTGCGGGTGCTGGCCGAGGGCATGACCAACCGGGTCATATGCGTCCGGGATGACCAGATCGTCAACGTGGATATCGATGAGGGACTGGCCATGAAAAAGACCCTCAACGCCGAGGAATTCGAGGTCATGACCGTTATGACCGGTGTGTGAGCCATATACGAAATAGAATAAGAGTATCCCATGGAGGAGAAGCACAGCTTCTTCTCCATAGTCTTTTTGTGCAAAAAGCATTGACGGGCATCGAATCTTATGGTTCGTAATAGGAAACTTTTCTTATGTTCCCTCTGCGTCACGGAGCGCTGTTTGTTGTGTTCTGCGCCGAACCTGCCTGTTTTGTCAAACATGTTCATCTGTTATTGTGCATTTTTGCCGCCGCGCCCCCTCACGGGGCGCATGGATTGAAATCATAGTTGATAATTCAAGATATACATGGTATACTTAGCCGCACCCCCTCACGGGGCGCATGGATTGAAATTCATTGTTCTGACGCAGGTACAGTCAGGCAGAGTCGCCGCCTCCCTACACGGCATAGAGAAAAAATGTTCCAAAGGAGTGCTGTCCGAATGAATCCTGCTGATATCATCAAAGATGCTGTTGCACTTATCAAAGAATATGCACAGGAACTCAGTCAAAAAGAGCACAGAAATGATGTTGAATCCGGGGAATTGATCGGCTATACTGAGGCTCTTAGTGTACTTCAGGATGCGTGTTCGCCGGATATGCGCCGTGAAATCGGTCTTGATTTCGATATCGACGCAGCATACCTGAATAGTACGAAAAAAGGAGGGACTTGCTGTTATGACCTCGATGGAAAAGAAATTGACTGAAAACCGATTAACCGAAGTGAAAGCTGCCCTCTCTGCAAAATACCGCACGGTTGATCTTGGCGGGGAAAAATTTTTCGTTGCCACAGATGGAGCGTTTTTCCGAGTTGGTGCATTTCCCGGTGCGATGGCGCTAGTGATTGAATATGCTGATACGGAACAGGAAGCAAGGCAGAACGCACTGGAGGACGGAGACCGTTTCTATCTGGATGAAACAACTCTGGATGAGATGCTTCGCCTCATGATAGCCGAAATTGAGAGGTGCTAACCGATCCGCATCCGTCAGGCTCCGGCTCTCGGAGTTTTTCGCCATTTGGGCGGCGATCCGCAGCACGTCCCGGTCGGAAAGCGTCGAGCTGCGAATTTGTGCTTGACTTTCCGTCTGGTTCTGTGCTACAATATCCCCAGTGGTGGATGTGCCGGACTTGACTGGCTGCCCCACCTTTTTTATTGGATCAATATCATACAGATACTTCACACCGTTTGCGGATTCCGCCACGTTCAGCGTGGCCTTCCAGACGGTGTTATTTTTATCCTGAATGTACGTTGTCCAATACTGCCAGTCGTTCTTGCCGTTGTGCATTGAAGCGGGCCAGCTCCTGTACGCCGACCTCGGACACCAGCTGCTGGAGCGCTCCGTTGCCGAACTTGCTGAACTCCTTCGGCTGGCGCACCGGCTCCAGCGCTCCATGCAGATTGTCCGCTGTCATATTGTGCAGTGCCAGAAGATCACGGGTTTCCTCCACCGGCTCTCGCAGGGAGAACTGATCCTTTACTCCTCGCTGATTCTCCGAGCTTCGTTCAGCAGCTCCGCTCCCGTCGCTTCCCGATGATCCACCATGTAATCCATCATTTTGTACTGCTGTTCTTCCGTTTCCATCCGTAGAGCGATTTCCATTGCGGCTCCCTTTCGCACGCCGAATGCTTTCAATCCACGAATCAACAGCTCCTCTGCCTCCGTCAGTTTTCTCATACGCATCCTCCATCATCCGCAAATCATCTGCAATCTGTTTTGCCCGCTTCCCGCCCACCGCATACAGCGGCGTGGCATCTGTTCCGTCTCCTATGCCATATAAAGCGAACACCTGTACGCCTTTTTCATCAGCATACACCCACTTGGTTGCCTCGTCAAGAAAATTTTCACCGCTTTTGATCTCGGCATTCATCCGCCGTTCCAGCAGCTCCCACTCCGCTCGTTTCAGCTGCGGCCGCCAATACTTGCCCCTTGCCATGTACTGGTTTTCGCCGCCCTCGCTCCGGGTCTCCGCTCCCTGATAGCTCTCCACCGCCGCCGTGGCCGCCTTGTCATAGGCCTCCACAATGCGCTCCAGATAGTGCAGTCCGCCGTCCCGCATCTCCTTCAAAAGCGCCGCCTCCGCCTTGGTGTTGGTGGTCAGCCCATCGAAGTACGCCTTCACTTTGGCGATGAAGTCCTTCAGCTTGCCGACGAGCTTTTCCGCCCCCCCACACTCCCCGCCGGCAGCGAGACACAAAAAATTCCCGGAGAGCCTTCGTTCTCCGGGAATTTTTTATGAGTCAATAGACGCTATCAAGCCTTGCCGGCGCAGCCCAGCACGTCCACCAGCTTGTGGCGCACCAGCTCCTTGATGTTGGCACGGGCAGGCTTCAGATACTCACGGGGGTCGAACTTGTCGGGATGCTCCTCCATGAACTGACGGATGGTGCCGGTCATAGCCAGCCGCAGATCAGAGTCGATATTGATCTTGCACACGGACAGCTTGGCCGCCTCACGCAGCTGCTCCTCCGGCACACCGATGGCATTGGGCATCCGGCCGCCGTGGTCGTTAATCATCTTCACGTACTCCTGCGGCACGGAGGAAGAGCCGTGCAGCACGATGGGGAAGCCGGGCAGACGGCGGGAGACCTCCTTCAGCACGTCGAACCGCAGGGGAGGCGGCACCAAAATGCCCTGCTCGTTGCGGGTACACTGCTCAGGCTTGAACTTATAGGCGCCGTGGCTGGTACCGATGGCGATGGCCAGAGAGTCGCAGCCGGTCTTGGACACGAACTCCTCCACCTCCTCCGGACGGGTATAGGAAGCCTCATGAGCGGCCACCTTCACCTCATCCTCAATGCCGGCCAGCGTACCAAGCTCGGCCTCCACCACCACGCCGTGGTCGTGGGCATACTCCACCACACGCTTGGTGATCTCGATGTTCTCGGCAAAGGGCTTGGAGGATGCGTCGATCATCACAGAGGTAAAGCCGCCGTCGATGCAGCTCTTGCAGGTCTCGAAGTCGGGGCCGTGATCCAGAT
>ERZ840371.139-NODE-139-length-89482-cov-9.177799_pt1 | contig 89482 bp, 77 predicted proteins | sample MGYA00519937_ERZ840371 | MGnify/ENA primary metagenome ERZ840371 (study PRJEB31850, sample SAMEA3708873) | human gut metagenome | biome: human gut; feature: human-associated habitat; material: faeces | place: China | collected 2014 ... | reverse complement strand
ATCGTACTAAAGTACGAGCGTGCCGCGTTTCTTATACCCTGCCAAGGGCTACGGGGATTTGATAGCATTTCTTTACTAACTCTCAATTATTCGCAATACTTCAACAATTCCAACGGGTGGGCGATAATAGCATCGGCGTGGCCTTCTTCCAGTTCCTTGCGGTTGCGGAAGCCCCAGAGGACTCCTACGGTGAAGGCTCCGGCGGCCTTGCCGGTCTTCATGTCTGTAGCGGTATCTCCCATGTAGAGTACTTCGTCTGCGGTGAAACCGAACTGGTCTAAGATGCGGAAGACTCCGGCGGGATCGGGCTTGATGGGCACGCCGTCCACCTGTCCCTGCACTACATCGAAATAGCCCTTACCAAATAAACTCTCAATGACATCTACGGTGGCATGGTGGGGCTTATTGGATAATACGGCGATCTTCATTCCACGTTTCTTCAACTCTTCCAGCAGTTCCGGAATTCCCTCATAGGGCTTCACCTGATACATACAGTTCGCCTGGAAGATCTCCTTGTATCTGGCATAGGCTGCTTCAAAATGGGTAAGTTCCGTATCGCCACCCTTGATCAGTGCCCGCTTTACCAGATTGGCGGCACCGTCTCCCACAAAATATTTATAATCCTGTACCGAGAAAGGTCCATAGCCGAATTCCGCCATGGTCTTGTCTCCGCTGTATTTCATGCTCATAATAGAATCAGATAAGGTTCCGTCCAGGTCAAAAATTGCTGCTTTCTTCATTCTGTTCTCCTACACTAATCTCAATCCATGCAGTTCCTGATAGACTCTTCCCACGGGAAGGCCTACCACATTGTTGTAATCGCCCTCGATACCGCGGATATATCTGGCGCAGAATCCCTGAATACCATAGGCTCCCGCCTTGTCCATCGGATCCCCGGTAGCCACATATTCCCGGATCTGTGCATCGGTCATAGGATAAAAATGCACTGTGGTCTTCTCATGGAAAGTCAGCGTCTTCCTCTCACCGTTTTCCTCATAGAGGATCGTCACGCCTGTGTATACCTCATGTCCTCTGCCCTGCAGCATAGTAAGCATGGCTGCCGCAGCTTCCGAATCCGCAGGCTTACCCAGAATCTTGCCGTCGCAGGCGACCACAGTATCGGCTCCCAGCACAAGGGTGTCCGTCATCGTAGTTTCTCCACTTTTCTGTTCCGGATCACAGACACCACTTTCCGCAAGTTTCTCCCACACCGCTTCTGCCTTCTGTGCGGACAGTTCTTCCACCACTTTCGCAGGCTCTGTAGAGGTGATCTTTTCCTCGGTCTCGCTGACCACAACATCGAAATCCAGTCCGATCTGTGTCAGAAGCTCCCGCCTCCTGGGGGAGGCGGATGCCAGTATGATCTTCTTATTCATGATGTGTCTCCGGGATAAAAGTTCTGCTTTCGATGGCAGACTCTCCCGCAGCCTCCTTTGCTTTTTGAATGGCCTCCAGGCAGAAAGCATCCTGAGAGTTAAACAGCTGCTTTCCTCTCTTGTCCTGCTTCTCATAGCTGCCATCCGGCTGTAAAATAGAAGCCTTCACATTATCCTTCAGCTGACTGTTCAGAATATGTAATAACTCTTCCTTCAGCTCCGGGCGATCTACCGGGAAGAGGATCTCCACACGACGCTCCAGATTACGGGGCATCCAGTCGGCACTTCCACAATAGATCTCATAATGGTCATCATTTGCAAAATAAAAAATACGGCTATGTTCCAGGAAATTACCGACGATGGAGCGGACACTGATATTCTCGCTGACACCCGGGATACCCACCTTCAGGCAGCAGATGCCTCGAACGATCAGTTCGATCTTCACGCCTGCTGCACTTGCCTCATACAGGGCACGGATAATATCCTTGTCGCAGAGAGAGTTCATCTTCGCAATGATATGGGCATTCTTGCCCTCCAGCGCATAATTTTTCTCCCGCTCGATCAGATGCAGGAACTTATCCTTCAGCCATAACGGTGCCAATGCCAGTTTGTTCCAGAACAACGGCTCCGAATACCCGGACAGCATGTTGAACACTGCCGTGGCATCCTCTCCGATGCGTTCCGCACAGGTCAACATTCCCACATCCGTATACAACTTCGCCGTAGCATCGTTATAGTTACCGGTACCCAGATGGACATATCTGCGGATGCCATCCTCTTCTCTGCGGACCACCAGTGTGATCTTGGAATGAGTCTTTAATCCCACCAGTCCGTAGATAACATGACAGCCTGCTTTTTCCAGCATTCTCGCCCAGACGATATTATTTTCCTCATCGAAACGGGCTTTCAGTTCCACCAGTACTGTGACCTGCTTGCCGTTCTCGGCGGCCTGAGCCAATGCCGCAATAATGGGAGAATTGCCGCTGACACGATACAAGGTCTGTTTGATAGCCAGTACTTCCGGATCTCTCGCCGCCTGACGGATGAAATCCACCACCGGCGTAAAGCTCTGGAACGGATGATGTAAGAGGATATCTCCCTTACGGATCTCCTCGAAAATATTGCAGCCTGCGGGAAGTTCCGGTGACTGCTGGGGCTCATACTTGGGAGTCTTTAAATGGTCAAAGCCCTCCAGCCCGTAGATCTTCATCAATACAGTCAGATCCAACGGTCCGTCGATTTCATAAATATTCTCGGGCTCGATGTTCAATTCCTTCTTAATGATCTTCAGCAGCCGCTTATCCATGCCGCTTTCCACTTCCAGGCGGATGGCTTCGCCCCACTGACGCTTCTTTAACTGCTTTTCGATCTCCTTTAACAGGTCTGCCGCCTCATCCTCATCAATGCTCAGATCCGCATTTCGCATGATACGGAAAGGATGAGCACAGACAATATCATAATTCAGGAACAGCTTATCCATGTTCCGCTCAATGATCTCTTCTAACAGAATGATCTTGCAGGCCTTGCCCTTAGACGGGATCCGTACCACACGGCTCAGGACACTGGGCACCTGCACGGTGGCGAATTCCAGTTCCCCGTCACTGTTTTTCTTCCGCACCATGGCTCCGATGTTCAGAGATTTGTTGCGAATCAGAGGGAACGGTCTGGAAGAGTCCACGGCCATGGGGGTCAGCACAGGATACACATTTTCCTGAAAATACTGATCCACATACGTTGCTTCCTCCGCCGTCAGCTGCTCATGCTCTCTGACAATATGCAGCCCGTTTTTCTCCAGAAGCGGGAGCAGAGAACGGTTATAGGTGGAATATTGCAGATCCACCAGTTCATGGATCGCCACATGCAGCGCTTTTAACTGCTCCGTGGGAGTCATGCCCGCAATGTCTTTTTTGGTATAACCCGCATTTTCCATATCCTTTAAAGATGCCACGCGGATCATGAAAAATTCATCCAGGTTCGATGCTGTGATGCTTAAAAATTTCAACCGTTCGAACAATGGGATGCTCTTGTCTCTGGCCTCGTTCAACACTCTATAGTCGAACAGTACCCAGCTCAGTTCCCGGTTGGTATAATATTTCGGATCTTTAAAATCGATTTCCATTTTTCCCTGCTGCCTCCCTTAAAATTTCTTTTTCTGCCGGATCACCGGGGTAATGCTGTATACTTCCTTGAAAAATTCCGTGCTGGTCTGGAAGAATCCCTTTTCCAGCGTAATATCTTCCTGGGTGTCCACCTTCAGAATCAGTTCATTCTCCTGTAAAACGGCCTTGACACCTTTCATTTTCTGTTTGTGGCTGCAGTCAAGGCTGTTGGCCAGACGTAAGATGGCAGTCAGTTTGGCAACCGTTAAGTAGCTCGCCTTATCCAGTCCCATAGGGCGCTCCTGTGCCTGCCCATAATAGACGAAATCGCTGTGGTTAAACCTTACCACGTTGGCCACGATCTCCCGCTCCATATGGGACAATCCGATCATTTCCGTTGCCATGATGATGTCATAGGAAGCCTCGCCGACATTGAGCAGGCTGATATATTTTCCACAGTCGTGCAAAATAGCGGCCAGCCGCAGATACAGGCGTTCTCTCTGCCCCATGCCATGCACTTTTTTCATACTGTCAAAAATCGTGGTAGTGATATGTTCCAGGGTATCCGCTCTCTTACTGCTGCCATTGTAGCGCTTGCTGATATTCAGTGCGCAGGCGATAATATCCTCCGCAAAATCATGCTCGCCACGGAACATTTTGTTCTGCTCCGCATACTCATAGGCGATGCCGTCGCAGAGTGTCACGCCCGGTGCCCAGACCAGTTCCGCGCCCATGAGTTCTGCAATTCGTCTGGTCAGAATGGCACTGATGTACACCAGAGGCACTTTCTCCTCCGCAATATCCATCCGCTTCGCCAACTCCGTGGTGCCTTTGGTACGAAGGGCTTCCATCAGCTGGGAAAATGCCTTGCGATCCACTACGGCATTGACTTCTCCCCGCTCGTGAGCCTTGCGCACCGCCCAGGGAGACAGGTAATCGTCCACGATGATGATATTTTTGATCTCGCGGTCCTTGAGATACAGCTTCTTGTAATCATCCAGCTGTGCCGTAGCCAGTTCGTCCACCAGACGCTCCATCTGAGTGCTGCCCGCGTTCAGATGATTCAGCAGTTCCTGCAGCCGCAGTACCCCCAGCCGCAGGTTCTGCGTGGAGACCAGTGTATCCTTGTCGAACAGGGAAATCTGGATACTACCCCCGCCGATGTCCAGGATCGCCGTCTTTTCTTCAATGATTCTGCGGAAAGTCTCTCCCTTGGAGGCAATGGACTTGTAATCCAGGAAACGCTGTTCGGAGTTGCTTAAGGTCTCCACCCAGATGCCGGTACGCTGTTCAATCTGATCCTGTAGGATCAGGGTATTTTCCGTCTCCCGGATGGCACTGGTACCGTAGGCTTTGTAAGCTGTCACCTTGTAGGATGCCATGATCTGTGCAAATTCTTTCAAAGTATGACACAGGTCATCTATTTTCTCATTGCTAATCTTCCCGTGGGCATAGGTGTCCGAGCCCAGGTCGATTCGCTGGCGGATACAGTCGATCTCCCGCATGGTATTTTTCCCGGAGAGATCAAATATTTTCATGGTGAGTTCAAAGCTGCCCACATCAATGGCTGCGAAGGTTTTTACACTCATAAGGTTCCTCACTTTCCTAACAGGTAATCAATGAACTGCTGGGCACTTCTTCCGGACAGTCCGCCGTGGGACAGTTCCCATTTGTTGGCTTCCAGTAAAAGTTCCTCTTCCGGCATCTCCACATGATAGCGCTCCGCCAGAGTCTTCACGATATTCTGGAATTCCTTTTTGTTGGGAGCACCGAAATAAATGGTCACGCCGAAACGGTATACCAGCGACAGCTTCTCCTGTACGGTATCGCTGGTGTGCATATCCTCTCTGGTCTCCTCCTTGTCACTGTAGTTCTCGCGGATGAGATGGCGACGGTTGGAAGTAGCATAGATCAGGACGTTCTCCGGCTTTTTCTCCAGACCACCCTCGATGACAGCCTTTAAGTATTTGTATTCGATCTCGAACTCTTCGAAGCTCAGGTCATCCATATAAATGATAAATTTGTAATTGCGGTTCTTGATCTGGCTGATGACCGTGTTCAGATCCTGGAACTGATGCTTGTAGACCTCGATAATACGCAGACCCCTGTCATAATATTCATTGGCAATGGCTTTGATGCTGGAAGATTTACCGGTTCCCGCATCACCGAACAGCAGGCAGTTGTTGGCCTTTTTACCGTTTACAAAAGCCTCGGTATTGTCTACCAGTTTTTTCTTGGGAAGCTCGTAACCTACCAGATCATCCAGTTTCACATGGGCAATGTTCAAAATTGGAACGATATGTACACCCTCCTCGTCATGGGTAATGCGGAAGGACTTGTGCAGGCCGAATTTGCCGACACCGTATTCCTTATAGAACTGGGTCAGTGTAACCTTCATCTCCTCGGCCGTTCCGTCTGCGCAGAACTTTTCCGCCAGTTCACAGATGCGGGCACAAATTCTCTTATTGTACACCTTGCTCTCCTGCATGCTGCTGGCATAATTTTCAATGATGGAAAATTCCGGCACATGAAGCTGCTCCATCATGGGTGCAAAATCAAAGTCATAGAATTCCTTGAAAATGCGGATGTCATGCAGTGCCGCATCGTTGATGGAACCGACGATCTCTCCGCGGATCTCGCAGCCACAGCTGTAGCTGTTCTCGTTATTCACCAGGAGATTGGCCAGATAGCAGTGCCACAGATTCCCGTGGAAACCGTAATTACCTGCCAGATCGATCAAATCATGAATGCACTCGTAAAAGAGTGCCGCCATATCTTCCGTGTTGTAATATTCGTCATCGTAATGGGACATGAGGAACGCCATGTCATACAGCAGTTCTCCGTCCTCGAAATCACGGTATACGATCAGTTCTTTTTCTCTCATATGTCTAACCTTCTTGTTTTATATGTTTTAACTATTCAGAGCCAATGGGCGAAGTAACCACATGAGCAAATAACATGCAGGCATGTTATTTAAGTAAGCCTCGCAGAGGCGGTTTTGCGAATGGGTTTCTGAATAGTTGTTATGCTTAATAATTGCCCAGTATCTTCATGCTGCGGGCTTCTTCTCTGAGTCCCCGCAGTGCGTTCTTCACTGCGCTGTCCGCAAGGTTCCCCTCAAAATCGATAAAGAAACGATACTCCCAATTCCGGTCGGGAATGGGACGGCTCTCGATCTTGGTCATGTTCAGATTGTTGTAGATAAAATGGGACAGAATGTGGTACAGGGATCCGCTCTCATGGGGGATTTCCAGACACAGGCTGATCTTGTTGGCATTTTTGCGGAAGATCCTCTGGTTCGTCACAATGATGAAACGGGTGGAGTTGCTGTCGGAATCGTTGATCCCTTTTTCCAGAATCTCCAGTCCGTAGGTCTGGCCCGCATATTCGCTGGCGATGGCCGCCTGAGTCTGATTCTTGTCCTTTGCCACCTTCAGTGCTGCGAAAGCGTTGTTCTGCATGCTGATCTGCTGCCAGTCATGCTCGGAGAGGTATCTGGCGCTCTGCATCAGGGACTGGGGATGGGAATAGACTCTTTTGATCTCTTCCATCTTCGTGCCGGGCAGTGCCAGCAGGCAGTGTTCAATGGGGATCACCTGCTCTCCCACGATGTAGTTTTCGAATTCCACCAGCAGATCGTAGATTTCATTGACAATGCCCGCCGTGGAATTTTCAATGGGAAGTACGGCAAAATCCGCACTGCCTTCATCAATGGAACTCATGGCATCCCGGAAGGATTCCACATGGAATGCATTGACATTCTCGCCAAAAAATTTCCGCATGGCTGCCTGGGAATAGGAACCTTCCGCACCCTGATAGACCACTCTGGCACACTCGGTCTCCAGTTCATCCACACCGATGAAGGGGAGTCTGCCTTCACTGCCATGGGCTGCCAGCAGCTGGTACTGGAGCTTTCTGCTCATGGACATGATCTGTTCAAACAGTTCCTCCACGCCGTGGCTGTTGAAATCATTATGGGTCAGTGCCTTGACTCCGGCGATCTTCTCCTGCTCTCTCTGTTTGTCAAATACTTTTTTGCCGGTCTCTATTTTATATTCCGCCACCTGTCTGCTGACATCCATGCGCTTCTCATAGAGATCCACGATCTGCCGGTCAATGGTGTCGATCTGTTGTCTCAACTGTGATAAATCCATGCTGTTCTCCTTAACTTAACTGATATCCACGAATTGCTCCGCTGCAAAGCAGCTCCCGCAATTCTCAAACATTCGGAATCCGCTGACTCCAAATGTAACTATTCAGAATAGTTACATTCTATCTCACTTTTTCCTTGTTAGCAAGCAAGAACCAAGGTATAATATTAGATATTACAAAAACTTTACATTTCATTTTACATAAAGAAGGATTGCTTATGAAAGATAAAAAAGCCTTATTGATTCTGATTCCTTTTCTTCTGTTCGTGATCATCATCGGTGCATTTGCCATCGTGGGAGACCGGATCCCTGACAATCCCCCGGAGACCGTGGGGAACACCGCCGGAAATCTGAACAATTCCGGCTACTTCTGCGAGTATGATGGAAAAGTGTATTTTGCCAATGTCTATGACAGCGACACCCTGTACTCCATGGACCCTTCCGAACAGGACATCAAAAAACTGGGGAATGCCTCCGTACAAAATATCCTGGCTGGCGGTAAATTCCTCTACTATTATCAGACCGGAGCTTCCGGGGATGCCGGGATCGGTGCTCTGCGAACTGTGCGTTCCTTCAACCGCTGTAAGCTAAACGGCAGCGACGTCACAGGACTTACCAGAGATCCCATTTCCACCGCACAGCTGGTGGGAAGCAACCTCTATATTATGACCGTGGATGATAACGGGCCTTTATTTTACCGTATGAAGATCGACAAGTCTGACAAGACGGAACTTGCCAACTTCGAGATCAATCCCGCCAGCGCCGTAAACGGCACCATTTATTACAACGGTACACAGGACAACCACTATCTCTATGCCATGAATACCGCAACGGACGGAGTTTCCACCGTATGGGACGGCAATCTGTGGTATCCCATCGTACAGGGAGATTATGTCTACTATATGGATGTGGAAAATGATTACCGCCTGTGTCGTTACTCCCTGTCCCGGAATGAGATCGAAGTCCTGACCAACGAACGAATCGACTGCTTCAATGTGGGTTACGGTTATGTGTACTATCAGGTGAACGGCGAAGAAGCCTGCCTGAAATGCATGCGGGATGACGGAAGCGACTCCTGGGTCATTGCCGAAGGCAATTATACTGCCATCAATATGACATCCCAGTATGTCTATTTCCAGATGTTCGGAGATGACTCTTCCTGGTATCACTCTCCATTAGGCAGTCAGAGCTACAGCGGATTTGACGCAGCCAGACAGGCCTCGCTGGATGCTTTGAAAAAATAATGTAACGATTCAGAGCCATGAAATATCAGCGGATGTTCGTCGGATGCTTGCATTTGTAAGAGCATCCGCTAATATTTCTTTGGCGAAGCAGCTTGTATGAGCAAAAAGAAAGCATCGAAGATGCGATTTTGCGAATACTGCTCTGAATAGTTACAGAATAATAACATAGCAAGAGCCGCAGACATTCCGCCTGCGGCTCTTATTTTTCGTTCCCGTTGCAAATTGATTTTAACCTTCCTCGATATGGTTCAGGCCCTGATTCAGAATCGTGATGATATGGTCATCCGCCAGTGCATAAAAGATCGTCTTGCCGTCTCTGCGGTTCTTCACCAGATCCATCTGCTTCAATACCCGTAACTGATGGGAAATGGCAGACTGTGACATACCAAGCAGAGTGGCTATGTCATACACACACATTTCGGAGCACAGCAGCACCGACAAGATCTTCAGTCTTGTAGCATCTCCAAATACTTTAAAAAATTCTGCCAGATCCTGTAACTCCTCCTCCGGCGGCATCTTCTCATCGATCTGCCGGATGGTTTCCGGATCTGCGGAAAGATAACTGTTCTTCTCTTCCATTTTATTTCTCCATTATTTACTCTGTGATCCCTCTCTCAACAGAGGTTTTCTGCACTGACTGTTATCTACGGTTAACTATATTTACTATACACTATTTCTGCGAATTCGACAAATGAAAATATTGCTGCATGCCCTCTGTCATGGTGATCGTTCCCTCATGGTCGATGAACAATCCTTCCGCATCATACTTTTCCAGAAGTTTCTGGCCTTCCTCCTGTCCCAGTACAAAGCAGGCCGTAGACAGGGCATCACTTAAGAATCCGTCCTTCGTCACGATGGTGACCCCCGCCACATCACTGTGGGCCGGTGATCCGGTCCGTGGATCCAGTATGTGATGATATCTGACACCATCCACTTCCACATAGCGTTCATAATCTCCCGATGTGGATACACAGTGCCCTCCGTCCAGTGTCAGCACGCCCACACTTTCCGAAGGATCTAGCGGATCTGTCACTGCGATCTGCCAGGCTCCGCCCTCCGGCTTGCTTCCGTAAGTCAGGATGCTGCCGCCCACGGAAATCACGGCACCACTTACCTCCGGATGCGCTTCCAGTATCTTAAGGATCTCATCCAGCGCCACACCTTTTCCCATAGCTCCCAGATCCAACTGCATTTCTGCGGGAATGCTCACCGAATCCCCGTCCGCCTGTTGTTCCAACTGAATTTTCTGCCAGCCTGTGGTGGCAAGAGCCTCCGCGATCTCTTCCTGCCTCGGCAGTTCATAATCCCCGGAATCTCCGGCAGCCGCCCAGGTATCAATGTCCCACAGACGGCTGAGCCGGCCGATACTGACATCAAAGGCCCCGGCACTCTCCTCTGAGATCTGCCGGCATCTTCCCAGCCACTCAGCCATCACAGGAGATACGGAGGTCTGCCCTTCTCCAGCGGCTGCATTGATCCGCGCCACTTCCGCACTTTCCAGTCTCCAGGAAAGTTCTTTTTGTTCCAGATCGTTTAGTTTTTGTAAAAGAACATCTGTTATTTTCTTATTTATTTCACTATTTGTTGTGGTTGCGGAATTTCCGGTAACATAAACGGTCTGGGAGATCACGGTTCCCATGGCGGTATCTATGCTTTTTTCGCATTCCGTTTTCTGCCCGCATCCCGCCAGAAAAAACACCGGGAGCATTGCCAGTAACGTTGCCCGCCGCAACACCCGGGGCGTTTTCAAATACTTCTTCATTTTTTTCATTCCTTTTGCTATACTGTTCTCATCAGAAAGGAGTTCCTTATTCCTATGAATCTTTCCATGAATGATCGAAAAAAAGCAGTTCTCCTTACCACCGCTCTGCTTGTAATAGCTGTCCTTTGCGTAGTGCGGATCTATGTAGTCTCGCACAGTTCCGTAGAAAACGGTCAGGCTCTCTATGCCGATCTCTATCAGAACGGCGAATTATTGCAGACCATCCGTCTGGATACGGTGACCGCCGAATATACCTTTGAGGTCTCCGGGAATGCCGGTGCCACGAATACCGTCTGTGTCCGTCCGGGCAGCATTGCCATCGTCTCTGCGTCCTGTCCGGATCAGATCTGCGTGCATCAGGGATTTATCAGCACCTCCCTGCTCCCCATCACCTGTCTGCCCAATCGGCTGGTGATCCGGGTCAGAGAAGAGGTTTCCGTTCCGGATGACACTGCACCGGTTCCGGACGGCGTGACCTATTGACAGAATACCATTTTTGCCTGCATGATTCTAACCACACGATGCCCTAATCCACAACTCGAAATCATCCGGTGCTAACCCCCTGATGCCAAACCTCCACGGTATTAAATCCCACGGCCCTAAAACACCGCAGATCTTACGAATTACGAAAACACGGAGATTTTTATGAAACCACCTGTAACTACCAGAAAACTGACGACGCTTTCTCTGCTGGCGGCCATTGCACTGGCGCTGTATGCCGTGGAAAGTGCTCTGCCCCCCATTGTCCCGATCCCGGGCATCAAGCTGGGGCTTTCCAATATAATAACGCTTGTTGTTCTATGGAAATATTCCGCAAAAGACGCCTTTTTCGTGCTTCTGGTGCGGATCCTTTTAGCGACCATGTTCTTCGGGCAGGCCATGAGTCTCCTGTACAGCCTGTCCGGCGGTATACTCTGCCTGTTTGCCATGTTGCTTGTGAAGCTGCTGTTGCATGGGAATTACCTGTTCCTCGCAAGCATGACAGGTGCTGTTTTTCACAATCTGGGGCAGATTGGAGTGGCGTTTCTGCTGACTTCCGTTCCCGCCGTGCTTGTCTATCTGCCGTTTTTACTGTTAAGCGGTCTGGTGACCGGTTTGTTCATTGGTCTCTGTGCCCGCTTTACGCTTCGCTTCCTTCCGTGAGATCCACGGGAAGCTCCGCCAGCATCTGTGCTACGGTCTTATGCGTAATGGGATGACGGAAATTCGGTGCCAGCTCACTTAAGGGCTTCAGTACAAAATAACGATTCTCCATATCTATATGCGGAATCATCAGATCCTCGGAATCATACACCAGATCATCATAGAAGATAATATCCAGATCCAGTGTCCGGGGTCCCCAGTGAAGCTTACGTTCTCTTCCTTCCATCTGCTCAATACGGTGCAGCTCCTGTAATAATTCTTCTGGTGCAAGCAGCGTCCGGATCTCAAATATTCCATTTACGAAATTATCCTGCTCTACGACGCCATAAGGCAGTGTCTCCAAAAGCTCCGATACCTTTTCTACTCTGATATCTTTACTATTCTTAAGCTGGCCCAGTGCCTTCGCGATATGCTCTCTGCTGTCTCCCATATTGGAACCTACGGCAATATAGGCCTCATGCCATTCCCTGTGGATTGCCACAGACACGCTGCCAAAGGGCAGTGGAATCGGCGCTTCAGGTTTACGGATCTCCAGATCCAGTCCCTGTACCAGCGGGAAATGCTGCAATACCTCATAGGCAGTCCACTCCACCACCGTTTCGATCAGCTGAAAGGTATGCTGCTGCATAAACTCCGTAATAAACTGGCAGACCTCTCCGTAATTGGTGGAAAGGCGCAGATCATCCGCTATTCCCGCCGGGCGGGTGTTTGTATACAGGGTGGCATTCACGTAAAAATGCTGTCCTTTTTCATTTTCTTCCGGATATACGCCGTGATGCGCATATACTTCCAGTTCTTCGATACGGATCTGATCTTTCCGATTCTCATTTCTCATTTGCTGACTCCGCCTTTCCCGATACCTTTTCAGAGCTTTTTATTTTCCACTGTTTAAAATAGCCTCACACATTTTAATGGTGCGGACATTTTCTTTCACATCATGCACCCGGACAAACATACATCCCTTTTGGACGCCGAACATGGTAGTCACCAGCGTTCCCTCCACTCTCTCCGTCACCGGCAGATCCAGTGTCAGTCCGATCACGGATTTGCGGCTGCATCCTAAAAGCAACGGATAACCGAACATATTCAGTTCTTCCAGACAGTTGATGATCTCCAGATTGTTCTCATAGGTCTTGCCGAAGCCCACCCCGGGGTCTAAGATGATCTTCTCATCCGCGATGCCTGCCGCTTCCGCCAAATGGATCGTGTCCGCCAGATCCGCTGCCACATCCTGCATGAAATCCCGATAATCCGCTTCTTTACGGTTATGCATCAGACAACAGGGCAGACCGCTCTTCGCAATGACCTCTGCCATACGATTATCATATTTCAAGCCCCAGATATCATTGATGAGATTCGCCCCCGCACGGATTCCCGCCTCTGCCACACCGCTTTTGTAGGTGTCCAGGGAAATGGGAATGTCAAAATTTGCCTTCACCGACTCGATCATGGGTACGACTCTGGCAATCTCCTCCTCATCAGATAACAGGGTATAACCCCACGGTCTGGTGGATTCTCCGCCGATATCCACAATATCCATCCCCTCAGCGATCATTTCTTCCACATGCTTCAATGCCCGGTCTCTGTCATTCCACTTTCCTCCGTCGGAAAAAGAATCCGGGGTCACATTCAGGATCCCCATTACATAAGTATGTCCTTTGGTCTGAAACTCTCTGTTGCCAATCTTCATTTGTTTTCTCCCTCATGTTTGTATTATTTTTTGTTCGGATATGTTCCCCTACCGGGCACAGCTTTGCGAATTTCTCGGTTCAGCCTGTTGCACTCAGTACCTGATCGCCAGGTTCTTCTTGCCGTCTTTCCAGTTGCAATCCTTCTCCGCATCGCAGGCGAAGCAGGCACGGCTTGCCTTGTCCGCCCGGTAAAGAACGCCGTTTAGGTTCTTCTCTTTCGCGGCCTCGGGATCTCTGTGCCGTGAGATTGCAGTTACAATAACATCCGTTTCTTTATCGTCAAACCCACAGTCCTTAAGGATCTCCGGTGCGATCCGGGCACTGGCCTGCTCATGAGGCGTGCCGTTCTCGTACTGTTCATGCTTCCCGCAATCATGGAGCAATGCCGCCGCATAGATCCACTCCCGGTCCAGTTCCAGTCCTTCCTCCAGAGCTATGATCGTCCCGATCCTGGCCACATCCAGAAAATGTACCATACTATGACGGCAGAAGCGTCTGTCTGCTTCTGCCGCATTATTCTTTCCTAAATGGTATAAAAATAAATCATGATTTAATATTTTATCAATTCTGTCCACAGGAGTTCCCCCATTTCGATCCGGTCTTTCCGCAGCTTCCTCCGGTCTTCATAATTTCTATCGGTTCACCAGCTGTAAGAATCTGTCCTGCAATTCCTTATTCTCCGCAAAGACTCCCCTTGTCACCATGGTAATGGTCTGGCTGCCGGGCTTTTTGATCCCGCGCATGGTCATGCACATATGCTCTGCTTCCAACATTACCATAACTCCCTGAGGTGCCAGATATTTCATGATATCATCGGCGATCTGCGCCGTCATCCGCTCCTGGATCTGTAATCTTCTGGCATATACCTCCACAGTCCTGGCAAGCTTACTCAGACCCACAACCTTGCCATCGGGGATATACGCAACATGAGCTTTGCCGTAAAAAGGCATCAGATGATGCTCGCACATAGAATAGAAGGTAATATCCTTCTCCAGTACCATCTCGTTATTGTCTACGGAGAAGACCTTCGACAGATGCTCTCCCGCATCCTGATCCATACCGCCGCAGATCTCTTCATACATCCTGCCGATCCGCTCCGGTGTCTCCTTCAGTCCTTCTCTATCGGTATCTTCCCCGATTCCTTCCAGTAAAAGCTTTATTGCTTCCTGTACTTTCTTCTGATCTACCATTTTCACCGCTTCGCTTTCCGTTTATTCCCTGCTGTCTGTCTCTTCTCCATGAGCTTCAGGATTCTTCCCAGATAAGAGAGAGAGCCGAAGCACAATATCACATCATCCCGTCCTGCCAGCAGGTGACTAAGCTCCACTGCCTCTTCCAGGCTGTCCACCGCCGTCACATTGGGGTGTACCTTTGCCACCTCCGTTGCCAGATCATAAGCATGCATGGCTCTGGGATTGTCCGGAGGTGTCACCGTGAGAATCTGATCCGCATACTTCTCCGTCAGCGCGATCACGCGGTCCACTTCCTTGTCCTTTAACATTCCCATTATATAGATAATTCTTTTGTTTGTAAAATAGAATTCTATGGAATCCGCAAGTTTTGCGGCTGCATCCTCGTTATGCGCGCCGTCCACTATAAATAACGGGTGTTCTTCCAGTATTTGCAGCCGTCCGATCCAGGTCGTCTCCTGCAGGCCCTTCCGGACAGCGCTCTCTTTGATCTCATAGCCGCATTTTCCCAGAGCCTCCACCGCTTCTACCGCCAGCACAGCATTTGCTACCTGGAATTTCCCCGCAAGGGTGATCTCCAGCTTTTTATAATTTCCATAATCGAAGGTCTGCTTTTTCAGTCCGTATTTCACATGCTTTGCATTTGCCACATCTGCGATGGTCAGCATGCAGCCAAGCGCTGCCGCCGTCTGCTCCACAACCTTTTGTGCCGCTTCCTTTTGCCACATGGAGACCACCTGACATCCCGGCTTACAGATTCCGGTCTTGTGTGCTGCGATCTCCTCCAGACTGTTCCCTAAGAATTTCATATGATCCATACCGATGGAAGCCAGTACCGCCACCTGCGTGGTCGTGATCAGATTTGTAGCATCCTCCCTGCCGCCCATACCGGTCTCCAGTACGACGATATCACACTGTTTTTCCCGGAAATACCAAAAAGCCAGCGCTGTCTCAATCTCAAAAGGCGTCGGATGATGGAAGCCGTCACTTACCATAGCAGCACAATGCTTTTTTATGATCTCCAGTCCTTCACACAGATCCTTATGCGTGATCTTCTGCTTTCCGATCTGGATTTTTTCACAATATTCAATAATAACAGGTGATATATATTTTCCCACACGGTATCCGGCCGCCTGTAAGATGCTGGAAATATAGGCAAGTGTGGATCCTTTTCCGTTGGTTCCCGCAATATGCACAAATTTTAATTCATCCTGCGGATTTCCCAGTCTTCTGCACAGTTCCCGGATGCTGTCCAGCCCCGGAACGATGCCGTAGGTTCCCACTTTTTCCATATATTCCATTGCTTCCTGATAGTTCATAGCAATCTCTCCCGTATCATATGCTGAAAATTTCATATACTATGTCCATGAAAATGACAAAATCCTTCGCAAACTCTTTTAAAACCTTCGGCAGGAGCTTTCTCCTGTGCGGGCTGTGCGGCTGGTGCATGGAAATCCTGTTCACAGCGCTGCACTCCCTTCGGCGCAGGGATCTGCGTCTTACCGGTAATACTTCCCTGTGGATGTTCCCTATCTACGGCTCCGCCTGCCTGCTTGCACCCTTCAAACGGCTTTTTGAGCACCTGAATATCAGTCGTCCCGGGCGCGGGCTGTTCTATATGGCTATGATCTTCACCGTGGAATATCTCAGTGGGCGCCTATTGTGGAAGCATGGTCTCTGCCCCTGGGATTACGGTAAAAGCCGTTTCCACATCCACCGGATCATCCGGCTGGACTATGCTCCCTGGTGGTTCCTGGCAGGACTGTTTTTTGAAAAGATCCTGCCCTGAGCCGTTTTACTGCATTACTGCATTGCTTCTGCCAGCATCCGTTCCTCATGACCCTTTTTGTCCCTCACCATCTTCTTCATAAGGAAATGATAAGCGATCCAGAGGAAAATACCTGCGGTCAGCCAGGCTGAGGCATTGGCAAAGCACACACCCACATAACTCATCAGATGCGCTGCCGCAAAAGCCACGATACCACGGCTCAACAATTCCACCACACCGCCCATCATGGGCATGAAGCCGAAGCCACAGCCCTGCAGCGCATTTCGGAAGATAAATATCATTCCCAGCGGAATGAAGAACATGCCGCAGATCGTAATATACGTTCTGGCATATCCACATACCATCTCAACCTGTTCGGAGATGAACAGCGGTACAATATAAGGAAGTGCTATATATACCAGTCCGTAGACAAGCACCGCATAGACACCGGACATGATATTGGCAGCTTTCACGCCCTTACGAATCCGGTTCAGATCATTGATGCCGCGGTTCTGCGCACAGTAAGTTGCCATAGTCACACCCATTGCAGCAAAGGGCTGTGTCACCAGCTGTTCCACCTTGCAGGACACAGAATAAGATGCCACCACGGTAGAACCCAGCAGATTCAGTGCTGCCTGTACCAGAATAGTACCGATAGCTGTAATGGAAAACTGCAGTGCCATGGGAATTCCCACGGTCAGCTGATTTTTCACACACTGACTTTCCAGTCTGCAATGCTCCGGACGGATATGCAGTGTAGGTACTCTCTTAATAATATAAATCAGACACAGTACACCGGACAATCCCTGAGAAATGATGGTAGCATAAGCTGCACCGCCCACTCCCATATGACCGTAAACGATCAGTACATAATCCAAGACAATATTCGTCACCGAAGCGATCACCAGCAATACTAACGGCACCACACTGTTGCCGATGGCACGCAGGATACTGGACAACAGGTTATACAATACATTGCAGGCAATTCCCGCACAGATGATCATAATATATTCCTTCGTCATATCAAAAATATCTTCCGGAGTATTCATCACCCGAAGCAGCCTGTCCATGCTGGCCATACTGACTGCCGTCATCACGATTGTCACGATCACCGACAGGATGGCTGCGCTTCCGATACTTTTGCGCATACCCTCCCGGTCCCCGGCTCCGAAGCGTTGTGCCGTCAGCACAGTAAATCCGGTGGTCAGTCCCTGGGTAAATCCCAGGATCAGGAAGCTTACCGACCCGGTGGCTCCTACTGCCGCCAATGCATCCACACCTATGAACCGACCCACGATAATGGTATCCACCATGCTGTATAGCTGTTGGAAAATATTACCTATGATAATAGGAATGATAAATTTTGTAATCAGCTTAGAAGGGCTGCCCTTCGTCATATCAAGTTCCATAAATCTCTTCTCCCGAAAAAACAGGACCCCGGAAGGCCCCATATCTTATACTACATTTACTATATGATGCCGGGGCAAAAGCCCTGGCTTTGATGCCTGTAAATTGTTTCGTATTTTTGCTCATACGATTACTGTAAGTCGTCAATATCCTCAACCTCTCCGGAACCGATATCCAGCATGTTCACGGTTCTGCGCTTCAATCTGGCTTCTTCCGACTCCTTCAAAATAAACTCCTTGATCGCTTTGGAGTTGCGGATATGCTCGATCAACAGTTTGGGATGCGTAGTGTCACCGGTATAACAGACAATGGTACCAAGTCCTGCCATTCTCTCCCAGATACTTGCCGTATGCTCCACATCCTGTACCTTGTACATATAGCAGTCATTCTCTACCTTGGTGAACACACCCGTATCCACAGTGATCATATCCTCTTTGATCACATACTTGGTAAAAGTAAAAGGTAATCCTAAAAATAACCAGCGCTTCTTTTCCACAAATTCTATAGACATAGTGCCCTCCTTATATTGCTTGATCCGGTGTCCCACAGCTGTCTATAACGTACAGCGGAACCGGCTTTTACACGATCTGCTTCATCGGTATAATTCTCTTTGCCTCATTATATGATATCCATTCCAGGAATGCAAAACCTTTCTGTCATAGCCATACAAATTTTCTATATTTTTTCACTTTTTCCTGCTTGATTCTCCCCTTCAGAAATGCTATTATATTACAAATGCAAAAATACAGGAGGATAAACACATGACCGCAAAAGAATGTATTACAGGCCGCAGAAGTATCCGTCAGTATACGGATCAGCCGGTATCTCATGAGCTTCTGGCTCAGATCGTAGAGACAGCTTCTTATGCTCCCAGCTGGAAGCATACACAAATCGTTCGTTATATCGCTGTGGAAGGCGAAAAGAAAGCAAAACTGGCAGCATGTACTTCCTCCTTCCCGGGTAATGGCAAGATCATGGAGAACGCTCCCATGGTCGTTGCAGTGACCGTGATCAAGGGCAGAAGCGGTTTCGAGAGAGACGGCTCCTTCACTACCGCCAGAGGCGATGCATGGCAGATGTTCGATGCCGGTGTTGCCAGCGAAGCATTTTGCCTGGCTGCTTACGATCAGGGTCTTGGCACCGTGATCATAGGTATTTTCGATCAGCAGGAAGCTGCTGATCTCCTTGAAATTCCTGAAAATCAGGATCTGATCGCACTGATTCCCATCGGTTATTCCGCAGAAGCACCCGTTGCTCCCAAACGGAAACCCGTAACGGATCTGTTATCTTATCAACAGTAATTTTAAAGTCGAAGAGTTTTCCTCTTCGACTTTTTTCTGGTCAGGGTATGAACTGTCCGCTTCCTGCGGACCCTGTTTCTACCCGCATCATAAGAAAAGCGCTGTATTCTTATGATGTCGCATACACAAGTGAGTACGGATTCTCCTATTCCGTATGGTCACTGTGTCGAAAATAGCAGCGCAGAAATGAGGAAATGAAAAAATGAGACACTTGATGAACCCACTTGACTTCTCTGTTGAGGAACTGGACAAGCTGTTCGCTCTGGCAGACGACATTGAGAAGGATCCCGCCAAATACGCCCACAAATGCGACGGCAAGATCCTCGCCACCTGCTTCTACGAGCCCAGCACCCGCACACGCTTAAGCTTTGAATCCGCCATGACACGCCTGGGCGGCAGAGTCATCGGCTTCTCCGATGCGGCTTCCTCTTCTGCTTCTAAGGGAGAAAGTGTATCCGATACCATCCGCATCATCTCCTGCTATGCGGACATCTGCGCTATGCGCCATCCCAAGGAAGGCGCTCCCATGGTAGCTGCAGAGAAATCCCTGATCCCCGTGATCAATGCCGGTGACGGCGGCCATCAGCATCCCACCCAGACCCTGACTGACCTGCAGACCATCCGCAGCCTCCACGGCGATCTGAATAATTTTACCATCGGTCTGTGCGGTGACCTGAAATTCGGTCGTACCGTACACTCCCTGATCAACGCACTGGTGCGCTACGAAGGTATCAAATTCATCTTCATCTCTCCCGAAGAGTTACAGATCCCCGACTATGTCACCGACATGCTCCGCGAGAAAGGCATTCCTTTCCAGGAAGTTATCCGTCTCGAAGATGTGATGCCGGAACTGGATCTCTTATACATGACCCGTGTGCAGAAGGAACGTTTCTTCAACGAAGAGGATTACGTCCGCCTGAAAGATTTCTATGTACTGACCCCGGAAAAAATGGAACTGGCGAAGCCCGATATGCTGGTGCTGCATCCCCTTCCCAGAGTCAATGAGATCTCCGTGGAGATCGATGACGATCCCAGAGCCGCCTATTTCAAGCAGGCACAGTTCGGTGTCTATGTCCGTATGGCTCTGATCCTGACTTTGCTGGGTCTGGCATAATTTTCCGGCATCTGACCGCAAAATTATCTTATGAATTCGTATATAAAAGTTAACATACGCAGCACTCTGTGCCTGCAGAATGGAGATTACTATGTTAAATGTAGGAAAAATCGAAGAGGGCTTCGTCCTCGATCATATCAAAGCCGGAAAAAGTCTCTCGATCTATGAGCACCTTCAGCTGGATAAGTTAGACTGCACCGTTGCTATCATCAAAAACGCCCGCAGCGGAAAAATGGGCAAAAAAGATATTCTGAAAGTAGAATGTGATATCGATATGCTGGATCTGGATGTGCTGGCATTCATCGACCACAACATCACCGTCAACGTCATCAAAAATGGTGAGATCGTAGAGAAGAAAGAACTGGTACTTCCCAAACAGATCAAAAACGTCATCAAATGCCGCAATCCCAGATGCATCACTTCCATCGAGCAGGGACTGCCCCACGTATTTGTCCTCTCCGATGAGAAAAAAGAGATCTACCGCTGCAAATACTGCGAAGAGAAATACAGCGAAAGCTAAAAATGTTTATTAAAGACGAGTAGGAAATTCAAAGTAAGAATTTCCTACTCGTCTTTTGTGTATTCAATATGTTTCTGCTAAATAAACCAATACGGAAGTTGTAGAACATTTTCTCTTAACGCCCCAGGGCTCGGGCACATGCAGATTACAGCTCCCATTCCACGCTTTTTATCCGGTATCTGATCCAGAACCTGAAATGCTGAAGTCATATCTGCAGAGACCTTGCTGTTTTGTTTGATCTCTATCGGATACAAAATACCGTCTTTTTCTATAATAAAATCAATTTCTGCCTCTTCCTCAGTAAGTACTCCGTTCCGCTTTTGTTTCTTTTTATCTTTTCCGCGATAGTATGATACAAAATAACGATAATCCAGTCCACAATTCGAATAACTTTTCAAAATCTCCGAAATAACATACGTTTCAAAAAAGGCTCCGCTCATTGCCCCGTTAGCCAATGTTTCCGGTGTGAGCCAACGCGTCAGATATGCGGCAAGTCCGGTATCCCTGAAATATAATTTAGGTGTTTTTATGGCTCTTTTCAACACATTTGACGAAAAAGACTCCAGTATATAGATAACTCCCGATGCTTCCAAAATGGAAATCCAGTTTTTAATGGTATTTGCATCTTTGCCGACCTTATCCGCAATATTGGAATAATTCAACATCTGACCGGTTCGGGCTGCGCATGCAATCATGAATCGTCTAAAAGCATCTAAATCCTGAACTGCAGCCAATTCACGAACATCCCGTTCCAGATATGTCTTAATATAACTTCCAAAATAAACAGACCAGTCAATCTCTTTATCCTGAAGTTCCGGATATCCACCACGATGAATAATTTCCCAGATATTTCCCGGATTCCTAGCCTCTGTATTTCTCTCTTTGACATATTCCATAGTCGGTAGAAATGGAAGCGTGCACTTATTTCCCAATATTTCCCTGAGTGATAGTGGTGCAAGCTCAATAATTGCAATCCTCCCCGCCATGGAGTCGGACACCATATCCATCAATTTAAAAGGCTGGGAATCGGATAAAAAATATAGCCCCTTGCCATCTGACGCATCAACAGACATTTTAATATAACGAAATAAAGATGGCACATATTGTATCTCATCAAAAAAAACAGGTGGTTGGTTTAACATCATGAACATGTCAGGATTATTTTGGGCCTGTTCTTCCAAAAAAGGGTCATCAAAGGACACCTGTCTGATATCAGGATAAAGTTTCTTGAGCAATGTAGATTTTCCCGTTTGTCTGGCGCCGGTCACCAATACCGCCTTAAATGTCTTTGCTGAATGCATCACTACATTTTCAATATTTCTTGTAATATATTCCAAGCCTGTCACCATACCTTTTCGAATACAATTGTTAAGTGATATAATATGACTAATTCGGAATCTGATTCCGAATTAGTCATATTATATCACTTATTTCTTTATTTATACAAGTACGATATCCAATATCTTCCTATTACCCATTCTCTCTGCGATTGTGACAATCTCCATCTCTCAAATCTTTTTAAAGCAATACCTGAGAATTGGTTCCGTAAAAAATATCATCATGAAAAGCCAGCTTCTTCAAAATGGACTCCATATATTCCCAATTATCATCTACATCAAATTCATAGCTGTGTCCCCAGATATATAACAACTGTGGTTCATCCGTATCCATATTTAAGAAGCGGTCAATCCCACTCATAATATCTGCATCTGCATGATGGAAGCTAGGCTTAAACCTCAACAAGTCGGATTGTAAAGCAAAAACATGTGTATCTCCCGAAGTTCTTGCATACCGTATTCCGCATTCCTTTAATATTCTGAATGCTGATTCATCATAAGTGCCAAAGGGGAACACGAATCCTGCTATTTTCTGTTCATAGAAGGCTTCAAGATTCCTGATATCTGTTGAAATTTCATTGTATACAGTTTCCTCGTCAAGTCCCTTCAGATTAGCATGGGTCAAGGTATGCGATGCGATTTCATGCCCTTTGTAAAGCTCCCTCATATCTTTCTGATTCATCCTGTGGATCACGATATTTCCCTGGGTAAATGTATCAGCTCTTGTCTGGATTCCACTATTCTAGTTAAAAATTGCTTTCATTCCATATTTGTTAAACAATGCGATCAACCGTCTATCCTGTTCTACTCCGTCATCATAGCTGAAAGTGACCGCTTTCTTCTTACCATTCCACATAATAATTACCATACCTTTCCATAACCTGCAAACTTTTCTGTTTCATTTAAAAATCATCTGCGCAAAATCCGTAAAGCAAGGTCTCCACACATTCCAGTCATGCTCTCCGAGATAAATCCTTCTGATTTCATGAACGCCCTTTTCCCGGATAATTTCATCCTCTGCCAGAAACCTGGGAAGGAAGCTGTCCTTATCCCCTATACAGCGGAAAAATGTATGGAAATAGCTGTTGAACGCCGAATCATCCATTGCCTTTAAATGAGTCTGCTCATAAGGCTTTCTGTCAACTACATCCCTATCCGGGTTTTCTTCAATAAAATCCCTTAAAAAACCGGAGAAGATTCCGACTTCACTGAACAGTTCAGGGTGATCGCATACAGTTCTTGTTGTCTGTACAGAGCCCATAGACAATCCTGCCATGCCACGTTTTTCCTTGCATCCACCAAACTGATACTTTTTTTCTACCATCGGAATAATCTCTTCTACCAGCATCCGTTCCAGCAGAACATGGTTTAATCTCTCTTCTAAACCAAACTTTTCTTTTACCATGCCATCGCACATGACAAGGGCAAATGGTTTTATTTTTCCCATTTCAATCAAATTATCAAGTATGATATTTGCTTTCCCTGTTGTTGTCCAGGAAATCTCACTCTCACCGAATCCATGCTGCAGATACAGGACAGGAAGCCCCGCAGACGGTACACAGGGTGGAAGATAAACAATAAAACGTTCCCAGTTATTGGAAATACCTGACATATAAAATTCGTGTACCAGTGTTCCATGTGGAATATCCCGTATTTCCGTCAGCTCATTTTCATCCGGCAGTTCAATATAATTATATAAACGGCAGTATCCATGCCCGATGGGCAGTTCAGGAAGCAGAACCTCCTGTCCGTCCACGCAGATCTGTACATAATTCACTGCTGTGGAGAACGGAAGCTCCAGAATCCACTTTTTCCCATCTTTTGTAAATGGATATGTTTTCTCCCCCAGTTTCATAGAGAGCTCTTTTGCATTTTCACAGTCCAGCTGTAGATAATTTTTTCCGTCTTTTTGGAAAAGCATGCTGCTTTGTTCCATAAATACTCTCCTTGCTGCAAGTAATAAAACCATCTCTATATGGTGATATTCTCAAAATTTCATCTGTCTGCATGTTCTGACACCATTGACATAAATATCATTTGCCAGCTCTGTAACAAGCCGCATATCCTGCCAGGTTTCACACTTATTCCCCATAAAAGTAATGTTATCAAAATGGACATCATGGACACGTACTTCTTCTGTCGGTGTCTGATACCCACGGATCATGGATACCGGGATATCTCCGTTCAGCACCTGGATATTATCAAAATAGATATCATTAATCTCTCCTTTGGCAAGCTGTTCCGTATATCTGCAGAGCAGAACCTTAATATCGAACAGTTTCTGTTCTGCCTGCTCTACTCTGATATTTTTATAATGTATATCATGAACATGTCCACCATCTGCTTGATGGATGGAAATCGCCGCACCACCCATGTTCCCTTCATACTGGCAGTGTATAATATCACAGTCTTCAAATACCAGGTCATGGATTTTGCTCTGGAGGGCATAGCCAAGCTCTATGGCATTACCGGGTTCTGCATTCCAGATCACGTTATTGTGAACACGCACTTTTGTTACGTCACGTACCGTTGACGGATCTTCAAACAATCTTTGGGATTTGATGCAGATACTGTCGTCTGTGGAACGGATAAAGCAATTTTTTACCTCTACGTCCTGGCTGCTCGTAATATCAATACCGTCTCCCGTTACAATCCTCGACATAATATTCATATCATCAATCACAACATGGTCACACGCCGCAGGAACTACATGCCAGGAAGGACCGTCTACAGCAGTAAAGCCTTTTAAGAGTACATTATTACACCACTTGGCATAGATAAAGAAACGGTGTGCATTACTGTCCGGCAGATGCCAGCAGGCTCCGTTGATAATTCCGTTTCCTACAATGGAAATATTGTCACAATGGTCTGCGTATACACAACCTGATACAACAGCACCTTCCTCTATGTAAACCGTATCATTGGACTTTAAGGTAAGAACTCCTACATTATATACCTTGCCCTTTTCAAAGCAGATGGTGGTATCTGCCGGCTTCTCAATCCTGTGCGAGCAAAGCACAAACAACGCATCATGAAGACCACCATCTGTCTCTACAGTAAACTTTCTCGGCTCATCAAGATGGATATAGACTGTTTCTCCTTTTACAGAAGGAACTATGCCAAAGCTGGACGGACGGATTTCAAGTTTTTCATATGGTGTATGGATTGAAATCTCCAGATCATACGCTTCGTTATCTACTACTACAACATAGTCAAACGAATCTGTATGGTATACCACACGCTCTGTTCCATTGCAGGTAACACTGTATTTTGTTGATTTTTCCAATTCATCTACAGATTTTAAAATAAATCTCGGTTCCTTGACCGGGTCCGGATTAGGATAATAAATCAAATCATTTTCAAAATCCTTCATGTCTCTTTTCTCCTATGCTTGTATAATGTTCTCAGAAACAAGGTGGTCACTACTGTTTCCAATACTGATACGCAGTTTCATTCCGCTGCTGACGGTTTCCATGTTTTTGCCATAATATGAGAATTCTTCCTAGTCAATAAAGAAATCTACATCCTTCTTCTCACCCGGCTCCAGGAAAACCTTCCGGAAACGGACAAGCTCTTTCCTGGGGCGTACTACAGATGCATATAATGTTTCATAATAACACTGGACTACTTCTGCCCCCGCAACATTCCCTGTATTGCACACATTGCAATGTACATGTACTTTTTTATCCTGTCCTATCTGCACATCAATGTCCGAAATATCAAACTCTGTATAGGACAATCCATAACCGAATGGATATAACGGCGTATTTGGGATATCCATATATCTGCTGGTGAAACGGTATTCTGAATTATCTTCTGTAAGTATATGTCCGGTTTTTACATCCCAGTAGCTTATGGGCACCTGCCCCACACACCATGGAATACTCACAGATAATTTGCCGGAAGGGTTTATTCTGCCATACACAATATCTATGATTGCTTCAGCTCCCATAGTTCCTGGTCTCCATGCCATAATGACAGCCTTGGATCTTTCTGATATCCTCCGCAGATCCAATGGTCTTCCTGCAATTACCACAGTCACGATATTACTTGTACGTTCTACTATTTTTTCAAATAACACCTGCTACTCTTCTGGCAAAGTCAGGAATGCCCTGCTGGCAGCCTCTCCTGACTGGGACTCATGTTCACCCAGTACACATACAACCGTATCTTCATATCTTAGTCGTTTCCTGCCTCTGTAACTGATTCGGCTTTCTCCATTATGCTTTCCGGAATCATTTGCCACGATTGCATATCCTGCCAGTTTCTGTAGCTGTTTCGGGTTATCAAAACGTCCAATATCCCCTACCTCAGCTATAAATCCACTGACAGTAACCAATCCGATTCCCTTGATTTCCATTAGTTTATCAACATATGGAATCGTCATCAGTTTATCCTCTATATTTCGGAGCAGTTCCTCCAGCCTTGACGCATATACATCCACGTCATTCAGCAGATTCATTAGTTCTATCCTTGCCGCCTCCGGTGCTTCTTTACTTCCAACGCTATGCTCTACCGCTGATACCAGGGTCTTTGTGTACTGTATCTGGTCTACAAATGGATTACCATCAAAGTTTTTAAAAGACTCAGGATAGTACTTCTGCATACTTGTCATTGCGGGCATGTCGATACCACTCTTACCTATGATTTCATTGGCTTCTTCACTTCCAAGATATTTTAAGAATCTCCACGCCTGCTCCTTATGTTCTCCGTTGACATTCATACCATATCCCATACCAATCAGCATGGCATCCTTACTTTCTGCCTTTGGAAGTGTTACCAGAATAGTATCTTTCATATCGGATTGCTCTATCTTTTGGGATGAGAAAGTCGGTAAGTAAATCATTGCAGCTTTTTCGGAAATATATAAGTCCTCTGCAGAAGTATCGCTTACAACGGTATAGTCAGGGATGTATCCTTTGTCAATCATATCTGTAATGCCCTTAAATGCATTTACATTTTCAGGTGTATTGAACGTGCATTTTCCATCCTCAAACAGGCTGCCTCCGAACTGGAACATGATATGCCCCCAGCTGCATTTAATGGAATTAAGTTCCAGTGCCATAGGACATGCATCATCTCCGGCACCATCCATTTTATCTTTCAGACTTGCACATACAGAAAGCATGTCATCCCAGGTCCAATCACCGTTTGGTAATTCAACTCCGTACTTTTCAAACATGACTTTGCTGCATGCAACCGCGATGGAATCCATTCCTTTTGGCATACAGCCAATCACTCCATCCTGATTGGTAAAGAAATCAACCAGTGCGGGGGGTATACACACTCATGTCCACTCCGTCTTTTTCAATATAATCATTTAGTGGCTCCATAACACCTGCATCCGTATATTTCTGCCAGTTTGCATTCATGAAGTAGGTATCAGGTGCCTGATTGCTGCCTGCTGTAGTTTCAAATTTAGTCCAGTACTGATCCCATGGAGTTAACTGCATCTCTACTTTAATATCAGGGTTTTGTTCCTCAAATTAATCAATCAGTTCTTGATAGACTACAGACTGGATTTCATCCCACAATGCAAATGTGATTGTGACAGGCTCTTCAGATGTATCTGACTTTGCAGTCTCCTGTGTCGTACTCTTTTGTGTTGTTGTACTACCGGTATCATCTGCCGTGGTATTTCCGCATGCTGCCAATGATGCAGCCATTGCTAATGAAAGCGCTACGCTAAGAACTTTATTAAGTTTTCTCATATTATTTTCTCCCAATTTGTGAGTAATTAACTTTCTAAATCAAAATCAGATTCTGACCGCCGGCTGTCTATACTCTGATATAATTTCTAAATACTTCTACAACTTTCCCTAATTTCCAGATGAGATTTCAATTTATCCAGTGTCGCATCAGAGATAGTGAAGGGTTTCTGTTCCGCGGCACAAATCATCTGTTCTACAAGAATTTTAGCCATCAAATCAATGGGCTGGACTATGGTTGTTAATCTGGGGGTAATAACATTTCCAATAGGAATGTCATCAAACCCGATAATAGAAATATCATCTGGTACTCTTAAACCAATCTGTGCAAGATAAAGCATTGTTCCAATGGCTACTTCGTCACTGTAACAAAAGATAGCTGTAGGATAATCATCCTTTTTTGCAATGAAACGAATTTTTTGTACTGCATCAGCCATATTGGCTACGTCATCACAGATGTATTTTTTCATTACAGGAATGTTGTATGTTTCTAACGCACGCATAAATCCAGCCTGTCTACCTTCTATAAACCCTTTTCTGCTTTCGTTTTTCGGGAACATCCCTCCTATTTTGGTGTGTCCCCATTTTATCAAATACTCAACCGCCTTAAATACAGCATCTTTATCACCTTCAAAAGTACTGTTTGCTTTCTCTCCAATACCTGCACCAAGAATAGGTATACTGATATGATCTCTGATTTTCTGTTTTTCTTGCTCAGTAAGATCAAAGGTACACATAATTACATCTACCTGTTTTGCCTGCAGCATTTCAATGGCTTTCAATTTACTCTCGAAATCTTCTTCACAGAGTGCATTGATATTGCTGTAACCACAGATACCGGAGTAATAAGAAATATACTGTAAAAACTGTGATTGGAACATGTTCACCTTATCTGCAACCAAGAGTCCAAAAGTCCTGGTGTGATTCGTAGATAAAGCGATTGCAACAGCACTCGGAGAATAATTATATTTTCCTACTACCTGCAGTACCCTTTTTTCTACTTCGGGTGATACATATTTCGTGTGATTCAGCACGCGGGAAACGGTTGCGGTGGATACTCCCGCTTTTTGTGCAATAAACTTGATTGTAACCATATTTTTTTCCTTCGAAATTGTTTTAGGAAACCGCTTACCTCATAACTTCAGTATATGGGAAACCGTTTACCTGTCAATTAGTTAAAACCACCAATTCAAAATGCCACGATTTGTGCACTACTGTGCTTGATATTTTTGCATGGTAACGTTCATCCCAAAAGGGTGCTTAGAGTATATATGTTTTAGGGTAAATATATCACTGTCAGAGGACTTTAGCGGAAACCTGCGTTGTTTTCCTGAACAAATTTTCCCGGAGTCATACCATATTTTTTCTTAAAAGCTCTGTGAAAATAGGAAAGATTGCGAAAACCAACCGCCAGGGACACATCCAGAGTAGTGTCTGTGTTTGATTCTAGTTGCAAGGCAGCCTGTTCAAGGCGAACATTGTTGATATATTCAATACAGGACATGCCCACATACTTTTTAAAAAAATGAATAAAATAGGACTGACTAAAGCAACAGATACTCGCTAATTCTTCAATGGATAATTCGTCCATATAGTGATCTGAAATATAGCGTAGAACTTCTTTTAGTTTCTCGATGTGCTGGTTCTGCAGAGCAAAACTGTCAGACTCCTCTTTGCAATACGGTATAAGAACTGCGAGCAGACTAAGCAACAAAGATTTCAACCAGAGTTCATATCCGGGTTGTTTTTCCTTATCATGCTTACATATTTCGTTATAAATCGAAGATATCTGCGTGTAGATTGGATGAGTTCTTCTGATAACAACAGGAGGAATGAGTTTTCTGTTTGTAATGGGCATCAGGTATTGAATGGCACACACATCCGAGGCTCCCACTCCAAGAAAATTCATGTGGAACACATATGTATCTGATTCCATTTCAGGCAACCTGTCATTAATAATGGAGTGCAGTACCGCGGGAGGAATAAAGATAAAATCACCCTTTTCTACATCGTAAGTTTCAAGGTGGATTTGATAACGACATGCACCTTTTGTTATTTTGGTAAATTCCGCCTCCTCATGCCAATGTGCTGTCACGGTAGTGTCTTCTGGATAAAGTTTTGTAATGTATTTCTGTAATGGGAACAGCTGCTCTCCATGTTTTGTATTTTCTTTCTGTTCCGGTAGGGGTTTTGTATAAGGTGTCATGAAAAAATGTGTGTTATCCTTTCTGGTGCGGTAATGGCATAATATTTTATGGTATAGCAGAATTGTATAATAATGTGCCAATATTGTGCAAGATATATACCTATTTATGGAATATAATAACAGTATCATACAATACTGGAAAAGACAATTCAATATATGATGTATTTGTAACGAGGAGGTACGATATATGAAGTGTAAATGGTGGCATGGTAAAGTTGCCTATCAAATCTATCCAAAGAGTTTTATGGATACAAACGGTGACGGTATTGGGGATATCAAGGGCATTATTTCCAAACTGGATTATCTAAAGGAACTGGGCATTGATATCATCTGGCTTTCTCCAATCTATCAGTCTCCCTTTGTAGACCAGGGATATGATATCTCGGACTACTATAAAATCGGGGAAGAATTTGGAACCATGGAGGACTTTGATACACTGTTGGCAGAGACAAAAAAACGTGGTATGCATATTATCATGGATCTTGTAGTAAATCATTGTTCCAGTCAACATGAATGGTTTCAAAAGGCACTGGCTGACCCAGATGGAGAATATGCTGATTATTTCTACTTTTTGGAGGGCAAAGACGGAAATGCGCCCAGCAACTACCGCTCTTATTTTGGTGGTTCTGTCTGGGAGAAGGTACCCGGAAGCAGTAAGTACTATTTGCATAGTTTTGCAAAGGAACAGCCTGATTTAAACTGGGAAAATCCGACCGTGCGTCAAAAAATCTATGAGATGATTAACTGGTGGCTTGACAAAGGTGTCTCTGGATTCCGGATTGATGCTATTATCAATATCAAAAAAAATACCTCCTTCCCTTCCTTTCCCCCGGATGGTGATGATGGTCTGGTGTCCTGTGTTAAAATGTTGGAGTCCACCAATGGTATAGGTGACTTCCTGCAGGAAATGAAGAAAGAGACATTTGAAAAACATGATGCCTTTACTGTGGGTGAGGTGTTCAATATGAAGGAAAGTGAACTGCCCGAATTTATCGGCGATAACGGACATTTTTCTACTAAATTTGATTTTTCTGTACAGTCAATGAGCAGTGAGGGACACGGCTGGTATGATGCCCCGCCATTTCATTTCGAAGCTTGGAGAGATGTTACATTCGCAGTCCAGCAAAGGGATATGGAAATAGGGTTTGAAGCAAATATCATTGAAAATCATGATGAGCCACGGGGTGCAAGCCGTTATTTGCCTGCTTATGCCAGAAATGATGCAGGAAAGAAAATGCTGGCCACTACTTCCATTCTGCTTAGGGGCATTCCTTTTATCTACCAAGGTCAGGAGATTGGAATGACTAACTGCGTTAGAAGCGATATTTCTGAGTATAATGATATCAGTACAATCGACCAGTTCCAGGTTGCCCTTGCAGCTGGATGCAGTAAAGAAGAGGCACTGAACGTCTGCAATGAAAACAGCAGAGATAATGCACGAACACCTATGCAGTGGGATACCACTCCCCATGCAGGATTTACAACCGGTAATCCATGGCTTTTAGAGAATAATAATTACGCTTGTATTAATGTGGCAGCACAAAAAGAAGATGCGGATTCCGTGCTATCCTATTACAAAAAGCTGATTGCCTTACGTAAGAATCCTAAATTTCTGGAGACATTCACTTATGGCGCATTTGTACCTGCTTATGAAAAGGTTCCTGGAATATTTGCCTATAAGCGAGTAAGTGAGAAAGATGGAAAGAATATTCTTGTGATTGGGAATTATGGAGATTGTTCCTGCGTTCTTCCACTAGGGGGAGTTGTAAAGCAGATTCTTTTGTCTAACGTTAATCGAAACGATATGGCATTGGAAGAAATGAACACCCAGCGTTCCATAACTTTAGATAGCTGTGAATCAATTGTGCTTCTGATGCAGAAGCAGGCAGAATTAATTCTCCTGAAATCAGTGAATAGAGCCCTGTAAGATTATCCTTACAGGGCTCTATTCTGCACGTAATGTTTATTCGGAAAAGAAACCATCCACTTCTAGGGCTTCTGGTATGGAAGGTGCTGCTCCTTTCTTTGTCACTGCGATAGCCGCAGCCTTTGCTGCTCTTTGTAAAGCAGTTTCCGGCTTCATGCCACTTAAAATGCTGCCAAAGAAATAACCCGTGAAAGTATCTCCGGCAGCAGTAGTGTCCACTACTGGCACATGAAAGCTTTCCTGTCTGATGATGTTTCCTTTTTCCAGATACAAGGCACCTTTTTCTCCAAGAGTCAGAATGACCTTTGTATTCGGAAATGATTCAGCAAGCTTTCTCGCAAGCTGTTCGTCTTTTATTTTACGCACGAGACCGCATATTTCCGCCGCTTCAATCTCGTTTAAGATAATGTAGTCTACCTGTTTTATAGGACAGTCCAGTACCTGCTGATCCATGGGGGAGGGATTTAGTATAATGTGAACACCTGCATCAATTGCTTTTTCCATTATGTAAGGAAGATTGCTGATTTCGTTTTGAAGTAAGAGATAATCCCCTGCCTCAAAATGAGAGGATAATTCATCAATCCATGGCTTTTCAATTCCTATATTTGCTCCTCCATATAATAAGATGCAGTTGTCACCCGCCAAATTCCTCTGAATGATGGCATGACCTGTTTCCTCTTCCACAATGGAGACAAAATCTGTATTTACGCCCACATCTTCCAGCATTTTTAACAACATGTCACCGTTTGTTCTGCCCACACGTCCGGCATGATACACCGAAATACCACTTTTACAAAGTGCAATGGACTGGTTTAAACCTTTGCCTCCACAGAATGTTTCCATGGAGATGGATGATAGGGTCTCACCTTTCTGTACCATGTGGTCAACAGAATATACATAATCCAGGTTCAGTGAACCACAGTTTATTATTTTCATCAATCACTTCATCCCTTCCTGTTACTCTAGCATACAGATTTCGTATTCCTTGAAGAATGTTCGACTGCTTCCTTCTGTCCCAAATCCAATGCATCCCTCATTGTATGCGTTCTCTTTGTCTTCCCATTCCAGGTAAGCATGGTCATTTACATAAATAACAGTCTTGTTGCCGTTTACTTCAACAGTAAGCTTATACTCTTTGTTTGATTCCCAGGTGAATGGACATTGGCACAGCACACGATAATCTTTCTCTTTTTTCCAGAGAACCAGTCTGTTATCCTTCATGAACCCTGCAGCATAGCACCGCATGGCACCCTGTACCCTGAATAGTATACGATGTGTATCACCTTTACCAGGCCTTATAATGCTTTGAAACCTGTAGTTTTTCCAGTGAATTTCTCCTGTGTAGGCTTCAGCGGGTGCGCTGCACCCACTCACAGCCAGCCAACCATCCTCAAGTTCAACTTTACCTCGTAGCCAGGTAAGCCCCGCAACACAGGTATGAAGCACATTCCAACGCTCCATGGGTAGCTTATCAAAATGAATCATATAATTAGGATTCTGTATGATTTCGACATCATCTAGGAATACCGTAAAGGGTCCCATATTGTTATCAATAGGTGCGTAAAATTCCCATCCTATTTCCTCTATGAGAATATCTTCATATGTAGGAATTTGAAATTCCAGTTTTTGGAATTTATCATTCTGCGTATTCTGTAATGGATCAGAAAGATGAAGGGCTGCTTTTTCCAGTTTAATATACTGACCGGTGATTCTATCCCTAATAAAAGGGCAGACAGTCATCTGTTGTGAAGAATTACTAGCCTTAATCATCACAGTAATTTTATCTCCTGGATATACGATAGGAGAAAAATCCGGATCATAACGGCTGTCTTGAAAATCCTGAGGGACATAGTAGGATTTAAAATAGACTTGTACGGATTCACCTTTATGCAAGTAGGGTGCTATTACCTTTAAAGACCTTTCTCCTCCCGCTGCTTCCTCTTTGGTATTTGTCAGCAGTACTTTCTGGTTTCTGCTAGCCCGGACACGAATTGCATGCAAGGCACCAGGAAATTCAAAATGGAAGTGTTTTCCTTCTGTTTTCGCAAATAACTCGGCAAAGTAAGGTTCAGGCTCTACTCCGTAAAGATTGTGACTCAGTTTCATTAGCTGCAGTGCCTGCTGCGATAATGTCTGTATATTCAGACAACCTAACACGCTGGATGCACAAAGGAAGTCTGATAAAGATTCTGTCCACTGACTGGGTATCTTCTCTGCACCGGTAAATACGCCCATTATCGTACCAATATTTCCGACATTACAATCTGTATCCCAGCCACACATATTACAGATATTCAAAGTATCTGAAAAATCACCTGCCCCGTGTATTAGAGACAGTACCATAACTGCAGCATTGGGAATAATATGGCACACTCCACCATAATTCTGATATCCGTATTTTTCCTTTACAAAGTGGAAAGTTTTACGGAAGTCACCTTCGTTTTTTTTGCTTTGTGTCACCACGTCTCTTACCATCAGAGCGTATTCGCAGTCAGCTGGAATCACTGACAACGCTGATTCTATGATTTGTTCTACATTTTCTGATGTAAATGCAGATGCAATGGCTGCCGCTACAAATTGTCCACCATAGATACCATTACCGTCGTGACTGACACTGGACATCATTTTTGCGAAGTGTGCCGCTCGCGCAGGATCACCCGGACACAGCAGTCCCCAGCAGTCAGAAAAAATCTGTCCCCCTATCTGCTCTGCTGTTATTTTTCCATTTTGTTCTATGGAACCTGAAAGGGGAGGTTCTATGCCATTTAGCAAGTTCCAATAAGCTGTTTCTTCCGTAGAGGTACCATATCCGCCCCACCAGAAAAAACCATGACGTTCTCCCACATAATTTAAAAGGGTATGTCCCATTTGCCTTTCGCTGATGTTTGAAGTTCCAAAATCCTGTAAAACACGCATATAAAACAATGGTCCATTCAGATCATCATCACTGCAGAAATTATTAAAACGGACAGGATACTGCTTGATTTCACCAAAAACATCCTTTATCTGTTCATAAGTCCAGCTTTCGATTTCTGCACCATGCATTACACCGATATATTTTCCAATCACTCCTCCATAGAGTTTATTTCGAAAGTGTTCATCATACTTCATTTATTCTATGTCTCCAGGTTGCCAAGTTTTTTATACATGTCCCGAAAGATTGCATCTCTATCGAGGTGTTTTACATTTTTGATCAGGTGCCTTCTGTAATCTCTGCTCCAGGTTATGTTATCAGTCAAAATGGGTGCGGATACAGTTTCGCAGGATGAAAAATTCTCGTTCATCAGATAACCAATGACCCCGATATCCCAAATCTGTTTGCCCCATGCAAAGTGGTTTTCTCCATACTTTTTTACATTTTCTACCAGGTAATCACATAGTGCATTTTTTCTGCCAATACAGTTTTCCAGTTCAGGTATTCCCGTAAGCAGATGAGATGTCACATAATTACAGGGCACGTGAATAAATGGTACCCCTGAATCAAACACTACCTGAGCGGATTTCACATCCTGGTAAATGTTATATACATTAGGACTGTCGTCAAAATCATTTCCTGCAAGCCATACCAACACAATTCGATTGATAATATCAGGGTATTGTAAAATAGCTGTAGCAATATTTGTGATTGCCCCAATGGCGGCTACATAAAGCGGTTTTTCCGGGCTGTAGTTTTTCGCCAGCTGAACCAAATGCATGGATGCATCTGATGGCTGCGGTGCACCATATGCACCGGCACCATGGAATACCAATCCATCGGGATTTTCACCGCAAAGATGCATGATATTGACTATTTCATCGTAGCTCATTTGCATTCCAACGTTGGGATCTTTTGTTTTTTCATTCATTGCAAAAGGAGCAGCGTAAATCCCTCTGATATGAAACCGTTCCCTGGAAAGCAGTGCGTATGCAATTGCAAACTGGTCATCTATTTCTGTTGCAGCATCCGTGTCAATAACAAGGTCTATCCGGTCTTTTGGGTATTCCATCATTTTTAATCGTTCGTAATCCTTCATAATCTGTTTCCCTTTCCATAATTGATAACTCATATGGCATGTAAATGATTTATGCTTTAATTCCGGATGACATAACACCCTGAACGAACTTCTTCTGGTTAAAGATAAAGAATAAGATTACTGGGAAGGATAATAAAACAACGCCTGCCATAGTCAGATTAGTTTTCTGGAAGAAAGACATATTTACCGTCTGCAGTCCAACCACAAGTGTATATTTTTCAATCCTGTTGATAAAGGTAGCAGGCACCAGATAGGAATTCCACGTTCCCGTAAAGGCAAGAATCGCAATTGTTGCATAAAGTGGTTTTGACATAGGACATACAATTTTGAAAAATGCACCTGCATGACTCACACCATCAATTCTTGCAGCTTCTATCAGCTCATCTGGCACAGAATAAAAGAACTGCCTTGCGATAAACAGGTACATCGTTTGTGACAAGAAAGGAAGCGTAATCGCCCAGATTGTATTATGCATATTCATTTTTGCCAGCATGATATACATCTGTATCATCATGAGCTGGAAGGGCACCATCATGGAAATCAGAAGAATACTGAATATCAGCTTTCTTCCAGGAAATCTTAGTTTTGCCAGTGCGTATCCTGCCATGACAGGAAACACCAAATTGCCTACTATTACAATGACAGTAGAAACAAAAGTATTCCAATACCACTGTAGAATTGGATATTTCTGAAACAGTTCTTTATAATTATCCAATGTCCACACATCAATTGGTGCCCAGGTCTGCACGTAACGATACGGAAGAAGTGAGTTATAAAATACATATAACAAGGGAACCAGAAAAATACAGGCAATCACGATTAAGACTGCATAATGGGCAATTTTCTTTAAATTCATTCTCAGTCTCTCCTCTCTAATTTCCATCCTTGCTGACAAAATTTCTTACCAGAGATAGTACGAAGATAATTACAACAAGCACCATTGCAGCGGCGCTTCCATATCCCATGTCCATATAGCTGAAAGACTGCTGGTAAAGGAATGTTACTACGGTGCTGGTAGAACCCGCCGGTGAACCGAGAGGTCCGTTCTTTGAAATGGCAGCAATCTGGTCAAAAATCTGGAACGCATTAATCATTCCGAGCGTTATTACCATATATGTTGTAGGTTTCACAAGCGGTACTGTTATGTGAAGGACGGACTGCAGTCTTGATGCACCATCTATTTTGGCAGCTTCATAAATCTCTTCAGATATGTTCTGTAATCCTCCTATATATAGAATCATATAAAACCCTAGTTGTTGCCAGATATATATAATAGCTACAAAAAACAGAGCGTAGTTCTTATTCGTAAACCATGTTGTATCTTCTGCACCAAAAAGCATAAACAGGCGTGTACCAAGTCCGCCCTTAACAAAAAAGTACATAAAGAATATGCTGACTGCTACGGATGAAATAATATAAGGCATAAAGCAGACCGTACGGAAAAATGTTTTGCCTCTGATGTTTCCTTCTAGTAAAACCGCAATAATGAATGCAAGTACAGAAATAAATGCAACAACAACAAATGCAAGAATAAAAGTATGCTTTAGGGCATCCAGAAAAGCAGAATCCTGGAAAAGCCTGATGTAATTATCCAAGCCGACAAATTTCTGCCACTCAGGATTGATAAAGCTATAATCATAAAATGACAACCGCATCGACTTTAGTGCTGGGTATAAAAACCAGAATAACCATAGGAGCACAGAAGGTGCCAAAAAAAGCACAGCTGTAAGTACTTCATTCTTCTTATATTTTGTTTTCAATCGTGTTCACCCCTTAGTCAAATCTGGTACAGTACTCCTTAGAATACTGTACCAGCTCTTCCTTGTTATTTATTGCCAAATTCTTCAGCAAGCTGCGTTACGATTTCCTGTCCTGTCAGGGTAGATTCTTCGTTCATTAAAGCTTCCTGCATAAGACTGATTAAGCGGTCTGCGAACTTCTTACTCTGAGTAGGATAAGCAAAGGGCTGGGAAGTTTCAAGATAATCTACAAGCGGAGCCAGATCAGGCAGCTGTTCTCTGTATAAATCGAAATATTCGCTGTTAGCAGGAATAACACTGGTCACTTCTACTGTTGCTTTATACAGATTCTCATTACCAAATGCAAACTGCATTACTTTCATGGCTGCATCGAGATGCTTGGAGTTTTTAAGAGCTACTAAGGCTGCGGTGTGCATTGTTCCGCCGCCATTGCCATTTCCACCTTTGGGAACAGCCAGGTATTTCAGTTCAACGTCCGGTGCCTCGGTTTCAAAAGTAAGCCGATACCAAGCACCAGCGGTAGAGAATAATGCGGACTGCTGAACCATTACCGCACCATCCCAACTCAGACCCAGTTCGGTAGGTGTAATGATATATCCCTCTTTGTAAGCATCAATCAGGAACTGTAAAGCCTGCGCATTTTCAGGGGCGTCAATATTGTTGCCGTAATCCCAGCCACCACCAAAGGACAATGCATAGTTGGTTAAATGGTATTCCTGGATGTTTAAGCACAGTGCAGGCATGTTATGCTCTTCTTTTACTTTTTTACAGATATCAAGAACTTCATCCCATGTTGTCGGATAAGCATCACCAAGTCCGAATTCGTTCCACATATCATTGTTTACAACGAAAATACCGGGATTCAATGCGTAAGGAATACCGTATACATTTCCGTCTATATTCCATGCGTTCATTGCAACTTCATTAATATTTTCGGTGGAAAGAGCACCGGAATCAATGTACTCATTTAAACTTTCAAACAGTCCCTCGTCAATATACTGTAAATAATGTTCATTGGTGCAGGAAATCAGGTCGGGTGCCGTACCTGCTGCAATCTGTGCAGGAATGTTATCCCAGAAGTCAGAGTCACTGGGATACTGTATGAATTCTACCTTTACACCAGTAGCAGCTTCAACACCGTCAACCGCAACTTCAAGTCTCTTCTGTTCATCCTCAGCCCAGACGCCGATGGTAACAGTTTCTCCATCCGATTCTCCCTGCTTGGCTTCTACTACTGCAGTGGTGTCACTTGTTTTCTCAGCAGATTCAACAGGAGCTTCACTCTGGGCGCCGGTGTTTCCACATGCTGTAAGGCAAAGCATAGTAGCCGCCATAGACAATGCCATTACTTTTTTTAAAATGGATTTTTTCATAGTTTCCCTTCCTTTCTCTTGGGTACTGAATTGTACCTCCCTTGTAAGCCTAATTATAGGTGTAAGAACCCTGAAAAAAAACCAAACAAATTTTTAAATCTTTTTGTTCTCTTTCAGGAGAAAAAGAAAAAACTGTCACTTTTTATTATTCAAGCTAAAATAAAAAGTTAACAGTTTTGTCTTTTCCTTTTCAGTTTTTACCTGTAGTTTTGATTTCTGTATTCAGCGGGAGTCATCCCTGTTTTCTTTTTAAAGGCAACATGAAATGCTGTTGTGGATGCATACCCAATTTTTTCGGCAATACCATAAATCTTTTCATCTGAATGAGTCAAAAGTTCTTTTGCTTTTTCTACACGTATTTCGTTTATGTAAGAAGACATATTCATACCTACCTCTTTATTAAAGAGCCGGCTGGTATAGCTTTCACTTAATCCCATGTAGTCTGCAAGATCTGTCAAGGTAATCATCCGATTATAGTTGTCCTGTATATATTGCTTTGCTTTTTTTATCAGATAGTTGCTTTCTTCATTTTCTTCTATATTCTGAAAATGTTTCCAATAAGTGTAGATGACTGTTTCCAATTCATCCAAAAAGTCCGTCTGCTGTATTTTTACAATTATATCTTCCACATGCTGTTCTCGGCCCTGCCAAATCCTAAGCAAATTACCCAAATAGTTTTTATTTTCTGAAATATAGCGTGCCTTACTTGCCCGAATAAGGTTAAAGAACCGTTCTGTTTCCTCCCACACTTGAGTACTGTTTTTATCAGTGATGGCTTTTTCTAGTGCCCTCTCACTCTTCCGAAATTCTGTTTTCTGTTCAACTTCATTCATTTCTTCATAGTAGAAAATAGAGGATTCCGGCAGTATAAAGCTCTCCTGTATGGCAATCTCTGCTTCTTCGTATGCCTTACAAAGCTGCATCGTATACAGAGGACTGCTTACGCCAATATGAATACATAATGCCAGGTATTCCTTTAAAACCTGTGCCAAATGATTTACTATGGCGCGAATCTTTAAATAGCATTCTTGCGTACTGGGTTGCCCGCTGAAGCTTAAAAAAATAACGCAACGATTTGGTTTATACTGAATATAAACACATTCCTTTTGACCTGCCACCACCTGCCCTATCATAGAGTGAAGTGAAGTATAGAAAAAATCCGGTTTTTTTTCCTTATAGCGGTCTAATACCTCAGAAAGCTGTTCGATTTTAACCAGTATACAATATAAATTTGAAGCCTTTAATTTCTTGCTTTGGAAGTCAGATTCGTATCCTTCCAATATCCTTGTGACAGCTTCTTCTTCTGACATCTTCTCTCTCGAAGGAAGAGTCAACGGTTCATTGGAATTGTTGTCATCAAATTCCAGATCCAGTAAAGCATTCAGAAGTTCGTCTGTATTGAGCGTTGTTTTAAGGACGTAATCACTTGCACCATACTTCATTGCACTTCTGGCATATTCTATTTCATTAAAACAAGTTAGCACTATTACCTTGCCTTTGTACTTCTGTTCTTTTAGCTCTCGTAAAACTTCTATGCCATTTAGAACTGGCATATTGATATCCAGAATTACAATGTCAGGTGCTAACTTCTGTATCATCTCTAGTGCTTCTTTACCGTCTGATGCTTCGCCTATCAGTTCAAAACCGTTCTGATCCCATGTGATGGAATGTTTAATTCCTATTCTGACCAGAACCTCATCATCAACAATCAATACCCTTCTCATCTATTTTTTCTCCCATAGCTGTTATTCTTGGCATAGTTATAATTACTTTGGTGAACTGCCCCATTTTACTTATAATGTGAATCCCATAGCTTTCCCCAAAGTATAATTTAATCCGCTGGTTTACATTGTATATTCCTATTCTGTTCAGTCCTCTTCTCTCCGTAGAATCATGCTGTAAAATCTCCGCACATTTTGCTTCTTCCATTCCCCTACCGTTGTCAGTTATTTCAATGACAAGGTTCTGGTCCTTTTCTACAATTTTGATTTCAATTAAAGCGTTTAAATCATCAGCCTCAAATCCATGAAAAATGGCGTTTTCGACAATAGGCTGTAGGATAAAACGCAATGTACCATAGTTACGAACCTTATCATCTGCCTGTACCAAGAAGGAAAACCTGTCAAAATAGCGGAAGTTAATAATTTTTATGTAATTTTGGATAAAGGTGAGTTCTTTCTCCATTGCGACAATTTCGCCTGCGGATTCTGCTGTGTAATGCAAAATAGAAATCATTGCATCTAACATATTCGAAACATTTTCGGCGCCCTGCATTTCTGCCACACATTGAATAGAATTTAAGGTATTATACAAAAAATGGGGATTGATTTGTGCCTGTAAAGCCAGAAGTTCCATATCCCTCTTTTGTTTCTCTTTCTCAGTCAGTTCCCAAAACATGATGTCTATGCGTTTTGTCATTTTGTTGAATGTCGTTGACAATATCTGCAATTCACCATTTAATTTGTCAGTCTGTATCTGAAAATTACCACCGCTGACTTCCCGCATACTGTCTACCAGTTGATAGAGCGGTTTTGTTATTTTATCTGAAATTCTATAACTTATCAGATAAAACACAGCTCCAATCAGGAGCGTGCCAATGAGTAGCACAAAATAGAGTATTTCAAATCCTTTCGTTGCAGATTTTGTGGCGTAGAATTGATAGATCTTTCCTTCGATGCACTCTAATTGTGTTATGACAAGATAGTATTTTTCATTACCAAGTTTAACAGTCTGTCTTTTGTTAACAGGCATTTTCGCATTGACACTCTGAATATAGGTTTCCAAGTCGTCCTCTTTTGCAGCATTCGGATTCATGATTAAATGATTTTCCTTGTCTGCTACTGCAATTATCCTGTCATCCGCTTGTCCATTATACCAAAGTGCAGCAAAATCATTGGCTTTTATATTGATTACAAACATGCCTAGAAAACTGCCATCTGTGGGGCTTACAATGCTTCTGGCTACGGAGACAATTTTCTCATTGCTTGTACTGCCACTATCTTCATGAACCCCTAGAATAAAAGGGGTACCGTTTCCACTGTATACGCGGTTATACCAGTCCTCTTCCTTCATATTGTAGTGATTATTGAGATTCTGCCGTGTTACGATTGCTGGGTTTTCCATATTATTCTCAGCTAAAAGCCACACAGAATCAATCCGCTTATTCATATAAAAAACATGTTTATAAAGTAGGTGAGCCAACTTTGCCGTGTCATTGATCTTTACAACGATTGATTCTCCATCCCCTTGGTAGCTTTTTTCGAGAAGCGCTGTCACCTCACTGTCTACGTACGGATATTCTGACAATTTGATAATGTCATCTATAAAATAATCAATGGATTTCTCAATCTGTTGATTTTGATTTTCCATGGTTGAATAAATAATCTTACCACTGTAGTTGCGGATTTCCAAACCGACTACTAGAACAAATATGAAAAAAAAGAGGATAATCATTACAATGTAACCCTGTCTAATTTTTGTACGCAGACTCATTTGGTTGCTGTACTTTACTATTTTTTCTACCGCTTTGTGTTTTAACTTAAAAATGTTCTCTATCATACTCATAATAACGTCACCTAACTATTTTGTTGTGATTAATCTTCGAATTTAGTTTTCTTCCCAATATATACAATATATACAAGACTTCTATTAGTTTTTCATTTATTATAATCAATATTTTTCGGCTTGAAAAGTAGCTTGTTGACGAAAGATGTAGTCGGATATTTTTTATTCTGACATTCCCTTTTTATTTATATACAAATTATTGGAGCCATACAAATGTATGCCTCCGATAATAATGAAAGTTCATGCCTGCGCAGTCTCGGCCTGCTCGCCAGTTCCCTCTTTTGTTCCCTACGTCTGATTCCTTTTCATGGGGAGTGCATAAATAGTGGCATTTCCAAGACTTATAGTTTTCCATTATAAAGGTATGTTGAAGTATGACTGATGCTTGTATAAGCTTGTTTCTGAGACCTTCGCAATTGGTGAATATCTTACACATTGCTTAAGATCCGTGTCAAGGGTGGCATGCCTGACTTGCTCCAAAATGTAGCTGAGGTAACCGTAGGATATTTAAGTTGTGTGCTTTCGCCATCTCCACCATCGTGTAAGCTATGGTGCTGGCCTGTGCACCTTCCACAGAGTCACTGAGCAGCCAATTGCGGCCCACCGTGAACGGCCGGATGGCATTCTCCGACGCTTATCTTCATATAAGGATAAAGTGCGGAACGTGATATTCGCATGGTAAAGGTTAAAACCAAGGTGTCCGGCTACTTCAGAACAGAAGACGGTGCCAAGGATTATCTCAAAATCATGTCATACGTTGGAACTGCTCATAAGCATGGTTTCAATGCTTATGAAGCAATCAAAAATGCATTTTCAGGAAACCCTGAATTTATCTTTGGATGAGGGGTTCTGAACCAATGTCACTTAGTTAAGCTTATTGGTTCACTATGAGGTAAACCTCTAACAAAAATTTATAAATTATAGTTGACACATCAATCAAAATGTGCGGCCGCTCTCGTTGCTGATATTTTTTAAGGTAACGAGAGCGGCCCTTGAATTAGAACTATATTTCATTCTAATTCAAGGAGGTTTACCTATGACATTTCCTGAAATTGTCAAAACTACACTTTGGGACATTATTGATGAGATGTCCCACTCACTTTCTTCTTTTGTAAAAAATCCAGATAAAGATTTTATACGCAAACGCAAACTTGATTTTAAGAAAATGATGCATCTAATCATTTCCATGGAAAGCGGAAGTTTAAATCATGAACTTCTCAAATTTTCAAATTTTTTGAGTATGATTCCTCAGTTCCTACGAACTCTGCTTTTTATCAACAGCGTTCCAAACTTTCCGTTTCTGCATTCCGTCACCTTCTCAAGGAATTTAACCTTAAATTCCCCTTAGAAAAATTTCGCGGAAAATACTATCTGATTGCGTGTGATGGGTCTGAATTAACATTGCCAGAAATCCTGACGATCCAGACACCTTCCACGGGCCTAATGGCAAATCTGTATCCGGTTTTAATATGGTTCATACCATCTCTTTATATGAGGTATGTTCTAAGCGGTATCTTGATTTAGAAGTTCAGCCCGGGCGCCTTAAAAATGAGTTTCAGGCTATCTGCAATCTTATGGATCGGTATGCCTATGGGGGTTCCCCGATTTTCATTGCTGACAGAGGATTTTCCAGTTACAACGTTTTTACCCATGCAATCGAAAATAACGTTGATTTTTTGATTCGTGCCAAGGATTTGAATGTACAGCGTTTTCTTGGAGTCGAGACTCTTCCTGACAAACTGGATACAACCATAGAACTGATTCTGACCAGAACACAATCAAAAAAGAAACATAAACATCCCGAAAAAGAATCACAATACCGCTATATTTGTAAAAACATAGCTTTCGACTATCTTAATCCGGCTGATATTTCCGATGAATATCTGCTTAAACTAAGAGTCGTCCGTGTTGAAGTGTCCGATGGTGTTTTTGAAAATATCATCACTACACTTTCCGAAGAAGACTTTACACCGGACGATATAAAATACTGTTACAATCTCCGCTGGGGCATTGAAACTTCTTTTCGCGACTTAAAGCATACCATTGGAGCCACTAATTTACACTCTAAAAAAACAGAGTATGTTGCATTTGAACTGTGGAGCAGGCTCATTTTGTACAATTTCTGTTCCATAATTATTTTACATGTACCGGTAAAAAGTAGAAATCGCAAACATGAGTACCAAGTCAACTTTTCTCTCGCAATGAAAATCTGTTTTGATTTTCTAAGAGGAGTCGCACCACCAAATGTAGAAAGCCTGATAAGTAAGTATATCCTACCTATCAGGCCTGATAGGAACTATGCCCGCCAGCATAGAGTCCAAAAAACCAGCAAGCTTCTCTTACCGTTTTGTATAACCTGGAGTAGCTGCCAAATCTAGTATACACTATGTTAGAGACAGACGAAAGTCTGTCTTAAAGTCATGCCTGATATTTATATGATCTTTTTAAACGAAGACTGTTTTATTCTTTTTTGTTTACCACATCCTTTTCACGATAAATGCACACAAATCCATTAATTTGTCATAAGCTTAACTAAGTGACATTGGTTCTGAACAGTTACAGAATAACAAAGAACTCACCTGCATGTTACCACTCAGGTGAGTTCTTTTTATCCATATCAACTATTCATCACCCCATTCGCAAAATCGCATCTACGATGCTACCTTTTGCTCATGTGGTTACTTCGCCATATTAATATCACCAAATATTCTTATGAATGCAGGCATTCAACGAATATTAGGTAATATTATCTGGCTCTGAATAGTTACATTATCTCTGTACACGTCCGGAAGCGTCGCCGCCAGCCAGGGTCTCAACTTCTTTTCTGGATACCAGGTTGAAGTCGCCGGGGATGGTGTGCTTCAGAGCGGATGCAGCTACGCCGTACTCAAGAGCATCCTTGAAGTTCTTTCCATCCAGCATACCGCAGATCACGCCGCCTGCGAAGGAGTCGCCGCCGCCTACACGGTCAACGATGGGATGAATGCTGTACTCTTTGGAGTGATAGAACGCCTTGGTATCTCTGGAGTAGATGCAAGCAGACCAGCCGTTATCGGAAGCGGAATGGCTTACACGCAGAGAGGATACGCAGTACTCGAAGTTGAACTTGTCAACCATCTGCTCGAAGATGGACTTGTAACCAGCCAGCTCCAGCTCACCGCTGGTAACATCGGTATCGCCGGGTTTGAAGCCAAGTACCAGCTCAGCATCTTCTTCGTTACCGATACATACATCAACATACTTCATCAGGTTGGTCATAACCTTCTGAGCCTTCTCGGAGCTCCACAGCTTCTTACGGAAGTTCAGGTCTACGGATACCTTTACACCATGCTTCTTAGCAGCGATCAGAGCCTTCTCGGTCAGCTCTGCAGCAGCGTCGGATACAGCAGGGGTAATACCGGTGAAGTGGAACCAGTCAGCGCCTTCAAAAATCTCATCGAAGTTGAAATCAGCCTCGGTTGCAGTAGAGATAGAAGAATGTGCTCTATCGTATACAACCTTGGAAGGTCTCATAGAAGAACCGCTCTCCAGATAGTAGATACCCAGTCTCTCACCGCATCTTGCGATGTGCTTGGTCTCTACGTTGTACTTTCTCAGAGCTGCTACTGCGCACTCACCGATCTCGTTGTCGGGAACTGCGGTAACGAACTCAGCGTCATGACCGTAGTTAGCCAGAGATACTGCTACGTTAGCTTCACCACCGCCGTAGTTTACATCGAACTCGTCTGCCTGGATAAATTTCTCGTTGTTGGGGGTGGACAGTCTCAGCATGATCTCACCCATGGTAATTACTTTTGCCATTTTGGTATATTCCTTTCTCAAATTAAAATTATCTATAATCTTCGGTTGTTCCGATTGCATATTCCATCACGGACCCGCTCTCGCTTCGGCCCTCCCGTAGCGGTACATAAGATGCTAAAATACAGCATCTAAGTACCGACGGTCGGTTAGAGTCCGTGTCGGAACACGCAACCGTCCAACCTGCTTGTTCTAAATCCTATTCATTTCACCGTGTAATCGCTATATTACAGCGGAAGCGCGTCTGCAACTGAAATATGCAGTTGCTGCAACCGTACGGCTTAAAATTTGCTTATGATTTATTTCTGTACCAGATGAATAGCGAAGCCGCCGATCTCCTCTTTCAGGTAGATAGCCTTCAGGTTGCCCTTGGCATCTCTCTTAGCGGACTCCTCGTTGAACTCAACGCCCAGAACAGTGCTCAGGTAGTTGACAGCTCTCTCGATGTAGTTGGTCTTAACAGCGATGTGGCCGTTCTTGCCCAGGTAAGGAGTCTTCATAACTTCCAGAGCAGAGCCTGCGAATACGGAGCTGTTACCAACCTTAGCGGGCATACCGAAGATGAATGCGAAACGGTTCGCAGCCTTAACAGCCTCTTCCTCGTTCTCTGCATTGACACCAACATGAGCCAGTTCGAAGCCCAGCATGGTCTGTACTGCTTCTCTGGTCAGCTGTTCGATCTTGTCCCACTCACCTGCATTGATCAGGTCGCCGGGTACCATCCAGGAACCACCGCAAGCGATGATCTTGTTGAAATCAAGATAAGAAGTCAGGTTCTTAGCATTGATACCGCCGGTAGGCATGAACTTCATGTTTACATAAGGAGCTGCCATAGCCTTGATCTTAGCTAGACCGCCGGACTGCTCAGCAGGGAAGAATTTTACTACATCCAGACCAAGCTCGATAGCCTGCTCGATGTCGCTGGGGCTTGACGTACCGGGAGTGATGGGGATGTTCTTCTCTACACAATACTTAACGGTTCTGGGATTTAAGCCGGGGCTTACGATGAACTTAGCGCCTGCTGCTACTGCTGCGTCAACCTGCTCTGCGTTCAGAACGGTACCTGCCCCAACACACATGCTGGGGAAATTGTCGGTCATGATCTTGATAGCTTCCGCTGCAGCAGCAGTACGGAAAGTAACCTCTGCACAGGGAAGTCCGCCTGCGCAAAGTGCCTTTGCCAGAGGAAGTGCATCTGCTGCGTTGTCAATTTTTACAACCGGTACGATACCGATTTTGCTGATTTGCTCTAATACTGCGTTCATAAATAACACCTTTCTGTCTTATAGACTAATAGTTATGTGAAAAATCTTCGCAGGAGATCCTGTCGAAAATATTTCTGCAAAAAATTAAGCCAGTACTTCCTTCACTGCCTCAGCGATCTTGTCGCACTTGCAGTTTGCGAAGAAATACTCTTTAAACTTCGCGCCGGATAAAGCACCCTTTACCAGTTCACGATCCAGATTCTTCAAGATGGTAACCATATCGGTATGAGTTACTTCTTTTACCTGATCCAGGATCTTCTTGTTGCGCTGCTCGGGAACCACTCTCTCAGGGGGATATCCACCGCCGCCGGGAGCACAGAACAGCTTTTCAAAAGTATACTGTAAATTCAGTTCACCGCCCCAGCCGAAGTTCTCAGCAAAAGGAAGTGCTACACAGTTACCGTCGTTTACCTGAGAGAACAGGTAAGCATCCAGAGGGGACTCAATGTGTCCACACAGAACCTTGGGGAAGGAATTGCATGCAAGCATGGCACCTTCGCCGGTTCCGCATCCGGTGATAACGAAATCCGCTGCCCCGGAGTTCAAAAGAACTGCTGCCAGAATACCGTTCTGTACGTAGGTCAGGGAATTGGGATCCTCTGCGCCGCACATACCGTAGTTGAATACTTCATGACCCATGGGCTCTACTACTTTTTTAAGAGTAGCGCAGATCATTTCATTCTTGGCAGCCTGACTGTTTTCATTGATCAAAGCTATCTTCATGAGATACTCCTTTTCCAAACGCCACAACAGTCAGCCGCCGAAATTCTTCTGCGACTGACCTGATGTGAAATGTTTATTCTATTTTTAATATCCTGCGTAAATGCACAAGCTCCATAGCTACTCACTCGTAAAATCGTGCTTCGCACTCTGCATCCGGCTCGTAGACTCACCGGATATTTACTCGTGAGCTGTGCAAGGAAAACAAATGTCCGCTATGCGGCCGCTTGTTTTCCTTTTGCACAAGCTCTACTGGGGCTGCTTGCCGATGTAAGCAAGGATACCGCCATCTACATAGAGGATGTGTCCGTTGACTGCATTGGATGCCTCAGAAGCAAGGAATACAGCGGGACCGGTCAGCTCTTCGGGCTTCAACCATCTGTTAGCAGGGGTCTTAGCGCAGATGAACTGGTCGAAAGGATGTCTGCTGCCATCGGGCTGGATCTCACGAAGAGGAGCTGTCTGAGGAGTCTCGATGTAACCGGGTCCAAGGCCGTTACACTGAATGTTGTACTGGCCGTACTCGGAGCAGATGTTCTTGGTCAGCATCTTTAAACCGCCCTTAGCTGCTGCATATGCAGATACAGTCTCACGACCCAGCTCGGACATCATGGAACAGATGTTGATGATCTTACCATGACCCTTCTTGATCATTGCAGGGATAACTGCTTTCGATACGATGAAAGGTGCATTCAGGTCTACGTCGATTACCTGACGGAACTGATCTGCGGTCATCTCGGTCATGGGGATTCTCTTGATGATACCTGCGTTGTTCACCAGGATATCGATGGTACCTACTTCCTTCTCGATCTGAGCTACCATAGCGTTAACTGCTTCTTCGTTGGTAACGTCACATACATAGCCGTGAGCCTTGATGCCTTTCTCAGCGTATGCAGCGATTCCCTTGTCTACCAGTTCCTGCTTGATATCGTTGAAGCAGATGGTAGCGCCGCACTCAGCGTATGCGGAAGCGATAGCGAAGCCAATACCGTAAGATGCGCCGGTAACCAGTGCAACCTTACCTTCCAGTGAGAAATTAGTGAATTCAGACATTGTTTTTTCTCCTTTTCTTTATAAAAATTGTTATTTTAGTTACATGTTCCAAAGGATCTTATTTCAGATCTCTGTTGTCAACGCCGTCCATATCGTCGAAGTCCTGATTCTCTCCGACCATACCCCAGATAAAGGTATATGCTCTGGAACCGCATCCGGAATGGATGGACCAGCTGGGGGAGATCACTGCTTCTTCGTTACGCATTACGATGTGGCGGGTCTCATCGGGCTCACCCATATAGTGCATAACAAAGGCATCCTCAGGCATATCGAAATACAGATATACTTCCATACGTCTGTCATGTGTATGACAAGGCATGGTGTTCCATACACTGCCGGGCTCTAACTTCGTCATACCCATCTCCAGCTGACAGCTCTCTACCTGTCCGGGAAGGATATACTTGCAGATTACTCTGTGGTTGGCATCCTCCAGAGTACCCAGTTCTACTTTATTCTCATCCTTTACAATGACCACGCCCTCTTCGGGAGTACCTTCCGGCTTGATCAGCACGGTCGGATAAGTCTTATGTGCGGGAGCGGAATTCAGATAAAATTTAGCGGGCTGTTTCTCATCTTCACTTGCGAAAATGATCTCCTTGGAGCCCATTCCTATGTACATAGCTTCCTTGTAACCTACCTTGTACACTTTGCCATCAACGGTAATCATACCTGCTCCGCCGATATTGATCACACCCAGTTCTCTTCTCTGACAGAAATACTCTGCACGGAGTTCATCTCCGGCGGTCAGAGTGATAGGGCTTACAGGAACTGCTGCTCCTGTAATGATTCTGTCGATGTGGCTGTACACCAGCTTGATCTCGCCGGGTACGAACAGATTCTGGATCAGAAACTCTTCTCTCAGACGCTCTGTGGTGTAATGCTTCACATCTCTTGGTGATACTGCTGTTCTAAGTTCCACCTTACGCCTCTCTTTCCTCAACGGGCGGCCTGCGTGCCGCTATTGAATGTTACCTTTTTATGAAAGCACTTACATTATAACATATCATTGTAACCATTTCCAACACATTTTTACTATTTTTTATAAAAATTTTGGAAGGCTGTAACTGCTTTTCTCTTTTGTATGAGTTAAGTATACTAGAAAAGATTCTCAAAGTCTTTTCATATTTTAATCTAAACATTGCAAATTTTGAACTTTTGGTGTTTAATAAAAGAAAAAGCGAAAAGGATGAAAGAAATGGAAGAACTTACCTCCTGTAAAACAGCCATAGAAAACTGTAAAACCTCCGGGACTTTTGCCATTGCCCACTTATATAAAGAAGAAAAAGCCATGGACATGCACATCCATGACTGCTACGAGATCTACTATTCCATCTGCGGCGGCAAACAGTTTCTGATCGACAACTGCTTCTACACCATCGCCCCAGGCGATCTCTTTATCATCAACCAGTACGAAAGTCACAAGCTGACCCAGATCGACAACTCCGTCCACGAACGTATCGTTCTGTCGGTGGCGCCGGATTTCATGAAGCTGATCTCCACCAAAGAGACGGATCTGAGCTTTTGCTTCACTCACCGCAGTGCCCCCTTTTCCCATAAGCTTTCGCTCAACAAGGAACAGCAGAAACGTTTCCTCTATTATATCAACAAAATCACTTCCGCGGAGGGCTTTGCCCATGACATCACGGAATACGCCGCTTTCATGGAGCTGATGGTCATGCTCAACACGCTGTTCATCCGCAGTGCAGAGCAGACGGCGGCCGGGGAAACCGTAACAGCTCCCGCCGAATACAAGGACAGTAGCTACCGCTACAACCATCAGGTGGACGATATTCTGGCTTACATCAACCAGAACATCTCCCAGCCTATTACAGTGGAACAGCTGGCCGGACAGTTCTACTTAAGTGAATCCTATATCTGCCGGATTTTCAAATCCGCCACAGGCACCACCATTAATAAATACATCACCGCCCGCCGCATCAGTATCGCCAAGGCGGTTCTGAACGAAAACGGCAATGTCATGGAAGCCTTCGAACGCAGCGGTTTCACGGACTACAGCAATTTCTTCAAAGCCTTCACCAAAGCCGTGGGTGTTTCCCCGAAAAAATACGCAAGCCTGAGTGTCAGCTAAACTGCTGACGCTCAGGCTCTTCTTTTTACATTTCTTAATCATTCGGTCTCTGGTAGAACCGGCCCGCCAGATTCTCCGTACGGATCATGTTGACAAAGGCCTGCGGGTCCGTCTCCCGCACCGTATTCACAACCTTGTTCACCTCGTCTCGTCCCACCACGGAATACAGCACGTCACATTCCTGTTTGGAATAACAGCCCTCACCCTTGATCAGGGTGGCATCGTGATGGGTGATCTCCGCAATAGCTTCGTAGACATCCTCCGGCCGTTTGGTCACGATGATCAGGGTCTGCTTCTGATACCGCTTGTACAATATATGCAGTACCTGGGTGGAGGTGTACTGGAAAATAATGGAGTACAGCGCCTTGTCCCATCCGAACAGTGCTCCGGCGATCCCAAGGATCACCACATTTCCGGCGAAAATATAATTCCAGGAATCAATGCCATACTTTTCCGACAGGAAGATCGCGATAAAATCCGTACCGCCGCTGGTGGCATTGGCGAACAGACACAGGCTGATGGCCAGTGCATTGATCAGTCCACCGAAGATAGCAATCAGCAGAATATCCTCCGTTACCGGCCAGGCGGGCACCATATCCGTCAAAATACCGCTCACCACGATCATCAGACAGGAATAACCGGTGAACTTTTTTCCGATGAATTTGAAGCTGATGACCACCGGAACCGCATTTAAGATAAAGTTGATCACCGAAAAGGGAGGCTCCCAGTGCCACAACAGCACGCTGATCTCCTGGATCAGTCGGGTCAGACCGTTGAATCCACCGGGGATCAATCCCCCGGCCCGGACAAAGCTTTTCAAATTGACTGCCATGATAAAGGATCCCGCCAGGATCAAACAGGTACGCCGCAGGGTATCGCTGATGCTCTTCTTTGTCATACTAACCTCCATTCTGCAGACGATTCCTTCCGTCGAAGGAATCTCTTCTTACATCCTTCCTGCCTCTTCCTTCACAGAACCTTCCTCTGTGTGCGTTTTCTCCGCATTCCCGTTTTCCATCGTTTCGTCTGCTGCCTTTTGCAAAGGCTCATTCTCCGCACAGTCTTTCCTCTTTCTGCCGCATCTCTGCCACAGCACGCAGCACACAAGGAGCAGCACACTTCCTGCGCTTACCAATACACCGATCTTCCATCCATCCGGCACATAATGCATTTTTATGGTATGCTCTCCAGCTTCCAGATCAAATGCCATCAGGGCATCACCGAAGGTCTCCGGCTCCGTCTTTTCCCCATCGATCCACACGATCCATCCTTTCTCATAAGGCACGGACAGGATCAGTCTTCCGGCTTCATCCAGATTCAGGGTTCCCGAAATATGGGTGCTGTCCATCTGCACATTTTCCAGATGCTCCCGGGACAGGAGCTCCACTGCCTGTGCCAGCACTTCTTCATTCAGTACATAGGCTTCCGCCGATACCTTCTGCGTCTCATCCGCATCATCCCCGTTGGTCAGCGTCACGCGCTCTCCCTCCAACAGATATCCCAGATACAGAATGGATCCGTCCTTCAGATCACTGTAATCCTGCGTCTCCAGCGTTCCCCCAAGCACCTGCACCTTTTTCGTCCCTGTGGCATTGATCCTCGCGTAATAGCAGCCTGCCCGGTCCGCCGTAATACATACATTATCTCCACTAGTCTCACTGGACGCCCGGTCCAGTAAGGGCTCTGCGATTCCCAGATCCTCGGTCAGCTGATTCTGCGCTCTCACACCGGTGCCGATCTCGTCCGTAACATTCCAGCCCGTCGGTGCCACATAGCCAAAGGGCAGCGTATATTTACAATGATATAAATAAACATCTCCACTGTTATTCACGATCTCATACAGACCGTTTTCGTATTTATCCGATCCGCCGAACATGTAATCCACATTCAGAAGTGCCGAAACGAAAGCTGTCGCTCCGTCGAAGCCGTAATAAACCTTACTGTGGCGCATGCCAAGCTTCTTATACAGATCCATGACCTGGGAATTCATGGTGGAGGAAAATACGGAAGCCGTAGGGTATCCCGTAAGAGTACCGTCATTTTTCGTCTTGCGGGTAAACTTCTCGATACGGAAGAAGTCATCCCCCTCCTGTTCCTGCGCCAGGGCGTACAACGCCTTATAATCCTCCTGGTCTCCCAGATAAGCGCTTCGTCCGGTAGTGCCCAGACTCGTATTAAATGTATTGATGCTCAGCTCCGCCACTACGCACGCCAGCACCAGAATCCCCAGCACCTGCCTCGTCAGTTCGTCTTTTCTCGTCCGGTACAAATACAGAAGCACACCATAGATCGTAACGAACACCAGCGTCAGCACTTCAATACCCGTGTCGAAATCCTCGCTCTCCACGAATTTCTCACAGGCAAGTAAAAATATCACCGCCGCCAGATACCCATAGATAATCTGCCTGGGAGAAGTGCCCTCCACATTCCGGAAAGCATCATAGCACATGACAAGGATCAGAAAAATATATAGAAAAGACTGTCTCGCCGGCAGGGAATCCGGATAATTCAGACCGTGCCATAAAAAGTCCAGGACATTGGTTCCGAAGCTGAGCAGCAAAAATCCCGCCAGTGCCAGATTGCAGAACCGTTTTCTCACTGATATTTTTTCATTCAGTGCATACATGGGCACCAGTAAAAATACTGCCACACCACAGTAAATGTTCGGCCAGTGTTCCAGTCCCCTCTCCGTGGTCACGCACAGGCAATGTCTCGCCAGCATATCAAACACGGAAAAATAGGACTCCAGCGTACCGGGGAAATCCGAATTGCCAAAATCCGTCCGTAGAATAGCACAGACCTCCGGAATCAGCAGTACTGCAGCCAGCCCTCCTGCCAGCAGCGATGCAAATGCAAATCTTCCGATCCTGCCGAATACCGTTTTTACTTTTTGGCTCTGCCCTTCCGTCATGGTATGGTATTCCGTGATCAACAACATTCCAAAATACAGCACCAGGAAGATGCAGATCATAATGGAAATATAGTAATTGGTCAGGATGCAAAGCCCCAGAGTCACGGTATACATGACCCATTTGCCTTCTCTGACCAGCCGCTCTGCTCCTAACAGGATCAAGGGTAGCAGGATCAGGCAGTCCAGCCACATCACATTCCAGTTGTAGGCCGCCAGATAGCCGGACAGAGCATACGCAGTGGAAAACAAAAGAGCCGCCGGATCCTCCTTGCCGAACACTTTCCGCAGATAGACGCTGAAGGTAAGCCCCATAAGGCCGATCCGCAGGATCACCAGATAACTCATGAATTCCATGATCAGGCCTTCCGGCAGCAAAAATACCAGCCAGTTAAAAGGACTTGCCAGATAATAGACATACAGTGCCAGGAAATTCGATCCGATCCCTACATTGTAGGAATAGAACAGTCCCTCTCCCGCTTTGATCTTGTGTACAAATTCACTTAAAAAAGGCATATACTGATGGTACATGTCGGAGAACAGAAAACTCCGGTCACCAAAAGGATATATGCCCCGTATGATAAAAAGAACCAGCATAATAAATGCAGGCACAAAGAACGCAAGCACAGAGATCCCTCTCTGCATCCTGCGCTCCGCACTACTTGTTGCTGTCGTTTTATTGCCGTTCATATTATTTTTCTCCCACGATCTTTTTTCTTACCTTCCGTAATCAAACAGCAGATAATACTCCAGACTCCGGTAATCATTCAATGCTTCCCCACATTCCTTCACCGTCGTGAGTGTGCCGTCCGCTTCTCTCACACCGGCCGCGCTGATCACCGGATATTTTTCCCGCACTCCGGTCAGACTGCTCTGCAAGGCAGGCAGCGGCAGATCACAGTTCTCCAGCACATCCATTGCCAGATAATTGGCACTGGTCTCTCCGTCCGTCTGCTCCTCAATGTCAAAGTTGCTCCAGATCACATAAGGTACTTTATATTTTAACAGATTTTCCTCATCTGTTAAAGTCTCCGGATCCACTTTATTATTTCTTAAGATCGGATTGCTCACATAGGTCGTAGGCTGATGATCCCCGAAGAATACGATCATGGTATCCTCATCCGCCTGAGAGAAGTAATCGATCAGACCCTGCAGGGCGGAATCCGTCTGTTTTACCAGTGACAGATACATGGACAATGCTTTGGAGTCAATACCATCCACGGTAATATCCGGGGTAAAGTTATGGAATTCCTCTTCGTAACCACTGTGATTCTGCATAGTTACGTTAAAGGCAAACAGAGGCTCTCCCTCTTTTTTATTCTCATACAGTTCGATGATCTTGGCAAAGCTGCTCTCATCGGAGATATAGTTACGGATCCGTTTCGGATTCCTGAAATCGTCCTGTGACAGGAACTCATCAAATCCAAGCAGCGGATAGACTCTGTCTCTGTCCCAGCCGCTGGCATAATAAGGATGGATCGCCACAGTATGATAATCCAGTTCCTTCAGGTAGGAAGCCAGAGAAGGCATCTCCTTCTGCACATACTGCTGGTAAGCCACGCTGCCCTGCGGTAAAAATCCTATAGTGCTGCCGGTAAGGAATTCAAACTCCGTATTGGCAGTATTCCCGCCCAGCACGGAAACATTCAGGTAACCGGTTCTGGTATTCTCTGCCCCCTGTTGTAAGCTGTGAATAAAGGGCATATAGTCTTCGTTGGTGGTAAACTCTCCCCGGACTGCCAGATCCGAAAATGCCTCATCCATGATCACAATGATATTCGGACGCTTCACGCTCTCCGGGTCTTCCACAGCTGCTGCAAGCCCAGCGGAATCCTTCCCGGCCTGCTCATAATTGCTGCCGGTGCCATCTGCAGAATAATCTGCGGGTTTCTCCACATCCAGATATTCCATTTCCATCAGAAATGCCACGATATTGCCATCTCTCTTATTCATGACGGTAGGGGTAAACAGCTTGTCGTATAATCCAAAGCTCTGCACAAAGCTCTCGCTCTGTATCATGCCGGTATAACCATAGATCATGACAATGCTTAACAGGATCAGCGCCGCTCTCTTTGCCACTCTTCCCGGTGCCTTCATGTGAAAACGGCTCTCGATCAACAACAAAATCAGGAATCCCACAATGACCAGTATCGTACTGGTGGACAATTCATAGCTGAAATTGCCCGCCACACTGGCTGCTGTACTGATGGAATAAATATCCCAGGGCATGATGGGTGCGGAACGGAAATTCAGCACATAATAATTCGCCAGTCCCGCCACCATGAAAAAGGCCGTCTGCAACATCAGAGCCGCCCGGACATATTTCACGATTCCGAATAACAGAAGTGCGGTCAGTACATAGAACGCCATGTTCAACAGCTGGGTTTTGAAATGCATTGTCGTAAAAGGATTATGGGTATACATTTCAAACAGATAAAATGTCACCAGCGGACATACTGCCAGCGCGATACAGGAAGGAAGCTTCTCCCTGGTAATTCCTATTTTTCGAACGGAATGACGCAAAAAGCCTGTAATGGCAGCTGCGACACTTCGTATTGATTTTTTCTGTAAATAATCCATTGCTTAACTCTCCTCTTATACTTAAGAGATTTTATCGCAATGACAGAAAAATAACAATTTCCGAATTGCACACATTTGCTAACATTACAGGCTTAATTTTGTTACTTTTTACAAATATTTTACTTGATTTCTAGTTGATCTCGTATTTTCCGGCTTCCTTCAGGCGCAGCATAGCTCTCGCCATGGATGCCTGGGATACATGGTACTCCTGAATGCTCTGCTTCTGACGCAGCTGCTCTTTGGCACGCTCCAGAGCGGCTTCCGCACGGACTCTGTCGATATCCTCCGGGCGCTCCGCCGTATCCACCAGCATGATCACACGGTTATGAGAAATGTAGACACAGCCCACACCGACTACGGCCTTGGTCCAGTCGTCATCCTCTTTTTCCTTAAACCGTACCTCGCCTTCCTTCGTGGCAATGACCATATCCTCATGATGGGACATGATGGCCTGCTCGCCGTCCAGAGCCGGTACGATAATGATGCCGCATTTTCCGTCGAAAAATACTTTATCACTGGCAATGACCTTCAAGCTGAAGGTGTTCATACGCACACCGCCTTTCCTTACTGTGCCATGAGCTTCTTGGCCTTCTCCACTGCCTCGTCAATGGTTCCTACATTGAAGAATGCAGCCTCGGGATACTCATCCATCTCTCCGTCGATGATCGCACGGAATCCGCGGATGGTCTCCTTCACAGGCACATACTTACCGGGTACACCGGTGAAGTTCTCTGCCACATGGAAGGGCTGGGACAGGAAACGCTGAATCTTACGGGCACGATATACGGTGACCTTATCCTCATCGGACAGCTCTTCCATACCCAGGATGGCGATGATGTCCTGCAGTTCCTTGTACTTCTGCAGCATTGCCTGTACCTGGCGGGCGGTCTCGTAATGCTCCTTACCTACCACATCCTCTTCCAAAATACGGGAGGTGGATTCCAAAGGATCCACAGCTGGGTAAATACCCTGCTCCACGATCTTACGGGACAGAACGGTGGTGGCATCCAGATGGGCGAATGTAGTTGCGGGTGCAGGGTCTGTCAGGTCATCCGCAGGCACATAGACAGCCTGTACGGAAGTAACACTACCCTTATTCGTAGAAGCAATACGCTCCTGCAATTCACCGACTTCGGTAGCCAGAGTGGGCTGATATCCTACTGCGGAAGGCATACGGCCTAACAATGCGGATACCTCACTACCTGCCTGTACAAAACGGAAAATGTTATCAATGAACAACAGCACGTTCTGGTGCTCTTCATCACGGAAGTACTCTGCCATGGTCAGTCCGGTCTCGGCTACACGCATACGTGCTCCGGGGGGCTCGTTCATCTGACCGAAGACTAGCGCAGTCTTCTCCAGAACTCCAGACTCCTTCATCTCACTCCACAGATCGTTACCCTCACGGGAACGCTCTCCGACACCAGTGAAAATAGAATATCCACCGTGCTCGGTAGCAATATTACGAATCAGCTCCTGAATCAGCACGGTCTTACCTACACCGGCACCGCCGAACAGACCGATCTTACCACCTTTTGCATAGGGAGCCAGCAAATCGATAACCTTGATACCGGTCTCCAGCATCTCTACTACAGGACTCTGCTCTTCGAAGGAAGGTGGATCTCTGTGGATAACCCAATGTTCCTCTCCTTCCAGGGATTCTCCACCGTCGATGGTCTCTCCCAATACGTTGAACAATCTACCCAGTGTCTTATTACCTACCGGCACCTGAATTCCTTTTCCGGTAGCAATGACATCCATATCCTTGCAAAGTCCTTCACTGGCACCCAGCATGATGCAGCGAACGGTATTGTTGCCAATATGCTGTGCCACTTCCATGACCAGCCGCTTGCCTTCACTGTATACTTCCAGGGCATCCTTGATAAAAGGAAGATCATTGTTCTCGAACTCTACGTCTACAACAGGTCCCATGACCTGGACGATCTTACCATGATTTTTTTCCTTTACGTTATTCAATTGTTCAGGACCTCCTTTCTTGCCTTTTTCTTCTTTTTCTGAGCCTTGGCACCAGCAATGACCTCAGTGATCTCCTGTGTGATCATGGCCTGACGTACCCGGTTGTACTGAATGGACAGATCATGGATCATGGCGGAAGCATTCTTATTTGCTGCCTCCATGGCCATCATTCTGGCATTCTGCTCACTGCAGAACGATTCTACCAGTGCACCGTAGACATATCCCATGACGAAATCCGGGACAATGTTGTTTAGCACTGCCTTGGGAGACGGTGTCATGACTAACGGTTCCTGATACATACTCAGATCCTGTCCGTCTTTGGTAATAAAACGTTCTTTTATGATAGGTAACAGACGCATCATATGTGGTTCCGTTGTCACGCTGTTTACCATATTGGTATAAATAATATATACCTCATCCAGCTGTTCTTCTTCGAACTGCTCCAGAATCGTCTCCGTAATGATACGGGCACGATGCAGCGTCGGATTCTGCGCGGTGTAATGGAACTGCTCCGCCACCTCGATTCCGCGGTGTCCGAAATACTGACGTCCCAGTTCACCGACAACGAACAGTTTGTACTTTCCGGTCTTCCCGGCTTTCCGCATCTGCTCTTCTGCCATTTTCAGTACGTTATGGTTGTAGGCTCCGGCCAGGCCTTTATCCGCGGTGACTACTACCAGTCCCGTGGTCTTCTCCTCAGCCGGTTTGTCCTTACGTTCATCGAAATATTTATTATCGATCTCCGGTAAGTGACGGACGATTCTGCTGACCATCGTCTGCAGAGTATAGAAGTAAGGCTCTGTCTCTTCCAGATTCTTCTTAGCTTTCCGAAGCTTTGTGGAAGAGATCATATACATGGCATTGGTGATCTTCATGGTATCCTGAATGCTTTTCATACGACTTTGTATTTCTCTCGTATTTGCCATGTTAACCTCCTGTTATTTGTAACTATTCAGAGCCAATGGGCGAAGTAACCACATAAGCAAAAGTAAAGCCCTGAAAGAGCGGTTTTGCGAATGGGTTTCTGAATAGTTACATTATTTCTGTAAAAATTCCTTTTTAAATTCTGTTGCAGCATCACAGATCTGCTTGTTCAGCTCGTCATCCAGAGCCTTGGTGGTCTCTAACTGACGAACGATGTCGCTGTGCTGTTCCTTCATGTAGTCTAAGTACTTCATCTGAAAATCCTTTACCTGATTTACAGGCACATCCAGCATCACTCTGCCGTTGGCTGCACACAGGGTCATAACCTGCTCTGCCATGCTCAAAGGCCTGCACAGAGGCTGCTTCAACAGTTCCATCAGTACATGTCCGTGCTGTAACTGTTCCTTTGTGGCGTTATCCAGATCAGATGCGAACTGGGTGAACACTTCCATCTCACGGAACTGTGCCAGGTCGATACGGATACTTCCGGCTGCTTTCTTCATTGCCTTGGTCTGTGCAGCACCGCCGACACGGGATACGGACAGACCGACATTGACTGCAGGTCTCATGCCGGAGAAAAACAGATCACTCTCCAGGAAGATCTGACCATCGGTAATGGAGATAACGTTGGTCGGAATGTATGCGGATACATCGCCTGCCTGGGTCTCAATGATCGGCAGTGCGGTGATGGAGCCGCCACCCTTATCTGCACTCAGTCTTGCGGAACGCTCCAGCAGTCTGGAATGCAGATAGAATACATCTCCGGGATATGCCTCACGTCCGGGAGAACGTTCCAGCAGCAGGGACAGTGCACGATAAGCTACCGCATGTTTGGACAGATCATCGTATACGATGAGGACATCCTTGCCCTGATACATAAAGTACTCAGCCAGTGCGGTACCGGAATAAGGTGCGATGTACTGCAGAGGTGCAGGATCGCTGGCGGTTGCGGATACGATAATGGTGTAATCCATGGCATCGTTCTTTTTCAGGGTTCCTACCAGTTTTGCAATGGTGGATGCCTTCTGGCCGATAGCCACATAGATACATACCACATCCTTGCCCTTCTGGTTCAAAATTGCATCGATGGCAATGGAAGTCTTACCGGTCTGACGGTCACCGATGATCAGCTCACGCTGTCCACGACCGATGGGGAACATGGAATCGATAGCCAGAATACCAGTCTCCATAGGCACGCCTACGGACTGTCTGTCCACGATGGAAGGTGCCGGCTGCTCGATGGGACGATAGCCTTCTTCCTTAATAGGACCTGCACCGTCAATGGGTGCTCCCAGAGCATCCACGATTCTGCCTTTGAATCCGTCACCTACAGGAATACCGGCTCTCTTACCGGTACGAACGACTCTGGTGCCTTCGCGGATCTCGGTATCATGACCGAACAGGATACATCCGATCTCATCTCTGCGGACATCCTGTACCATACCTTTGACACCGGAATCAAAGATAACGATCTCGCCGTACTCTGCATGGTCGATACCATTGACGTTGGCGATACCGTCACCTACCCAGCTGACAGAACCGATCTCATTTTCCTGTGCCTGTAAGTTGAAATCCTCGATCTCACCTTTCAGAATGGAAATGATGCCCTGCTCACTGGCGGTCTTTCCTACCTGGGAAAGTTTGTCTGCGAACTGCTTCATACGTCCATTGGTACTCCAGTCATAGACCTCGTTACCGGCACGGATGATGAAACCGCCGCCAAGAGAAGGATCTTCTTTGGTCTCAAAGACCATATCCTCTCTGTTGTATTTCTTCTGGATAAAATTACGGATATTCTGCAGCTGCTCATCGGTGGGCGCTGTCACATAGGACAGGGTTACAACGAACTCTTCCTTTTTCTCGGGAGAGACTTCTCTGTATGCGGTGCAGATATCATCCCACAGATAGACGTCTCCGTTGTCACACAGGACTTTCAGAAAATCTCTGATCTGTAAGGGGAATACTTTTTCTATTACATTATGCTTGGCAGACAGTGATACAGCAGGGGATTCGAAATCCAGCTTCACCTGCGGTACGGCTTTGAAGATATCGCCTGTCTGACCTACAATGTCTCCGGGGATATTCAGTTCACGCAATCTTTTTGCGTATTCTAAAGCTGTACTAATCAATCTTTTCACCTGTCTTTGCTATAAATTGGTTGTAAAGTTCTCTGTCTGAATCTGCGTTCTGCTTGGCAGCTACCAGTTTTGCAGTAGCTTCCACTACCAGGCCGGCGATCTGTTCCTGTGCCTGCTCGATGCGCTTCTGCTCTTCCAGTGTGGCATTCTTACTGGCATTGTCCATGATCTTTTTCGCTTCTGTCTGGGCATCTGCCACGATGCGGTCATATTCGTTGCTGGCCTTGCCTCTTGCCTCGTTCAGAATGCTTTCTTTTTCTGCCTGAACACCGCTTAAGGATGCCTCGTACTGGCCTTTCAGTTCATTGGCACTGTCCTGTGCAGCTTTTGCATCTGCATATTGCTTATCGATCTCTGCCTGTCTTGCATCCAGGATCTTGTGGATGGGCTTGATCAGGAAGATCTTCACAATGGCAAAGATGATCAACAGATTCAGGATGGTCCATACAATATTAATATCTAATCTCAGCATGTGCTTTCATCCTTTCTTACGTTTCGCTTTCTAATTTCCTTATAACTATCCGAAACTTCCATTTGCAAAACGCTCTTTCAGAGCTTTCTTTTTGCTCATGGAGTTTTAGTCGTCGTAAATCGTCACAAAACAGCTTACAAATGCAGGCATTTGACGCTTGTCTGTGACGTTTCCGGCTTCGGATAGTTATGCCATGAACAGAATGATCAGGATACCGATAACGAATCCGTAAATAGCGGTTGCCTCTGCCAGTGCACCACCTAACAGTAAGATCTTGGTGATCTTGCTCTCTGCTTCCGGCTGTCTTGCGACTGCCTCTGCTGCTTTACTTGTTGCGATACCGATACCGATACCTGCTCCGATACATGCCAGTGCTGCAATACCTGCTCCAATAGCTATCATAATTCTTTTCCTCCGTTTTTGTGTGAATTAGTGTTTCATAACTATTCATAATCGCATTCGCAAAATAGCTCTGAATAGTTATCCAGTTACTCAATGGCTTCCTTAATGTACATGGATGTCAGGAATACAAATACATATGCCTGAATCAATCCATCAAAAATATCAAAGTAAAAGCTGAAGGGTACCGGCAATGCTACCGGAACCAGAAGCTTCAACAGCTCCATGATAACGAATGCTCCCAAAACGTTACCAAACAATCGCATACACAGGGACAGGGGCTTGATGAACACCTCCAGGATATTGATAGGTGTTACGATCGCGATGGGTTCGGTAAAGCTCTTGATCCATCCGCCCACACCTTTTTTGCGGATACCTGCGGCTTCCACCAGAACGATACTCATCAGGGCCAGTGCCGCCGTTACGTTCAGATCCTTGGTAGGGGGCTTCATACCGAACAATCCAATGATATTGGATATACCCAGATATAACAGTACGCTAACCAGATACGGTACATACCGTTTGCCTTCTTCTCCGATCATTCCCGTAACAATGCCTTCCAGCTTTGTCACGATTGTCTCTGCCACCAGCTGTCGTCTGCTGACATTGTGTACTTTGAGGTTGCTTGTAAGGATAATCGACAAGATCAGAATGACTGCCATGACCACCCAGGTGATAACGACCGATTCCGCAATGTCCAGCTGTACTCCACCGATCAGGGGTAGACCTGCCGGAAGCTTAATGGAAAAAGCCGTGTCACAATTCAGTTCCTTGAGCAGTTCTGATGCCAATTCCTCCATAATACCACTTCCTTTCCGTGAACATCCTTGAAAGAGTTTTCACTCCCTCACGGTCGTTGCTATTTTACTCCTATTTACTGAAAAACGTAAGATACATTTTTGCTAATTTGTTCCATGCAAAAATGAAAAGTTATGGCATATATTAACTATAAAAAATGAGGTATCAGAAAATCATATGACAAAATTAGTCATTTTAGGACGCAAATCCCAGACGGGCAATTATGAGACGTTTTTTTCGAAACTTCCCGCCAGAACCGTAACCACACTGGTCCCCGGGGAAGTCACCTCCTGTGATGCCCTGATTCTGCCGGGCGGCGGAGATATCACTCCGGCTTTCTTCGGAGAAAAAAACAAAGGTTCCCGTACTGTTGACACCGAACTGGACATCCTGCAATTTCAGGCCCTTGACACAGCCATTGCCGCCGGGATCCCCGTGATCGGGATCTGCAAGGGCATGCAGGTCATCAATGTTGCCTTCGGTGGCACTATTTTGCAGGATATGTCGGGAGATTCCCTGCACAGTATCCCCTCCGGTGATGCATTCCATACGTCCATTATGACGGAAGATTCCCGTCTTTTCAAGTATTTTCCTGTCGAAATGCACGTCAACAGCGCCCACCATCAGAGGATCGACCGCTTAGGTCAGCATCTGAAGATCATTCAGCGCTGCCCCGATGACGGCTGCCCCGAAGCTTTGGAGCATGACGAGCTGCCGATCCTTGGGCTGCAGTGGCATCCGGAGCGTCTTCCGGAACAGGCCGGTGAGCCTCTGCTTTCTCTTCTTTCTTCTTATTTCTGAATCTGCGCCCGGACTTTTTCGCCGGGGCCAGCTCCTCTCTGACCTTGACTTTGGCGATTTCGAACAGGGAGCGGATGATTCCCCGCAGCATCTCCGCGGTCTGGTCATCCACTTCCTTCAGTGCAGTAGCCACCGCATTCATACTCTTTTTCCAGTCAGCGGTAAACGTGATCAGATCATCCGCCTGGGATGCGGAGATGACCTGATAGAGTGTTTCCACGAAGGTGCGGACCTGTTCTTCATTTAAGGACAGTATCCATTCGTTCAGTGCTTCATTCATGATCTTCTGGCTCTCATAAATGTCACCCACATCCACGAAATGGTCCTCCTCCACCAGCCAGGAAAAAGGATCGTGCTGCAAAAGCCCATGGCTGTTGCTCTCCACCACGCGGTAATGAATATCCCGCTCGAAAATCATACCGATCATGGAAGAATGTGGCAACAGCTTCACCACCTTGCCTTCGATGGCATTATAGTGACACTCCTTCAGCACTTCCGGCCGGAATCCAGGCCCATCCAGACTGTAGATCTTCTGGATCCGTTTCTGCACAAAAGGGGCGCATTTCATGGCACTGTAGACTGCCAGATTGCCGCCCTTGGAATGCCCTCCGATATAAAAGGGCTGGTGCAGCCATCCGGTGACCATATTTACATATTTTACACTGTACTCCTGCCCCGGCACCGGCGACAGAAATGCCATGTTGAAATCTTCCTTCCAGCCTACGATAGTCTCATCCGTTCCCCGGAATGCCAGAAACAGGGTTCCGTCATCCAGAATAAAAGCGATGGCGGAGAACTGGGTCTCCCATTCCTTTTCCACCAGATTGATATAGCAGTTCAGCTTCATATCCCGGAAACGTCTGCCGCTTAACATTCCTTCGAACAGCGCCCGGTTCTCCTTCTCAAAACGGACATCCCCGAACAGTTTGTCCACGTCCGGACGCTCTGCAATCTCCCGCAGGGTCACGGAAGGGCCATTGTGCCGCACATCGCTGACCATCCCGTCGAATTTCAGATAAGCGAGCTGGCACAATGCCAGACTGTCCACATCATTCAGAGGTTTTTCCCGAAAAGAAATGTCTCCGTATTTTTGCAAATATTCTATTACCGTTCCTGCCATATGCCGCTCCTTTCCGCGAGGAACTTTCCTTGCGTATTTCGCCGGATTGTGTTACGTTCTATATAATGATGCCAGGGTCAAAAGGTCTAAGCCCACATGAGCTTGCTCATAGGTGGGTGAAAGACCTTAGGACCCGCCCCGATATGAGCATAAAAGTGGGATGATAATCCCACGATATGCGAATATTGGGTAGGATTGTGGGAGTGCGTAGCACGGAACAATCCGTAGGCATCAAAGTCGGGGGCTTTTGACCCCGACATCATATAATTATATGGTAACTATTCAGAGCCATGCAAATCATGTCAACATGTACGTCGAATGCTTGCATTTGTAAAAACATTTGATATGATTTATATGGTGAAGTAACCACAATGAGCAGAGAACAGGCCGGCCTGTTCTCCAAGGAAGCCTCATAGAGGCGATTTTGCGAATGGAGGCCTGAATAGTTACATTATTAAGTAGAAATCATAAAGAAGGTGATCCGTCATGTCCACGAAGAATTCCAACTTTTTTTCCAGAGATTGTATGGTACAGGCTCTGATCCAGCTGCTGAAGACCAAATCCCTGTCCAATATTACAATTACCGAGCTGACCGAGCGTGCCGGTGTCTCCCGCATGACCTATTATCGCAATTACCATTCTCTGGATGATATCTTCAGCAGTTATCTGAAGGATCTGGTAGAATCCTACCGTCAGGATGTTGCGACATGGCCGGACAAGGGCAATTACAATGACTCCCGCAATATGCTGCATTGTTATGAATATTTCAATCATTACAAAGAATTCATTGCCTGTCTGGTGCAGACCGGTCTGGGGCACCTGCTGTTACAGGCACTGGACGGCTACATTCTGGATACCTATTATACCGAAGACAAGGGGCAGGATTTTTATTACACGCTCCGAGCCTTCTCCGGTTCCCTCTACAATATTTATGTCACCTGGATTCTGGAGGATTCCAAAGAATCCGCTGAAGAGATCGTATCCATTATCCGCAAGATCTATTCATAGGTTCCCCGATCTGTTCTCCATAGTAATTCAGCAAAGGACTGCGCAAAATACGCAGTCCTTTATTATTTGATAATTTATCTCTGATCCAAAGGAACATATTCCAGTTCCTGCATTACGCTCTTGTAAGCGGGACGAATGATCTTATCCATATTGATCAGCTCTTCGATACGATGTGCACTCCATCCTACGATTCTGGCAATGGCGAAGATCGGGGTATACAGTTCCAGAGGAATCTCCAACATGCTGTATACGAAACCGCTGTAGAAATCAACGTTGGCGCTGACACCCTTGTAGATCCGGGATTTCTGGGAAATGACCTCCGGTGCGATCCGCTCGATCATGGAATACAGGGCGAAATCCTTGTCTCTGCCCTTGGCTACCGCCAGTTTTTCCACGAAGCTTTTGAATACCTGGGCTCTGGGGTCAGACAGGGAGTAGACTGCATGCCCCATACCATAGATCAGTCCCTTGCCGTCGAAGGCTTCTTTGCTCAGAATCTTGTTCAGATATGCCCTTACCGCATCCTCATCTGTCCAGTCGGACACATGTGCTTCGATATCCCGCATCATCTCTACGACTTTGATATTGGCACCACCATGTTTGGGTCCCTTCAGGGAGGAAAGTGCTGCCGCAATGACAGAATAAGTATCGGATCCGGAAGAAGTCACGACTCTGGTGGTAAAGGTGGAGTTGTTACCACCGCCATGCTCCATATGCAGCACCAGTGCGGTGTCCAGTACCCTCGCCTCCAGTTCGGTGTATTGTTTGTCCGGGCGAAGCATCATCAGCAGATTCTCTGCGGTGGAAAGTTTCTTCTGGGGACGGTGTATGTACATACTCTCATCGTTGGAATAGTGATTATATGCATGGTAGCCGTAGACTGCCAGCATGGGGAACACAGCAATCAGTCCCAGGCACTGTCTTAATACATTTTCAATGGAAGTGTCGCTGCAGTTTTTATCATAGGAAGCCAGTGTCAGAACGCTCCTGGTCAGTGAATTCATAATATCACTGCTGGGGGCTTTCATAATGACGTCTCTGGTGAAGTTGGTCGGCAGAGTTCTGCTGGACGCAAGAATATCGTTAAAATGTTTCAGTTCCTCACGGTTCGGCAGCTTACCGAACAGAAGTAAATAAGCCACTTCCTCGAATCCGAAATGATCACCCCGGAAGCCGTTGACCAGCTCGATGCAGTCATAGCCGCGATACCACAGCTTACCTTCACAGGGAACTTTTTTGCCGTCTTCCATTTTGAAGGATTCGATCCGTGAAATATTGGTAAGGCCTGCGACTACGCCGTTACCGTTCTTGTCACGCAGTCCCCTCTGTACGCCGTATTCGTCGAACATCTGGGGTTCCAATCTATCTGCCGCTCTGCACAATCCGGCATGTTCCAACATATACTCTTCGTTTTTCTTCATCCAAATACCTTCCTTTCCCTCACATTTTTATATACTTATTTATCATAACTTTTTGGAAGGGGCGATGTCAATTAACAAAATATAAAATATTCCGATCCATGTAAATATCACCCAATATACGTCGAATGCTCGCATTCGTAAGAATATTGAGTGATATTTATAGGGCGAAGGAATATTATCCCAGAATCCTCTTTGTATTTTCTTTTATTTTCTCCGACAGATCTGCGTATTTTATCAGTTCTTCCTCGGTAAATCCCGCAAATCTCGCCTCATCATAATCCCGCTGTGCCAGTGCCAGTTCCTTCATGACCGCTTCCGCAGTGGGAAGGATCGTCACTGTGACCTTGGTTTTACGGTCTTTGCGCCTTGTCTCCGGCTTTTCCGCTTTTCCCTGTACTTCTCCGGCTGCCTTGCTTTTTCTGGAAGGCTTGGGTTCCTTCACTTCCTCTATTTTCAAGAATCCCTTCATGGTCAGGCGTTGCAAGCCGCTGGTCAGGTTCGTGCGGGAGATTCCGGCGAAATCCGCCAGTTCCCGTCTGCTGTCCCACTCGTGCTTTTCACACAGGCACAGAAGCAGCCGCACATCCGCTACCTTCAGATCTCCTTTTAATGCCACCGGCTCCAGATAATGTTCCAGAAGCTTCCGCTTACGGTAAGCATCCCCCGCCGGTCCCTCGGCCTGCAGGATCTCGGTGTTGACAAAGACTCTCTCGTCTCCCAGCTTCTTGGATCCGGGCAGGATGGAAGGCGGCACGGTTCCGTCTCCTGCCGCATCAATGAAGAAACGATATACCTGCAAACGGTTCTTCTCGTAGTCCTCTTCTTCCAGCACATGCTTGTAAAAGTTATTGTAATACTCAAAGACATTCAACTTCATCTTTACCGTCTTGGAGATGCTGATTCCCTGACTGGCAAGTGAGCCTTTGCGCTTCACATAATAATAGATTGGGGCATGCAGGGCATAGAATACTTTCGCGTAACGGATATATTCCAGATTGAACAGAAAATCCTCACACCAGTTGATATTCGTATCCATCCGCAGACTGTGCTCCTCCACCAGATCCCTGCGGTACAGTTTGTTCCACAACACACCATAGTAAAAGTCTGCCGGATTCTCCATCATATGTGCCGCGAACTCCTCCTGGGTGAGCACACCCTCCTCTTCAATGTCTCCCTTGGGGGACAGACGCTCTCCCACCACGCGGTAAAAGTCTGAAATGACCATATCGCAGCCATACTCTTCTGCTGCCCGCACGAACAGTCTTGTGGCATCCGGTGTGATCCAGTCGTCGCTGTCTAAGAATTGCAGATATTTTCCCCGTGCACGATCCAATGCCAGATTTCTGCTGTCGGAGACTCCGGTGTTTTCCTTCTGGATCACAATGACTCTGTGATCTTTGTCACCATATTCCTCACAGATGTCGCCAGAGGAATCCGTACTGCCGTCGTTTACCAGAAACAATTCAAAATCCGTGTATTCCTGATTCAAAATGCTGTCAACACAGCGTCGTAAATATTGCTCCGCATTGTATACCGGAACAATGATGCTTACCATGGGACGCATGAGCCCATCCTTTCTGAAATTACTTCATAACAATAAGTTCGTACGCCCTGTTGCCGATGCCAATCTTCTCCGCATGCTCCAGACAGGTCTTGTACTCCGCATTGGGAGTGGTATTTTCAAAATGATCATGGTGATCACAAAAGCCCTCTTTTGCCATGGCATCCGTCAGCTGGCTGTTCGGCAGCGGTGTCTGCTTCAGGCAGGCATCCACACAGGCCTGATCCAGCGCCAGAGGATCGAAGGAGGCGAACATACCGATATTGGGCAGGATGGGTACATCATTCTCCCGGTGGCAGTCACAGTTCGGAGACACATCCACCACCAGAGAAATATGGAAGTTCGGTCTGCCGTCCACGACCGCCTTCGCATACTCTGCCATACGGCAGTTGAAATCCTTTGTTGCCGCATCGTAACCGCTATGGATTGCATCGAAGTTACAGGCACCGATACAGCGTCCACAGCCCAGGCATTTGTTATGATCAATATGCATCTTATGGGTAGTCTCGTCGTATACCAGTCCATCATTGGCACATTCTCTCATGCATCGTTTGCAGCCACGGCACAAATTCTCATTGATCTCCGGTTTGCCCTGAGCGTGCTGTTCCATTTTGCCGGCTCTGGATCCGCAGCCCATACCGATATTTTTGATAGCACCGCCGAAGCCCGCCGTTTCATGCCCCTTGAAATGATTCAGGGAAATAAACACATCCGCATCCATAATGGCCCGGCCGATCTTAGCATTTTTCACATATTCGCCGCCCTCTACAGGCACCTCGATGTCATCCGTTCCCTTCAGACCGTCACCAATGATCACGGGGCAGCCCACCGTCATGGGTGTGAAACCATTCTCCCAGGCACAGTACATATGCTCGATGGCATTCTTACGGCTGCCGGGATACAGGGTATTGCAGTCCGTAAGGAAAGGAATTCCTCCCAGTTCCTTCACCACATCTGCTACCGCCTTGGCATAATTGGGACGTAAATATCCCAGATTGCCAAGCTCGCCGAAGTGCATCTTGATGGCAACAAACTTGTGATCCATATCAATATCCTGAATCCCCGCCGCCGTCATCAGACGCTTTAACTTACTGGGAAGTCCCTCTCCCAGACGGGTTCTGAAGTCTGTAAAATATACTTTTGATTTTTCCATAGATTTATCCTCCGTACCAAAAAAGATATTACGATTATAACACATCTTTTCCGCTTTTTGAGAATTTTTCTGCAAAAAAGGACGAGCCCGGCGTTTTCCGCCGTTTTCGTCCTTTCAACGTATTTCATCCGAAATACTTCCCCATTTCTTTGTACACCGTACATCGATGTACGATGCAAGTGTTTTTTTATTTTTCTTGCACAATTTTTGCAGATACCGCCAAATATCCTGCTATTTAAAACGATTTTTGTACTGCGCAGCCTTTTCCACAAATTGCTCTGCGAACTCGGGGCAGGAAGGATAATAAAGGTGGGGGAAACCATACCAGTGGTTCTCACCGACATGGATGCAGGGATAGTTTCTTCCGATGGTTGGTTTAGTTGCGGTACAGTCTACGCCGTTATCTTCACTGTCATAGTAGTGAAATTCATGTGCCCGGATGCGGCTGCCCCGGGGCAGAAAATATTCACTGTTCTCTTCCAGTTCGATATATCCGAAGCGCACCAGGCTTCCGGTATCGAAGCATTTTTCAGGCAGCACTCCTGCCATAAGGAAGGAATGTCCTTCTCTGTCTGTCAGAGACGTATGCAGGTATAAAAAGCCTCCGCACTCCGCTACGGTGGGGAGGCCACCTATGACTGCTGCCCGGATGGCCTTGCGCATGGCATTGTTCTCACTCAGCTGTCCGGCATATAATTCCGGATAACCGCCGCCCAACAGCATCCCATGGATATTTTCCGGCAACGCCTTGTCATGCAATGGAGAAAAATACACCAGTTCCGCTCCGGTCTGTTCCAGCAGGCGCAGATTCTCTTCATAATAAAAGCAAAAGGCTTCATCCCGGGCTACAGCGATCCTCGGACACTTTACCCTATCGTTTTCCACAGAATCCGGATCTTGCTCTTCTGCCGTTTCTTCACTGCGTTCCTTCTTTTTGGTTTGGGAGGTTCTCTCTATTCTCTCAGCTCCCAGCGGTTCCGCCTCTTCTGCAATCTGCAACAGCTTCGAAATGTCTACGCTCTCCCTTAGTTTTGCCGCCGTGACCCGGATCTTTCCCTGCAGATCTTCCAGTTCTCCCGGCAGGCACAGGCCAAGATGTCTGCTGGCGATCTGTAAGTCCTTATTTTCCGGGAAATATCCCAGCACCGCAATACCAAGTTCCTCTTCCACCAGTGGCTTCAGAATCTCATAGTAAACTGCTGACATACGGTTGAAGATCACTCCCCGGATCAGATGTTCTTTATCATAAGCCAGAAATCCGGTGATCAGAGGAAGCACCGATTTTCCCATGCCTTTTGCATCCACCACCAGTATGATGGGGGTCTGCGTCACCTTTGCCAGATGATAGGAGGAGCCTTCCTCTCTTATTCCGCCCAGCCCGTCATAGAGTCCCATAACACCTTCCATGACCACAAGCTCGTCTTCCCTGCGATCTCTCAGAAACAGGCTTCTCGTGCCGTCCTCTCCGGTGAAAAAAGTGTCCAGATTTCTGGCAGGAATCCCCAGCACCTGTCTGTGGAACATGGGATCGATATAATCCGGGCCGCATTTACAGGAAGAGATATCCTCTCCGTTTTCCTTAAAAATCTGCAATAATCCACACGTGATCATAGTCTTGCCGCTGCCGCTTTTCGGGGCGGCGATCATGATGCGTCGTATCTTTTTTTCCTGTGCTCCGATCATCTCTGCACTTCTCCATTTTTCCTGTTTCCGTTTTCTTCTTCGGTCAGCAACGCTTTCTTCACTTTGTTCATAGAGCCTGTTTCTCCCTCCCTGAACGTAAATGAGCAGATCCACACCGGATTCTCCGCCTGCGGCAGATGATAGCTTCCCAGCTTCTTCACCCGGTTTACCTGCATCTGCAGGATTTCCTCGTCCTCCACAGGAAACGCTTCCAATACTTCCTGAAGCTCCGCAATCGTCTCCATGCTGATGGCATTGATCACAATGCGCATATGAGGATTTTTCCGATACAAGGTCTGTAAAATATCCATTAATCTGCCTCCACTGCCGCCGATAAAAGCATGGGTGGGCACAGGCAGTTCTTCCAGTCCCTCCGGTGCCAGTGCTTCGATGATCTCCATATTGTCCATATGGAAATGCTCTCGGTTCTTCCGAAGCAGTTCCACCGCCTCCGGTTTTCTCTCAACGGCATAGACATGCACCGTTTCCGACAATCCGGCGATTTCCACCGCCACGGATCCGGTGCCGCTGCCGATATCATAGACTACGGCTCCATCTGTCAGGTGCAGCTTGCAAATACTGACTTCCCGGACTTCTTCCTTGGTCATAGGAGTTCTGCGAAGTTTTCCCTCCGTCCCGGAAGCATCCCGTAGGAAACAGGTGTCCGCTCTGCCGTGGGTCAGGAGTTCCGGCTGTGGATGAGGATTGCGGATCAGGCAGGTATACAGACCCTCTTCGGTGACCTCCACACACTGCTCCGGCATCAGGATCCGTATATTTTCTTCCGGATAGGACAATTGATATCCCACGATCACTTCACAATCTGTCAGTCCCGTCTCCGTAAGCATCCGTCCGATCTTACGGATATCCTCACTTCCCGAGGTCAACAGGAAAGTCTTCTCATGACTCACCACAGTTGTCGGAAGATGGTTCAGCTTCTTGCCGTGCATGCTTAAAATGGCGGCATCCTCATAGCTTTCTCCCACCCGGGCCGCCAGAGAAACCACCGATGAAATTCCCGGCAGGATCCTCACACTGCCTCTCAGTTGTCCTGCTGCAATCGCTTCCTGTAATTCCACATACAATTTTCTGCATCCGCTGTAGAATCCGGTATCTCCGGAAAACAGAACCGCTACCCGAAGTGTCTCCTGCTGTGCCAGTTCCTCGCTTTCCTGTAATTTTTCCAGATAGGGCAGGATCTGGGCAGCCATATAGTAGGGCTTTTTTTCTATTCTGGCAGAATAGTCTGCAATCATGCGCTCCGCCCCCAGCAGGATATCCGCAGTTTCGATTGTCTGCTGCACTTCTTTTGTCATGCAGTCTCTGCTGCCCATACCGATCCCGGCAAGGCAGATTTCCAGACTTCCCTGCTGCGAAATCTTACAATCACAGAGTTGTCCCAGTTTTCCACAGATTCCTGCAAACGAATACGAGTCTGTCCCCGGAATATTCCCGGCAGCATCCGATGTCTTCTGCGCAGGCTCAATCACATACACCGGGATTCCCAGCATTTTCGCTGCTTCCAGCTTCTCCTGGCAGCCTCCGGCCCGGCCGCTGTTTTTCGTGACCATATGGCAGATGTCGTACTGCCTTAGGATGGCAGCGTTCATCTCTGTGGAAAAAGGCCCCTGCAATGCCAGGATCTGCCGGCCTTTGATTCCCTGCTCCATGCACTGTTCCAGACTCTCTCTTCCCGGAAGGATCCGCACATGCAGGCGGTCTTTCAATCTGCCGGAAGCGCAATACACCGCCAGTTCCTTGCTTCCCGTGGTCAGCAGAATATTGCCCTCTGTATTCTCCAAAGCTTTCGCACAATCTGCATTGTTTTCAAAATATTGGACATTTGTAACAATGCCATCTGCTTCTGTAATCCCGTCGATTTTCCGTTCCAGACGCAGGTAAATGGGAAAATGTGCATCTTTTTCCAAAGATTTCAGTGTATCCACAGCTCCCCGCAGATTCTCCGTAACGACCCTGGCGTAAGGGTGGGTGGCATCCACTACAATCTCATAGCCTTCGTCATGCAGAAACTTCTGCATCTGCTCCCGGTCCATTCTGCCGCAGTGAAGGTTTACAATGGGCTGCCCGGCTGTCTGCATCGCTTTTGTGCTTTCCGTCTGTTCCCGCATTACGATTTCACCGTATTCCGTTGCCACGCATACCGTATGTGCGATTCCGGCATCCGCCAGAATCTCCGACAATCTCCGTCCTTCTGTGGTTCCCGCAAATATTACAAGCTTTTTCACTCTGCCTTTTCTCCCTTTTCTGCCTGGTAGCCTCTTCTGGTGATCAGCTTGTCCCCCAGGATCTCCGTCTCCGAATTGCCAATAAATACGGTGGTGAACATATTGACTTCCCGGTCCCTTAATTCCCGCAGCGTACAGGTCACCGCCCGGGTACCTTCTCTTCCAATATTTTCCACATAGCCACAGGGACGCTTCCCTTCTATGGTTTCCAGTAAAATATCACAGGCTCTCTGCAGATAATCTTTTCGTCTATGGCTGGAAGGATTGTAGATGGCCATGGCAAAATCTCCCACTGCTGCCGCCCGCAGTCTCTTTTCAATCTTCTCCCATGGAGTCATCAGATCGCTCAGGCTGATAACGCAGAAATCATGATTTAAAGGTGCTCCCAGTACCGCCGCACCGCTGCTGGCCGCCGTGATGCCGGGAATCACAAGCAGTTCCGTCTCCGGGTGCTTTGCCCCCAGCTCGTACATCAGGGATGCCAGACCGTAGATGCCTGCATCGCCGCTACAGATCAGTGCCACCTGATTTCCTGCTTCCGCCTCCCGGAAGCATAGCTCACAGCGCTCCGTCTCCTGCCGCATGGAAGTGGTCAGCAGCTTTTTCCCTGCAAAACGTTCTCCCAATAATTTGACATATACGGTATAACCCACAATCACATCTGCCTGCTCCAGCGCAGCGATGGCTTCTCCGGTCATCATTTCTTCCCTGCCGGGACCCATTCCTATGATATAGATTCTGTTACTCATCTGATTTTCCTCTTTCCATCATTTGCAAGCCCTCCGGATCCTCTCATTCTTCCATGGCCTATAAGCTCCCTTGTACTTGTTTTCCATACACAACACAGAATTTCCGTTGTGTGCGAAATAAATTTTTCACACGGTTACTTTCCACACTTTCTCCGCGATTGCCACAGTCATGCCGTCCTGCACCTGTTTGCCCAGAAGGATCTGTCCATCTGCTCCGGCAGCCCGCATGGCAGCGCGTTCGCACACATTGTCCACACCTACCTGTGCCTTCACAAAGGCGGATGTGTGAAATTCTCCCTGCACGGCCTTTAATTCCTGTGCCTCATAGGTTCGGAACGGTATCCTGTATTTTTCACTGAATTCCAGCAGACACCGTTCCTCTTTCTTTACATCAATGGAAGCCAGTGCTACGACCTGTTCTATGGCAATGTCCTGTTCTTCCAGTATTTTTCTTAAAAAGGCTTCCAGCTTCACACTGTCCGTTCCTTTTTTACAACCCGCACCCAGAATATATTTCTTCGGCTTCAACAACAGTTCTGCTGCCTCTTTTCGAAATATTTCTTCCGTGTTGTCCGCTATTAGGACATCCACCCTTTCCACCGGAGGATATGCACACAGCCTGATCTCTGACGGAATATTCTCGTCCACTGCCAGATGCCCTGTCTGTACGGACATGGTAATTTTCTCGCCTGCCAGTATTTTTGCCGACACTCGGGCAATCCCCTCCCGGTTGTGGATCCACAGATCATTTCTTTTGGCAAACAAATCCACCGCAAAGCTGCCATGCAGGTCTGTGGCTGTCGTGATCACAGGGACGGCTCCCAGTTCTCCGGCCAGACGGGCCGCCAGTTCATTGGCTCCGCCCACATGCCCGGACAACAGCGGGATCACATACTGCCCCTGTTCATCCATGACCAATACCGGGCTGTCATGCAGCTTGTCCGTGATCCAGGGGGCAATAGCCCGAACCGCAATACCGCAGGCACCGACGAACACCAGCGCATGATGGGCAGCCATCTGCTCGCCGGCCCAGACTGACACACTCTCCTGTACTGCTATTGTATTCCCGGTATTATCTGTCGGTACGTTATTGTCTTTGTCCGGAATCACCCCGAATGTCTGCGTTGTAACGTCCCCACTGTTTTCCGCTGTCTGCACTGTCTTTTTTCGGGAGCATTTGCTATATAGAATAATCGTCTCGTCTCCACCGCACATGCTCTTCAGAATCCGTTCCGCCATCTTCTGTCCTGTTTTCGTAAAGCTGATCACACTAATCTTCACGCTGCTCCTCCCGGTTTTCCTCTGTCTGCCGGACACTGCTTTTTGCCTGACGGAATTCTGTGGAAAAATCCGCCGCATACAGCCTCGACTTCTGATAATTTCCATGGGTGATAACATCCCCCACCAGTACCAGCGCTGTCTTAATGATGCCGTGTTCTTCCGCTACCTGTGCCAGTGTCTCCACCGTACAGATATAAGCCTCTTCCTCCGGCCAGGTTGCCTTGTAGATCAGGGCTGCGGGGGTGTCCTCCGCATAACCGCCCGCCATCAGTCTGCGGCTCAGTTCCCTCAGCATTCCCGTGCTTAAATAGATCGCCATGGAAGCCTGATGGGCTGCCAGACTTTCGATGCTCTCCTTCTGCGGCACTCCGGTCCGTCCTTCCATACGGGTGATGATCAGGGTCTGGGAGACACCGGGCAGGGTATATTCCAGATTTAACGATGCCGCTGCGCCGAAGCAGGCACTGACTCCCGGACAGCTCTCATAAGGGATATGTAATGCATCCAGTGCATCCATCTGCTCCCGCACCGCACCATAGATGCTTGGTTCTCCGGTGTGCAGACGCACCAGCATCTTCCCCTGTTCCTGTGCCTCCTGCATAATCTGCAGCACTTCCTCCAGGGTCAGTTTTGCGCTGTTATGGATTTCACAGTCTGTTTTGGCATATTGTAACAGCTCCGGGTTCACCAGTGATCCCGCATAGATGATGACATCCGCCTGTTGCAGCATGTGCATGCCCCGCACTGTGATCAGATCTGCTGCCCCGCTTCCTGCGCCAACAAAGTAAACCATTCCTCCGCCTCCTTACTTTTCGCCAATGCTCCGAAATCATTGGCATACATGATACATTCGATCGCAAGCTTTCCCTGCGCCCGCTTTTCCAGGTAAAATAAAATACGCTCCATGGCATAATCCATGACTTCCTGTCTCCTGCCGCACTCGTCCAGAATCCGCACCGCTTCCTCTGTGGTGACACAGGACAGGAGTCTGGCAGCATCCACTGCCGCTACACCGCATTTTACGGCAAAAGCGGTCAACAGCTCCATCCTGCAGTCGCCCTCCCGGGAATGGGTATTCATAATACCTCCCGCCACTTTGATGAGCTTCCCGATATGTCCCGCAAGAAGCAGACGCCTAAATCCCTCTTCCACCGCCATATCGATCGTCAGACCGATAAAATTACTGCATTTTACACTTTTATCCAGATCATAGTGATAGGTATTTTTCAGAAAATCCAGTCCGTAATTGCCCGGAGAGATCACCACATCTTCTCTCCCCAGTGCCCGCTGTTGCCGCAGTTCCACGCGGATCGTATCCAGAATAGCCTGTGTGCTCATAGGCTCCACGACACCGCTGGTGCCCAGAATAGAAATACCGCCCACGATGCCAAGCCTTGGATTAAATGTCTTCTCTGCCAACTTTTCACCTTCCGGCACAGAGATCTCCACCGACAGGATTCCACGATAATCCAGCACCTGGCACACCTGTAATACTTCCCGTTCGATCATTTCTCTGGGGACGTGATTGATAGCTGCATTTCCCACGGGCTGATCCAGTCCCGGCTTCGTCACCCGGCCGACACCGATGCCGCCGTCGATCACGACCTGTGCCTGTTCAGGTGCATGTCCGGTTCCATTCTTCCTACCGGGTTCTTCTCTGGCTTTTCTATCCGTTATTTCCGCAAAAGAAACCTTCGCACAGATCAGCGCCCCTGTGGTAATATCGGGGTCATCCCCGCCATCCTTTTCCACGGCGCAGCTGACCTCCTGCTCCTTGCGGCAGATGTTGCGGATCTGGGCTGTGTAAGGGATACCTTTGGGTGTCTCTATGGTGATTTCTGTTTTCTCCCTTCCGGTCAGCAGCATATAGGCGGCCGCCTTGGCCGCTGCCGCTGCGCAGCTTCCTGTGGTAAATCCGTACCGCATGTCTTCTACCTCACTGTTACTATATCATGATCCGCACCTTCGGTGCTTGACGTTGCTTCGCAACTATCATGATCAAATTCGCCGTTCGCCAATCATGCAAGCATGTTGGCTCTCTTGCGCTCATTATATCGTGAACTCAGAGCTCCAGTTGCCGATCCCGCCGGTATTCTGGCTCTCCTGCGTTCCTTATCCTCTGTCTACTCTATCTCGCCGGTTGTCTTGTGTACCTTTCAAATCGTTATACAATTCGTTCTTTTTTCAGTTCATACAGCAAGGCATTGCAGATGGCCGCTGCCACGTTGCTGCCGCCTTTTCTTCCACGATTGATGATATAGGGCACATCCGTCTCTATAATCAGCTCCTTGGCAGCTTCCACATTCACGAAACCCACAGGGACCCCGATAACGAATGCCGGGCGCCAGTCCCTTTCCTGCATCAGCTCATAGATCTGTATCAACGCTGTAGGCGCATTTCCAACAGCGAAGATCACTGGTTTTTCCAGCTTCGAAGCCAATTCCATGCTGATAGCCGCCCGGGTGGTCTTCCGTTCCTTCGCCATAGCCGCCACATCCGCATCCGCCATATAGCAGTGGGCTTCCCCGCCAAAAGAAGCCAACACCTTCTTATTGATCCCCGCCAGTGCCATATTGGTATCCGTCACAATATCCGCACCGTTTTTTATCAGGTTTTTAGCGATCTCCACCGCGTTTTCGGAATAGGTCATCGTCTCCGCATAATCAAAATCTGCGCTGGTATGGATCACCCTGCGGGTGACAGGATCCTGCTCCGCAGGCAAAGTGATGCCCCGCTCTGCCAGTTCTGCGGCAATAATTTCAAAGCTTCGCTTCTCGATTTCTTCCGGCAATACATATTCAATGCTCTTTTTTTCCATAAGTTACCTTCCCCCAAAATTCATTTTCCGTCTTCCGGCTGCTCCTATTTACTGCTTTGCAAAGAAAACGAACTCATTCAGCAGTAATCTGCGCAAGTTCCTGTAACAGCACTTCATTCTCTTCATGTTTCTTCACCGCGATCCGATAATAGCCCTCACCCAGTCCCCGGAAATTCTCACAGTTCCGAATCAGGATACCTTTTGCAAGCAGGCTGTCATAGATGGGCTGTGTGGTATACAGCAACAGGAAATCCACTTCTCCGGACACCACCCGGATGCCAAGCTTTTCCAGTCCTTCCCACAAATATTCTCTCTCGTTTTTCACATATTCCACTGTGTCTTGCAGATATTGCTCTGACTGCTCCGCGCAGGCGATGCCCGCTCTCTGGGCAAACACCGACAGGTTCCATTCCGGTAGCTGCCTGCGTATTTTCTCCCGAAGCTCTGCGTTGCTGCATACCAGATAGCCCAGACGCACCCCTGGCATAGCAAAGCTTTTCGTAAAGGCCCGTACCAGCAGCAGATTTTCATACTGTCCGATCTCCCCAAGCAGAAACTTTGGCTGTTCCCGGCCGGACTCGCAGAACTCTATAAAACATTCATCCACTACTACGGTGATTCCCTGCTGCCTGCAATGCTCCAACAGTTCCTGCAGATATTCTCTGCCCATCAGCTGCCCCGTGGGATTGTTGGGATTCGCTACAAACAGCATGTCTGTATCCGCTGTCAGCTCCTGTAACAGCTCCCGCCCCGGACGGAATCCGGTCTCTTCCGGCAGATATACATATTTTATATGGCTGCCTGCTGCTTCTGCCACATACTCGTATCCGTAAAAGGATGGCACGGGAATCACAATATTCCGGGGCTTAAGTGCATGCACAACCGCCAGAAAAAGTTCTGATGCCCCGTTGCCAAACAGCAGATACTCCTTTGGGATTTCTCTGCCACATTCTCCGGATAACATCCGGCTCACGGCTTCCGTCAGGGCCGCCGCAGTAATATCCGGATATTCTCCCACATGCTGCACTGCTTCATGAATCGCCTGCACCGCCGCATCCGGCATCCCTAAAGGATTGCCGTTTACCGAAAAATCCAGCCGTATCTGTCTGCTGTAAATATCACCGCCATGTATGTTCTGCTGCATTTTCCTTCCTTTCCGGTTCCTGTTACCATAGGACTTTTCATGTCCTCTATCGTCTGCAAATCATCAAAAGCTTTCACGCCCGGCCAAACTCTGCTTTTCACACTGCCACCGCAATCAGGATCCCCAGACACAGAATCTCACAGATCCACGCCGTCCGGTTCATCAATCGGTTCGTTCTGCGGATATCCTCCGGTTCCACTGCCCTTGTTGGATCCCCGATATAGGGCTTTTTCACGACCTTGCCAAAATAACTGGCATCTCCCGCCAGCTGGATTCCCAGCGCTCCTGCGCACACGGATTCCGTCTGGGCGGAATTGGGGCTAGCATGCTTTCTGTTGTCTCTGCGCCAGATACGCCATGCCTGCTTTCCGTTATAGCTTTTCCCGCTGATAAAAGCCGTCCCGACCATCAGCAGCGCGCTGATCCTCGCCGGGAGAAAATTCATCACATCATCCAGCTTCGCCGCGGCTCTGCCGAAGTGAAGATACTTCTCATTCTTATATCCTACCATAGAATCCATGGTATTGACTGCCTTATATAAAAATCCCAACACCGGGCCTCCCAGTGCAGTATACAGCATGGGGGCAATCACACCGTCGGACGTATTTTCCGCCACGGTCTCAATGGCCGCCTTTGCCACGCCTTCCTCTGTCAGATGTTCCGTGTCCCTGCCTACGATCATGGATACCGCTTTTCTGGCTTCCTCCAGGCTCCCGGCGTTCAATTGTTTCCACACCTTGCTGCTCTCCACCTGAAGACACCTCGCCGCCAGAATCTGGTAGGTCATGACCGCTTCTATGACCACTCCCAGTCCCGGATGCATCGCATAAGCACCGAATAAAATCAGTGCCGACAGAATTCCCGTAAACAGTAAAACGATCACCACCAGAAGTTTTCCCTGTCTGCGCTCCGCCCCCTCTCTCTCGGTCGGATTGCCCTGTGGATTGCCTGCTCGCAGTGTCTTTTCTGTCTTCACTATCAGCCAGCCGATTCCCCGGATGGGATGGGGCAGAAAATAGGGATCTCCAAAGAGCTGATCCAGTAAAAATCCCGCTCCGAATGCCAGAATATGATATTTCATCAATATGTTTCTCCTTTTGTAAATTCCGACAGTGGACGAAATTCTTTCCACTCCGGGGTTCCTCCGCCTGCCAGGAATACCAGCCTGCCGCTATAACCCTGTCCGCATTTTACCTGATAATTAAAATATTGCTCTCCCAGAAAATGACTGAGCAGTGCCATGATGGTTCCACCGTGGACGACTGCGGATACGCTTTGTATCCCGGCGTCCTGTGCTCCAATTTCATCGCTTCTTTCCAACTCCGTTTTCTCCGATCCTGTATTGTAATCACCCTGCTCAGATGCAGCACTTCTCTCCAAGATCATTTTCATGTAGTATAACATTTTTTCATATCCGGCAACGTTTCTGCGAATGAATTCCTCTCTGCTCTCGCCTTCCGGAAACGGCAGTGTACCGCCGCTGTCTATCCATCTCTGATATGCCGGATCCCCGGAAAGTTCCTGATAATTGTGTCCTTCGAATGCACCGAAATCCATCTCCGTCCACTCCGGGACAAAAATGGGAGTCTGCCCTGGATACAGGATCTGTGTTGTCTCGAGACACCGCTTCATGGGACCGGAAAACAGAAGGTCAGCAGTCGGATAGTTTCCTCCCGTCACAGCTTTTTTCAGCATTCCTATTCCTTCCGGGCTCAATGCTTCATCCGTTTTTCCAAGATAACGTCCTTCTTTATTGGAAAGAGTCGCTCCGTGCCGGATCAGGGTCAGGCGGATCTCTATTTGATTTTCTGGCCGATTCCGCATACGACTCTCACCACCTCATCTGCCTGCGCCGCCAACCCTTCCAGAATTCTGCCGGTGCATTCTCTGTAAGTTCTCTCCTCCGCTTCCATGGGGACGATGCCGTTGCCGATCTCGTCACAGATCAGAATGCAGTCCGGATATTCCTTATAGAAATTCGCTATCATTGCCTCCGGATCTGTTCCCTGTCGCAACTGCTCCTGGATATATCGGTGCAGATGATTGACGATCACCTGCGGGCCAGCCGTCTGCCGCCCTGCAGGCTGCTCTGTCTGCTTTCCAGGCATTGTTTCAACCGCACTCTCCGTTGCCCATGTTATTTTACTATCCGATGCCAGCCTCAGTGTTCCATCCAGAACCGGCACTTCCTGCCTGTCTTCACGCTGAACGTAATGCTGCTCTACATAATGTAATTTTCCCTGAGCAAAGCCGCCAATAATTAATATCATTTCCCTCTCCCATTTCAAATGTGCTTCTGCACCACTCTATCCGGCAATACATTTTACACTGTCAGCATCATATGTTCTGCGATTGCTGCCGCAACCACCACGCATCCTTCGCAAAACGTCACAAAATACCCCGCCGTATCTCCGGTGATGCCGCCGAACTCTTTTTTGCTGCGATGGTAATAATACGCAAAAGTAAGCAGGGCCGCTGCCACCGCGATTCCTCCCGTCACGAAAGATGTCCACATCATAAAGCCGATGCACAGGATTCCCTGTGCGTACAAAGCAGTTTTTACCACTCTTTTATGCGCCTTATCCGCGAACAGATACAGCGTCCCCTCCTGCTTTGCGGAAGGGAAACTCACCACTGCAACACCGCTCAGCACTCTGGACAGGAAGCTTCCGGCTCCCGCCACGACCAGCGTCCGGCATTCCGTAATCTCCGAAAAGCCTCCCAGAAAAATCAGTCCATACAGAGTCAGCATGATCACCGCAAAGGCCCCGATATGAGAATCCTTCAGAATCTCCAGTTTCCGCTCTCTCGGCTGGTAGGAATGCAGGGCATCACAGGTATCTAAAAATCCATCCACATGAAAGCCCCCGGTGATCAGAATCGGTATCGCCGTTCCCACCACCGTATAGCACAAGGTTCCCACTCCGAACCGGGCACAGATCCATTTCCACAGATACCACAGGACACCGATCACCGCTCCCACCCAGGGGAAAAAGCAGAGTGCGTACCGCATATCCTCATCCTTCCACTCAAACTGCGGCATCGGAATCTTGGAATACATGGAAAACGCTATGAAAAAAGATTTGATAATACGCATATCTGTTTCCTTTCTATCCCCGGCTGTCCTGCCGGTTCTGTGCTTTTGCTCCTGGTGAGCCGGGTTTGATCCGCTGTGGGATCCCGGCTATAACTTCCACAACTTCGTCTGCCTCCGCCGCAAGTCGTTCGTTGATTCGCCCCAGTGCCTCGATGTATTCCATCGTAGAATCATCGTAGATCATTCCATCCTCAAATACATTATTGGTTACAATGACTAACGGATCCGCCTGTTTTCTTAATCCTTCCATACCTTGCAGAATCTTTGTGATCACCGTCTGACGATCCACAGGCTGTTCCCCGGAAAACATTTCGTTGGCGGTGAGATTTGACATACATTCCAACAATACCGCTCCTGCCGGTTCCATTTGCAAGACCGCCTGCTCCAACTCAGTAGGCTGTTCGATGGTAGTGAAACCTTTTCCCTGCCGCAGTCTGTGATGCCTGTCCACTTTGGCCTGCATTTCCTCATCCCAGATCTGCATAGTAGCGATATAATATTTTTTCTTATCACCGGCAGTCCGCAGCAGATAATCTTCCGCATAAGCGGATTTCCCGCTGCCGCTGCCCCCCAGGATCAATATCATCATGTTGCTTCTCCATCCGTTCCGTCTTTCAGCCGCGCCAATCGCAAGGTCGCGCTATCACGCTTTTGCGTCACTTCGTGACTACCCTTGCTCATAGACCGGCGCTCATCTCATGAACATATTCGCTCAAAAAATCATGCGAGCATGATTTTTGCGCCCGGATATGTTCATGGCTGAACTGTTAACGTCTATATTGTTCTACTTCGATTTCTGAGAAGGTAGCGCTCTGTCCATAAATGCTCATTGCCATATCCAGCAGTGTGAACATCATAACGGCTCCGGTTCCTTCTCCCAGTGCCATTCCCGCGTGGATCACCGGAGACAGCTGCAAAGCATCTGCCAGCTTCACTGCCGCCGGTTCTTTCCCCTGATGGGAAGGAATCAGATATTCCCGCACGCCGGGAAACAGCCGCTCCGCCACCAATGCTGCCGCCATGCTGATCACACCATCCAACACAATGGGTATATGCCACAACGCGCCGCCGATGCACATACCGGTAAGTCCTGCAATGTCCAGCCCTCCGACTGTCTGCAATACCGTGAAGGCATCCGCATGCCACAGATCATAGGTTTCCAAGGCGGTGCGCACCACTTGTTGCTTCCGAGCCAGTCCCTGATCTGTCAGTCCCGCGCCTCTGCCGGTGACTTCCTCTGCCCCACACTGTAATAGGGCGGCTGTCACTGCACTGCTGGTGGTGGTGTTGCCGATTCCCATTTCCCCGGTGGCAAGGATACCATAGTCCTTTTCCTTACACTCCCGTACCAGTCCGATTCCTGTGGCAATGGCACGGACGGTCTCTTCTTCCGTCATAGCCGGTTCTTTTAAGAAATTTCTTGTCCCAGGGCACACTTTGCGATTCCATACTCCGGGAATGGATTCCTCACTATTTATCCCGATGTCCACTGGAATCGTCTCGGCGCCAATGCTCTGTGCCATCCTGCAGACGGAGGATCCCTTCCTGGCCATGGACTTTGCCACCGCCAGCGTAACTTCCTGCCAGGACTGGGTTACACCCTCTTCTACAATGCCGTTATCGGCACAGAAGATCAGCACACCCTTTTTATGGATATCGATCACTTCCGTCCCTAAGATGGCTCCGATCTGTGCCGTGATGCTTTCAAAACTGCCCATGCCATCCAGTGGCTTTGCCAGAGTGTCCCAATGCTTTTTCACAAGCTTTCTCACTGCTTCGTCCGGCGGCATGATCCGGATCTGTGCCAGTTCCTGTCCGGTATAATTATAAAATACGGGCTTCTCTGAGCATTCCATAGATCTCCTCCATACGCAGATATTCCCGCAGGGTATCTGCCAGTTGATCGTATTGCCTTTCCTTAATGGTGCGGTAATCTTCCCAGACTCCGCCCTCCAAAATGATGCCTTTTTCCCGTGCCAGAGTCTGTATCATATGCCCGGCAATCTCGCCTTTGTCGAACAGGCCGTGGATGTAGGAACCGTAGACGCACCCGGTCGAATCGCTGACTACAGTTTCTGTAATTTTTATATTCCTCATGGCATCGTCCGCGCAGGAAGTGCTCCGCTTGCCGTCTTCCCCACAATACACCGTCTCCCCCATATGAATCTCATATCCGGTGAACTCATATCCCGTAAGTCCTGAGAAAATACCCTCCACAGCATCCAGCTTTCCATCTGTCTGGCAGCGATGCTTCTCCTTCTGCAGCACTGTCCGTACTGGAAGCAGCTCCATGCCACGGATCTGTCCGCCCTCCTCCACACCAAACGGATCCGCAATCTCACAGCCTAACATCTGATAGCCTCCACAGATCCCGAAAATAGGAACTTTTCCCGCAGCCCGTTTTACTGCAGCTTCCAGTCCGTTCTGCCGCATCCATTTCAGATCTCCCATGGTATTTTTACTGCCGGGGAGAAATATCAGATCCGGCGTTCCCAGCTCTCTCACATTTGTCACATACCGGACACTGACCTCCGGCATCTGCTCAAACACATCAAAATCCGTAAAATTTGAAATTCTGGGATAGTGGATCACCGCCAGATCGATCTTCCCCACATGTTTTGCATCAAAACGATCCGTCAGACTATCCTCATCTTCCAGCGTAAGTTCCATATAAGGTACAGTCCCCAGCACCGGCACCTGTCCCCGTTCTGTTAACATCTGAATGCCGGGATCTAAAATTGTACTGTCTCCACGGAATTTGTTGATGATCAATCCCTTTACCCGCTCCCGCTCCTCTTCGGTCAGCAGCATCAGGGTTCCCAAAAGCTGTGCGAACACACCACCTCTGTCAATGTCTCCTACCAGAAGTACCGGTGCATCCACCATGGCCGCCATTCCCATATTTACGATGTCATTCTGTTTCAGATTGATCTCCGCCGGGCTTCCCGCGCCCTCGATGACAATAATATCCGCATAGGTCTCCAGCTTGCGGAATGCGGCCTTGATCTCCGGAATCAGTTCCGTCTTGTGGGCAAAATAGTCTCTGGCGGACAGATTGCCCCGTACTTCCCCGTTCACAATGACCTGGGATCCGGTATGGCTGGTTGGCTTTAACAAAATGGGATTCATGCACACCAGCGGTTCGATCCCTGCGGCCTCTGCCTGCATGACCTGTGCCCTGCCCATTTCCAGTCCTTCCTTGGTGATATAGGAATTGAGCGCCATATTCTGTGATTTAAAAGGGGCGACCCGGTAGCCGTCCTGCCGGAAAATCCGGCATAGACCCGCCACCAGGAGACTTTTCCCGGCACCGGACATGGTGCCCTGTATCATGATTACTTTTGCCATCGTTCTCTCCATCCCACAGATGTCATAGACATCCCGGGAATTTCGTTTCTCTGTTTTCTAACACCCGCTCTGTTGTTCCGGTCTTTCTAGCTTTTCTATCTGCTTCCCCAGCTGTTCTGCATACTCCAGAAGTTCTCTCTGAAAAGTCTCCAGACTGCCGAAATTCTCCCGGCAACAGATAACACGTTTGCACTTATCTATCGTTTTCTTTGCTGCCTGTATTTTTTCCTGTGCCACCGGCTCAAAAGGATGCTCTGCGATCACCTCCGCCGCCAGTGCCTTCGCCACGGGATAATCCAGATCATTTTCATACAGGATCCCGGTGACAAAGGGGATTCCCGCTCTCTGCAGACGCCGGTAAGTTTTCCGTCCGTTTCCGGCTCCGGCGATCACGAAGACCTGTGGTGTTCCTTCCGGCGCCGCCAGCTCCATATCACTGCTGCCCTCATCATAGCTTCCCATCCGGATGCCATATAACTGTGTAATATACCCGTCGGTCATGACCTCCTCCGGCGTTCCGATCCGGTCCACCGCCCTGCCGTTCACACACAGGATCCTGTCGGAGATTTTCTCCGCCAGTTCCAGTTCATGTAAGGACAGGATCACCGTAAGTTCTCTCTCCCTGCACAGCTTTTGCAGGATCGATAAAAATTCCAGTTTATGCCGCACATCTAGGTAAGAAGTCGGCTCGTCCAGGATCAATATCTCCGGCTCCTGACAAATGGCTCTGGCCAGCATTACCCGCTGTCTCTGCCCGTCACTGATCCGGTCAAACAAAGAATCCCCAATCTCCGCCACCTGCACCAGTTCCATGGCGTTTTGCACCGCTGCATGATCTTCTGCCCGCAGCACGCCAAAGCGTCCGGTATAAGGGTATCTTCCGGTGGCCACCACATCTTCACAGGTCATCAGTTCCCCCCGCAGACGTTTTGTCATTACCACTGCCATTTTTTTCGACAGTTCTGCCCCGGTGAGTGTCCGCATATCTTCTCCGTCCAGCCGCACCGTTCCTGCGATCAGTGACAGCTGCCTTGCAATACTTTTTAAGATCGTGGATTTGCCTGCACCGTTTGGACCCAGTAACGTCAGGATTTCCCCTTTTCGAAGCATAATCTCCACTTCTTCGATCAGAGGCTTTCCGTCGTAGCCCACGCTCATTTTTTCCGTTGTAATATAATAAGACTTCTGCGTTTCCATAGTTATCCACGCTCCTGTCTGTTTCGTGATATCATGATCCACAATACTACCGGTGCTCCGAAGATGGCCGTCACTGTGCTGATGCTAAGTTCCGTGGGTGCCATCCATTTCCTCGCCAGCAGATCACAGAACAGGCAGAATACACTGCCTCCCAGAAAACATGCCGGTATCATCAGTAACGGCTTTGTAGTGCCGAACAGTTTACGGATCAGCTGCGGCACAGCGATCCCCACAAAAGAGATCGGTCCGGCAAATGCCACGATACATGCCGAAAGCACGCTGGACAACACCACCAGAAGGATCCGCAGGGTCTTGATATTCACTCCAAGATTCTGCGCATAGGTTTCTCCCAGCTGGTAGGCTTCCAGCGGCTTGGCCAACAGGATCACCATAAGGAAAGTCACTGCCACCACGATACTCATCACTTTCACATTGTCCCAGGTCATTCCGGAAAAGCTTCCTCGCGACCAGTTGTGGAGATTCACGATATCCGCATCCTCCGCAAAAGTCACCACCAGCTCCGTAATGGCAGAACAGATGTAACCGATCATCACGCCGCTGACCACCAGCATGGACATGCTGTCTACCTTTCTCGCCATAAGAAGCACAAATCCCATGGACAGCATAGCACCCAGAAATGCCGCCAAGATCAGCAGTCCGGAGCTGACCCGGATCGTATTCCCCAGCAAAAATACCATCACCAGTGCCACTACCATCTTCGCCCCGGAAGAAATTCCCAGTACAAAAGGGCCGGCTATGGGATTGTGGAAAAATGTCTGAAGCAGATACCCTGCCAGTGCCAGTGCCCCACCCAGAATTGCTGCCGCCAGTGTCCGGGGAAAACGGATCTCCCACAGGATCTTTGCGTTCATGCCTTCCTGTGCTCTCCCTGTGGTTAAAATTTCTGCCAGTGGAATTTTCACCGTTCCGATTCCTATATTGCAAAACAACAGCACAAAAATGCCTGCTATCAATAGAACAAACGCTATGAGATATCTGATTTTCCTGCGCTGCTGCATGTTTTTCTCTCTATACTTTCTTATTTATTTTGCACAAAAAAGCCTGTATTTTAGCCATTTG